>Ga0222427_100464_pt1 | contig 61432 bp, 35 predicted proteins | sample 2B20Ametagenome_FD_182890 | JGI IMG/M metagenome (GOLD analysis project Ga0222427, IMG submission 182890) | Enriched microbial communities from leaf-cutter ant dump, University of Wisconsin, Madison, United States - 2B20A (version 2) | ecosystem: Environmental > Terrestrial > Nest > Insects nest... | reverse complement strand
TGCTGCGCTTCTCTCGCATCTGGAATCTTTTCTTCTCCAAGAAAAAATCCTGGATCAATCTTTAATTCTTTTGATTTATTCTTCGGATAGGTAAATCGGTAAAAAGAAACTTTTTCTCCAGTTGTAATTTCGGTTTTGATTTGATTTTCTTTGAAAACCGTTTCATAATAACCCAGTTTTACGTTTTCTTCTGTTCTATAAGAAGTCTGGTCGATTTTATCAAAAGCTCCAGAAAATGGCATAATGGAGATATTCCCATATTTTGGACCTCCGCCTGTTCCGCTTACATGTACCTGACTGAATCCTGTTACTTCTTTGGGAATTGGAAGCCAGCCACTATTTGGACTTGAAGTACAATCTGGACTTGGTTTTACCATTCCGTAAGGGCAAGATGGGCCAATAAAAACCCTTCCAACACCTTCCGAACCAATCATTGGATCAACATATTGATGAACTGTTTGCTGGGCGCTGGTTTTTATGACAAATAGAAAACTTACTGCTAAAAAAAGGATCGACTTAACTGGTATTATCATTCTGTATTATTTTATGGTTTGGAATTACCCAATTTATTTCAACAACGAAAGTATTTTATTGTAGACTTCATTATTTTCATAAACTCCTTGAAAATCTTGCGAATGTGGTCCGTATGAAAATATAGGAACCATTGTTCCAGTGTGGTCATTGGTTATAAAATCACCTTCAATCTTGTGCTTTTTTACATTGCCTTGAGGAATTGCAAATCCTGATGTTTCGTGATCTGCGGTAACAACAACTAGCGTTCCTTCATTTTTGTCGGCAAAAATTAGAGCTTGCGTTATAGCGGTATCAAAATCTATGGTTTCTGCTACAATACCACCTGCATTATTAACGTGTCCAAAACTATCAATCTGCGCTCCTTCGATCATTAAGAAAAAAGGCTTTTTCTTCTTGCTTAAAAATTCAAGACTGTATTTGGTCGCATCTGCTAACAGCTCTTTTCTTCCTTCTAAAACAGAAGGAACTCTTCCTTCAGAAATAAAAACACCAGCTGTATCAGTAGTTGTAGTTTCTAATTCTTTTACCGTATTCAATAATTTGAATTTAGTGTTTAAAGAAGTGTTCTTAAATGTTGTAGCGCCGCCGCCAACAAATAAGTTTAATTTGCTTTTTACTAAATCTTGAGCGATTTGCGCTGTATTAGATCTTTCAGTAGTATGCGCATAAAAAGAAGCTGGAGTTGCGCCCGTAACTTCGTCAGTCGTAATAATTCCTGTGCTGTATTTTTTCTTTTGTAAAACTTCCATAATATTTACAATTGGTTTTCCTAAACTATCTGTTCCAATTGCTCTATTATTTGTTTTTTGTCCGGTTGCCAATGCTGTTCCAGCCGCAGCAGAATCAGTTGTGAAATCGTCTGCCGATTGTGTTTTTATAAAGCCAATACTTTTTAATTGTGTGACAGACAATGCGCCATTATTAGCCAAAACTGCAGAAGAAATCTGCGATAAGCCGTTACCATCTCCTATTAAAAGAATAACGTTTTTAACTGGTTGATTTTTTTGATCTGATTTAAAAGTAGGCGTATAAATTTTTGAAGAGTTACTTGCCGTTACCAATCTTTTAGGAAGATTTGAGATATATTGAACACAATTATAAGGCGAGTCGGTATTAATAATATCCACGCCCATTTCTAAAAATGCTTTCCAAGCGCTTTTGGTATCTGGAGCTCCCCAAAAACGAAATGGCTTATTGGTTTCTTTTGCTTTGGCAATTATAGCACTTACGTTTTTATAATCTTGGTCGGTTAGCCTTCCTAATCCGTTCCAAACAGAATATTTTTTAAAGTCGGCACTAACCATCGCTACTTTCGACCAGCTTTCTTTTGAAATTGATTTTCCTAATTCTTGAAAATCAAAATAGATGAAATTCGGATATTTTACATACGTTTCTGGATCTGGCCTATTTCCTGATACGATGATCTTAATATTCTTGTTTGTTGTAATCGATTCATATTTATTTAAAACAGCAATCAATTTAGCAAGAGTGGGTTCTGCTTCTGTTTTAATGTCTATCAATAAAAATAATTGATGCTCTGTTTTAAAGTTCATTTTTAAAGCACTCTCTAAAGGCTTTAAATACAAATCTTCTAAAGTTCTCGAAGGGACAATACCTTGCGTATCGTGCGAAACATACAAATTATTTTCTTTCAAAAAAATATCGGCTTCTATAGATGCTGCGCCATTTGCGAAAGCGTTCCAGAATGGAATTGTTTGATTGTAGTCATTATGCGAATGTATTTTAACCTGCTCCTGCGCATGCAGTAGATTTCCTGTTCCAAAAAAAGAAAGGAATAAACTAATGAATAAAATTGATGTTTTCATTTTGAAATAAATTAATGAATTCTAGGTAAAAAAAGCAGTAGGTTTCTTTGGGGCAAAAAAGGTGTAATAGTTTAAAAAAAAGGATTCTATAATTCTGTAGGGCAACAGATTAAATCAAATCTTTTTTTTTTTTGCGAATTGAAGAATTAAATAAATTAAAAAACAGGGGATCTTATAGATTTTAAAACCTCCCTGTTTTTAACAACTAACTGTAAATAGACTGCCTTTTGAGAGACAGTCTTCTTATAAACACAACAAAAAAAACGTAATTAATATCCTTCGTTTTGAACTAGATATCCTGGTGTATTTGAAGCTCCATCAATTGCTTTTTGAGGAATTGGGAACAATCTTTTCCTTACATCAGTATCTGATTTTTCTGTCCATTTATCTTCAAAATGGCTGAAACGAATTTGAGTATTTCTTCTCAAACCTTCCCAGTAAAATTCAAAACCATATTCTCTATACAAAATATCTAAATTGATTGCAGGAAGTGCAGCAGGAATTGGAGCACGAGCCGTTCTTGACGTTCTTACCATATTCATATCTGCTAATGCACCTGCGTTATCGCCTTTTCTAAGTTTAGCTTCAGCACGCATCATCAAGATTTCAGCATATCTTAGCAAAACCATATCTACACTACTAAAATTATTTCCGTCTGGAGAAGTGTGGCTAAACTGGTATTTAGATACTCTATAACCAGAATAGTGCATACTTCCTTCTTTTGTAAAATCTACTTTAAGTGTCAAGTTTACATAACCAACATTTTTATCTGGTCCGTTTCCTTTAATTTGTTTAACTGGATAGATTCTGTAACCCGTATCACATTTGTAAAATGCTCCGTTAGCATCTTTTCTAGCCGCCCAAGGAATACCTCTCATAATTCCTCTGTCGATTTCAAATTCTTCTGCTTTTACACAGTAATAATGGTTCTCATCATTTAAAGGGCTGAATCCAGTAAGATCTTTTAAGTTATCAGGCACTTTTGCATTGTTTTTATAAAATCTAGCATCGGCATCAGCAGGATCTACAGATCCATAAGCATCAACCCAAGTTTGATAAAAATCAGAAGTAATAGCTGGTCCGTCAGTTCCGTCAGCGTCAATCTTTTCAGGTCTTGGAAACATTGAGCCAGGAATTGACCAATAAGCCCAACGATTATGTTCTTCTTTGATAACACCTCTCTGATCTAAGGCAAAAATCACTTCTTTATTTGAATTGTTATCATCATCAAATAAATCAAAATATTCAGGAGATAAACTAAATTTACCTGAATTCACAATATTATCTGTGTATTTGATTACTTTATCCATATCTGCTGGAGCAAATGATGGAGTGCCATATGGATCACGATAAACTGCTGCATTCAAATACAATCTAGAAAGAAGTCCCCAAACTGCAGATTGTGTCATTCTTCCTGGTCCTTTATCTTTGTTGATTACATCAGCAACAGATAATAATTCACTTTCAATATAGTTAACAGCTTCTGCTCCACGAATTATTTCTGAATTTACTTTAGAAGATTCTTTTTTAAATACAATTCCCCAGTTATCTAAGGTCATCATGCTTAAGTAAGCTCTTAACGCTTTCATTTCATAAAGAGCTCCTTGTGCTTCTTCATTTCCTGCTTCTGCAAGAGGAGTTAGCACTTCAATTGCTGTTAATGTTCTAGAAAGGTTTATGGTTACTTCGTTCCATGTGCTTGAAACCAAATCATTTGTAGGAGTCGTTGTATGTGCATGGACTGCTAAATATTTACCTCCATCATACCAATCTGTACCCCCTCTGTAAGGCAAAATACCTTCGTCACTGGCAATTAACTGCAAACCAAAATTGTTCGTATGTATCCAAGTTGATTTTAATTGTCCGTAGGCTGGAGCAATAGCTCCGTTAACTGCCTCTGCTTGTCCAATTCCGTTTAAAGATTCATCTAATACTTTTTCCTCTAAGTTTGTACAACTCCAAGTAAATAATAAACTGAATGCAATGGCTCCTACTATTATTTTATTTTTCATGTTCTATTATTTTTTTATTAAAATGCCACATTTAAGCCAAATACAATCGTTCTGCTTCTTGGATAACTGAAATAGTCAATACCAAAAGACTGAATTTCTCCAACCGAAGTACCTGTATTTAATTCTGGATCATAGCCACTGTATTTTGTAATTACAAATAGGTTTTGTCCTGTTACAGAAAGACGAATATTATCCATTACAGGATCTAATCCGATCAATTTAGGGCTTAAATTATATCCTAGTGTAGCATTATTTAATCTTAAGAAACCTCCATCTTCTAAATATCTTGTAGAAACAGTATTAGAGTTTGTAGATGCTTCGTTTAAATATTGTGTAGCTCTGTCTGTAGTGTTAAAAGAGTTGGCTAAATTTCCTCTGTTGAATGAACTCATTGCAACGTGGTTGTAAATTTTATTACCTCCCACACCATTAAAATTAGCTCCAAAATCAAAGTTTTTATATCTTAAATTCAAATAGAAAGCGTAGATATAATCTGGTAAAGCGCTTCCAGCAACAATACGGTCATCATCAAGAATTTGTCCATCTCCATTTGTATCTGCAAACTGATTTAAACCATCTGGACCAATTCCGATAAAGTCAAGCATATAAAACGAACCAATTGGCTGATTGTTAATGATACCATTAATGGTTGCTCCAGATTGTCCGCCACCTTGCGCACCTCCAGTTGTCAATATTTTATAAGCCGAATTTTCTACTCTGTTTTTTGTAAAAGAGATGTTACCACCAATGCTATAAGAGAAATCACGGCTTCTATCACTGCTGTAATCTAAAGCTACCTCAATACCATTGTTTTTAATTTCCATATTTGGAATATTAGTATAATACATTGGTACAGGTTGGATAGGATCTGTTGGTGCAATTTGAAGCAATAGTTTACTTGAAACTTTGTTAAAATAATCTACAGTACCTGATAATCTGTTATTGAATAAACTAAAATCAAGACCTACGTTTGTTTGTGTTGAAACCTCCCATTGAATATCTGGATTAGCCAAACGTGTAAAAATTGTTCCGTATGGATAACTTCCTAAATCTACAGCAGATGGATCTAGCGGATAAGTATTGTTTCCTGAATTACTTTCTGTATAACTTGCTTTAGTAATTTTAGAAGGAATTTCCTGAGATCCTGTTTGTCCCCAACTTGCTCTTAACTTAAGATTGTTTAATGTTTCAGAATCTTTTAAGAATTCTTCTTTTGTAATATTCCATCCTAAGGCAACAGATGGAAAATATCCGTATCTGTTGTTTTCTCCAAATTTAGAAGAACCGTCAGCACGCATAGTAGCAGTAAGAAGATATTTATTGTCATACGCGTAGTTTAATCTTCCAAAGAAAGACTGCAACTCATTTTCTACAGCAGATGAAGATTTGCTTACAAGCTCACTTGCCGCTCCAATTTGATTTTTTGGTTCAACGCCATTATTAGGGAAACCTCTAAAATTATAATCTTTTTGACTTACTTGGATTTTTTGATAAGACTGACCAGCAAGAACTGTAAAACTATGCGCTTTTTTATTAAAATTATACGTTAACGTATTCTCGTATAAAATGTTACTATTATTAGTAGCAATATTGTTTACGCTACCCAAAGTTGTATTGGTTGCCGATGCATAAGGCAAAACTTGAATATCTCTTTCTGACATTGAATAGTCTACACCAAGGTTGAATTTATAGGTTAATCCTTTTATAAATTCAAATGATGGAGAAATATTTGCTAAAATACGATTATTAGTTGTTTCATCAGAATATAAGCTCTGACTAATCATCGGATTTAAAATATCATTGCTTAAATTAAGATTTGGCTGTCCGTTAACATATACTGCATCCGTAGGATTCATTGTAAGCATACTTCCAACTACACTTCTAGCATCTGGTCTTGAATTGTCCAATTTAGTTGCTGTCAAGTTAAAAGCAACATTGAATTTATCATTAAGTGCTTTTTGGTTTAAATTTAAACGTCCTGTGTAACGTTTTAAATCACTATTATTCAAAACACCTTGTTGGCTATCTGCACCTATAGAAGCAGCGTAAGTAGACTTGTCTGTTCCTCCGCTCATAGATAAATTAAGATTTTGAGAAACTCCAGTTCTAGTCAATGCGTCTTGCCAGTCTGTATTTGCTCCACCATCAATTAAATTTCCATTTACAGCTGCAACATTTTTTCTAAATTCGTCAGCACTAAAAACATCTACTTTATTTGCCAAAGTAGAAATTCCTGTGGTCATAGAAAGATCAATTTTAGTCTGTCCTTTTGATCCTTTTTTAGTTGTAATTACAATTACTCCATTAGCCGCTCTCGAACCGTAAATAGCCGCCGCAGATGCATCTTTAAGCACTTCAATACTTTCAATATCCTGCGGATTAATAAAGTTCATTGGGTTAGAAGCTACACCAGTTCCAGAATTGTCCAATGCAAATCCGTCCACTACATAAAGAGGTGTTGTTCCTGAACGTAAACTTCCTGCGCCACGAATAATAATATCCTGATTAGCTCCTGGCTCACCACTTGCGGCCACAACGTTAACTCCGGCTACTTTACCCTGAATCAATTGTCCTGCATTGGCTACGACTCCTTTGTTAAAATTTTCGCTTTTAACAGAACCAATAGCTCCAGTTACATCAGATCTCTTTTGAGAACCGTAACCTACAACCACAACTTCATTCAAAGTACTCACCTCTTCTGCAAGACCTACAGTTAATTTTTGAGTACCCGAGAAAGAAACTTCTTTGGTTTTAAATCCTACATAAGAAAAAACCAAAACACCATTATCTTGCTGTGATTTAATTTTAAAATTTCCATCAAAATCTGTTGTTACTGCTCCTTGAGGTTCTCCTTTAATATAAACAGAAACTCCTGGAACAGGCACTTTTTCAACATCAGAAACTACAATTCCTGATACATTGATCTGCCCGTAGGAGTATGACATACATCCAAAGGCAAGAAGTAATAATGCATAAATTTTTTTCATTTAAAATACTTTTTTTGTTTTGCCAAAAGTATTTTAACGATACCTCCAAAGGGAGGATTTTTGTTTTCTAAAAGAGGACTTTTAATTCAATTTAGGACAAAATTAACGACGAAAAAGGGGAATTTTGCACATTAACATTGCCCTAACTTTCTAAAAATACAGGGCTAACAAAAATGCTAAACCGTGTACTCTTTATGCTCTTTAAATTCTTTAGGAGTTTTCCCATAATACTTTTTAAAGGAGCGCCCGAAGTATTTTGGATCATTATAACCGCATTCAAAACTAATCTCTGAAATGTTTAATCGTTTTGTTTTTAATAAAACTTCAGCTTTTTGTAATCTTAATGACATTAAGACATCTGAAGGAGATTGATGCAAAGTTTCTTTAAAGAGACGATAACATTTTACTCTAGAAATTCCTAATTCTTCGCCAAGCATTTCTACATTAAAGGAAGGATTATGCAATTGTTCTTTAATAATTTCTAAAGCTCTTTTTAAAAGTCTATCATTTGCTGTAACATGTTCATTATCTTCTGTCAGTATTTCAAATATTTTTTCCTGAATTTTATGTTCTCTCAAAGGCTCAATATTCTGATTAATCAAACTATTGACTTTTTTTCTAACGAATGATGCACTAGCCGGCAATTGTATGTGTGTTTCGATCCCAATTTCTAACAACTGCTCATTCAATTCGTAATTAATATCTTCTGAGATATAAATCATCGGTATTTTGATATTCGAATTTTCATTGGTCTGCTTTAAGAAGTCAATTAGCTTTTTAGAAAATTCAGTCTGATACAAAACCAATGCTGAAATATCAATTTGTTTCATAACCGAATTCAGATTGAAAACAGAACTTTCAAAAATCAGATTGAAATTTTCGCTTTCCAAAACCTGACTCGCTGCAGGATTATTGTAGGCATCTCCAAAAACCAAAAGACATTTTTTATCCGCAGAAAATTGATCTGAGTAATTAAAATTTTTCCAAGAAATAGTCTCCTTAAAATTGCTATCTGGATCAGCTGTCTCAATTGGAATGCGTAATTTGATCTCAAAATCATTTTCTGAAGCCGGTATCAATTCTCCTTGTAAATCGGTCAATAAAACTTGCAGGGCTTTAAAATAAGGACTGTAGTGCGAAATATTATACCAGTTCTCCCTTAAAATATCGCTATCAGAAACGGCTTTAATCGCAATAGCATTTTGTTCGTATGCAATCTCAATATCAAGCGTGCTGTTTTTATCTGAATATTTGCTTAAATCATTAAAAAAATATTGCATGGCCAGTTTTAAACGCAAAATATCTACAGTAACAAAACATTCTGTAGTATCAATTTCACAATTAAAATTAACTTCATTACGCTGTAAATCTTTTTTAAGTTTTTCTACATTGTTTTTAAAAACAGGAAACAAATTTGCAACTGATTTTTTTATTGGTCCAAGATCTTTAACATGCTCCAAATAATTCCATTCTGAAATTAGTCCCACCAGTTTACCTGATTGTGCTATTAAATCACGATGCGTTTCTGTATCTTTTTTAAAGGCGCCTGAAATCTTAATAATTCTTGAAATAGGTTCCTGAAACTCTGCCAGCATAAAACTCTTAAACTTTTCTATTTCAAAATTTTCCTTTTTCAAATTGCTGTGCAGAATAAGCAGTTTTTCTTTCTGCTCTATAATTTTTCTATTTTTTTCATCTAGCTCCTCATTAACTTTTACCATTTCTTTTTTCTGGTTTTCAATAACAGCAGTTCGAGCAGCAACAAGTTCTTCTAGATATTTTTGATGTGCAATTGCCGCTTTATTTTTAACATAAACTACGACAATACAAACTAAAAGAATAAAACCAGAGAGCAGTATATAAAACAATATAGATTCATAAAACGCTTTACCTATTTGAAGAGAAAAATAAGCCGGTTCAGGTTTTCCGTCTTTACCTTGTTTAATAAGAAAACTGTAATTGCCAGAAGAAAGATTAGAATATTCTATTTTATTATTTGCAGGTAGAGGAATCCATTTTTCATCTCTACCTTCTAGTTTATAATAAATATCTGTTCTCTTTCTTGGAAAAAGAATTGGAATAACTTCAATTTCTAGTTTATTGCTGCTAAAACTTTTTTCAATTGATCCTGATGAATTTTCAACACCATCAATTTTCAATTTTATTTTTGCATTAGAATTACTGGTATGTATTGTGCCTGGATTAAAATAATTAAGACCTTCAACACCTCCAAAAAATAAATTTCCATTAAGATCCTGATAATACGCACCCTCAGAAAACTCTGTAGCCTGCCAACCGTGATCAGGATTATAAGAAGTTACCGTGTATTTTTTCTTATCGATAGAAGCGATTCCTTTTGTGGTACTAATCCAAACTTTATCACCATTATCGATAATTCCATACACCATATGGCTAGGCAATCCTTCAGATTCTGTTATATTTTTTACAACGCCCGTTTTTTTATTAAAAACACTTACTCCTCCAAGAGAGGCAACCCAATAATTATCAGATTGATTATCAATAAAAACAGAATAAATGCTATTGCCTAAAATACCTTCTTTTGTTGTTATTTGTTTTAATGAATTGTTTGTTAGATTAAATACAATCACTCCATTGTTCTCAGTCGAAATAATAAGATTTTGATTGTTTTTTTTGACATTTCTAATATGATACTTACTTAACAATTCCTGGCCTTTAAACTTTTCAAATTGACCCGTTATCAAATTAAACTTAGCCAAACCTCCCCAGCATCCCATCCAAAGCTGTTTATTTTGGTCTTCGTAAAATGAATAACATCTATTGATCGAAGCTCCATTTGTCACGCTATTCTCGTAACTAGTGCATTTGTTATTTGAAATGCGCAAAATTCCTTTATAAGTTCCTGCCCAAAGACTTCCATCACTTGAAGTGAATAAACTTCTTATTCTTTCCCAGTCTGGACTATCTTTGGCTTTGTCAATTTTAAATTTTTCATAAAAATGACTGTTCTCATTGCAATAGTAAAGTCCTCTTGTGTAATAACCCAGCCAAATTTTTCCTTTACTATCTTTTGTAATGGCTCTAATAGTTTCATCTGGCAAATAAGGTTCTTTTACAGGATGCGGCAAAATAGAACTTATTTTGTCTGAACCTGTAAAGGCCATGCTTAAACCTCCGTCTTTTAGTCCTAACCAAATATTTCCAAAATCATCGTTATGAAGAGTTTCTATTTCATTAGTTTTAAAAGAATATGGCGCATATAAGTCTGCTGTAAGATTTACTATTTTATTTTCATTGGTTATAATGTATAATCCGTTCTCACGAGTAGCAAACCATATATTTCCAAATTTGTCTTTTAGAACATCGTTAATAATCAATTTAGGATATTTTGCCAGTAAAACTTTTTTTAGATTACTGTGGTCCGTTTTTACGACATTATTTGTAGCTATTTGTGCAAACGCTTTATTTATATATTCGTAGTAGCCTTTATTCGTTTCTATGACGATATTTCCTTTTTGAGATAAGTAAATATTTTTAGGTGTAGTTTTAAACTTAAATTTTTCAAATTCATCATTTCGTAGATAACAATTCACATAACCTTCTTTTGTGATAATCCAGATTCTCCCAGCTGCATCTTTTTTTAATTTAGTAATGTAGTTACTGGAAATCGTTTTTGGGTCATTAAAATTGTTTTTAAAAACCTTAAAATTATATCCGTCAAAATAATTTAGACCATCCCAAGTAGCAATCCATAAGCCTCCATCTGTATCACTTTCTATATCTACTACAGAATTATTTGATAATCCTTGACTGGTTGTAAAATTTTCGAATTTTATCTGTTGCGCGAATGAATTTACTGTCAAAAGTAAAAACATTATAAATATTCTGTTCATTATATGTTATTTAACACGCAATTATACCATCCTTAGTTTATTCAAACATGAACTTTAAGTTAACTAAAAATTCAACAAACAAACTAAAGGAGTTGCCTCCAAATTTGCCACAAAAAGTTAATGGAGTTCACATAATAAATTATGAATAAGAAAGCTGTTCAAATTTTATGGTAAAATCATGTCACATACCTTTTATTTTCCATTTGAAGCATTATAAAATAAAAAAAAAGCCCAAAGGCTTTCCATGATATTATTTTTTCTTTTTGAAGTTTTCCAAAAAAAGATCTCAGTAAAATTAAATTGAGTAATACTTTCGATATTCGACTATATTGAGATATACCAAAGGGCTCTTAGGTTTTTGATATTTTTTGTAAGCGGTAAAACCTAATTTTTCCGGTATTCTTCTACTAGCTGTATTTTCTTCATCCACTGGATATATTATAAACTTGACAGTAAAATTAATCTCTATAAACTCAATCAGACTTATTATAATTTCTGTACCAAGTCCACGACCCTGCATGCTTTTTTTAATCCAGAGCCCAACCTCAGCTGATTCTGAATTTATATTATGAATCCCGCAGCATCCTATAAACTCATTATTTAAATCATGAACTGCCAGTACCAGATCAGTATTGTTTTCTAATTCTTTTTGTGATTGATGTACAAAAGAAAGAATATCGTTTCTGTCTCCTGTTGGAGAAAAAGGCATATACTTTGTGAGTTCTTTATTGAAAGATTCATTGATATCGTCAACGTTAATTTCCTCTACCGGTTTTAAAATCAGTCTCTCAGTTTTTATTCTAATATCTGCATTTAATTCCATTATAACCTATTTACCGATGCAAAAATTCACAACCACCGTTTTATAGGGAGTTAAGTACTTTGAGGTACAAATGTGGTGTTGGCCTTTGCAAACTAGAAAACAGTAAAATATATACATTACAAAATAAAGATATAGTTGATTCTTACTTATGACATGGTGAGGAAGAACTTTAAGGACTGTAGTTGGGCAAATGTAAAAAAAACATTCAAATTATTCAAAAAATAGCTAAATATCAATCTCTTGATGTAGTCTTTAATGCGAGTAAAAAATCTGAAAGTTTTAATTGGCAACAAGGTTGTAGAACTGTTATGCAATTTACATTTTTAAATATTGAGCGATTTGAATGCTGTTTTAATAAATATAACATACAAGAAAAAACTTAACAAATACCAGTACTAAGAGACTCACATTAGAAATAGTTTAAAAGTTATCGATTGCCGCTCAACTGATTAGAAATTTTGGCTAATCTCTAATCTTAAGTTTTTCTTACAGGTCTATGTATAAAAAAAACCGTCTTATAAATAATAAGACGGCAACCTGAAAGATATAATCCCCATTTTATAACTTCAGGTAAATATTATCTTCATTAAAAAAGATGAGAAAGTTATTTTAAAATCTATACAAATACGGTGCAATATTAATATCAATCTTTTATATCTCCATCTTATTTTTTGACATAAAATATAACTTTAAATTATAAACCATTCTTATGTTAGCCAAAGGAGAACTTTTGATATTGAGCAAAAAGGGAGAGTAAATAATACCAGTGCTTTCTACAGTTATGACAGGAGAGGCATGTACGTTGATAACATTTTCAGGTGCTTCCATTTCCCGACATTCTGAAAACTACAACAAGTATCCTAAAGGAATTCAACACAGTAAAATGGTAAAAACTCATTACTCAATTCCCATTTAGACAGATATAAAAAATAGATAGCTAAAGCAACCGGATCAGGATGCAATTAATATTTAAAATTGTATTTTCGCCTTTACTAGCAACGAAAATTTCACCGAACAGTATCTCATTATAATGAAACTTAAATTTAGCCATATTGATATTTTAGTTAGAGACCTTGAAACGTCTTGTGATTATTATGCGAAAAATCTTGGAGCACAAATCTCAAAAAAAATCACATGGCAGAGGGACGATTTACATGTATCCTATGCTGTTGTAAGAATTGAAGAGGAGCAATTTATGCTCGTAGAGCCTCTTTCAGGAAATCTAAAAATTCTTCTGGATAACAAAGGAGAAGGAACTATTTACAGGCACTGCTATTCCACTCCCGATATTGAAAAAATCTTTGACGAACTGATGGAAAAAGGTATTCAGCCAGAAGATGAAAATGGAAACCCGCTTCAAAGGGATGATCTTAATTCCCCTAGCGGAGTAAAAATTATCTGGTTGCCAAAAAAAATAGGAGAATTTTCAATTGAAATACTGGAAGAAAAAGGCTTGAAAGCATTTATGACTGAAGTTTTCCAATAAAAACACGCATGCCTTATAGCGCCTTTTTATCGCGTTTATCCAATTCATCAAAACCACCCTGAATTAAAGAATATCTCCAAAAGCTATTTAAGTAGGACTAAACATTATTGCACATTAAAATTTGTCGCAAAAAACGATTAAAAATTTAATTTATAAGGAATTGCCACTTTATCAGTATTCAGCAATCACCAAGACATCATTACAAAAGATGAAGAGCTTCAGCCGTTCTAACTGCTTCAATAGAATTATTGACATTGAGTTTTTCCAGAATATTCTGCCTATGCCTATTTACTGTATTAATGCTTATATTAAGCTTAAAAGCGATTTCTTTACTGATCAGCCCCTGGCTGATAAGCTCCAGAATTTGTTTTTCTCGTAATGTCAATAAATTTGCGCAGTTGGTATAATTATCTACATAAAAACCTTCCCCCGTCTTGGTATTTACAATCCTGCCATCAATTCCATTGGCACTTCCTGATTTTTCAAATAGATAATTGTACAGGCATACAGCCAGCCATAAACCTCCCTGAGAGCTGTTTTTAAAATAAAAACTTCGATGAAGAATCTGCTGATATTCATTTTCAGAATTCTTTGCTCTTATATTGCATCTAGTGCTGTAGCTTAATCTCTCTCCTGGAGGCAATTCTTTTAGGAAATTAAAAAACTCTAATTCCAGAAGATGTCTCTGGAAAAGATCATCTGGATGAATGCGGCTGTAAATATCTTCCTCCCAGATAGAATCTATCACAATGTAACTTGCACAATTTATTTTAAAAAAATCACCGAAACCTCCCGCAAAAATATAGCTCCTATTATCGGCAAGATCCGATAATACAGCTACAGATTGCTCTAACTTTACATAAGCTCCAACCAGTGAAAGAGCTTCTTCCAAAGCAGTTTTACGCTTTTCAGGACCATCAACAGATTCTGAAAAAAAATAGTCTTCTAAGTTTGTTATTGGATTCATAATGTGCTTTTTAAAGTGCTTTTTTTGTTAAAATATTATGCAATATCATCTTTCTATATGGTTATATATAACTATTGCTGAAAGAAAATCAATTTGTCTACTTTGTAAAATAATAATATAAATTTAAAAACAATGAAGCGAAACTGCTTACTATTAGTACTACTATGCATAAGTGTTGTTACAGTTAATGCCCAAAAACTTACTGCCATGCGCTGGTTAAATGAACCGTCGGAATGGGAAATTAAAGACAATAAGCTTATCATGCAGGTAACACCTCAATCTGATTATTGGAACAAGAGTCATTATGGTTTTACGGTTTATGATGGCCCTTTCTATTACACGGAAAGAAGCGGGGAATTTGAAGTGATTTTAAAAATGGGCGGTACATATAAAACCAGATTCGATCAAGTATGCCTCATGCTGAGAATTGATGAAAACAATTATGTCAAAACAGGCGTGGAATATGTGGATGGAATTTACAATATTAGTACAGTACATACTATAGAGAAAAGTTCATGGAGCGTTGTGGGACTTAAAGATAAACCAAAAAATATCTGGATGAAAGCTGTAAGACGACTGGATGCTTTAGAAATCTTCTATTCTGCAGACGGTTCGAATTACACTATGACAAACACTGTCTATTTTCCAGAATTTAAAACTGTACAAGTAGGCATGATGGCAGCAAGTCCTGATGGTAAGGGATTCTCTGCTGTTTTTGAAGATTTTAAAATTACGCATCTTCCAGATCAAAGACGTTTGGAATGGCTTAAAAACAATCCATAAAATCTTACATTGATTATGATCTCTTGTGGAGATTAGATCGAACATGCCAGACTGGTTTGTATTTTCACAAAACAATAGCAATGAGATAAATTGCAAAATATTCGTCTTTGGGAGCAATGAATTCTTTAAACCCTTTCTAATATTTTAGAATATTGCATACTATTTTAAACTTCTCAAATTTTAAGGAACTGGCATGTTACCCCTTTTTCACTTTTAATAACCAATGGTAAAACCGCCACAATGTACTCTCTCTTCTACAATTTATGGCGTACTAAAATGGTATTTTTACTTTTAATAAGAGATTAAAATCATGACCTAACATCCCGACAAATCTTAAAAGTGTTAATTCTGTTTTTCATCTTTCTTTCTTGTAACGAAAGCTCCTGCTGTAAGCTTATCGTATACCTCATCTTTTAAGCTTCTTGATATCGGTATTTTATTTTTTTTTATTTCCAAAGAATTGCCTTCTATTGAATGAACCTGTGATACATTAACAATAAACGATCTATGCACCTGAAGAAAAATAGCGGCTGGAAGATTATCAGACATCATTTTTAAAGTACAGTAAACCATTTCCTTTGAAACAACAGTATGAATCAATACATAATTTTCCATACTTTCAATAAATAGTATATCTTCGAACTTAAGCTTTTTAGTTTTTTTATCAACTTTAATGAAAATATGATCCTTATAGTCTGATTTTAATTCCTTAACCTGCTGGTCATACAGCCTATTTACAGATTTCAGAAAGCGATCGTAGGATACCGGCTTTAAAAGATAATCAAATACATTCATTTCATAACCTTTCAAAGCATACTGCTGATAGGCCGATACAATAATAATTTTAGGAAGATTTACTGCAGAACCTAAAAACTCCATACCGGTCAGACCAGGCATTTCTACATCCAGAAATATGACGTCTACAGATTCTTTTTTAAGAAAACTGTTTAATTCCATCGCGGTTTCGCATTCCCCCGCTAATAAGAGAAAATCAGTTTTCTCAATATACCCGATAATTCCTTTTCGAGCCACAGGCTCATCATCTGTAATAACACATTTCAATTTCATACCAATTTCTACTTAAGATAATCAAATCATTTCTATTTATTCCATGTCGCTAGATCATTAACTTGTTCAGTTTTAAAATCTAACTCTTTTATGAATAGGTTGATTATATTTTATTAATCAATATCTTTTTCCTGCTTGATTGACAAAACAAGCGTTACATTAAAAAATCCATCAGCTCTATAGATTTCCAGCTCATATTTATCGGGATAAAGCAATTCTAGTCTTCGCTTTAAATTGTTAAGCCCAATACCGCTGTCCTTTATTGCTGAAGAAATCAATTCATCTGATACCGAATTTCTTAAATGGAAATATACTCTGTCTTCTTTAAGCTTCAGACTAAAATCGATCTGATAAAATCCGCCCACATGCTTAAATGCATTTTCTAAAAGCGGCTGAAACAGTAAAGGATGTATTTTTTGTTCTTTAAACGCCTCATCAATCTCAACATTCGCAACTAACTTGTCTGTCTTTCTAAGTTGCTGAAAAGCAATAAAGGAACGCAAATATTTTATTTCCTGATGGAATGCCACTTCCTGATTTACATCATAAAGCTGATAACGCAGCTGCTCCGATAAATATTCAATACTTTTTTTGGCCTGAAAGGTATCCATATCCATCTGGAAATAAATAGTATTCAGCGCATTAAAAAGAAAATGGGGATGGTACTGGGATTTCAAAAATTCAAGTTCCGCTTCATTTTTCTCCGCTTTTAATTTTTCTAGAGCCGCATTTTTTTCATTTACATTTTTCTCAATGATGGTGCTTCGAATCAGTGCATAAAAAATAAGCAGCAAAGGCAGATAGATTGAATTAATAAGCATATAGTCAATCCAGCCTGACCCCATAAACAACACTCCCATTCCCTGCCCGATAATCAATAAAATATTGAGCAAAACAATGAGTTCAGCAAACACAAAAATATAATGCTTGGCCGTATCCTTATATTCGGCTGTTCTGCGAAGTTTTCTCCTCCATAAAAAACCACATAAATAGCACATGAAAACAGACAATGTTAAAGCTACAGCATGGAGTTTAATGTCTCCTTCCCAAAAAACACCCCTGTGGTTGAAATCAGTAACAGCTCTCAGTACATTATACATAAGAATCCCCCAAAAAGCGGGATAAATACTCTCAATTATTATTTTATTTGTTTTAATCATCTTTCCGGTCCTAATTTACTAATTGATCCGTTTACTTTCTTCTATATTTTCCATTTTTCGAATCGTTTTTGATGAATTTCCTGAATCAAACCTCCACGAAATGGTAGCTCCTGCCATACGAGTGTCTCTTCGTTCACTATAAAATCCATTAATGGCACTGTTGTAAAGACTGATATTCTGAATATTGGTTAAAAAGATATCATTGACATAAACATAACAGCTTAACCTATTTTCGAAAAAACTTTTTCGTGTTCCCAATGATACAGAACCTATTGAACCAATTTGCGCCTGTCCTTCTGCCATTCGGCCATTGCAGTATCCCGTTACTTCAATGCCCCATCCGTTTTGCAGGGCAAACTGGTTATTAAATTGCAATGCTGGTGTGCAAAGATTGTTATGATATAAAATTCCCATTTCCCGCCAATGGAATTCTTTGTAAGTTAAAGAGCCGTTTAGGTGTAAGGTCCACCAATTTGCTGCTTTGACATTATTAATTCCTGTTCTTACGCCAAACGTCTGGCTTTGCGAAAGGTTTAAAGGCATTACGATGGTAATATCCGTTTCAGGTTCACTGAGGTAGCTTTTGGTTATAGGATTTTTACGGTTGCTGTAAAAGATGCTAAATACATATTGCGATTTTATGATCCATGAAGTTTCCAGATTGTTTACCAGCTCAGGCCTTAAGGCTGTATTTCCTCTCTCTTGAAGATAACGGTCATTTACTTCGGTGAAAGGGTTGAGATCTCTGTAATTGGGACGAACAATTCGTCTTCCGTACTGAAATGCAAGCGTGTGCTGATCTGTAAGAATATAATTTGCAGAAAAAGTTGGGAAAAGCTGTGCGTAATTTCTAATCAATGTAGAATCACGATCGCTTGTCTGGTAACACGCTTGAGAATCTGTAATTTCTAAACGAAGCCCTGCTTGGGTGCTAAAACGTTTAGACCATTTCTGGCTTGACTGCAGATAGCTTGCCATAATATTTTCTTTGTAAAAAAATTGGCTGCTAAGCTTTTCATCCTCCAACCACTTATCCGATTCCAGCGAATTGTATACTGCATTATTGTCAATATCAATTGACGAGTATTTGATACCTGCATTAAAAGTAAATATATCTGATGCGTTAAAATCGAGATTAGACTGAAAATTTGTGATTTTGATATTTCCTTTCATTTTTCCCAGTAGAAAATTCTCAGAATCAGGTATTCTTGATGGATCCGTCTTACTTCTCTGATCCAAATTTTCGCTCTGATCAAAAACAAGAAAATTAAATACATTCTCCCATTTTATTTTAGGGCTGAATTTATACAAAATACTCATTCCTGCCCCTAGACTCTTATGATTTGAATGCTGTTGGTTTTCGGTATGAAGCAAAAAATCTCTGGAATCTGGGCTTTGAAAAAATTCAGACCACGCTATTTCATTTTTATTTCTTTTGAACCAGTTTCCGAAAACATCCCCATTTAGCACTAGTTTTTCCGAAAACTGATATTCTATGCCTGTTTTGAAATAATGTGAATGGGACTTAAATCTTCTGTCGGCATCCATATTCAGAACCGCAGGTTCTGTCTCTTCTGTTTTTGTTTTAAGGTATTTCCTCCAAGAATTAACCATGATGAAATCTTTTCCGCTGTTAAAGGAATAATTGGTGAAAAATGCATACTTCTTTCTATGAAATTGAAAAGAAAGTCCCTGTTTTTGCCTTACATATTTTCCTGCTTCTATATTGGATGAAAAATTTAGGTTTGATCCTCTGTCTGTTTTCTGTTTCTTTTTGATATTGATAAATCCGCTAGTGCCTCCTGCATCATATTGCGCCGAAGGATGCGAAACCAATTCTATTTTATCTACAGCATTGCTTGGCATAGCGCGAAGCAGATTCAATAAGTTTTCTCCCGTCAGATAGGTAAGCTTTCCGTCAATCATAACATTTGCACCTGGCTGTCCGTTTAAAAGTATCGTCCCATCATTCAAAATCAATAATCCTGGAATTTTTCCAAGTGCATTTAAAAGAGAGCCATCTGATCCTAAAGAAGCAGATGAAAGGTTTACAGTGGTTTTTCCAGGCTCCAATTTAAAAGCGGCTTTCTTTGCTTTTACGGTAACCTCATCCATCTCAAAAGTTTCCATTTCCATAACTACTTCCGACATTTTTAAGTCTTCTGAAAGCACTTTTACTTCCACTATTTTCTCTTCAAAACCTATAAGTGAAAATAAGAGCTTATAATTCCCCGATTTAATGTTCCCAAGAGCATAGATGCCTGCTGAATCTGTTTCTGTGCCAGCCAAGTAGGTCGAATTTTCTCTCAGAAGAACCACACTTACGCCCATAAGAGGCTTTTGATCATAAATTGTCTTGCCCGAAATTTTTATCTGGGCCTTAAGCCCTGCCGCCATAAAAAATAGTAGTGCGTGCAGCATTATTTGTTTTGCCTTCATATCTTGCTCGTATTATAACTAATGAGGGCAAAACTATATGGATCTTCTTCCTGAAGGAAACTTTCTTGACCAGTGGTCAAAACCTCTTGACCAATAGCAAATCAATGCATTAAAATGCAATCGCAATCATGCACGCCAATTGCATTTATAGAGGAATGTTCAAAACTTCCTGACAGCTGAGAATTGATCCGCTTTTTATAAAGGAACTCAATGTGGTTATATTTAACTATTGCAGCTTTTTTGCGAAGAAATTACTTTTAGCATAAATAATGATCAAAGAATTTAGCTTAGAAATATCAGGAAGTTTAAAACGCTTTATTCTTCTTTGACAATTGCCAGTCTCATTTCAAATTCAAAAGCTGAAATTATTTGAATACAGATTTATCCTTATTTCATTACATGAATTTTTAAAGGAAGTTAAGTTAGCCTGTAAAGCCTGCGTCAAGCAGGCTTTAATCCTACATTCGACAAATACCGTATCGTATCTATTTTTATTGTTTCTATTTTAATTCACCTGTCAAAACTAATACCCATGGAACCTAACATAACAGCTTTAAGTATTAAAGACAGGATTATTGAAGCCTTATCACTTCATCGCACAAGGCCCAAGCTATTTCCCTCCACAGCGCGATTTCATTTTATTTCATACAGTAATAGGCATTTGGGCCTTTTTTCCAAATTCCTGGCTTCAATCCTGCAAAAGTAAATTAAAAGCATAATTAATTTGATTGCTCAGCAAAATATAATATATTGGAACTTCTTAAAATCCAATGCTTTTCAATCGTATACATCACAGCAGGAAACTTCACTCTCAAATGCAATTAAATAAAACCATCTAAAGATTAGATCATGAAAAAAACAAGACTCTTTTTATTTGCAGTTCTCATTCCTCTTATCAATTTTAGCCAAACCATTGCAAAAGTTTGGGAATCGGATTCCCTTTATCTGAAACCTGAATCGGCACTATACGATGCTTCAAAAAAGATTCTTTACATCTCAAACATAAATGGCGAATATCTTGCCAAAGACGGAAACGGCTTCATTTCCAAAATGAAAACCAATGGAGAGATAACAGCACTCAAATGGGTTGATGGACTGGACAATCCGCAGGGCATGGGGCTGCATAAGAAAAAGCTTTTTGTCGCAGATATAAACAGAGTCGTCCAAATAAATACCGATACAGCTAAAATAGAAAAAGTATACAAGGTGGATTCTGCAAAGTTTTTTAACGATATAGCGGCTGATGCCAATGGAGATATCTACGTTTCGGACTGTTTTGGAAATAAGATCTATAAAATTTCGGACGGAAAGATAAAGGTATGGCTCGAGTCTGATTTCCTATCAAAACCCAATGGATTGTTATGCGCTAAAGATGAACTGGTAGTACTTAATATGGAGGGAAAAACTGCTTATGCCATAAACAAGTCCAACAGGGAATCCCGTCAGATTTTCAGCGGAATCGATAATTTGGATGGTATTGTAGGCAATGGCCGAAACGGCTATATTGTTTCGGGCGCCTGGCAGGGACAGCTGTTTGATATTGATTCAGATGGTACCAAAAGATTACTCCTTGATTTGGGAAAGGAAAAAATCATTACTGCCGACATAGAATATATTGCAGAGGATAAACTGCTTATTGTCCCAACTTTACACAAAACAGTAATAGGATACAGATTGGCAAAATAAAACTCTTTCTTTATTACAGTAATGCAGTAATAAAGATTGCAAAATTATGGCCTCTCGGAAGCAGAAATATCCTTCAGCAATATTAGATTATCTAACCCGGCAATTTTCATTTATCAGCATTAATGCGGCTTTTATCGGTAGCTCCATCCAAAACTATCAAATTCCGATCTGATAAAAACAGCAAGGCATCTAGAACTTCTGCCTGTCTGTTTCTTTCCTCTGCTGGATTATAGTCAGAAAAACCAAGACATTCCTCAGGGGAAAAAACAGCATTGGTTATCTCCTCCAAAGAAAACACTCTGGTAAAATTCCGCGAGAGTTCATCAAGTATCCTCTCGATGAGATCAGCAGAGGGTTTAAACATATAGTATAATTTGCAATTGCAATCAGAATAAAAACATCAAAAAAACTCTCCCTTTACTCTTTGAACAGCAACAGTGCCAGGTCCTTCAAACTGCGGCGCCAGGTCTGAAATTCATGTCCTGTTTTTTCAGAGACAAAGCAGACTGCATTTAATCCCGCTTCTTTCAGCCCAATCACCGCATTTTGTATCCTCTCAGGATTCTCACGGCTTCCGCAGCTTAAAAAAACAAGCTTCACTTTTGATTTATCCTTAATTTCCTCAGCTTTATAAACACCGCCGCTAAGCAGTGCAAAATAAGAGAACAATTCCGGCCTGTTAAGCGTAACGGAATGGGTTTCCATTCCTCCCATTGATAAGCCTGCCATTGCCCGATGGGCCTGATTTGCCTCAGTGCGGAAATTCGAATCGATGTAAGGGATTAATTCATCCGCAAGGACAGTCTGAAAGGAATCAATCTTGAAATCGGCAAGACGGCCATATTTGACCTCGTTGGTCATCCCATAGGCCATTACGATAAGAAACGGTTTTATTTTTCCTTCGGCAATCAAATTATCCATGATCAGGTTAACGCGGCCCTGATTGCCCCACGCCGTTTCATCTTCACCCCATCCATGCTGCAGATATAAAACAGGAAAACGTTTCGACTGCTCTTTTGCATAGCCTGGCGGTGTATAAACGAATGCCCGGCGCGAAATTCCGGTACTCCTGGAAGGGAAAAGGATCTGTTGCACGGCGCCGTGGGGTACATTCTTCAAGGCATAAAAATCCTGGTCATGGGCAGGAATCTCTATGCCGCTTTCCCAGCGGGTAGAGCCAAAAAAATTCAATGCTCCGGGATCATTAAAAACTCCGCCATCTACTGTTGCATGATAATAATGAAATCCTTCATCCATGACGGCGGCAGTGGTTCCTATCCAATAACCGTCATCTGCTTTAGTAAGAGTGGTTCCTCCTTTCGCTCCTCCCAGTCCGAGGCTTACAACGACAGACTGCGCTGCAGGCGCATATATTCGAAATCTTGCATAGCCCTGGGAATTGACCTGCGGATATTCCTGTCCAGGCTGATTTACAGCCGAAGGTCTGAAATCATCCCTTATTTCTAATGTCTCATTTTGCGCACTACCTGAAAAGCCGATCAAAACGAACCAAAATGCGGTGAAAAACTCGTATAGTTTCATAATCTTACTATTTTTAAAATTAGAATGATGCTTTCTTTTTTTATTTACTAATTTTTATTCTATCAGAATCTAATGGCCCTGCGGAGTGATTATTTTGTAATTGCCGCTTAGATGCATCAGACTGAACAGATACAGCAATCCGTCATAGTAGGGATCAAAATAACCGTCCGGATAAGGTTCAAGTCTTGCGTTCCATAACGCGTGCACAAAGTCCAGGCTGCCTTTCCCATCATTGATAATTGAGGTTGTCGCTGCCGTAGAGACCAATCCCAGAGAATGCCTTAATTTTTTTACCGTTCCCGCCTGCAGAATAAACTCCGGAGACGAACCGTCGAGATTAAACTGATCTTCATAGGCATCCATTCCTTTGGATCTTAAGAACCTCTGTATTTTAAGCGCATAGCCCTTTTTCCATTTTCCATCTTTGCCTGTCCATGCATAATCCATCGCTATATTCATGGGAACTCGCCATGAATCATAACGGAATCCTGCCGGCATCCAGCTGGTCACATGCGGCTTGCCGCTGAATTCGGTATAATCGGAATTAAGGCCCGTTACAGGATGGACAGCCCTGCGAAGAAAAACTCTTGAAGTGTCTGCACATGCCTGGTAAAATTCCTCATGTCCATCCTTAGCGTACTCGGACCAGATTTCATAAAAGACCGGTATGTGATACGAAGGGTCCGTCCATTTATAACCGCTACCCTCAGGCACAAAGCTGATCTGTTTGTGCTCGGTGTTTATAATATTATAAATATTGTCCGTGCCGTCTTTTTTCCACATCGCATCCAATATTCTTCTGGCTTCTCCATAATAATCAATGCCCGTTTTATTTCCCCATCGGTTTGAGGCAAACAGAAGGCAGGTTACGTAGTAAAATTCTCCGTCAGATGCCGAACCTGCAGAGTTCTGCTTCATGGTCACAGGATTGAAGCTCCAGCCAAAATAGCCTTCCCTTGGACCATCCTGGTGCTGCAGATAAGCTTTGGAAAATCGCCAGATCCGGTCAAAAACTTCTTTTTTATTGAGCTGTACAGCCACCATCATCCCATAAGACATCCCTTCTGTTCTGACATCTTTGTTTTTTAGATCAGAGACATATCCCATGGTATCCCCCACAGTGAAGTAAATGCGGTCAGGCCCTTCGAAGATATCACGATAGGCTTTGGAAAGTTTGGCTTCGACAGCACTTTTTTCATACCCAGCTTCTGAAAAAACATTCCTGTATCTGATATTTTCAAAACTGTGTTTTACCGTTTTGCTCCTTTGGGCAAAAAGGAAATCAGAAGAAAAAACAGCCATGACACAAATAACGGTCCTGAACAAAGACACATAAAAATTCTTTTGATTTTTCATTTTTGTATTTATTTTCTTATTATCGATTCTTTCCCTTTTCTTTATGTGTTTTTAACCTTGGACACCTGAAAGAAAATGACGTTCTCCCTCAGTGCTTTTCAGAAAGCTGCCTTGCGCCCTCCTGCCTATTGCTTCACTTCTTCCCATGAAAAAACCGTTCCGTCCTTACGATCAGGTCTGGTGCCCGGCCAGTCGGCCGAATATGGTTCTCCTGTGAGAGGATCAAGACCTACATACCTGTTGGTTTTTAAAGACAAAAGCATGCATTGGCCACGCAGCATGTCCTGCCATAGAAAGAGACTTGCCTCTGTTTCCTGATTCATCAGACGCACATCTCCCGAAAGCCCTTCACCCGTTATGGTTACAAACCCGCTTCCATTTATAGCTTGCAATGCTATTTTTCCCTGCCCCCTGTCATGGACCCTGAACTGATAGTCAGCAGCGGTAGAGTCCGAAGGTGGTTTTGCAGAAGAATGAAATATTCCTTTAGGACTTGCCCATACCGAAACAGCATTGCCGATATTTTTTAAACTGATTACTTTGCCGACAGGCAGATTTTTGGAACGGTCGGCCAATGGCTCCCTAACCTTGAAATTGTCAAAATCGGCATATCCCCCCTGGACAGATTCCGTATTATAGGCAAAAAGGGCAAAACGCACACCTTGAAAGGTTTTCATCTGGTATGCCAAACGAAGCCCCGAAACCAGTTTTTCGAATTTTATCCCATCCAGGCTGTAGCTTAACGATGCTGCATCTTTGTCGAAATCGCCATTTATCCTCAGATACACTTTGGATGATCTTAGCGGAAGGGATTTTTTTTCATCCTTTACCAGATCATAATATTGAAGCGACATCCCCAACTCGTTCCTGACCGCTCCGATCCAGTAATAAGGAACATTTAATAATGCCAAACCTGCTACATCCCCCTTTTTTAACCCTCTGGCATCTAGCTCAACCGTTGCTTCGGATTCGGGACCGACAGCACGCTGGGTCAAAGTATTCTTTGCAAACATGAAGCTCTTTGCCCCAAGTGCATGGAGCCTCAAAACTCCTTTTGCCAAAGACCATTTCCCATCCACGGGAATGTGATTCCATTGCCAGACCGGTTTGAGTTTCTTGCCTGAAAAATCATCATTCCTTTCATATGTGGTCCAAGGAGCTGATGGTGTATTGATTTTCGGCTTGAACCACGTTCTTGGCGTGCGTCCCAAATTATTTTCCACTCCAAAAAAGGGCCATCCGTCCTTCCAGGTAACGGGAGACAGAAACGTCAGCCTTCCAGCCGATTTAACATCCATCATTGAAAATCCCCACCACTCCCCATTGGGAAGATCTACGATTCCTCCCTGATGCAGCGGAACCGCATAAAAACCGTTTTCGGAAGGGGCTTCAAGTTTGATGCTGTCCCCTTCATTGGGAATATCTGACCAGTAGCCGAAATTTGAGGTCCAACAGCCCCGCTGTGTACCCATTGTTTCCCTATGACTGATTACCGCGGTCTCATAGGGACCTTCAGGCCTGTTGGATCTGGCGCACTGCATGCGTCCGACAGGCGAATAATCTGCACTGATGATATAATATTTACCGTCGATCTTATAAAAATGATGCCCTTCGCCCATGGCGCTGCCTTTTGGAATGATAATCCTATCGCTTCCCTCAACATAACCTGAGAGATCCGGTTTCAGCTCGATGAGATGCACCTCATCATATCCATGCACAGCATAAATCTTATCCTCATCGAAAAGGATTCCCAAATCATAGATCTTGCCTCCCATATTGGTATGCTTCCAAACTCCTTTAGGCTCCTTTGAGGTAAAGACCTGCAGCCCGTGATCGTTTACATTTACAAAGACATAAAACACGCCCTTGTGGTAGCGGATAGCCGGAGCCCATATTCCGTTGCCGTAAATCCCCTTTGAACCCTCCAGATGGAAGTCAGGTCCCAAATCCAGTTTTTCAAAAATATAGGCAACGAACTCCCAGTTTACCAAATCTTTGGACTTCAGCAAAGGAAGTCCAGGCATGGAATGCATCGAACTCCCAACCATATAGAAATCGTTCTCCACCCTGATGACATCCGGATCCGTAAATTCGTCGTAAAACAAAGGATTTGTAAAAGTGCCATTCCCATTATCTGCGGTCCAGGACTGCGCTTTGACGCTGTTTGCGGAGCATGCGATAAAAACAAAAATCATAAATATTCTTTTCATCAATACATAATATTTTTTTTATTAGCCCTGTTCAAAGGATGCATTCAAAAATTTACTTATCATAAACCAAATCTTTAAGTTTAAAAACTTAAAGAACTGATAATAAAAGCACTAAATTGAAATAATCATTTTTTATTATTGCTATACTTAAAGAAATCCACATCAATGTACCCTCCCGAAGTTTTGGTCGCATAATTAAAAATGGCAAACCTGGTTCCCATGAAAAGTTTTTTATAATCAAAAATCATTTTAAACTCTGCACCTATCGGAATCCACTTTTTATTGTCCAGGCTGTAATAAAATTTGGCCGTATCCCTATCCAGATTAAAATCTGCATCGATGCGCAGGTATACCAGGTTTTTCGACAGCGCAACCCTCGCCTTCTCTTCTCCCTGAACATCCAATATGGCTTTGGTTTTATTATCCAGCTCTACCACGTTTGTCGACATGGTGATATACTTTTTATTTGCCTCTCTGACCACGGATAGAAGTGCCGAATGGCCATTGAAGGCACTGAAACCAGCAACATCCCCATCTTTCATTTTGGAGATGTCCAGAGCCACCACTCCGCTGCAGACTGGTCCTTCCATGCGCTGGGTTAGGGTATTGGGAGCGGCATATAAATTGGTTACGATTCTGGAGGTCTTCAGCCTCAAAAAACCTTTTCGTTCGGTCAGCGACCAGGAACCATCAACAGGATTGTGATTCCACTGCCAGTTGATTTTCAATCGATCTGCCAAAAAATCATCGCTCTCTATAGTTCGTTTTCCCGAATCGGATGCCTTAAGCGGAACCTGTGCGTTGAGCGGGACCTTTCCGTTTTCATCTCCCAATACCGGCCACCCATCTTCCCAGCGTACCGGCATAAGAAGAGGAACCCGTCCGACAGCTCCCCTGTCCTGAAAGATCAATGCATGCCAGTTCCCCTTCTCATCATCAATAATACAGCCTTGTCCCGCATAAGGGAATCCTGCAAAATTGTCCTGCAGCACCACTTTTTTCTCATAAGGCCCGGTGATGGCATCCGCCCTGTAGCAGACCTGCCTGCGAGGCTTTCCCCTCGGCCAGGAAATCATCATAAGGTAATACTTACCATTGTGTTTTACCACCTGATTGCCTTCTAAAAGCCCTGTTTCTTCTGCATCCTTTTCAAAAATATTCTGATTGATGCCTTCTTGTTTCACATCGGAAAGATCTTCATTCAATTCAATTATTTTAGTTCCCGTATAAACGAAAACACGGTTGTCATCATCAAAAAAAAGGGATGCATCATGAAAATGCTTCGTTCTGGTGACCAGCTTCCAGCTTCCTGTTTTTGGATCATCCGTTACATAGATGTAAGATTTGAACGGCTCGTCATTGGGCGAAAATAACACATAATATTTCCCTTTATGGAAACGGATGGAGGATGCCCACTGCCCCCTTCCATAAACCGTTCCTCCGAGCAAATCATATTTGGAATTGTCATCCAGCCTGTCAAACACATAGCTTGCAGTCTCCCAATGCACGAGATCCTTGGAGGTCATAACCGGGGCACCCGGCATCAGATGCATCGTTGTGCTGATCAGATAAAAGTCGCTTCCGGATCTGGTAATGGACATATCTGGAACATCGGCCCATATCACCGGATTGGTATATGCCGTACTGTATTGCTGCTGCGCGTCAGCGCTCCAGCACATAAAGGCAACAGACAACAGTATTGATTTTCTGTATCTCATTGTAATTTATTGTTTTAAGATCACTCCGCATTATGACGCATCGGAACTGCTCCAAAGTAGCTTGGATGGCTGTTGTCCGGATTCACGATAATTTTTTCAAGGACTACCTCGGGATCCACCATATAGATTTTCAAAGTGTGCATACCCGGCTGCTCGACCTGCAGATCTGTATCTAGCCATCGCAAATTATCAAAAACCTCGCTTCGGCGTTCCTTGCCGTATCCTGTGAGATAGAGATCCTTACTGGGAGGAGGAAGAGCTTTCAGTACTCTGGAATGGGCCAGATTGGAAGCCGTATATTCCCCAAAAGTATCCACGAGCCCTTTTCTTGCATCAATAATCTGGGGATTCCGGTCATCCAAAGCCACGGCAATCCTAAGCCCTCTTACCGGATTAACATCCTGAGTGGGTAGAATTCCCAAACAAACTCTGGCCTTGCCCTTTTCGCCAAGGTATATATTGTACTCCAATCGGGCTGCAGAACCTAGATCTGAAACCGAACCTGCAGCAGATACAGGACTGATTCCCATACTGGCTTTAGATCTTCCCAAATCAGGCAGTACGATCCACTTTGCAGATTTTCCCGCAACATTGGCGTTATACTGATCGGCTGGTATCGAGAACTCTCCCGCCAGTCTTCCAAAGTAAGGCGCATCGGTTTTGGGTGCGGGCGCCTTAATGGCCTTTACCTGCACGGGAATTACTTTATCTCCCTGGCTGATTTCAATCCTTCCTTCATGGATACCGTCTGTCAGAGCATTCCAGTCTATTTCCGTCTGGATGCGGATTTCTTTTTCCACCTTACCCCTGGACTGGCTCAACTTAATCCACGGCTTATCGCTTTTGGCTGCAAATTCGAAACGGCCTGTTCCCCTGTTGAACACATCAATATAGTAACTGGATCGGGCCATAGCATCAAATACCGGCAATGCGGCTTTCCCGCTTGAACCGGGCCAGGACGATTCGCTTCCCTCAACGGCAACCCCCATTGATGGCTCGGCCGGCAGAGTTATTTCTTTTATTTCGGGCAGTTTGTTCGCTTTGGGCATGGACCACATTTTGTAGCCGATATGGATATCGCTCATCATGTTTTTCCATTTCCCCGCGGACATCGAAGTATTGTAATGTTCGCTTAATCTCATGTCCTGCTCAAAAAGATACTCCACCCGTCTGTACAGGTCATTGGCACTTGCCCTGCCCTGTTTTGCAAAAAGCATATTTTTATCGGCTGCGAGATAGATCTCAGCTACTCCTGCAGATGCTTTAGCCGGATACAGCACCAATTGGTAATAGGCATCACGGGCCTCGGCCGGGATTTCGGCCTGGAGTTTTTCCGCCTTTTCAGCCACATCTCTCCATAACTTCAATACGCTGTCGGATTCCTGATGATTGACGATGCTGAAAATATTGGCCGTCTGCGCCTCAGGCTTGCGCCAGAGGTTGTATTTAGTGTATTTTGAGACTATATCTGCAATCTCCTCCGCATGCTCGGCGCCAAATATCCTTCTGGCCCAATCTACCGTATAATCCCATGTCTTATGTGTAGGAATTGCATCGGGATTCCAGGCAAAACGCATAATGAAATCGATTGGAAGTTCCTTAGGCTTGAGGTCTCCAACATTGACAATCCATAATTTGTCAATCCCTGATCGGTACGCCAGATTAAACTGTTCCTGCAATTTTGGTATGGTTGTGGTATTGATCCATCGGTCGTTCCAGGGGCCTCCGTTCATATCAATATGGTAATAGAGTCCTCCCCCTCCCTTTCTGTTCTTCTCCTTATCGGGATAGGTGCGGCGTATATGGCCCCAGTTATTGTCACAAAAAAGAAGAATGACATCATCAGGAACCGTCAATCCTGCATCGTAATAACGCTGTACCTCGGTAAAAATGGCCCAGACCTGGGGATGATTTTCAGGGGCATCCCCATATACGTTTCCGATTATCTCCCTCTGTCCCTTGATTACATCCTGCAATGTCTTTATATTTTCCAAATCATCTCCTTCACCCATCGCTACGTCGCCTTCACCGCGCATGCCTATTGTAATGAGATTGTCGAACATTTTGTTTCTCTTGAGTCCGTCGTAGAAGAACCGGTCGATATTCTTTTTATTGGTCACATAATTCCATTCCCCGATTTCATTTTTCCTGTCGGTGTACTCTTTTTGGGAACGCATCATAGGCTCATGATGGGAGGTTCCCATCACAATTCCGTACTCATCTGCAACCGCTGGGTTGAGCGGATCATCCTCATTAAAGGATTTCCCCCACATGGCAGGCCATAGATAATTGGCTTTCAGACGCAGCAGCAGTTCGAACACCGTTGCATACATTTTGGAATTGATTCCCCCGTAGGCGCCTCTCGCCCATTGTGCAAAAGAAGGTTCCTCATCATTGATGAATATGCCGCGGTATTTAACTTTTGGGGAATCCTGAAAATAGCTTCCCCTCTTTACATACAATTCCTTTGATTTTTTGATCGGTGCATCCGCCCAAAAGTGCCATGGGGACACTCCGATCTTTTCAGAAATATCGTAGATTCCGTATATCGTTCCCCTTTTGTCGCTTCCTGCCACGACCAGCTGGCCATCCACGGTCTGAATCAAAAAAGACTCCCATTTTCCCCTTATGGAGGAGACATCTATTTTTTTGGATGCTATTAATTTATCAATAACAAGGCTTTTGCCTATAGTGCCTATCACGATGGAATTCTTTTCCGGCTTGGTGTTTTCAGACACAGCCGCAGCCGTTCCCGTTACCCTGCCCACATCACTGCCCAAATCTTTTGCGGCACGGATAACGCCTTTCCAGTCATTGGGATCCACATAAATCGAAGCGGGCCTGCCGCTGCCGGCAATCTTAAAAGACCTGCCTCCCCCCTGATGTACAATATAATCAGGAACGCTACGCTGGTCATTTCCTTTAGCGGACTGTCCCATTGCATTTCCAATGGAACACAAAAAAAGGAACAGCATGTAAAATTTCACTCTGGTTGGAATCATAACTTTAAATATTAAAAAAAATCTCTTGATACCTCACGCAGCTCCATGCGCAGAAGATCCGAACTAATCGTGGCCACAATTATTGCGGCACAGCATCATTGGCGCCTGTAGCATACAGACCGATCAGTGCACCGGTAAAACCGCCCGCCACGTTGGTTGAGAGAATGTCTCCGGAAACTGCCCCGCCAAGGTTTTTGAAATCCTCACCGTCGGCAGCATAATTGAACTCATAACTGTCTCCATCCGCTTTTACCTGCAGACGGAGCGGTTTCTGTACGTTAATCAAGGCGCTGTAGATAACTTTCGACTGTCCTTTTTCCGTTCTTTCCAACAGCACATAGGTATCATTTCCCTTTTTGGTAATGCCAAAAACATAGTTGAATCGTTCATTCTGCAGGCATACGATCCCTGCCAGATCCTTTTCCGATGCCGGTTTGTAATCAATTGTCGTCTCAAAAGAAAAACTATTGTGCTGCTGTCTGTAGAACAAGGTCGAAGTTGGCTTCACTTCCTTTATGTTTACCTCAAATGGGTTGATCAGCAGTCCTTTTTTATTTATCGAGATAAAATTTTCACGAGGACCGCGAAGCCCGATCCATCTGTAATCCAACTTTTCTGAACTGAAATTCTCACTGAAGGTAAAGTTGCCATTGGGGAAAAAACCTTCCCTGCCTGTCTTGTTTTGTGCAACTCCTTCAGGCATTTTCAATTTTGGCTGCATGGGAACCAATCCGTTTTCAAAAACGGGAAAAACTCCGCTCCAGTCCACAGGCAGCATAAATGTCTCACGCCCTGTATTGACCCTGTCCTTATCATTGGGACGCACCCCTAAAAATACGCCGTAATATTTATTGTCCGGTCCAAGGACCAAATCAGCATGTCCGGCCCAGTCCACCTTATCGGGCCTGTCTTTTGGAAAATGGCGTTGGGTAAGTATCGGGTTGTTCAGGGATGGCTTGAAAGGCCCTTTCGGGCTGTCGCTTACAAAAATCACTTCACTGTGATTGCCTCCCGTGCCTCCTTCAGCGCACATTAAATAATAGCGTCCGTCTTTTTTATAGAGATGCGGGGCTTCAATCCAGATCGGCTTTTTTGAAAGATCGACCCCACCATCCACAATGATTTTGTCCGTTCCGGATATTACACGGTCTTTATCCGTATCGTACTCCCATACTTTTATCACACGGTGCCCCTCATACAATGCTTTTCCCTTATCCGGCGCATCATTATGCACCACATACCCTTTGCCGTTATCATCAAAGAAAATACTGGGATCAATTCCTCCAAAGTCCAGTTTGATAGGACTCCCCCATCCTTTCATAGGATCTTTAGTCTTCACTATTATATTTCCCATGTTTCCGGTAAATGCCGTGACGATCATATAAAAAGTGTCATTATGGGCATTGTAAGTGATGCCAGGTGCATATACTCCGGCACTTATGCCCGTATCATGCGGATTGAATTCGGAAACCTTGTTTAGAACCCCTCCCAAATCCGTCCAGTTCACCAGATCCTTCGAATGAAAGATAGGTACTCCGGGAAACATTGCAAAGGAGGAACAGACCATATAGTAATCGTCTCCTTTTCTTGTAATGGCCGGATCCGGATAACATCCCTGCAGGATGGGATTGTAAAACTCCCCTTCCTTTAGGGGATTTCTTTTGTAGAGCTGGTCATTGCCCTGATAGACCACCTTTGAAAATACGGGAGCATTCCTTTTTGCTTTTCCCTTTTGTTTTTCCTTATCTCCAGGTCCTGCAGAACAGAACATGCTAATTGTCATTGCTAAGAATAAGATTATTGGTTTCTTTCTCATGGTTGTTTGTTTGTTTATAATTTAATTGTACTGGTATTCACGGGCCGATTCAAAACCGAATCAAGCCTCAAACAGGAAATATGCGTGAGGGCAGCAATCCCTTAATTGGCCAGCAGCACTCCGCCATTGGATGGAATTACAAGTTCGGCTGACTGGTTCCTGCCTATTTTAAGTGTACCGGTTTTACCTGCAAGCTGCATATCGTCACTGAAATGTTTCAATTGAGTGCCTGGGGCAATCATCGGAAGTTTGACTTTTATCCTAAGGGGCGTCTTCTCCGCATTTACGCCTGCTATATACCATTTGTCCCCTTTTCGGCGCGCAAGCAGCACATATCTGCCCGGATACCCGTCCAGATAACGGACCTCATCCCAAACTGTGGGAACTTCTTTCATGAAATTAACTGCCCACTGCGGCGCATCGTCCAAATTATTGGGAGCAAGAGCAAAATGCTGTACCCCGCTTTGGAATAAAACTGCGGCAGCCAAGGCAAATACGTCAGAAGTCATCCGTTTTGTCCCTTTTCCAGGCGTATTATCGCCATTATAAAATCTGTTCAAAGCGCTTCCTCCAAAATCCATGCTGCCGACGGTGTTTCGGATAAAAGGATGCAATGCGGCATTCGCCGCTTCGTAATCACAGCTTCTCTGTCCAAAATGCAGATTCTCGCTTGCTAAAACCGCTTCGCTGGATGCAAAGTTGGGATACATTCGTTCCCAGCCTCTTGGGAGGGTGCATCCGTGAAAGATGACCATAAGTCCGAAATCATTTGCATCGGCTAGGATATCTTCATAGAGCTGCATCGTGATTTGTTTGTCTCCTCCGAAAAAGTCCACCTTGATGCCTTTAACGCCAATCCGCTTCATCCAGGCCATCTCTTTTCTGCGGGTAACGGCATTGTCCATCATTCCTCTTGGCCCTTGTGGCGCATCGTTCCAGTAGCCGTTGGAGTTATACCAAAGATAAAGGCCTACTCCTTTCGCGTGACCGTAGGAGGCCAATTGTTCGATTTTATCTTTTCCTATCTGCGTGTCCCACAGCGCATCAATCAAAATGGTTTCATATCCCATATCCGCACTAAAATTGATATATTGCTTCTGCACCGAAAAAGTCGTTCCTGCGTCCATTTTCATAATCCAGCTCCAGGAGCCTTTGGTATACTGGTACTTTTTTGAAGCTTCATATTTAGGTTTCACCAGATCAAAAGGAATCGTGGTTTCAACAATCGGAGCCAGCGTTTCTCCAACGGTGACAGTTCTCCATGGCGTTTCTCCCGGAAGCGCAATTCCCGGAGCTGCTGTCCCATTCCCATTATTTTCATCCGGCATTGGAAAACCGATTGTGTATAATCCCCTGTCATGGCCTATTAATCTGCTCGCGCAGTAATTGCCGTCCACTCCGGTTTCGGAAATTAAAACCCATCCCGAACCGTCCACCCTGAAAAGGCCCGGAAAGGTATATCCCTGTCCGTTTCCGTTCTTTCCTGTTGGGGCATCCAATTCATAAGAGGTTTCATAACTCGGAGCCGTTCTGGCAAAACCGGTCATGGGGCTGCTTTGGGGGCAGAGAAAAGAAGTGGTCTGTTCCGGCAGCATAAATCCCGAAACCTCCTCCTCAACTACGCACGATAGTCTGTCCTTATGCGGATGTATCCTGTATTTGAAAGCGGCATTATTGTTGCTTACCCTAAAAATGATATCTATGGCTGCAATGCCTTCTTTTTCATAGGTTAAAACTGCTTCATTGGCTGTATACTTCACTTTGCTCGTTTTTATGTTGGGAAGTTCGTATGCCTCTTCTATTGTACGCTTCATTACCTGGCCCCTCACTGCTAGTCCGGAAGCAAAATCCCCCACGTTGGTCTTCAGGCCTAGTGGAGACTTTTCCAAAAAAATCTTATTGCTGTAGGAAACGCTGTAAGACGGCATTCCCTGATAGAGGCCCACCGATACTTTAAGCTTCCCATCTGGGCTGCTGATAACAGATTGTGAGCTCATCCCAAAAAAATTAAATAGGCAAAGGAATAGCAGGCATTTCAATTTCTTCATATTTTGCTAATTGATTCGTAAATTTTCTGTTTGGTGTTTTGGGCATAATGAAAACTCATCGCCCTGATATATTACTCGTCCGGTGCCGTTGGGCTTAATCTGTCAGACCATGCAATTTCAAGGAAAACCAGATAATTTTCCCTGCCGCAGATCAAACTCCTATCTTCATTCTTTTGCCGCGCTCTTGCACAAAAAAAGCAGACCATGCAATTCATACTGCATTACTTTTCGGAGATCCGGTCCTGAATATGAAAATAATCAAAATCAGCGGCACCTCCCACTGTTTTGGATGCATAGTTGAACAGTCCGAACCTGTATCCCATAAAATGGGGAATGGTATACGGCAGGCTTACCGGCTGGCCGATGGCTGTCCATTTTTTGCCGTCCAGACTATAAAAAAATCTTCCCGTATCCGTCTTGTCCCTAAAATTGCATTCCGCTTTCAGGTAGACTTTATCTGATGCCAAAGGAACTGATTCCAGCTCCACTGCTTTTCCCTTAACGGCAGCGGTCATTACAATCTTCTTAACCCCGCTGTCCATCTTTACCCCTACAAGGCCATAATCTTTCTGCAGCAGGGCAAGCCCCGCGTAATCGCCATCCTTGATCTTGGATACCTCCAGAAAGGTTGAACCGGTACAAACCGGGCCTATGGTTCTTTGGGTAAGGGTGTTTCGGGCTGCTAGAAAATCAGTGTCGATTCTCCCGGTTTTCAGACGCAGGAAGCCTTTCCTTTCTTTCACGGACCACAGAGAGTTATCAGGGTTATGGTTCCACTGCCATACCAGCGGAAGTTCCTTTTCTCCCTTTCTGCGTAAAAATTCATCTGAATCCACAATTCCAGGGATTAATCCTCTGCTGGCAGGCAGATCCAGATACTGCGGAACTTTACCGTTTTCTCCCAGAACCGGCCAGCCGTCTTCCCATTTGACCGGTACCAGGTAGGGAATGCGTCCTACCCCGCCGAAATCCCTGAAAAGATAGGAAAACCACCTGCCGTCCGGAGTATCGATTAATCCGCCCTGCGCAACACCTAGGTCCTGAAGTCCGATCCTGCCTTCCCAGGGACCGGTAATTTTATCGGCCCTGTGAATGATCACGGTACGCATTCCATCTTTAGGCCACGCTATGTTGAAAAGATAATATTTCCCGCCAATCTTGTAGATCTGGGATCCCTCCGAGCCGAGATTGATATTATTTCCTGCTGGAGCACTCGCATTTTCGATCAGGACCTGGTCCAGCCCATTTTCTTTCACTCCCGACAAATCTGATTTCATTTCCTTTATGAAAAGCTTTCCATTTCCATAGATCATATAAACCCTTCCGTCATCGTCAAAAAGTATACTGTGGTCATGATAGGCCGGACTGAAATTGACTTCTTTCCATGGCCCTTTCTCAGGATCCTCTGCAGTATATACATGCGTTTTTCCTGTTGTCTGGGCGAAAGTGGTCACATAAAACATATTATTGTGAAATCTTATGTTGCTGGCCCAAGACCCCCTTCCATAGGTGCTCTTGCCGTTATTCAGATTCAGCTCATCCATATCTGCAAGGATATCATAGGCATAACTGATGATTTTCCAATTAACAAGGTCCTTTGATTTCATGATCGGAACCCCTGGGCTCATGTGCATTGTAGTGCTGCTCATGTAATAGCTGTCTGCAACCCTGATCATGGATAAATCCGGCACATCTGCAAAAATTATGGGATTATGGGCTTTTTTTTCCTGAGCCCTGATGGAAGTCAGGCAAAGAAATCCCGCAAGTAAAATATGGCATATCTTTTTCATATAGATGTTTTTTTATTGCTTTACAGCTTTTACTCCTTCTTTGGTCTGAATTATCTTCTTCATGCTTCCGTCTTTGTTGAAATAAAGATAATCCAAACAGATTCCCCTTCTGTAGCTTCCGCCCTGCGGCAGTTCCCCGTTATGGTAGAAGAAATAGGTCTTTCCCTTAAAATCAATGACTCCAGGGTGTATCGTAAAGCTTTTGGGCGCATTTTCAGCCAAAATCCCCCTGTATTGCCATGGCCCCTGAATGCTTTTTGATGTTGCATATTCGATCATTTCAGGTTTGGTGCCTTTCCCTGCATAAATCAGATAATACAGTTTTTTTCTTTTGTAGATCCATGGCGCTTCTATAAAATTCTTAAGCTCGAGTGTGGCGATCTGCCCGTCAAGCTCAATCATGTTTTCTTTTAATTTCACCCATTTGCAGCTTCCGTTCCCCCAGAAAAGATACCCCTGGCCATCATCATCGATAAATACCGCAGGATCAATGTCATCCCAAGCATGCTTCATATCTGTAGTCATTTCGTTGACGATAAGAGCCTTTCCGATGGCATCCCTGAAGGGTCCCGTGGGAGTGTCGGCTACTGCTACGCCGATTGCGGCACCGCCATTACTGTTGTCATCTTTCTTGTGAAAAGTGGAAACAAACCAATAGAATTTACCGTTACGCTCTACGGTATGCGCTGCATAAGCCTCGCCCGTAGCCCATGAAAAAGTTGCCGGAGACAAAACAGAGCCATGGTTTTTCCAATTGACCATATCTTTTGATGAAAACACATACCAGTCCGGCATTTTGTAGTTGGTATCTTCCAATGTTGCCGCATCATGTCCGGCATAGAGGTAGACGGTATCGCCATGCACCAGCGGTGCAGGGTCAGCGGTGAATATTTCACTTATGATCGGATTCTGGGCCTGCAGCATACCGGCTGCTGCCAGAACTGCAAAAAATGTAAAAATACTTTGTCTTTTCATAATTTATTTTGTTTTATTCGATAACACTCCTTTACTGGTCTGTTCCACCTTCTGTATGCTGCCGTCCGAATTGTATGCAAGATGTTCCACACAGACCGAACGTCGGTAGCCTCCTCCGGTGGGCAAAGCGCCGTTATGGTAGAAGTAATAATCCTTTCCCTTAAATTTTGCTATTCCAGGATGTGTGGTAAAACTATTCAATGACGGATCCTGGATGACGCCCCTGTGCTCCCAGGGCCCCTCAGCACTTTTGGAGGTGCAGTATTCCACCCGCTCAGGCATTCCGGCCGCATAGGCCAGGTAATAAAGATCTTTTCTTTTATAAATCCATGGGGCTTCCGTAAAATTCTGCGGTTTGAAGGTATGTATTGGCCCGTCAAGCTCAATCATGTTCTCCTTCAGCCTTGCCCATTTACAGCTTCCATTACCCCAGAAAATATACCCCTGTCCGTTATCATCTATAAAAACAGTGGGATCCAAATCATCCCATGAATGTTCCATATCGGTAGTCATCTCGTTTGTAATGAGAGCCTTGCCCAAAGCATCCTTGAAGGGGCCAGTAGGACTATCCGAAACCGCCACTCCTATTGCCACCCCTCCTTTGCTGTTCTGGTCTGCTTTGTGGATCACCGAAATATACCAGTAAAATTTATTATCGCGTTCAATGCACTGCGCGGCATTGGCTGCCCGTGCCGCCCAGACGAAATCCGACGGAGACAAAAGGGCTCCATGGCTTTTCCAGTTCTTCATATCAGAGGAGGAATAGACCAGCCAGTCCGGCATCTGGTAGCTTTCTACCCCGACATCTGCCATATCATGTCCGACATAGAGATATACCCTGTCCTTATAAACCAAGGGTGCAGGATCTGCTGTAAAGGCATCTTTTATAATGGGATTTTGAGCCTGCAGCGCCCATGCCGCTCCAAACATTAAACCTGCCGCTATTCTTTGCAATTTCATATTTATAAATTTTTGATTCTTCTTTAAGGCGGATTTCCTCAATAATCCGTCAATTCTGTACTGCTTCCGCTTCCTTGAGCTAATCGTTTTTTTTTGCGCGCTCCAAAAAGCAGTGCTTAAAAATGGCTTTACCTATCTTTTAAGAGGCACCAGCTGTTCTGTCCATGTCGGACCGTTTATGTAAAATCTTCCATCTGCAAAATAAACCGGTTCAATGCCCATCTGGGGCATTTTCTCCCAAGGCTGAAAACTCTGGCTGTAAGGATAAGGCCTCTTATCGTACATAAAATAGTGGCAGGATGTCCACAAATTTCCGTCCGGACCTTCAAAAAGCGCATTGTGTCCGGTTTCCTGATAAGGGTCCTGGGTGTCGGTAAACTGCAGATGGTCGTATCCGCCGCTTAAGGCCAGTTCGGGACGATACCCTTTTTTGCGCGTACCGAAAATAGGTTCCCGAGAAACCAGTTCCCAGGGCCCCAGAGGAGATCTGGCTTTCAAAAGCCCAACCTCATACCCTCGTGTCCAAGTCGAAAAGAACATAAAATAAGTCCCTTCTTTTTTGACCACAAAAGGCCCTTCGATGCCTCCCACCATCCATTCGGGATAGCCCGGCTGCCTTTTGTCCAGAAATTTTTCAATAGGGGTGAGCAGCTTTCCGGAACTCAAATCAATTTTTGCCTGAAAAAGACCGTTGCCGCTGCAATAGAGGTAGGTCTCACCGTTGTCATCCTCGAACAAAGTAGAGTCATTATTGTACTGCGCAGTCAAGGGGCCGTTGACCAATTTATAGGGGCCAGTGATCTTATCAGCGCAAAAGAGCCATATACTGTGGGTGCCCATCCCTTTGGGATCCTCTTTTGTGACCCTGCCGCTGTTTATGGTAAGCCAGTATTTGTCCTGTATGAAGTGGATTTCAGGAGCCCAGAAACGGCCATTGTATGGGCAGTCTTTTGGAAGCTTCGAGGCGTCTATCAGCATGGAATGAAATTTCCAGTTGGTCAGATCGTCCGAAACCAATAATTTGACCCCGGGGTTTGGACCGGTCCACACCGGATCGGATGTCCCGGTTGCATACCATTTCTTCCCCACCTTAATGATAAAATAATCCCTCATGGAGAGAACCGAATCCCTGGTAATGGGATTGGTGTATGTAAATACTTTTTCCGGAGCGGCCGTTTTCACTGATTTTTCTGAATCACCGCCTTGTGCGGAACAAACAGAAACAAAAATGATAAACAGGGCCGCAAATTGATTCCTTAAATCCATTTAAATTTACTTTTTAATTATTCTTAACTGATACAACCTCGGGCTCACATGTCCTTCCCTGGCCATTATTCTGATGTTGACCGTCTGCACTCCCGCCACATCAAGCCGTATTGTCTTTATGTCCGAAAACACGATCTGCACCGGTTTCTCATTTATGGTTATGGAAATATGGTCCATATTCACATCATCCAGCACCGTCAGATCCAGAAAGCTTCCCGCATTGTTTTTGTTCAGCAGCTGATAGGAGATATACGAACGCGTATCCCTCCAGAATTTTCCATCATCGTAGCCTGAGCTGCTTTTTTCGCCTTTGTACAGATGATCCGCCTCCGGCTGCTGCTCGCCGCAGTTGATTTTGTCCACCGTTTTGGCTTCAATGGCCATTGCCTCGATCTCCTGCTGTTTTAGCTGCCACTGTCTTTCCCTGTAATCCGATTTGGAATAGGTCTGGAAATACATCTGATAACGTGCATTGTGCAGGTCAAAGAAGGGCTCAAGCTCCAAGGAATCCAATCGGAAGCGCATGTTGCCCAACTCTTCCAGACCTGACGTATAATCCGTCTTTTCCCCTACCAGTGCATATGCTTTATCCAGAGGAAAATATTTTCCTTTGCTCACGTGCCCCATCCTGCTGTCATCGGCGAACAGTCCTTCCAGTCCTTCTGTTGAAGTCCTTGCCGCCAGTACAATCGGTCCATTGACAAAAGCGCTCCAGTTGGAACCGTCTGGAAGGCTTTCCAGATGTGTGGAAGTCGCGAATCTCAAAGTTATGCGATCCCCGGATTTCCATTTTCTTCTGACAGGCACGTAAATAGAGGATTCTGAGGCTTTATCATTGTACTGCAGACTGCCATTAACCAGAATTTCAAAGTCTCCAGCCCATTTGGGACGGCGGATGTTCAATACAAATGATTTGGACTTCTTCAGTTTCAGAAGAACTTCCGTACTTTTCTGGTACGGAAATTCCGTTGTCTGCTCCAACTGCAGCCCTTTTTCCTTCCAGTCCAAAACAGAAGGGATAAAAAGGTTTACATAAATATCGCCACCGCAATGGCTGTAGATCAGCTCACCGTATTTGGCATGGTTTTCAAGTCCCGATCCCACACAGCACCACATGCTTGTTTCCGGCTGTGAGTATACGCGGTAATGGTTGGGGCGTATAGGGGTAAAATAGACAAATCCTCCTTTTTCAGACTGCTGGCTTGATAAGATGTGGTTATACAATGTGCGCTCGTAAAAATCAAGATACCCTGGATCATTCCGATCCAGAAACAAAGCCTTTCCAAGACGTTCCATGTTATAGGAATTACAGGTCTCGGGCCCCTGATTTGACTTGATCATGCCACTGAAATCATTTATAGGGTTAAAATGTTCCGCTACACTATTGCCTCCAAAGGCTACGCTGCGTTTACGGGTGACGTTATCCCAGAAAAACTCCACAGCATCAAGCCATTGCCTGTCAGAATTCAAAACTCCAATTTTCTCAAAACCGATCACTTTGGGAATCTGTGTATTGGCATGCAGGCCGGTAAGCTTGTCTTCCTTGTGCAGCAAGGGATCCAAAAATGCCCTATGCGAAATTTTTTCGGCAGTCTGCAGATATTTTTTATCTTTTGTGATGATGTACAGATCGGCAAACGATTCATTTATGCCTCCGTGTTCGGTTTTTAGGATCTTCTGGACCTGTTCCTCGGACAATGGCCGTATCAGCTCGATGAACCAGTCCCCCAACCCTATCAAAACTTCCATCGCCTGCTGGCTGCCGGTGAAATGGTAAGCATCCGTCAGGCCGGCAAAAAGCTTGTGGATATTGTAAATGGGCACCCAGGTGTTGTTCAGTCCAAAACTGCTTCCGTCGATGTCTCCCCTGTGGATCCTTTCCCAGAAAACCTTCCCCTGGGGAATTCCCCCAACATATCCGTTACCGTTCTGCTGCTGGCAGCGCGCCAGTTCGGAAACCATATAATCAAGTCTGTTCTTGAGTTCGGTATTCCCCGTCGAGGCATACATCATCGACAATGCCGAGAGGTAATGTCCGGCAATATGTCCGTCCAGCCCTGTGCTTTCCCAATTCCCGTAACGCTCCGCCTTTGCCGCAAGCCCCGATTCAGTCAAATAAGGGGCCAGAAGCCTGTCGGTGTTGAGATCCAAAATATACTTCAGATCAACTTCCTGAGCATTCTTAAAAGGCCCTGCCTTGAGCCGTATTGCATTCAGGTCAAACGACTGCATTTGGGGCGATGCCCAGCAGCTGAAAAGCATTGCCCCCAGGGAATATAAAAGTCTATTTATCATCTTAAGGAATTATTCGCAATTAGAAAAGTGTACGATTGGCCCTTTGCTGTCATCACATCATAGAGATAAGACGTCTTGACCTGAAGAGGCGTTATATCGGATTGCTCGGAAATCAGCGGTTTTTTTATGTCCTCAATCATATAAAAGCCATTTGGATTGGCACCTGAAGCCTTCTTAAGCTTGCCGCTGCCCTTTTTTAGAATCATCTCGTTGGGCACTCTCAATCTTAGATTGCCTCCCAAATCCGAACGGATCACAACGGATTGCACTTTGCCGTTTTCCCATTTCATATTTTTTATTTCAAATCCTCCTATAGCTTTTAAACCGCTTATTTCGCCATAACCGCTTAAGGCATCCGGCAGTGCGGGCAAAAGATGGACCGCGCCATCCGAACTCTGCATAAGCATCTCGGTTATACCCGATGTGCAGCCGAAATTTCCATCAATCTGAAAAGGGGGATGCGCATCAAAAAGATTGTTGTAGGTTCCTCCGCCTTCATTCACCCCAAGAGGAGTCAGCTGGTTTTCAATCAGCTTGTACGCATGGTTTCCATCCTGCATCTTGGCCCACCAGTTAACTTTCCATCCCATGCTCCATCCTGTAGACACATCGCCTCTCTGCAGCAGGGTATTCTTTGCTGCGGCAAAAAGCTCAGGAGTTCTGTAAGCCGAAATCTGGCTGGAGGGATAGAGCCCGTAAAGATGTGAAATGTGGCGGTGATTATCCTTAGGGTCATCCACATCGTCCAGCCATTCCTGCAGCTGGCCATGCTTCCCTATCTGCATGGGAGGAAGCCTGTCTCTTAGCGTTCTAAGGCTATCAGCAAACTTCTTGTCTTTTCCTAGTATCTCAGAAGCCCTAATCGCTGTGCTGAAAACGTCAAAAACAATCTGATTATCCATTGTGGATCCTGCAGTGACCGCTGATCCCTGATGTGCCCGAGGAGCATTTTCAGGGGAATTTCCCGGTGCAACAACCAGCCAGCCATTATCCGGGTGGCTTACCAGGAAGTCAGCATAAAATGCCGCGGCACCTTTTAAGATGCCATATGCCGACTCGAGATATTTTTTATCTCCACTATATAAATAATGTTCCCAGAGATGTTGGCTCAGCCAGCCTCCCCCTGCATTCCAGACGCCCCATGTCGCTCCGTCGACAGGGCCGCTGATTCTCCAAATATCGGTATTGTGATGCGCGACCCAGCCTTTCGCCCCATACATAGTCTTGGCGGTTTCCTCTCCTGTTTGGGCAAGCTCACCTATCATTTTTAGAAGAGGCAGATGCATCTCTGGCAAATTGGTTTTCTCCGCCGGCCAGTAATTCATTTCGGTATTGACATTGATGGTATATTTGCTGTCCCAAGCCGGCCTCATATTCTGGTTCCAAATTCCTTGAAGGTTGGCAGGCTGGCCGCCTGGCTGAGAAGAGCAGATCAATAGATACCTTCCATACTGGTAATACAATGCCACAAAAGAGGGGTCTTGGGCATTTCTGAAAGCGGCAAGCCTCTGGTCCGTAGGCAATCTTCCTGCTCCGGTACTGCCCAAATCAATGCGGACCCTTCCGAAAAACTTCTGATAGCGGGCTATATGGGCCGCCTTCATCTTCTCAAAACTTTTTGCGTAAGCCTTTTCCAGATATGATTCCGCAAGCCGTGCCTCATCTCCGCTGATATCTTTATAACTAACAAAATTAGTGGCAATTGAAACATAAATAACCGCCGAATCGGCATTCTCGATTTTTATTGAATTTCCTTCTTTTCCAATTGTGCCTCCCTGTGTTTTCAAGCTGGCAAGCGCATTGAAGCGCACCTTTCCCTGCACGCCTTCATGATTGCCTGCAACTCCCGAAAGCAGCAGCGTATTGCCATCCGAAGCCTGAATGGACTGCTTTTTGTGCTGTGAGGTAAAATCCGCCATGAAAGACAGCTTTCCGGGCTGGTCAGCCGAAAGCCTGATCACCAAAACCCTATCCGGAAAAGACGCAAAAGCCTCTCTGGTGTACGTTACCCCATTGCATTTATAAACTGTTTTCGCAATCGCTTTTTCAATATCGAGCTCACGGTAATAGTCCGTATACTGGCCCTGGCCCGAAAAGCTCAATTCCAGATTCCCTACAGGCTGAAACATCTGGCCATGCGATTTCCTGGTTATGACTTTATCATTTATCATTTTTTCAGCCTTGCTGTACTCGCCCTTAAAGATAAGGCCGCGGATTTCCTCCAATGCCCCCTTTGCGTCAGGATTGTCATTTCTGTTTGGGCTCCCGCTCCATAAGGTTCCTTCATTTAATTGGAAGATTTCTTTCTCGACATTTCCATACACCATAGCTGCCTGAAAGCCGTTCCCTATCGGAAGCGCATTTTCCCAAACTTTGTCTGAGGGGCTCTGATACCATAGCTTGAGCCCATCTTTATCCTGTCCGTATAATGAGATTCCAACTAAAAGAAGATAATTGAATAAATATTTTTTCATAGCTTTCCCTCCAGCAAGGGCAATTATAATTAGACATGCAGTTCATTACAAGTGTTTTTATTACACTTAATACCTTCTACAAATATAGCACAAAAGACCAAATAACAATCGGTTGCTTGATTTTTTTTTATCTATAATTAAAAAATAATGTGAAATTTTTCAGTTTCCTATAATTTTTTATAAGCAAAAAACAAATATCAGCAATAGCCTTCTGGACAAATCGCAAGTAAAAATATTCACGAATGCTCAAAACGCTCCATTGCCATGACCGAATGCGGATTCATCTGGCTGCAGGTCTCGCCTGGTTTGGGAAGCCAAAAAATGGAGAAATGGGCATTGGCGCAGTCCATATGGTGGCCATAGTCATCCGGAAAAATTATACAGCCCTTTAAGGCTCTAGGGGGCCACAAAAGAAGAGTGAAGAAATGCTTGGCAGGGATTAAAGCTTTTTTACAGGGATGCTCCATGCACGGATCAGCTCCCTGTTAAAAAAGCTAAACTAAACTTAAACCTTATTAATCATTAAAGTCAAAATATTGTTTTGATTTAATTTCGGCTTTCCCATTTTCAGGCCTGCCCGTCTCTTCAGCGGCATGTGATAGATGCCATATATCAATACCGTGTAGAACAGGCAATTGCAAATGTTAGAACCATGGCAAATATATGCAAAATAAAAACATAAACAACCGATTGTTTAAATAATATTTTAATAACAATAAAAAAATATAACGCTTAAAATAAATAATATTCCTTTTTTATGTTAATTTTTTAAATTAAGCAAACCGACTGATACTGTTAAAATTTAATTATTAAAAGATTAAAAGATATATTGAAAAATCTTACGGAATCAATAAATATAAAAAAAAGTATTTTGTTGGTTCTTGCTTGCCAAATGCTTCAAAAGCAAGTTTTAGCCTGAAAAAAAACAGTCAGGCTAAAACGGAGCGCAAAAGGCCAACCTGCGCGCCTCTCCACAGGTTTAGCACGACACGCTTCTCGGCATTAGCCCTTCGGCGGGAAACCTGCCCTAGAGCACAAAATCCCCTTTGCGATGCGGCAGCTCAGCAGAAGCCTCATAAGTCCTGGCAGAGTTTTCCCTCTTAAACAAAAATAGCCCGCAGCAATTTGATGCCGAAGGCCATGGCAGGCAATCCCGCAAGCCGTCTTAAGATTAGCTGCCTATTGGAACGGAATCATTTCTTAATGAACTTTCTGCTGATTTCAGCTCCTCCGCTTACTCCGCGAATCAGATAAACCCCAGAAGGCAGAAGTTCCACCGATATCCTGCCGCTGCCGTTTTCTAATGTCCCGCAATCTACCAGCAGGCCGGCCGCGTTGAAAATCTTATAGTCCAAATCCGATGGCAGCCCGTCCAGAAAAAGTGTACTGTCGGTGGGATTTGGATACAGGCTCAAAACCGGGACAGCGGCCTGCTGATTTTTGGCAGTGCCAAGCACTGAAAACTCCAGCGGAAGAAATGCCGCGCTATATCCGCTAAGTTCGCTTAAGTAAAAACGGAAAGATGCTATATGGGGCTCGCTTCCTGCCGCTGAAGGATAAAAGCCGGCCACACCGTTGACAGTTTTAAAAGTGTAGCTGCCTGCGGGAGCCTTAATGCCAATATAGACCGGATTCATCTGGCTGACGGTAAGCGCTTTGGGCGTGGAAACATTTCCTGAGCCAACAAAGGCAAAAGTGCCTGAGCCGCTTACCAGCACGGGTGTATTGGCAGGTATTGTACCCTGAATCTGGCTGCAGATTATTTTTGCAGAGGAAGGAGCCATTGTGAAAGCTGCCACTCCTTGAGGTATTGCCGCATCAAATGGAAGAACTAAAACGTCATATCCTGAAAGGCTCTTCACAAAAGAGGCCGCTGTGGCTGAAAAGCTGAAAGGGGCATTGAAATCTCCTGTATGGTCCATAAGAGCCAAATTGGAACATACCCCTCCTGACACTACGTTGGCCGACGCATTGGCAGCAGAGACATAAAAAAGGCTGTTCTTATTGGCTGACCTGCTTCGCCAATCCTCTGAGGATCCAATGCCAGCAGCATCACGAAAGTTCAGCGACAGGTAGCTGCCGTTCTCAAGGGCATCCATAAGAAGGCTGTCGTCATCTGAATACGTGCCCGTAAATTCAGCTGCCCGCTCATCTGCAATGCTAAAGTAGACATCTCCAAGATTTAAGGTCAGCACCGAGCTGTAATTGGAGTTTCTGAGCCCCACAATTCCAGTGCAACCGTCTGCAAGGGAAGCTTTCGAGATATCAAATGACAGATCAAATTCCCCAGCTGGCGGAAAATTTAACTTTCCGTAATTTTTCGACTTTACTTCTCCCTGGCCATTAATGTAATACAGCGTCGTATTATCTGTATTGGGCTGGCTTGCAGTGGTAAAGCTCTTCACGTGGATAGTAAATCTATTGTATCGGTCGTCCAGTTTCAGATAACCGTTCGAACTGCTGGTGTTGCCGCTTATCAGCGGAGCAGCATTTGAAAATGTCAGGGTCTTACCGCTCATCTGATAAGCTGTCCCAAATGCGGCGCTTGTAGGCGGCTGGCTTTCAATTTTAGCGTAATGCACCTCTTTTCCATTCATCTGGGAAGGTGTTCTTTCGCGGCTCTTTTCAAAAACCAGCGTTATGAAGCTTGAAGGGTCCACTGCCACCGACGGGCGGAAAGTCTCGCTGAAGTTCATTGGAGAGGTCTGCATATTGATATTTTGGCTGGTAACGGTTTTAGTTCCCTTTAAAACATAAAAAGGCAGATCGACAGTAAGACTGTAGCTGTTTTGCGAAGGGTTAATCACGGTGAGCGCAATTTTATCCCCTCCCTCGGCGATGTAGGCTGAACCTTTAAGCTGTCCCGTCCCATCGTTCCAGGACGATTCTATTCTTGTTGTGCCGGTTGTGTATTTCGCATATTGCGAAAGGATATATCCCCTTTTAGTTATCTCACCGGCAGCAGTTCCATTTGTCCCATCCCCCATCATGGCATAATAGCGCTTGGCCGAATAATGGACCCATGCGTTAACGTTTCCAAGCAGTGCATCGTTTATGCTATTGGCAAAGCTGAAAGCGTCAATGCTCCAATCAAAATCGCGAGGCGTTCCGGCTGAATTCCAGTTGATAAGGTATTCTGTCATCCATATCTCCTTGCCATAATTCTGAAACCGTTTGTATTTTGACTGGATTCCTCCATATTGGTGCACTCCATAAACCTCAAAATTATCCATTGTGGCGGTATCCAGAAAAGCGTCCGCAAAAGAGTCTGAGTATCCGACGCTTTCCGGCGCTATCACTTTGCAGCCGATGAGATGCCCATAATTTTTAACAAAAGAGGCAATCTGGACCGGAGTCCATATGCATCCCTGATAAGTTGCCTTTTCATCGGGCTCGTTCTGGATCGAAATATAGTCGAGCTCCACGCCATTATTGCGCAGATAGGAAACATAGCGGTTAAGGTACAGCGCATAATCCTGATAATGCTCTTCCTTAAGATAGCCGATCTGCTGCACACCGTTTGCATCGGTATAAACGGCAACTTCGCTATTATTGGTTTTCCATTCTGCAGGCATTGTCCAGGGGCTTGCAAAAATCTTCAGCCCAAGCTCATTTTTCGCCAATTTAGCTGTTGCAAGCGTAGAGGGCCAGCTGTTTTCTGCCGGAATGTACAGGCGCATTATATTGTAGCCCGCATCGCTTGCGGCTCCCCACATTTTTTTTATCTCTTCGGCAGACATGTGGTTGTAGCCAAACTGGGGGCTGCATACAAAGCCTCCAAAACCCGTGATTTTCTGATAGGTCCTGCTCATATCTATCTGCACTTTCGCGCTCTGGGCCCCCATCTGGAGGCATGACATTATTAAAACTGCAAATAACAATAAACTTAATGGGTACGCTTTTTTCATATGCTTCACTATTATTGGTTAATAAAATGCAATCAATTAAAAAATCAGCATCAATCCTGGCTTATAGCAGGGCTTTGGGGAGCTCCCAAGTAAGAAGGCTTTAGCCCGCCGCAGTCTATAAGTATCTTTTCAATCACAATTCCCGGGTCCAGGGCCCTGACGCGCAGAATATGCCTGCCCGGTTTTGATATTAGGTGTTTGGTGGCGGATCTGATGATGTGCTCCGCCTGCCACTTTCCAAGCTCCCCTCTGTATTTTCCATTAAAATTGACTCTCTGCGGAGTGCCTCCGTCAAAAGAAATCTCGTAGCTCAGCCCCTTGTTTCCATTAAAATTAAGGGTCGGCGCCAAAAGCAGTTCGACTTCAAATTCGCCTTGGGAAGAGAAGCTGATATCATACTCCACGTAGATGTTTTCCTTGGGATCCGGATAGCGGTTCTGCGGAAAAGTGGTAATGCCGCTTTTTGTCTTTCCAAAATCCGGAATCACCCCCCAGTGGATGCTTTTTGAGTTGCCTGCCGCGGCATAATTCTCCGCCTCTATGGAAACATAGCCCTGATCTTCGCCAAACGCCTTTGAAGCTGACGCTTCCGATTCGGCAACGTACGTTACCGGGGGCAGAATGTTTTTGGGCGTGTCAAACCAGTTTTTGTACCCTATCCTCATCTGGTCCATCATATGCGGCCATTTTCCTCCGGAAATTTCATAATTGTATTTGTGCTGAAGCGTCGAGTCCCTCGCAAATCTGCTTTTTACCAGATCAGCGTAATGGTTGGCTCTCCTATCTTTCTGCGCTGCAAGCTTCTTATTCATAGCTTGGGCAAAATACATTTCATACAGGTTGCTGCAGGCGTCTATCGGATAGAGCACCAGCTGAAAGTAAGCATCCCTGCACTCGGCCGGCATATCGTCATAAATCCTATAGGCATCAAGCGCCAAATCTTTGTAATCGCTTGCCGCAGTCTGGAATTCATTGTAGTTTTCAAGGCTAAAAGTGCCGCTGTCAAGCATCTCGGGAGTCACTCTGCGGTTGAATTTTGCATAGGTGGTGATTAATCTTGCTATATCGGCCGCATATTTTTCCCCGAACTGCTCTACAGCCCATTTTTCGGTAAAAAGGGAAAGATTCTGCGCATTAAACTTTTTTGGATTCCATGCCATATCCAGAAAAAAACTGATGGGAAATTCCATTGGCTTTAAATCGCCAACATTGACAATCCATACTTTATCGACCCCATGCTGGTAGCTGAGATTCATCTGCTCCCAGATTCTCTGTATGGGACTTATATTGATCCATTTTGAATTTCTGGGCCCGCCGACATAATCAAAATGATAATACATCCCATAGCCTCCTTTGTGCAGGGGTTTGGAAAGATCCGGCAGCTTGCGGACATTTCCCCAATTGTCATCGCAAAACAGCAGAACCACATCATCAGGGACACGCATTCCCTGGTCATAATAGTCCTGCACCTCTTTATAGAGCGCCCATAGCTGCGGAACGGCCTGTGGCGATTTTCCCGTCTGCTCCTCAATGATGCGTCTCTGCTCCTTAACTATATGCTCCAAAAGTTTGATATTTGTGCCTTCGCCCATGGCCTCATCTCCATCGCCGCGCATCCCGATAGTAACAAGCTTTTCCCAGTTCATGCTTCGCTTTATGCCGCTTTTCCAGAATTCATCCAACACTTTTTTATTTTTAGAGTAATCCCATACATTGGGAAGGCTATTTTTTTTTATATAGCGGTGCCAGTCGGTCTGCGCCAAAGCCATCGGCTCATGATGGGAGGTTCCCATAATGATTCCCATCTCATCGGCAAGCGGGCCGCTTGCAGGATCATCGTCATAAAACGCGCTTCCCCACATTGCCGGCCACATGTAATTGGCTTTCAGGCGCAGGAGCAGTTCAAAAACCTTTTCATAAAAACGGCTGTTGAATCCTCCAAAAGTCTGTTTTGCCCAACCGCTTAGAGCTGGAGCCTCATCATTTAGAAAAATTCCCCTATATTTTACGGCAGGTTCCCCATCGGTGTAAAAACCATTGACAAAATAGAGGTTTTCGCTTTTCCTAACTGGCACATCGGCCCAATAATGCCAAGGGGAAACGCCAATCTGCCTGGACATTTCGTATATTCCGTAGATAGCTCCGCGCTTATCGCTGCCAGCTATCACAACAGCCTGGCTGATGCCTTTAAATGGATTCTCAAGCGCAGTTATTATAAATTTTTCATTTTTGCCCTTGAGCATCTTCCCATCAATTTTTTTACGCTTAATGAGATCATCGATGATCGGATCTCCAAGCATTCCGATTATGATGGCTGGGGAATCGCTTTGCTCCTGCATTTGCAAGATGGCCGGCCTGATGCCTGTCGCTTTTTCAAAATCGGACTGCAGATTGCGCGCTGCGCGCATTACTCCAGAATTGAGCGAAGGGCTCACCAGCAGCGGAGCTACGGCGTTTTTTTCCTTCAGCATGATGGCCCCCTGGCTTTTATGGCGGGTTATAAAGATGTCGGCAGCCCTCAAAGGCATGCAGATGCCGGCCAGAAGCAGAGAAGCCCAAAATAGAAAACTTTTCATTTCATTATTTTTTAGTTAAACATTTGCACGAATTCCTGCCGTCTATTGGCTCTCCACCTCCCATGCCAATAAGCAGCTCCGGCTCTTAAAGCTCTCCAAAGATTTCACCCGAGAGGCTGTACCTTTTGATATCTGAAGGATCCGGTTCTTTAAATAAAAGCTGCGAGAACATGTACAGGCTATTTTTCCACACTTTGAAATCATGAACTCCCGGCTCAATATAATAGATGTGGGGCACCTCTTTCGAGGCAAGATAGCTGTGCGTCCTTTCGCTGTTTCCGATCAGATGGTCTTTATCCCCGCACGAAATCCAAAGAAGTTTGAGCTTCTCTTTTGCCTTTTGCGGATCTGCAAGCAGCATCTCAGGCATTCTGGTGTTGGGCGCGGCAGAAAATGCACCCACCCAGGCAAACTTGTCCAGATTTCCCAATCCAAAGTTTAATGCCTGTCCTCCTCCCATGGAAAGCCCTGCCAGAGCCCTGTGCTCCCTGTCTTTTAAAACGGGGTATTTTTTTTCAATAAACGGAATCAGATCATTTAAAAGATCTTTTTCAAAATCGCTGAAGGCCTTAATTTTATCTTTGGACATAATATCTCCGGATGCGCGGTCGTCTTTCATTGCCCTGCCGTTGGGCATAACCACTATCATGGGTTCGAGCCTGCCCTGGGCATAGAGATTGTCCAGTATGACATTTGGGGTTCCTCCTGCCATCCATTCATTCTCATCTCCTCCTATTCCATGAAGAAGATACAGAACAGGATATTTCCTTCCGCTGGCGAATCCAGGGGGCGTGTAGACGGTTGCCCTTCTGGCCGCCCCTACAGTTTTGGATTTATACTCCACCATATTGACTGCACCTCTGTCAATGCCTGGCTTCACGCAATCAAATCCTAAAGGCGCGCGGATTATATAGGGCTGCTGCCCGCTAAATAAGCCATAGCCTGACAGCGATAATGCTTTCTGGGCATATCTTTTCCCCAATTCCCTATAGCCTTCGGCATTAAAATGAAGAAGGTCTTCCGAAGCCTTGCATCCGCTTGAAGAAATGACCCAGCTGTTAGGCAAGGCCTTTGGAAGCTTGGCAATTATGCCGTTCATGGCCGCGCATTTCCCCTTCTGGTCTCCATTGACAGTTTCCCCGGCGAGAAGCGGCACCTCCTGCGGGTTCAAATTCAGGTCTCTAACCAGATCGCCATAGATCTTCTTCACTTTCCCCGGCCAGAGGGAATCTCCTGAATTGGACTCGCCCTGATGAAGCAGAATGCCTTTGATTACGCCTTTCTTCTGCGCTATTCTGGCGAGTTCCACCAGCCTTGCATATGGGTTCCCGTTATAATGCTTTATCGTGTTTTTAAGCCAGTCTGGCGCTGAGGCAGCGTAGCTTTCATAATCGTCTTTATCAAAAAGTTCGATTCTGCAGCCGCCCACTGCTACATTTACCACCCCGATCTTTATCCTTTTCGGAAGATTTGAGATCATGGTTCTTCCAAAATAGTCCATCGGAGTCAGACCGGTGCTGCAACGGCATAAAGGCGGAGAGGCCATGTACCAATTGCCTTTCTCACGCCCTATTTCTGGACAGTCGACTGCCTGAAGCAGCTGAAAACGCGGATCGCCCGCATCGGCATCCTGGGGTTCCGCCGGAGCGTACCCCTCCATATTGGACTGCCCGAACCCCAAGTAGATATGGAAATCAGGATCTTGGGAGTAGCAATTCGGCGCGCAAAAAAAAAGAAGCAGCGCCACAGAAAATTTTACAATTGATTTCATTTTTGATATGATGTATTTTTAAAATTAAAACTGAAGATCACTGGCCTATGGATTGCCGAGAGCCTGCCTGAACAGCTCCAAGCTTACTGATTCTCCCATTCTCTGGTATCCCTTTTCATTGGGATGCAGAAAATCGCCGTCATGCATATCGGAAAGCATGATATTGGAATCCTGCTCCGAACGCATTGCTTCATCAAAATCGATAACAGCATCGAAGCTGCCGCCGGTTCTGATCCATGCATTTACGGAATCTCTCGCCTCCTGCCTGTAGGGGGCATCATAAAATGACTTGGCAAAAGGCAGAATGGTTGCCCCGTATACTTTTATTCCTCTGGCGTGCGCCTTCTGAACCATTATTTTATAGCCTTCAATAATTTCCTGCACTTTCTTCGCGGCATCCTCCTCTTTTCTGATGCCTCCAATATCATTTATGCCTTCAAGTATAATAAGATGCCTTGTTCCCGACTGCGAGAGCACATCCCTGTCAAAGCGCTCCAGTGCAGTGGGGCCTAATCCTCCTCTAACCACGCAGTTGCCGCCAATTCCCAAATTAAGCACTCCCACGCCGGAAAACCTTTTATCAGCCCTTAGGCGGGCGGCTAGAATATCGGTCCATCGGTTCTGCCTATTGGTCCCGGATCCGCGGCCGTCAATTATGGAATTCCCTAAGCATACCACATTGGACTCCCCATGGCTGCTTAGGACATCCAGCCCCATTATTGAATACCAGTGGTCAGTTTTCACCGCCTCTCTAAAAGCGGCATTATCGGTGTTGTCTCCCGGCAGAATATAGGAAGTGGTCCTCGAGCCCGGATGCCCCGTTACGCGGGTTGAGACCTCCCCGTAATGGATTGTGACGGCCAAAAGCTGTCCAGGCTGGAGCTTAAAATCAAAAGCATCCGAAAAAACCTCCTCGCCGCTGCCTATGCTGACCGCGCCGCTTCCATTAAAGGAAAGCATTTTCATCTGGCCTTCCGGGACGGCAGGCGCTTCCAAAACCGGCGCAATGCTTACTGATTTGAGAACAGTCGCTTCACTGCCGAACAGGTTCGAAAAACGCAGCCGAAGACGTTCCCCCCCTAAGGAAACTTTAATGATCTGCCTTAGGGTATTATGGGCAAGTCCCGGAGCAGGGGCCATATTGTTTGGCTCGACAAGCATCTGAGCGGTCGCCCAGCTCCCGGTCCAGCCGCTTTGATTCTTATCTCCGGCATATGCTGCCGCAGGCTTTCCAGATCTGCATCCGCCTGCAATTGCAAGCATGAGCAGCAGTGCGCCGCATTTTATACTGTTTTTCATTTTTTAGTTTTTTTTTTTAAATTATCCTATGGCATTTCAGGGATGCGCACCATTTGCTGATTCAGCATAAAGGCCTATGGCGCTCCTGTGAAGCCTCCGGCGGCATCTGCTGAAAGAATGTCTCGCGAAACGGCTCCTCCCAAATTTGTAAAATCGGCACCCGGGAAACATGGCAAAAAGAAGGGCAGGCCATATAATAGCCATCCCTTTTCGGGCTATGCCCGGATCGGGATAGCAGCCTTGAAGTATCGGGTTGAAGAATTCATTGCATTGCAATGGATTGCTTTTTAAATATGGTCATCTCCCTGATAGACCGCATTTGAAAAGACGGGGAATTTTCCCGTCTCCCTGCTTTTTAGATTTTTATCCTGCGCCCGGCTCCAGAAAAGAGGCAGTGCGGCCGCTGCAGACAAAAACATTTTTTTTGCTTAAAATTCTTTGCATTGGATTGGGATATTTTAATAATATACAATATTAAAAAAGCCGAGAGCATAACTCTCGGCTCTAACTAAAACTAACTGCTTAAACCATAATACAAGCCATTTGTAAGATTAACCTTATTACACTAACGTCAGTTTTTAGAAAAATGAAATTTAATATCCTGGGTTTTGGTAAGCTGCCTTTTCATCGGCTGACATCTCCATTCCATCCAGCTGGCCTTGCGGAATAGGCCTCAAGTAGTGGTGGGCATCAATTGTTCTAGTCACCACTGCAGGAGTATGCTGCCCGTAGTTAGATCCACCGATTGAGTACTTGCCTGCAAGTTCATTCCATTTTTGGGTTCTAACCAAATCGTACCAGCGGTATCCCTCACCGAAAAATTCTCTAGAACGCTCTGCCAGAATATAGTTTACATCTATAGCAGCTGGAGTCGCACTGACCATAGCTGCGCTATTATCAGCGGTCTTTGCCTGGTTTCCGTTGTTATCCCATTTCCATTTTCCGGCTCTGGCCCTTAGAACATTTACAAGAGATCTGGCGCTAAGGCTTCCAGTCGCTCCTTTAACGGCGGCTTCCGCAGCAACCAGATACAGTTCAGAGAATTTTGCAACGGGAAATGGCCTTGTGCTTGCCGCATTAGGCTGTCCCAGCCCTCCGGCATTATCTGTTCTGTAAGGCCCAAGTTTCCAAAAGCCCGGATAAACGATTCTGCTTATCCCGCTAGGCGAAATGACATAGTCGGCTCTTCCCGGCAGCACTCCCGCTCCAATACCGCTGTCCCCCTGCCCTGACGGATATGCGATTGCAGATGCAGGCTCCTCATTAAGGAAAGTCAATACTGCATCACCAGGCTTAATGGTAAGCCCATTGGCATTTGCTAATGTAGCGACATTGGTAAGACCGGTGCCTAGCAGATTCCAGTTTCCTCTGAAAACGGTGGTAAAGGTGCCGTCGTATCTCGAATCATTTGTCTTATCAGCAAATGTATTTGTGAAAACTTCAATTGGCGGAGCCATTCTGGTCCATGGTCGGCCAAGAAACTGATTCGCCTCTCTCTGAACCGAAGAAACTGCCGCAGTTCCGTTTTTGCTTCTAATTGCCGTATAGTTCCAAGTAACCATCCAGCCTGAAAAGTTATCCGGAGCCCCACCCCCGCCATACGTGAGGCTCGATCCGTTGTAGTATTCGCTGCTCTCGGTGCGGTCTGCATACAGCATCACTTCCTTATTTCTGTCATTTGACCCTAAATTAACCTCATAGAATGAATCCAGAAGGCCGTAAGGTCCAGGGTTATTAATTCCCTCCATCGCAATGTCATAAGCCTGCTGAAAGTACCACTGCGCATTATGCCCGTCAGGATCTGTCCTCTGCGCATCGGGATATGTAGGTATGCCGTTTGGGTTTTCAAGCCACCACGCATATGTCAGATACGCTTTTGCCAAAAACAGACGCGCTACGGTTTTAGTAACCGTACCAGTTAGACGAGGCGCATCGGGAAGCTCCTTAACAGCCGCCACTAAATCCGGGAATATGGCCTTTGTATACACTTCAGGCACAGTGTTTCGTTTAGAGTATCTTGAAGGCTGGCTGTTAAATTTAAGATCGCCGGCCCCCAGATCCAAAGGCACCCCTCCAAAGGTCTGCACTAACAGAAAGTAGTCGAAGCCTCTGAAAAACTTGGACTCTGCAATCAGATTGCTGGCAATTCCAACGGCAGCCCCATTTTCAATGATGCCGCTTGCCGTATTGATATCGTAATAGGAGTTATTCCATAAAACGTCCGAACGGCTAGAAGTGGGATTGACAACCCCCACTCCGGAAAGGTCATGGTCTTTAAAATTGCCATCTGCGCTCTGCGCATAGGTAGCTTCATCTGTACCGGTCTGGCATGAATTGTAAAAATAGGCCTGCCCGTAAATCCAGCGCAGATGCGCATAATGCGATGTCAGCCCCTGAATCACCCCCTGCTCTGTTTTAAAGTAGTTCGGCTCGTAAAAATCATGTGGCTTTTCTTCCAATATATCGGAACATCCGGCTAAAGAGAATAAAATTGCTGACCCTACAACTAAATTCTTAATGATATGTCTTTTCATGTCTTTGTCTGATTAAAATGTTAAATTAAGACCAAATAAATAATTTCTCGTTGTAGGCGTATTGGTTCCGATAACAGAAAATCTTCTCTGGTAAGATGCAACGGCTTGGTTTTCGTCTCCAAAAGAATTCGTTTCAGGATCCATTCCAGATTTATCATGATATGGAGAAAATAAAACAAATGGATTCTGCGCCGTAAAATACAGCCTCAACTTCTCAATTCCCAGATTTCTAGTAAAATTCTGGTCGATCGTATAGCCTAGCGTAATGGCTCTGATTTTCACGTAAGAAGCATCGAAATATCCCATAGTCGACATGTATTTAGGGTTGTCTCCGCTTCGTATCCCTCTAGGATTTGGGAATTCAGCATCCCTGTTATCCGGAGTCCAGTAGTCAACATCCACATTACTCCTTCTTCCGTTCATAAGATTCAGGTAGCTTGCCCCTCCATAAAGCGTACTGATAAGCACACCGCCGCTTTTAAATGCGCCTACCGCATTAAAATCAAAGCCTTTATAGGTAACGTTGGTGTTGAATCCCCCTTGGAAATCAGGATCAGTTTGGATGATCTGGCGGTCACTCGCATTAATGGCACGCGTAGGCGAACCGTCTGCATTGAAATCTCCCGTGTACTTCACTTTAATAGAACCTACAACTGTTCCCTGGTCGTTAATTCCTGTAGGTCCCGGCTCGTAGATGGACATATATGGATCCCCTTCCTGCCAGATTCCCACTTTCTGGTAATCGTAGATAGAGTTTATATTGTATCCGACAAACCAGTTGTTGGCCTCATCGCGGCTTGCTCCTGAAGCTAAAGCCACAAGTTTGTTTTCATTTTTGTAGAAATTCACTCCAACCGACCAGGTCACTCCCTTAGGATTATCCAAAATAACTCCGTTTAATGAGATTTCATAACCTTTATTCTGCGTTTCCCCCACATTCGCCACATAGCTCGATACACCCGAAGTTGCCGGAAGGCCTACGCGCTGCAGCAGGTTTTTTGTGTTGGTTTTGTAATATTCGACTGTACCTGACAAACGGTTGTTGAAAAATCCGAAATCCAAACCGTAGTTCCATGTTGTTGAAAATTCCCATCCCAAATTCGGATTTGGAAGCTCCGTAACATATACTCCTGTTGAATTAGTGCTGCCAAAATTATATGGCCTTGTGCTCAGCGCCCCTAAAGTTGCATAAGGAGACACGGCCTGGTTAGAAGTCTCTCCGTATCCGGCTCTCAGCTTCAATAGATTGATGTGTTTGACATCTTTAAGGAAAGACTCATTTGAAAGCGTCCAGCCTGCAGATACTGCCGGATAGGTTACCCATTTATTGCCTGGAGAAAGTCTTGAAGAGCCGTCAGAACGCACTGTTCCAGATATAAAATAGCGATTGTCATAAGAATACATAAGCCTCGCCATATATGAAGTTAGCCCCCACTGCGTGTAGTCCTGGTCGGCAGGATTGATAACGGCTTCTTCCTCGCTCTGCCCCATATTATAGAATTGGAAGGCATCAGAAGTGATTCCATTTCTGGTTACTCTTGAGCTCTGTCCCGTAAACTGTTCGTTTGAATAGAGCCCCACAAAATTGACTGTATGCTTCCCAAACGTTTTATCATAAGTCAGCAAGTTTTCCAAAAGCCACTGCGTAGACCATCCATTTGTGATTGATGCATTTGACAATGTTGCAGGATTCACGTCAAATACTCCCTGCCCTTCATAGTATCCATTGGTAGAAGTTCGGAAATTCAGCCCCGTATTAAGCCTGTATTTCAAACCGTCGATGCCTGGTATTTTGATTTCTGCAAAAATATTGTTGTAAGAGCTGAAGGCCCTTTGCAGATTAACGTATGAATCTCCAAGATTTTTAATCGACTGCCTGGTATATACCCACTGGTCATCAGCAGCCATGCTGACTGTCCTTTTCAATGTTCCGTCCGCATTATAAGGATCAGCCAGAGGAGAAGTCCCCAAAACATTTCCAGTACCGATATTATCGCCATTAGTGATGCTGTAATTGCTATTGGTGTTGAATCCAAGGCGGATAGATCGGTTGACTTGCTGGTCCAAGCCTGCTCTTAAGCTGTAGCGCTCATAGCTCTGCCCTGGAAGAACAGATTCTTCTTTATAGTATCCAAAACCGGCATTGTATGCGCCTGATTCGCTTCCTCCCGATACCCCAACATCATGGCTGATCATTTCGCCAGATCCGTAAAGCAGATCCTGCCAGTCCGTATTGGTGTTTCGAGACTCCCCTACGCCATCCACATACAGTCCTGAATAGTCGCGAAGGGCAGCAAATTTCTGGCCATCCATCATAGGATATTTAGACCATACCTGTTTGATCCCCGTAAAACCGTTATAGGTAACGGTAGGCTTCTGGTTCTTGCGGCCTTTTAAAGTGGTTACAAGAATTACACCGTTTGCGCCTCTGGAGCCATAAATCGCTGTTGCAGAAGCGTCTTTCAGAATGTCTACCGATTTAATATCCGAAGGGTTGATATCGCCGATTGATCCTGCGAACGGAACTCCATCAAGCACCACTAAAGGATCGTTGCTCCCCGTAAGGGATCTTGTTCCTCGTATTCTGATCTGCATTGCCGCTCCGGGTTTGGTTGAAGTCTGGGTAAGCTCCACCCCAGGAAGCCTTCCTTGAAGCGCCTGGGTGATATTGGCTGCGGGAACCTCGTTTAATTCCTTGCCCCCAATGGAAGCGACAGATCCTGTTACAGACTCCTTTATCTGTGTCCCGTACCCGATTACCACGACTTCTTTCAGATTATTGGAATCCTCTTCAAGCTTTACATTGATATTTTTCTGTCCGTTTACGGCTATCTCTTTACTTTTCAAACCTATGAAGCTAAAAATAAGCACTGCATTTGCCGGCACATTTATAGAATAGGTTCCATCAAAACTGGTGCTTACTCCGTTCTTGGCACCTTTTAAATTAACATTCGCCCCAGGAATCGGCCCACTATCATCTGATACCGTCCCTGTAACTGTTGTCTGTGCTTTTGTCTGAAATGAAAACGCAAACACCAACATCAAAAAACAAAAACATTTCAAACGCTTCTGTTTACTTGCAACAAAGTAGTTAGTCATAAAAATTGATTTAAATTAAAATTTTGGTTTAGTTAATAAGTGTATTTTAAACAAATATAGAAAAAAAAGTAAAAAACACAATCGGTTGTTTTATTTTTTTTTGGCAATTTCAAAAAAAAATAGCCAAAAAAAAATATTTAATTTAAATATAGACGCAATAATTTACAATATAACTAAAATACCAGGCACAAGAAGTCGCTAAATTAACATTTTCAAAATGATTTGGTTCAAAATATAAAAAAAACACAAAAGTACTACAACGATGTAATTGCCTTAAAAATGAAGTAAAAATTCTGTTAAAATATCACTGTGAACTATATTACAGCACTTTAAAACAAAGCCATCTGGATAGATTGCCATCAAAAAAACAATCGGTTGCTAATAAAAACAGAAAAACTCCGCCAAAATGGTGGAGTTTTTCTGTTTAGCTGCCCGGATGCCCTTGCCTCTGCCAGCGATTTATCTGGCCAAAGAAAACGGATCCCAAAGCCATCTTTAGCCCTGAGCATTTCACAAGCCTGGAGGCGGCTAGCCGATTAATCTTCTTATTCCGTAAGGATCAATCGTGATAATCGAACCGTCTTCCAAATAATCGATTTTGGTTACCTTCATGCTTCGCAAATGCGTTACGCCTTTTGACAAACTTGAATCGTGGTAAAACAAATACCATTCTCCTTCTACTTCACAAATCGAATGATGTGATGTCCAGCCCACAACCGGATTAAGGATTCTCCCCTGATACGTAAATGGCCCGTAAGGATTGTCTCCAATTGCATAACAGATAAAATGCGTGTCTCCAGTGGAATAAGAGAAATAGTATTTTCCGCTGTATTTATGAACCCATGAAGCTTCAAAAAAACGACGGTCGTTATCGCCTGCTTTTATAACTTCTCCTTTTTCATCCAGAATTAAAATCTCTTTCGGTTCTTCGTCAAATTCCAGCATATCTTCTCTAAGTCTTGCTACGATAGGCCCTAACTCTTTTTCATCTGCTGATGGCTCTTCATTATTCTGATCGTATTTATTATTTCGGTACTTCTGAAGCTGTCCTCCCCAAATTCCTCCAAAATAAATATAATGTTTACCGTCTTCGTCCTCAAAAACCGCGGGATCAATACTGTAACTTCCTTTTATCGCTTCTTTTTCTGGA
>Ga0222427_100461_pt1 | contig 61888 bp, 53 predicted proteins | sample 2B20Ametagenome_FD_182890 | JGI IMG/M metagenome (GOLD analysis project Ga0222427, IMG submission 182890) | Enriched microbial communities from leaf-cutter ant dump, University of Wisconsin, Madison, United States - 2B20A (version 2) | ecosystem: Environmental > Terrestrial > Nest > Insects nest... | reverse complement strand
TTCTTCATGCGATACAACCGAGTCAGGCTCCACAGCCACAACAACTACCTGTCGCCAATAGCCATGGAGCAGCAGGCCGCTTAATCACCGTAATCGGTGTCCGGAAAAACTTGACCAGAACAAGCCGACTCCCACAAGAGTCCGGGTCGGCCGCAGGACTCAGGCCAGCCACAGAATCTGTGGGAGCTGGCATTGCCAGCGATGAGGCCGGCAAGAACAACACAGACCAGCAAGATTAGATGTCGAGGCTGATGGCCTCATCACCGGCCGGCTCCCACAAGAATCCGGGTCAGCCGCAGGACTCAGGCCAGCCACAGAATCTGTGGGAGCTGGCATTGCCAGCGATGAGGCCGGCAAGAACAACACAGACCAGTTGGATTGATGTCGAGGCTGATGGCCTCATCGTCGGCAACGCCGACTCCCACAGGGATCCGGGTCGGCCGCAGGACTCAGGCCAGCCACAGAACCTGTGGGAGCTGGCGTTGCCAGCGATGAGGCCGGCAAGAACAACACAGACCAGTTGGATTGATGTCGAGGCTGATGGCCTCATCGTCGGCAACGCCGACTCTCACAGGGATCCGGGTCGGCCGCAGGACTCAGGCCAGCCACAGAATCTGTGGGAGCTGGCTTGCCAGCGATTGCTATTGTGAAGTCACTGCTGCAATCGCTGACACCCACAGGAACCGCGTAGATACCCATGCAGCAATGAGGCCCGATCATTCACCCCCTGCTTTCCTGCCTCCACCCCAGCGGCGTATCCCCCACCGCCCGACTGAAGCTCCGGCAAAAATGCGCCTGATCGCAAAACCCGCATTCCAGGGCAATCTGGCTCAGGCTCAAATCCGACGCCCGTAATAACCTCCGCGCTCGCCAGATCCGCTGGCGCTGGATCCATGCCTGCGGCGCCATCCCGGTACTGCGCTTGAACGCCCGGGAAAAATGGCTACGGCTCAGTGCGCAGGCATCGGCCAGGACCTGAACCTCGATGCCGCTGGCCAGGCCATCGCGGATCAGGCGCTTGGCCAGCCGTTCCCGTGGGCGGCTCAGGCTACCCGGTTGCAACAGGTTCATTGGCGAAGTATCCAAACGGAAAGCAGTCGCCATTCTTCGCAGCCCGTCGCTGGTACACGAGTTAATCGTTGTTAATTCGCCTCAGAAGCGCCCGCCCAGCGGGTACTCGACGATCAGATAGATGCGGTCGATATCATCGCCGGGCTGGGCGGCATTACCCCGGTGGCTGACATGGGACAGCGACAACGACAGGTCCTTCGCCGTACCGCCTTGCACCACGTACTTCATATCGATATCCCGCTCCCAATGCCGCCCGCCGTCGCCGTATTGCCCGACATAGGTGCCCCCCGCCGGAGCATGCTCGCCATCGATGCCACGCCCGCTGACATAGCGGCCCATCAGGCTCAGCCCCGGTACGCCCAACACTCCCAGGTCAAGGTCATAGCGCAGTTGCCACGAACGTTCGCCCGGCCCGTTGAAGTCGGCGTACTTGATCGAGTTGGCCAGGTAGATGGAGTCGCCACCGACGAAGTCGAACGGCGTATCGCCTTGGACCTTCTGGTACGCCAGGGTCAGCGCCTGGACGCCGAAACGGTACTTGCCGGCCAGGCTCCAGGCCAGGGTGTCGATGGCACCGGCACTGGCCTGGCCGGTATCGCGGGTGCTGTAGAGATTGCCGTCCAGCGACCAGTCTGCCTGGCGGTAATTCAGGTTGAGATAGGCCTGGCGCCAGGTGTCCTGCAATTGCCCGGCGAACACTGCGGCGCTCAATGGGCCTGTCGGTGTCCAGCGTGCACCGGCCAGGCTGATGGCATGGCCGCGGGTGTTGGCGCCATAGCCGGCGAAATCGTCGTGGCTGGAGCTGTTGTCCTGGTTGTTGAAGGCGGTGAAACGCCCGGCCTGCAGGCGCCAGTCTGCCAGGCTGGTGTTCTCCAGCAGCCAGCCGCTGGCGTATTCCGGATGCAGGCGCTTGTCGCCGGTATCGAATACCGGGGTTTCCACCTGCATCTCGCCATAGCGCAGCAGGGTATCGCCGAGGCGCAGCTTCAGTGCAGCGCCGGCACTGGAATAGTCGGACTCGGCGCGGCCATCGCTGTCTCGTGGCAGGAGTCCGGTCCCGGCATGGCCGCGTCCGCCGTCCAGCTTCAGACCAAGAAAACCGTGGACATCCAGGCCAATCCCGACGGTTCCGTCGGTAAAGCCCGAACGCACCTCGCCGATAAAGCCCTGTGCCCATTCCTGGCGATAGTTCTGCCCGCTGCCGGACGGACTGCGGTAGTCGTTGTGCAGGAAGTAATTGCGGCTCAGCAGCGACCAGCCGGCCTCGTCGGCCTGGGCGCTGCCGAGGGCGGCACAGGTGGTGAGCAGGGCGAGGCGGCGGGTAGCGCGGATCATGGCGGGTTCCGATGTGAGGCGAGACGGAACTCTGGGCCAGTGACGTGCGACAGGTCTTGTACCGATGTGCTCTAGGCCATGTCGCTGTCAGCGAACTCTTCGGCCAGGTGGTCGAGTAGCGCCCGCACCGACGGCAGCAGCCCGCGCCGGGAGGGGAAGATCGCATGGACGATGCCGCAACGCGGATGCCAGCCCGGCAACAACTCCACCAGCCGCCCGGCCGCCAGGTCCTCGCGCACCGCGATGCGGGGCAGGTGGGCGATGCCGACCCCGGCGACGACGAAATGGCGCAGGGCGAACAGGTCGTCGGTGACCATGCGCGGCGTGTGCGGGATCACCAGGCCGTTGTCCAGGTCCTCGCCCTGGAACAGCTCCCATTGGTACTCGCGCTGGGCACTGCCCCAATGCAGGCTGGGCAGCTCACCCAGGGCAAGCGGATCGAACCCCTGCGGCAGGCGTTCGAGAAACCCCGGCTGGCCGACCAGGCACTGGGTGCTGTTGCTCAACACCTTCATCACCATGTCGGTGTTCTCCAGCGGTGGGAATCGCACCCGCAGGGCCAGGTCGAAGCCCTCATGGAGCAGGTCGACACGGCGGTTGGTGCTCTCGATGAACAGTTCCACCAGCGGGTACTTGAGCATGTAGCGGGTCAGCATCGGCCCGACCCAGGAGTTGAGCAGGGTGGTCGGGCAACTCAGGCGCACCAGGCCGCGGGGCTCGCTGCGGTTGCGCTCGATCACCTCCGCCGCGCTCTCCGCCTCGACCCGCATGGCCAGGCAGCGCCGGTAGTACTCCTGGCCGATCTCGGTCAGCGAGCAGTGACGGCTGGTGCGATGCAGCAGGCGCACGCCGAGGCGTTCTTCCAGCTCGGAGATGCGCCGGCTGAGCTTCGACTTGGGCATGTCCAGCGCCCGGCCGGCCGGGGCGAAGCCACCATGTTCGACGACCTGGGTGAAGAGGTAGAGGGAGTTGAGGTCTTCCAATCAGGAGGCTCCGGGAGGGCAAGACCTTGGAGTCTACTGCATGGGTATCTCCACATCCCGAACAAAGGTCGACGCGATCAAGGTAGGAGCTGCTTTAGCTGCGAAGGACTGCGTTAGCGGTCCCAAAGCCATCCCGCACGAGCTTCTGGACAAGCCATATTGCGGATTCCCACAGCCCGACCTTGCGCGTTTCTCCAGATTCATTCGCTTTGCTAAGCTGGACGCCTCAGTTGGAAGAGGTTGCTATGCCAAGGATCGGAAGAGTTGTGCTGCCAGGTTATTCCCGTCGAAAAAATAAATTTGTTTTCTTGTCTTCTGTTTGTGTTTTTTTGGAGATAAATTTGTTCGGTTTTTATAAGTGGTTGGGTTGTACAGCTAAGTTTTAGTGTTTGGGGTGTTTGGGGTTATGTTAAGGGTTTTATTTAAAAGTTTGCTCCTGATTAATGTTGGTTTGTCATTTTTTGTACTGTCAGGATGCTTCAGGGAGACCGCTTTGGTGTCTGCTATAGATGTCAAGAATCAACTGAGTAGCTCGATATATTATTGTGAGTCTTTTGAGCTTCCAGAGTGTAGGCGTGAGGTTAAGGCGGGTGGGGTTTCTAGGGAGTACTACACTGAAAGGGGATATGGGTTTGTGTACGACTCCAGGGTTTCTAATTCTTTCTGGGTGAGCTTGTGTGGCGCTCCTGTAAGGCTTGATCGGGTTATTGGTATTAATCCTGTTGTAGAAAAAGAGGGGCGGACCTTTGAGGTTGTGATTGACCAAAAAGTATATGACGAGTTTTGCTCTAATTGAAAAAGATAAAGGGGTGTAAGAAGCAGGAAAAGGACGCAGTAGGAGAAGGGGCGAGAAATGGGGTAGGTTTATTTTTATTGATGGCTTGTGAAAGTAAGTCTGTCCCATTTTTGATAAGCGGTTGAGTTGTGCAGCTAAGTTTGAGTGGTTTGAGGTGAGTGAGAATCATGTTAAGAGTTTTATTTAAGGTGCTGCTCTTGACCAATGTTGGTTTGTCATTTTTTGTACTGTCAGGATGCTTCAGGGAGACCGCTTTACTGTCTGCTATAGATATCAGGAATGAGCTGAAATATTCTGTGCATTATTGTAGTTCTTTCGAGCTTCCATCGTGTGAGCGTGAGGTTAAAGCTGGTGAGGTTTCTAGGGAGTACTATATCGAGCACGGGAGTGAGTATGTTTACAATCCTGCGCTTTTTGATTCTTTGTGGGTGAGCTTGTGCGGCGCTCCTGTAAGGCTTGATAGGATTCGTAATGTTAGCCCGGTTGTGGAGAAAGAGGAGCGGACGTTTGAGGTTGTGATTGACAAAAAAGTATATCGCGAGTTTTGCTCTCATTGAATTCTGGTGTTGGAGAGATAAAAAAGGGGCGCAGGCGGGTGAAGGCGGAAAAGCGGACAGATTTATTTTCTATCGTTTTGATACGTTGAGTGCTTGGTTGAAAACAATAAATCTGTCCTCTTTCTTGATTAAGGAGATGTTAGATTATGCTCGGTCAAGCGGTCAGCTTTCCCCAAAATCAAGGAGATCGAAGTGATTATTATTGATTTGTATAAAAGTGTGAATGGGCTCTATTTTGGTGATGGTCAAGATAAGGCGGTTTCGTTGTTTGGGTGTCCTGATGAAAAAATATAAATTTCAAGGGGGCGGTTGAGTTGTTTTATGATGGCTTTATTTTAAGGTTTGATTCTGAGGCGAGGGAGTTTCGAGAGTGTACTTTGCTTCCTGGTTGTAATGCTAGAGTAAATGGGGTTGATGTCGAGTGCGGAAGTGGTTTTTTTAGTTGGTTTTTAATGCAGGATAATGAACTGAAAGGGATTTATGAATTCATTGTGTCGATTAAGTTAGGTCTAGCTCTCTCTGGGTTTCATGATGGTGATTGTTCTCAAAGAGCTGTTCACGTATTTAGGCGTGGTGAATGGGATAGGTTTAGTGGTGATTTGAAGCCTTTTAAATTCTGACCAGGCAGGAAAGTGAAGAAAAGAGCGAAAACGAAAAGGGGGCAGATTTATTTTCCAGCGCTTTGCTACGTTGAATGCTTGGTGAAAAAATAAATCTGTCCCCTTTTTCACTATGGTCCCCTTTTTCATGCTTTTTCACTTTTTCAGTCCCCTTTTTCAAGAGCTGATTCGCATGTCAAAGATCGTGAGGCGTTTGTGGACATTATTCGTTGCTGGTCCTTGATATAAAAGTACGGACCAAGAAAGGGAACGACCAAGAAAGGAGACGATAGGAAAGGGGGCTAGGAAAGGGGACAGATTTATTTTTCTTGATTGTTTGTGAAAATAAATCTGTCCGCTTTTCCGAATTTGGTGGTTCGTACAGTTTGTTACCGCTGATGAATGAGGTGTCCAATGTCGTGGGTAAATAGTTTTGAAGGGGTTCTCGATCTTTTGTCTTTGGTGATTGTTTGTGCACCTGACGATTTTCCTCGGGAGGACTTTTTACAAGATGAGGATCAGTTGACTCTGGATAAAGCTTTTGAGGAGTTGGCAGTTGGGATGCAGTTCGTCAAAGATAAGGGCTTAGATGGTGATATTCTGGATCGATTGAAAGAAAACCTTGATGAGGCTTTGGCTGCTTATCGAAAAGGTGATGATATAAAGGGATCTCACCTGCTTCAGGATTTTGAAACCATGCTCCAAAAAAATCTTAGCAACTATAAATGACCTGAGGAGAGAAGGCGACAGAAAGCATAGAAAATGCATAGACTGAAAAAGGAACATGAAAAAGGGACCGGAAAAGGGGACAGATTTGAATGGCACTTACTTAACTGTTAACTACGTGATTCAAAAGAAAAATCAAGAAAAACGATCCTTGGATTCAAGGGGGACTGTCAGATTTTTTGTGTGCGGGCCGGTTACGGCCTGCCGTCAGGCAGGCCTTGGATTCACCAGGTCGGCCTGATAAAGCGATCTCCGTACAAAATCGCAAATTGATTCATCGCGCTTTTCCAATCATGTGTGGCTGAGCCCCAGTTTGCTGTGATATTACGCAGTCCCAGCCAGATCAATTTGGTCGCCGCATCGTCATTCGGGAAGTGCCCACGGGTCTTGATGATCTTGCGTAGCTGCGCATTGATACTCTCGATGGCATTGGTCGTATAGATCACTTTCCGGATGGCGGGCGGGAAAACGAAGAATGGAATTACCCGATCCCAGGCTCGTCGCCAAGCGGCTACTACCGTTGGGTACTGCTTGCCACATGGCCCGCTTTCAAACTCATTAAGTGCCTGTTCAGCCGCTTCGGCGTTAACGGCCTGATACACCGGCTTGAGAGCCTTGGCCAACGCCCGACGCTTGTCCCAGGCTGCGTAATCGAGGCTGTTGCGGATCAGGTGCACGATACAAGTCTGCAAGGTGGTTTCCGGAAAGACCGCACCAAGAGCCTCTGGCATGCCTTTGAGGCCGTCAGTCACAGCAATCAGCACATCTTCGACACCGCGAGTCTTGAGGTCGTTGAACACCTTCATCCAGAACTTCGCGCCCTCGGTGTTCTCGATCCAGATGCCCAGAATATCGCGTGTACCGTCGGGCAAGACCCCCAGTGCCAAGTAGATCGCCTTGTTGCGGACCAAGCCTTCTTCGCGGATTTTGACTCGCAGCGCATCAAAGAAAATGACGGGATACATCGGTTCCAGGGGGCGCTGTTGCCAGGCACCAATTTCTTCCATGACTTCATCTGTGACCGAACTGATGAAGTCATGCGAAACATCTGTTCCGTACTGTTCGGAAAGAAACGCGCGGATCTCTCTGACAGTCATTCCTCGGGCGTACATGGCGATGATCTTGTCGTCGAAACCGGTGTAACGGCGTTCATGCTTGGGTATCAGGATGGGCGAGAAACTGCCATCACGATCACGGGGGATATCCAGTCGTAGCGGGCCATCACCCGTCAGCACCGTCTTACCGGTCTTGCCGTTGCGCTGGTTGGTTTCATCTTCCGGGCGCTGCGCGCCCGGAGGATAGCCCAGGTGATGCCCCAGCTCTGCCTTGAGGGCTCGCTCAATCAGCGCCTTCTTGAATGCGGCAGAAGCTTCTTCGATGGCTTCTGCGGTCATCAGCGGAGCCGTGGAAAACTGCTCAAGCAGCTCCTCCGGAACCTTCGGTAACTCTCGAAGCGGTTTCTTTTTGGTTGGCATACATGCACCTCTTACTCATGGTATGCCCGAACACAAAATTTCTGACACCCTCATTCAAGGTGAAGGCTACGAAGCTGTCACAGCAAAGAAAGGGCACACTCATCCGCTAACCCAAGCCCGATGCCCATGCCCTTTCCTCACCTCTTACCTCCCCACCAGCGGACGCGCAGTCTCTTTCCTCAACGCCTCCGTCAATGCCTGACAAATCTCCAACGACTGCCATGTAGCCCAGGCCTTGTCCGCCAGTGGTCGCGAAAGCATGTCGCAAAGTTGCGCATTGGTCTCGAACGCGGAGGTCAAGGCCGCCGCGAGGTGCGCCAGGGCATCCTCGATATCGGCGTCCGGGCAGATGCTGAATAGTGGAGGGTGAGCATCGCTGCATGAGCCGAAGTGGGTCTGCACGGTGACTCGGCGAGGCTGCGGGGAGGGTGGGTCTGGAACGATTTTTTTCATTGTGCAACTCCTTAGGCCTGAAGGAGTCGCCACGCAAGGTGACCAAACGATGGGTGGCGACTGTGACACAGGTTGGTCAACCGGGGCCTAAGGATACCGGCGCGCCCGAGGGCGCCCTGCGCACAGCCGCCATGAGCGATATGCCAGCCACGAAAAAGCGCCCGCAAAATCGGAATGGGGCGCTTTGTGCGCCTTAGACCCAGGTGACCAAACCTGATCGCTGATGTGCAGCGACCGGCGAAGCCTAGGACCCGATTTCCAAGCGCGCAACGGCTGAACAGGCGGAAAAGTATGCTTGGGAAATTGCCTACATAAAAGTCGGATATCAGTGAAGCGCTGTAGGCCAATACAGCACCACCCGTACGTCTTTTACGCCAGACACCTCCGCCAAATCCCTCAATCAGCATCCGCCTCGAACAACCGCTCCAGATCCAGCCGCGCTTCCTTGGCGGTCTGCATCACCTTGGCCTTGTCATCCCGCACCCGGCCCTGGGCGGCGAGGACTTCCTCGTCGTGCCGGGTAAAGCGCTGGATTCGGTCCGCCGCCTGCGCCTCGCTCAGACCCAGGCCAACCAAAGTCATGCGGCTCATTTCCAGGCTGGAATGGAAGGTCTCGCGAATCGGCTCGGCGCCCACGTCCACCAGCTTGTGCACGTGCTGGCGGTTACGCGCCCGGGCCAGGACCTTGAGGTGCGGGTACATCTGCTTGACCCGCTCGGCGGTGCGCGTGGTGGTCTCCGGGTCGTCGGTGGTGATGACGAAATACTCGGCCTCGCCAACCTTGGCCGCATGCAGCACTTCCGGGCGCTGCGGGTCGCCGTAGAACACCGGGACCTGCTCGAACATGCGGGTCATCTCGATGGCATCCACCGAAGTCTCCAGGGCGATGAAGGGCACCTTCTGCGCCCGCAGGATGCGGGCGACGATCTGGCCCATGCGGCCCATGCCAACGATCACCACCCGCGGTGCATCGGTGCTGATGTTCTTGTATTGCTCCGGCACTTCGCGCACGGCTTGCGGACGCTTGCCCAGGCGGGCGCAACCGAGCAGCAGCAACGGCGTGACGGCCATGGACAGGGTGATGGTCATCAGCAGCACGTCGAAGGTCAGGGCATCGAACAGGCCCTGGTCGCGACCCAGCTTGAACACCACGAAGGCGAACTCACCACCGGCCGCCAGGACCACCCCCAGGCGCAGGGCACTGACGTTGTTGAGGCCGCCGGCGAAGCGTCCGACCAACATCAGCAGCGGTAGTTTGACCGCCACCAGCAACAGGGTCAGGCCGATCAGCAGCAGGGGCATTTCCAGCAGCAGGCCGAGGTTGGCGCCCATGCCCACGCTGATGAAGAACAGCCCCAGCAGCAGGCCCTTGAACGGTTCGATCTGCGATTCCAGTTCATGCCGGTATTCCGAGTCCGCTAGCAGCAGACCGGCAAGGAAGGCGCCGAGGGCCATGGAAATCCCCGCTTCCTCCATCAGCCAGGCGGTGCCGATCACTACCAGCAATGCGGTGGCGGTGGACACTTCCGGCAGCCCGGTGCGGGCCACGGTGCGAAACAGCGGACGCAGCAGGTAACGCCCGCCGACGATAACGATGGCGATGCTGCCGAACACCCGCAGGCCATGTTCCAGGCTGTCGCCATGGCTGGTGTCCGGGCCTGCCGCAGCGAGCAGCGGCACCAGGGCGATCAGCGGGATCGCGGCGATGTCCTGGAACAGCAGGATGGCGAAGGCCAGACGGCCGTGGGGCGCGTTGAGCTGCTTGCTTTCGGCCAGGCTTTGCAGACCCAGGGCGGTGGACGACAGGGCCAGGCCGAGACCGAGGACGACCGCGGCAGGGAGCGACTGGGCAAAGCCGAACAGGGCGATGGCACCGATCACCGCACCGGTCAGCAGGACCTGGGCCAGGCCGACGCCGAACACCGATTTGCGCATCAGCCACAGGCGCCGTGGCGACAGTTCCAGTCCGATGATGAACAGCAGCAGGACCACGCCCAGCTCGGAAATGTGCGCGACGCTCTGGGTGTCGCGGATCAGGCCCAGGGCTTGCGGGCCGATGACCACCCCGGCCAGCAGGTAGCCGAGCACGGCGCCCAGTTGCAGGCGTTTGGCCAGGGGAACGGTGATGACGGCGGCGACCAGGAAGATCACCGCGGTTTGCAGCAGGCTGCCTTCGTGTGGCATTGGACGGTCTCCATGAACTGCATGAGGCAGCGTTTGACGTGAAAGTCCTGGCATTGTCTGCCTGGCGCTTGCGGCAGACAATCCGTCTTCATGGAGATTGATTGTCCCGTATCAGGGGACAATCCCGGCTCAGTACTCCGCGATCACCTCATCGGTACCGGCCTTGGTCAGGCCGATGACCTGGTAGGCGTCCTTGTGGTCGCCCATTTCCATGCCTGGCGAGCCCATGGGCATGCCTGGAACGGCGATGCCCTTGAGGTCGGGGCGCTTGCCGAGGATGGCGATCTGTTCGGCCGGTACATGGCCTTCGATGAACTGGCCGTTGATCACGCCGGTATGGCACGAGGCCAGGCGCGGGGCCACGCCGAGCTTCTGCTTCACCGCGCTCATGTTCGGCTCGACATGGTCATTGACGGTGTAGCCGTTGTCGCGCAGGTGGCTGATCCATTCCTTGCAGCAGCCGCAGTTGGGGTCGCGGTAGACGTCGATGGTCTGCGCGGCCTGGGCCAGGCTGCTCAGGGCCAGCAGGCCGAGGATGGCCAGTTTGTTTTTCAGCATGGTTTGTTCTCCTTTGAATTCTGTGTTGCCTGTCAGGGCCTCATCGCCGGCAACGCCGGCTCCCACAGGGTCCATGGTCAGCTCAATTCCCTGTGGGAGCCGGCGTTGCCGGCGATAGGGGCGACACGGTCTAGAACCTCAACCTGATCCCGGCCACCCAGCGGGTCTGGCCGATATCGCCGTCTTCGGCGCGGATCATGTCGGCACTCTCGCCATAGCTCCGATTGAAGGTCACCCCCACGTAAGGCGCAAACCCCGGGGTGATCTCATAGCGCAAGCGCAGCCCGGCCTCGCTGTCGGCCAGCCCGGCACCCTGGCCGCGCCCGGCATCGTCACGCCCGTAGAAATTGGCTTCCAGGCTCGGTTCCAGGCGCCAGCGTTGGGTCAGCAGGATAGCGTAGGACGTTTCCAGGCGCAGCGCGGTCTGTTGTCGCTCGCCCGCGTACAGCGTGGCTTCCAGCTCCATGCCGTACAGCGGCGTACCCTGCACGCCGAAGGCCGCCCAGGCCTGGCCGCTGCCGGGCTTGAAGTCCTGGCGCAGCCCGCCGACCACTTCCCACCAGGGGCTGAAGGCATGGCCCCACAGCGCCTGCAACTCCGCCTTGTGGGTGCGCCCCTGTTCCCGCTCTCCCTCGGTGCGCAGCCAGAGCCGGTCGATATCGCCGCCGATCCAGGCGTTGGCGTTCCAGTTCAGGGCGCTGGCGTTCTCGACGTTCTGGTACTCCAGTTGCTCGACCGTCACCGCCCAGTTGATCTGTCGGTCATGCACCTGGTGCCCGGGCAGGGGCGGGAAGGCGGCCTGGCGGTCGGCGTCGCTGATGGGCTTGAGCGGCGTGCGCGGTTGCTGCACGGGGGCGTGGTTCATGCCCGCATGATTCATGGTGCCGTGGTCCATGCCCTGCATGTTCATCGCACCGTGGTCCATGCCCGAGTGGTCCATGGCCGCCGCGCGGATTTCTTCGCTGCCGAGCAGCAACAGCAGGGCCATGCCGCCGAGCAGCGGTCGGTTGAGTCGTTCATTCATCGACGCGCACCTCGCGGAACATCCCGGTCTCCATGTGGTAGAGCAGGTGGCAGTGATAGGCCCAGCGGCCCAGGGCATCGGCGCTGACCCTGTAGCTGCGGCGGCTGCCCGGCGGCATGTCGATGGTGTGCTTGCGCACCTTGAAGCGCCCGTGTTCGTCCTCCAGGTCGCTCCACAGGCCATGCAGGTGGATGGGGTGGGCCATCATGGTGTCGTTCACCAGGGTGATGCGCAGGCGCTCGCCGTATTTCAGGCGCAGCGGCTCGGCGTCGGAGAAGCGGATGCCGTTGAACGACCAGACGAAGCGCTCCATGTGCCCGGTCAGGTGCAGCTCGATTTCCCGTCCCGGCTCGCGGCCATCGGGGTCGGGGAATGTGCTGTTCAGGTCGGCATAGGTCAGCACCCGGCGCCCGTTGTCGCGCAGGCCCAGGCCAGGATCGGCCAGGTTGGCCTTGGGCATCATGGTTTGCATGTCCACCAGCGGATTACCGGTTTCCGAGGCCGGGTGCGCTTGCATGCCCATGCTCATGCCCGGCATGGCGTGGCCCATGGCGGCGTGATCCATGCCGGCCATGCTGCCGTGGTCCATTCCCGCCATATCGCCATGGCCCATGTCGGCCATGCTCAGCACCGGCTTGCGCTCCAGCGCCGGGATCGGCGCGCTCAGGCCGTGGCTGCGGGCCAGGGTGCCGCGGGCATAGCCGCTGCGGTCCATGCTCTGGGCGAACAGGGTGTAGGCCGGCTGATCGCCCACGGTGACCAGCACGTCATAGGTTTCCGCCACCGCCAGGCGCAGTTCGTCGACCGTCACCGGCTGCACCGGCTGGCCGTCGGCGGCGATCACGGTGAGTTTCAGGCCGGGAATGCGGAAGTCGAAGTACGTCATGGCCGAGCCGTTGATCAGGCGCAGGCGCAAGGTTTCGCCAGGCCGGAACAGGCAGGTGAAATTGCCGTCCGGGGGCTGGCCATTGAGCAGGTAGGTGTAGGTGGCGGCGCTGATATCGGCGATATCGGTGGGCGTCATGTGCATCAGCGCCCACTCCTTGCGGTTGGCCAGGGTCGCCGACCAGCCGTCGCGGGCCACGTCGTCAATGAAGTCGCCGAGGGTGCGTTGCTGGCGGTTGTAGTAGTCGGACTGTTTCTTCAGTTGCGCCAGCAGGGCCTTGGGCGACTCGTCGCTCCAGTCGCTGAGCAGCAGCACGCAGTCGCGCTGGTAGACGTGGGGCTCCGGGGTCTTCGGCTCGATCACAATGGCACCGTACACCCCGGCCTGTTCCTGCAGCCCGGAATGGCTGTGATACCAGTAGGTGCCGTGCTGCTCCAGGGTAAAGCGGTAGAGGTAATCGCCACCGGGCTCGATGCCGGCGAAGCTCAGGCCGGGCACGCCGTCCATGTTGGCCGGGAGGATGATCCCGTGCCAGTGCAGCGAGGTGTCTTCTTCCAGGCGATTGCGCACCCGCAGGGTCACCGTGTCGCCTTCGCGCCAGCGCAGCACCGGGCCGGGCAGGCTGTTGTTGATGGTCAGCGCGGTGCGTGGCTTGCCGGTGATATTGACCGCGGTCTGGCCGATGAACAGCTCGAAATGCTGGCCGTCCAGTTCAACGAAATCGTGCGGCCCGCGGGCCCAGGCGGGCGGGCGCCAGAGGCCGAGGCCGCCGAGGGCACCGACTGCGGCCAGGCCCTTGACGAAGCTGCGGCGGGTAGGAAGGTGGGGCATGGGGTTGTCAGTCCATCAACGGGGATGGCTGACCATAATCCGACGCGGCTGACAGCAAACTGAGGTTTGAATTACAGATTTGTCAGGGAGAAAATACCCGCCCGCTCGGTCAGTGGTTCAGGCCGGGTGAGTCAAGGGGATCCAACGTTCGTGTTGCACCAGGAGTCGCAATGGACAAGGTCATCATCATTACCGGAGGCAGTCGCGGCATAGGCGCCGCCACTGCGCTGCTGGCCGCGCGCCAGGGCTACCGGATCTGCATCAACTACCACGCCGACGATGAAGCGGCCCAGCGGGTGCTGGCCCAGGTGCGCGAACTCGGCGCCGAGGCCATCGCGGTGCGCGCCGACGCCAGTGTCGAGGACGAGGTGATCAGCCTGTTCCAGCGGGTCGACCACGAGCTGGGGCGGGTCACGGCGCTGGTCAACAATGCCGGGACCATCGGCCAGCAGAGCCGGGTCGACGAAATGTCGGAATTCCGCCTGCTCAAGGTGATGAAGACCAATGTGGTCGGGCCGATGCTCTGCGCCAAGCACGCGCTGGCGCGGATGTCGACGCGCCATGGCGGCAGCGGCGGGGCCATCGTCAACGTCTCCTCGGTCGCCGCGCGGCTGGGCTCGCCCAACGAATATGTTGATTACGCCGCCTCCAAGGGCGCCCTGGACACCTTCACCCTCGGCCTGGCCAAGGAAGTGGCGGGGGAGGGCGTGCGGGTCAACGGCGTGCGGCCGGGCTACATCTTCACCGACTTCCACGCTCTCAGCGGCGACCCGGATCGGGTACGCAAGCTGGAGCCGGGGATCCCCATGGGCCGCGGCGGGCAGGCCGAGGAAGTGGCCGAGGCGATCATCTGGTTGCTGTCGGACAAGGCGTCGTATTCGACGGGGAGCTTCATCGATCTGGGGGGTGGGCGGTAGGAGCGTGGCTTGCCCGCGACGACATGGGTATCTACATGTTTTTTGAAGCCGACGCGGTCGGTGTGGGAGCGGATTCATCCGCGAAGGGCTGCACAGCAGCCCCAAGACCATCCAGCACGAGTGACCTGCCTTGAACCGGCATCTCATTCTGACTCTGGAGCTGTTGAATGTTGGAGCTCGGTCCAGCAGAGAGAAGGTGCTTGATGGATTCAGGGCTGCTGCGCAGCCCATCGCGGATGAATCCGCTCCCACACCGATGGCATCGTCTGCCTCGAACTCACCCCTTCAACATCGACTCCACCCGCTCCACCAGCCCCTGCAAACCGAACGGCTTGGTCATCACGCTCATCCCCGGCGCCAGTTGCCCGTCGCTCAAGGCGGCGCTTTCGTCGTAACCGGTGATGAACAGCACCGGTAGCTGCGGATGGATCTTGCGCACCGCCTGCGCCAGTTGCCGACCGCTGAGCCCGCCAGGCAGGCCGATATCGCTGATCAGCAGGTCTGGTGGCGGGCTGTTCTGCAAGGCTGGTAGAGCCAGTACGCCGCTTTCGTAGATGTCGATGTGGTACCCCGACTCTTCCAGCACTTCGCTGATCACCATGCCCAAGGTCTGCTGGTCCTCGACCAGGACGATGCGCACGCCAGCAACAGGGTCCGCCTGTCTGTGCTGGTCGTGCAGGGTTTCGGCACGGCCCGCCTGCTGATGGTGGCGCGGCAGGTACAGCTCGATCCGCGTGCCCTGGCCCGGCGCGGTGATGATGCGCAGTTGCCCACCGGACTGACGAACGAAGCCGTAGGCCATGGACAGACCAAGCCCGGTGCCCTGGCCCAAGGGCTTGGTGGTGAAGAACGGATCGATGGCCCGTGCCGCGACATCCGCCGACATGCCCAGGCCATTGTCGGCGACGCTCACGCGCAGGTAGGGACCGGCGGCGAGATCCAGCGGGCGACCGCGCTCTTCGTCGAGTTCGAGATTATCGATGGCGATTTCGATCAAGCCGCCCTGGGGCAAGGCATCCCGAGCATTGATGCACAGGTTGAGCAGGGCGCTTTCCAGTTGTGGCGGGTCGATGAAGGTTGGCCACGGATCGTCGGCAAAGCGGCAGCGCACTTCGATGGCCGGGCCGACACTACGTTGGATCAGCTCCTGCATGCCACGCAGCAGGCTGCCGATATCGGTGGCCTGGGGCTGCAGGGTCTGCTGCCGGGAGAACGCCAGCAGGCGATGGACCAGCGAGGCAGCACGCTGCGCTGAGTTGCTGGCGGCATCGAGCAACGGCACGAGCTCGGCAACGCGTTGTTGATGCAGGCGCTGGCGCATCAGTTCATGGGCACCGAGGATGCCGCCGAGCAGGTTGTTGAAGTCATGGGCGATGCCACCGGTGAGCTGGCCCACCGCTTCCATTTTCTGCGCCTGGCGCAGGGCTTGCTCGGCGCGCAGCAGGCGCTGCTGTTCTTCGACCCGGGCGCTGATGTCGTAAGCGAACAGGTAGGCGGCGCGCAACTCGCCAGTGTCGCCATGCAGCGAGTTGAAGCGCAGTTCGTAATGACGACGGCGATCACCCGCTCCGAACTCGGCCGTCTCGATGAATACCTCCCCGGCCAATGCCCGATGCCACAGCTCCAGAGCGCGGGTGCAGTCGGCAGGTGCGCGGCGCAGGCTGTGCTCGACGCTGTCGCCGATGCTCGGCACCTCGTCGTAGAGGTAGTGGAAGTCCTTCAGCGATTGCTGGTTGAGCGCCATCCAGCGCAGGTCGGGACCGACCACCTGGACGCAGGCGACACTGCTGTCCACCAGCCGGGCCAGCAACTGGCGCTCGGCCAGCGCATCGACGACCCGCTGTTCAAGCTTCTCGTTGAGCCCCTGCAGGGCGCGTTCGGCTCGGCGCCGCTCGGTGACGTCCTTGAACAGCACGGCCACCTGCTTGCGCTCGGCCGGCTCGATACGGAAGGTGGTCACCGACAGCACACGGCCGGTGGCCACCAGTTCCTGCTCGAATTGCAAGGGTTCGCCGGTGCGCAGCACGGCACCATAGCGGGCGACCCAGTCATCAGCCTCGTCGGCCACCATTTCCCGCAGTTTCTGCCCGACCACGTTGGGGATCCCCGCGTGGCGGGCATAAGCGGCGTTGGCCAGCACATGGATGTAGTCGCTCAGCGGGCCATGGGGGCCGTCGAAGAATTCGATGACGCAGAAACCTTCGTCCATGGTGTCGAAGAGAAAACGGTAGAAGTCCTCGTCCAGCCTCGGTTGCTGCGCCTGTTGTTGTTCAAGGACGGCATTGCGCCGTTGCAGTTCCTGAATTTGCAGGCGCAGTGCATCGAGTTCGCTGGAAGGCATGGAAGGGTCCGGGTGCAAGCCAATTTCGCCACTTTAGACTGCCGGTCGTCCGGCGGCTAGAAGGAGCGTACGATCCGTCCGAGTGTTTCCATGGCTTTTTCCGATTGTTCGGTCCACGGGCTGCCGTAATTCAAACGGATGCAATGGCGGAAGCGCCGGGTCGGCGAGAAGATCGGTCCCGGGGCGATGCTGATGCCCTGGGCCAGGGCCATCTGGAACAGCTTCAGCGAATCCATGTTCTCCGGCAGCTCCAGCCAGAGGAAGTAGCCCCCGGCCGGATGACTGACCCGCACCGAGGTCGGGAAGTGCCGGGCGATGGCGGCGAGCATGGCGTTCTTCTGTTCTTCCAGGGCGTAACGCAGGCGGCGCAGGTGGCGGTCGTAGCCGCCGTGCTGGAGGTAATCGGCGATCGCCGCCTGGGCCGGCATCGAGGCGCACAACGAGGTCATCAGCTTCAGCCGCTCGATCTTCTGCGCAAAGCGTCCGGCGGCCACCCAGCCGATGCGATAGCCCGGCGCCAGGCTCTTGGAAAACGAGCTGCAATGCATCACCAGGCCCTCGGTGTCGAAAGCCTTGGCCGGCTTCGGTGCCTGCTGGGCGTAATACAGCTCGGCGTAGACATCGTCCTCGATCAACGGCACCTGGTGCTGGCGTAGCAAGGCCACCAGCGCCTGCTTTTTTTCCTCCGGCACGCTGGCACCCACCGGGTTCTGGAAGTTGGTCATGCACCACACGGCCTTGACCGGATGCCGCTCCAGGGTCTGGGCCAGCACATTCAGGTCGATACCCTCGCGCGGGTGCACGGGAATCTCCACGGCCTTGAGCTTGAGCCGTTCCAGCACTTGCAGGCAGGCATAGAAGGCCGGCGCTTCGATCGCCACCAGGTCGCCCGGTTCGGTGACCGCCTGCAGGCACAGGTTCAGTGCTTCCAGGGCGCCATTGGTGATCAGCAGTTCTTCCATCGGCAGCATCAGCCCGCCGACCATGTAGCGCAGGGCAATCTGCCGGCGCAGTTGCGGGTTGCCCGGCGACAGGTCGGTGACCACCATGCGCGGATCCATGTCGCGGGTCGCGCTGGCCAGGGAGCGGGCCAGGCGTTGCAGGGGGAACAGGGTCGGGCTGGGAAAGGCCGAACCGAAGGGCACGGTGTGCGGGTCCTTGATCGATTCGAGGATGGAAAACACCAGCTCGCTGACGTCCACCTCGGTGGATTCGCTGGCCGGCTCGTCGATCCTTGGCTCGCTGAACGGCTTCGGCGCATGGGCGTTGACGAAATACCCCGAGCGCGGCCGCGCGCGGATCAGCCCGCGCCGCTCCAGCAGGTAATAGGCCTGGAACACCGTGGACGGGCTGACCCCGTGGGTCTGGCTGGCATAGCGCACCGACGGCACCCGCTGGCCGGGGCCGAGGACCCCGGTGTAGATCAGTTCGGCAATGTCGTCGGCGAATTTCTCGTAGCGTTTCATCATGGCTCTGCTGGTTCGAAGTGCACGCAGTGTAGGGGATCAGCGGTTCAGCGGGGCAACGAAGCGGCTGCGGGCCACGGCGCGGATATCCGGCTGGTCGCTGTCCACCAGTTCGAAGTCGAGTTCCTCGGAGCTGCTGGTGGCGCGCTCACCGAGCATCGCCACCGACACCGGCAGCTCGGCCATTTCCCCGGCCGGGATGCTGAAGCGGGTCTGGCCATGCAGTTCGAAGCCCTCGGCATCCAGCAGGCGCAGTTGGTAGCTCTGGGTCGACTGGGTCTTGTTGATGACCTTGAGCACGTAGATGTTCTCGATCTGGCCCTTGGCGTTCTCGCGGAACAGGCCGCGGTCCTTGATCACGTCCATGGACAGCATCGGCCGCTCATGCAGGGCAACGGCCAGGGCGCCGATCATCACTACCAGCACGGTCACATAGCCCAACAGGCGCGGCCGCAGCCAGTGGGTGCGACCGCCTTGCAGGCTGTGCTCGGACTTGTAGCCGATCAGGCCGCGGGGGTAGTTCATCTTGTCCATGATGCTGTCGCAGGCGTCGATGCAGGCGGCGCAGCCGATGCATTCCATTTGCAGGCCATCGCGGATGTCGATGCCGGTGGGGCAGACCTGCACGCACATCGTGCAGTCGATGCAGTCGCCGAGTCCGGCAGCTTTGTAGTCCTGGTCCTTCTTGCGCGTGCCACGGTTCTCGCCGCGGCGCGGGTCATAGGCTACAGCGAGGGTGTCCTTGTCGAACATCACGCTCTGGAAACGGGCGTAGGGGCACATGTGCATGCATACCGCCTCGCGCATCCAGCCGGCGTTGATGTAGGTGGCGCCGGTGAAGAACAGGATCCAGAACAGGCTGACGCCGCCGGCCTGGAGGGTGAAGAGTTCTTCGGCCAGGGGGCGGATCGGCGTGAAATAGCCGACGAAGGTCAGGCCGGTAAGCACGCTGATGGCCAGCCACAGCGTGTGCTTGAGGGCGCGGCGGGCCAGCTTGTTCGGGCCCCAGGCAGCCTTGTCCAGTTTCATGCGCTGGTTGCGGTCGCCCTCGGTGACCTTTTCACACCACATGAACAGCCAGGTCCAGGTGCTCTGCGGGCAGGTGTAGCCGCACCAGACCCGCCCGGCGAACACGGTGATGGCGAACAGGCCGAAGGCGCAGATGATCAGCAGCGCCGAGAGCAGGATGAAGTCCTGCGGCCAGAAGGTGGCGCCGAAGATATGGAACTTGCTTTCCGCCAGGTCCCAGAGCACCGCTTGGCGCCCGCCCCAGTTCAGCCAGGCGGTGGCGAAGAACAGCAGGAACAGAAAGCCTGCGCCGCCCAGGCGCAGGTTGCGGTACAGGCCGGTGAAACTGCGGGTGTAGATGTGTCCGTCGCTGCTGGCGGCCTTCTTCTTGCGGGACGGCTCGGCAACTTCAACGATCTGGACTGGAATAGGTTCGCTCATGGTTCGTCGCTCATCAGGCCTCGATCAGGCCGGATCACTATGGCGAGCCATCTGTTTGCAGAACAGATTCAGGTATTCAGATAAAAACCGTATCAGATTGCCGGTAAAACAGCTGCGAGCCTTAGATTATCGAGCCCGGAGCGCTGCTCTTCAGATGCCTGCGACCATCCACCGCACCGGCCACGGTGAGCGCATCGGCCTCGGTTTCGGTGATCGGCACGCGCTTGCCGGCCAGTTCGGCGACGGACATGCGCAGGTGCTCGTCGGTCAGCACCTGCACCTCTCTTGCGTCGCCTTCGACGTTCAGGTCGTCGCCGATCAGGGTGCAGCGCTGGGTGGTTTCATCGATACGGATGGGCATGGTGGCGTTCCTCGAACAATGGGCCAGGCAGATTTCCTGTGGGAGCGAGCTCGCTCGCGAAGGGCTGCAACGCAGCCCCAGGGATCTACAGGGTGTGACCCCGGCCCGCACCTGGATGCTGGCCCCGACCGATCAGCGGTCGAATCGCACTTCGGCGAAGCGCTCGTTGTCCACCGGATAACTGCCCTGACAAGGAAACCGCCATGGACGCCTGGTTACATGAGGTGTGGCTGACGCTGGTGGCGGAGTTCGCCGACATCACCGATGCGAAACAACTGACCCAGGTGTCGGTGCGCCTGTTGATGGCGGCGCTGCTTGGCGCCGTGCTTGGCTTCGAGCGCGAGATGAAGGGCAAAGCGGCCGGGGTGCGCACCCATATGCTGGTGGCGATCGGTGCGGCGCTGTTCGTCCTGGTGCCGCGCATGGCCGGAGCCGATGATGCGGCGTTGAGCCGGGTGGTGCAGGGGATCGTCGCCGGGATCGGCTTCCTCGGCGCCGGCACCATCCTCAAGGGCCACGACCTCGACGCCAGTCATGTCAAGGGCCTGACCACCGCCGCCGGGCTGTGGATGACCGCCGCCATTGGCGTTGCTGCCGGCATGGGGCGGGAGGCCACGGCGCTGCTCAGCACCTTGCTGGCGCTAGCGGTGTTCGCGGTCATGCCTTGGGTAGTGAATCTGTTCGAGGACGAGGAGCACAGGAAAGCGGAGAAGGAGAAAAAACGCGGGGCCTGAATGCACTGAGGGGAGCCGAAGCTCCCCTCAAAGATTGTTGCGTGCTCTTTTTTTGTTATTGGAGGGCGGTCTATTGTTGTTTTTGGCAACCGTTGCCTCTTCTTGCTGTTTTTGTGCGATCCCCATCCGGGATCAAGAGCAAACGTATTTTTTTGAGCGCTGATCGACCTTCATCATTGCTGATCCAACCGTGACGGGCGCTACCTTGAGGTAGTTTTATTGTTCTCTGTCTGGTTGCGGGGCACGCCCCCGAAAAGCCATCCACTTCAAAAAAATCAGTTAGCTTCGTCTCTGCCGTATTGTTCTTGTTATGTCAGATCCGGTACGTCTTGTTCTTATTGGGTTTGCCGCATTTTTTATTCTTGTTGTGCCAGAGATATAGCAGGTGCCGTGCCAACTTTTTAAAACCCAATGAAATCAAGGGTTTGGCGGTTTGCATGAAAAATCCGGCACGGGAAAAACCGCTGATTTGTTTCCGTGTTACCCGGAATTTCCCTGGGCAGTGGGAAGGAGGTAACACTTTGTGACCGACTGCACAGTGTTACCCCCATTTTTTCAGCAGGCGTTGCGTGCCCGTGCTACCCGCGAGCCGCTGGCGCGCCCGAGCACCGCGCTGATGCGCTGGCCGGCGGCAATCAGCTTGTCCAGGTCGATACCGGTCTCGATGCCCAGGCCTTGCAGCATGTACAGCACATCCTCGCTGGCCACGTTGCCGCTGGCGCCCTTGGCGTAGGGGCAGCCGCCGAGGCCGGCGACCGAGCTGTCGAACACCTGGATGCCTTCGAGCAGGCTGGCGTAGACATTGGCCAGGGCCTGGCCATAGGTGTCGTGGAAATGCCCGGCCAGTTGCGGGCGCGGGACCTGGGCGCCGACCACGTTGAACAGGTGGCGGGTGGCGCCCGGGGTGCCGGTGCCGATGGTGTCGCCCAGGGACACTTCATAGCAGCCCATCTCGTACAGCTCGCGAGCCACCGCAGCGACCTGGGCCGCGTCCACCTGGCCTTCGTACGGGCAGCCGAGCACGCAGGACACATAGCCGCGCACCCGCACACCGTGCAGGCGCGCGGCCTCCATGATCGGCACGAAGCGTTGCAGGCTGTCGCTGATCGAGCAGTTGATATTGCGCTGGGAGAAGGCCTCGGAGGCGGCGGCGAACACCGCGACTTCCTTGACCCCGGCGCCGAGGGCGTCCTCGAAGCCGCGCATGTTCGGCGCCAGGGCGGCGTAGGTCACCCCCGGCTGCTGGCGGATCCCGGCGAAGACCTCGGCCGAACCGGCCATCTGCGGGACCCATTTCGGCGAGACGAAGCTGCCGACTTCCACATAGGACAGACCGGCCTCGGTCAGGTCGTCGACCAGGCGCACCTTGTCGGCGACGCTGATGGGTTGGGCTTCGTTCTGCAGGCCGTCGCGGGGACCGACTTCGACCAGACGCACTTTGGCGGGCAATGGCATGGCGGGGGCTTCCTGGTGGGGCTCAATGGCCGTTGTTGTTCTGTTTGTTCAGGGTGGTGGCCAGCGCTTGCTGGCAGCGTTCTTCGGCGGTATCCAGTTCCAGCTGCATCTGCTGGATGTCCAGCAGTTGCTGTTCCAGCTGGGCGCGGCGCTCGGCGATCTTCGCCAGCATGCTGTTGAGCTGCTTGGTATTGCCGCTGCTGGGGTCGTACAGCTCGATCAGCTCGCGGCATTCGGCGAGGGAAAAGCCGATGCGCTTGCCGCGCAGGATGAGTTTCAGGCTGACCTTGTCGCGGGCCGAATAGACCCGCTCCAGGCCGCGCCGCTCGGGGCTGAGCAGGCCTTGTTCCTCGTAGAAGCGGATCGCCCGGGTGGTGATGTCCAATTCGCGGGACAGGTCGGAAATGCTGTAGGTCTGGCTGCTCATGGGCGGGGCTCTGGTGTGAAGGCAATGGCGCCTAACCTAAAGCCAGGTTGACGTATACGTCAAGGTGACTGGCGGTGTCCTTCAGGCCATTTATCGCTGGCAAGCCAGCTCCCACAGGGTTTTGCAGCGACTCGGACCCTGTGGGAGCTGGCTTGCCAGCGATAAATGGCCCAGACAGCCTCTATTGACCTGTCATCCGCCGAATAACTTCCCACAACCGCACATCCTCGAAATCCGCCACCACCAACTGCGCCCCCGCCGCCATCAACGCCTCGGCCGTCTGGCTGGTGGACAAGCCCACGGTAAAGATCCCCGCACCACTGGCTGCCTTCACCCCCGGTACAGAATCCTCGAAGGCCAGCGCCCGATCCGCCTGTGCCCCCAGGCGCTGCAAGCCGGTGAGGTAGGGCAGCGGATCCGGCTTGGCCTTCGGCAACTCCTCGGCCACCAGCACATGTTCGAAACGCCCCTCCAGGTCCAGCGCCTTGAGCATGTGCTCGGCATTGGCCCGTGGCGCATTGGTCACCACCGCCATGCCGATGCCGTGCCCTTCGGCGTACTCCAGCAGGCGGACCAGGCCGGGAGTCGGTTGCAGGGTCGGCGACAATTCGCGAAAGCGCGCTTCCTTGCGGTCGGCGAAGGCCAGGTGCTCGCCCAGCGGGCGATCGGGAAACAGGTAGCGGCACAGGTCGGCATTGGCCCGCCCGCTGATGTGCGCCTCGAATTCCGCCTCGGTGAGCGTGCGGCCGTCCTCATGGAGCAACTGCTGCATGGCCAGCAGGTGGAGCTTGTCGGTATCGGCGAGGGTGCCGTCGAGGTCGAAGAGCAGGGCGTCGAGCATGGTGCGGATCCGTAAAACGATAAGTGACCATCATACCCACCGATCGACGGGACTGGTCAGCGGGATACGAAAAGAGTACAAATGTACCCCATGACCAGACTCTCTCCCAAACGCAGTGCCATCCTCACCTTCATCCGCGACCGTATCAGCGGGGAAGGGCGGCCGCCGAGCCTCGCCGATATCGCCCAGGCCTTCGGCTTTGCCTCGCGCAGCGTGGCGCGCAAGCATGTTCAGGCCCTGTGCGAGGCCGGCTTTATCGAAGTCACCCCGAACCAGGCACGCAGCATTCGTCTGGCCGGGCCCCTGCGCCGCCCCGAAGTGCTGGAAATTCCCGTGCTCGGCCAGGTGGCCGCCGGCCGGCCGATCGGTCCGGACGTGGATATCCACGAGCAACTGATGCTCGATGCCCACCTGTTCAGCCGCAGCCCGGACTACCTGCTCAAGGTCCGCGGCGACTCGATGATCGACGACGGCATTCTTGACGGCGACCTGGTCGGCATCCGCCAGCAGTCCGATCCGCGCAACGGCCAGATCGTCGTTGCCCGCCTCGATGGCGAGGTGACCATCAAGCGTTTCGAGCGCGCCAAGGGCCACTACCGCCTGCTGCCGCGCAACCCGGCCTATGAGCCGATCATCGTCGGGCCCGAGCGCGACTTCGTCATCGAAGGCGTGTTCTGCGGCCTGGTAAGGCGTGACTGATGGGCGCCGTGCTCAGCCTCGACGGGCTGCTCGATACCCGGCGTGTCTGGAAGGGCCGGCCGGTTGTCGAGGATCACGGCCTGCAACCCACCGGGCATGCCGCGCTGGACGCGGTACTCCCCGGCGGCGGCTGGCCGGCGGCGGCCCTCAGCGAGCTGTTGCTGGCGGAGGAGGGCGCGGGTGAGCTGCAACTGCTCTGGCCCAGCCTGGCGCGCCTGAGTTCGGCCGGCGAGCGGGTGGTACTGGTGGCGCCACCCTTCATTCCCTACCCGCCGGCCTGGCAGGCGGCGGGCGTCGATCTGCGCTGGCTGTCGGTGATCGAGGCGGACAGCCAGCAAAGCCTGTGGGCTGCCGAGCAATGCCTGCGTTCCGGCAGTTGCGCCGCAGTGCTGTGCTGGCCACAGCGGGCTGACGACCGTGCGCTGCGGCGCTTGCAGGTGGCCGCGGAAACCGGCCAGGCCCTGGCCTTCGCCTGCCGCGATCACAGCGCGGCGCTCAATCCGTCGCCTGCCGCCTTGCGTATCGCCATCGATACCCGTCCGGCGCAATGGCGGGTGCTCAAGTGTCGCGGCGGCCTGGCGCCGAGCCGGCCGGTCAGCGCCAGCGGACACGCGGGGTGACGCGCCGTGCTCTGGGCCTGCATCCTGTTGCCGCAACTGGCGCTCGACAGCGTCCTGCGCGGGCGTGACGACGCTGACCAACCGCTGGTGCTGCTCACCGGCCCGACCAATCGCCGGGTATTGCAGGCGGTCAATCCGGCCGCTCGCGCCCTCGGTCTGCGTGCCGGGCAGAGTCTGACCACGGCCCAGGCCCTGGCACAGGGTTTCGCCACGGTCGAGCACGATCCCGCCGCCACCGAGCGCCAGCAGCAACTGCTTGCCGCCTGGGCCTATCGCTTCAGTTCCCAGGTCAGCCTGCATTACCCCCGCGCCCTGTTGCTGGAAGTGCAATCCAGCCTCGGCCTGTTCGGGCCCTGGCCGAAGTTCGAGGCGCGTTTGCGCGCGGAATTGCAGGCCCTGGGTTTCAGCCACCGTATCGTCCTGGCCAGCAACCCGGTGGCCGCGCGCATGCTGGCCAACGCCCATGACGGACTGGCCGCCAGTGATGAACAGAGCACCCGAGCGGCTTTGGCCGCCATGCCTATCGATCGCCTGGGCTTGCCGGTGGAGGCTGCCACTGCCTTCAAGCGCATGGGGCTGCGTCAGCTCGACCAGGTGCTGGCATTGCCTCGGCAAACCCTGGCCCGGCGTTTCGCCGCAGAGGTGCAGCTGCATCTGGACCGCCTGCTCGGCCTGCGTGCCATGGCCCTGGATTGTTACCTGCCGCCGGATCGCTTCGAGGCGCGCCTGGAGCTGAATTTCGATGTGGAGTCCAATCAGGCGCTGCTGTTCCCGTTGCGGCGGATGATCGACGATCTGGCTGCCTTTCTCGCCGGCCGCGATGCCGGAGTACAGCGCTTCAGCCTGTTCCTGGAGCATGCCGAGGGCGCCGACAGCCTGCTGCAGATCGGCCTGCTGGCGGCCGAGCGTGATGCCGGGCGGCTGCTGGAGCTGGCCCGTGGTCGCCTCGAACAGTTGAGCCTGCGCGCAGCGGTGCGCAACCTGCGCCTCGTTGCCGAGGAGTTGCCGGCCTTCGTGCCCCTGGCCGGCGAGTTGTTCTCGGCCCGGGCCCAGCAACAGCAGGGCTGGGAGCAGTTGCGCGAGCGCCTGCGTGCGCGCCTGGGCGATGAGGCTGTGCGCAGCGTCGGCGTGGTGGCCGATCACCGCCCGGAATGCGCCTGGCGCAGCGCCGAGGTCGCGGCGGCCTCCGTTGCCTGCCCGGCACCGCGCCCCGGCTGGTTGCTGGAGCAGCCCCGAGCCCTGCCGCTGGAGGGCCTGCGCCTGCTGGCCGGACCGGAGCGTATCGAGTCCGGCTGGTGGGACGGCGGTGATGTACGCCGCGACTACTACCTGGTGGAAACCATTGCTGGCCAGCGCGGCTGGGCCTATCGCCAGCTGGGCGAGCCCAGGGATGGCCCGCTCTGGCTGCAAGGCTGGTTTGCATGAGCGGCTATGCCGAGTTGCACTGCCTGTCGAACTTCAGTTTCCAGCGCGGTGCCTCCAGTGCCCTGGAGCTGTTCGGTCGGGCGAAACAGCAGGGTTACAAGGCCCTGGCGATTACCGACGAATGCACCCTGGCCGGTATCGTCCGGGCCTGGCAGGCGGCGGGCGAGGTCAAGCTGCCGCTGATCGTCGGCAGCGAAATACGCGTGGAAAACGGCCCGAAGCTGGTGCTGCTGGTGGAAAACCTCAAGGGCTACCAGCGTTTGTGCGGGCTGATCACCAAGGCCCGCCGGCGGGCGGAAAAAGGCCATTACCAGGTGCTGGCGGACGACTTCGAGCCGGGTATGGATGGCCTGCTGGCGTTGTGGGTTCCCGATAGCACGGACGATCCGGCGCCCGGCCGCTGGCTGCGGGACATCTTCGGCGAACGCCTGTGGCTGGCGGTCCACCTGCATCACGGGCATGACGACCGCCAGCGCCTGCACGACCTGCTGGCCCTGGCCGGAGAGCTGGATATTCGCCCGGTAGCCTGCGGCGACGTGCATATGCACAGCCGCGGGCGGCGGGCCTTGCAGGACTGCATGACCGCTATCCGCCATCACACCACGGTCGCCGAGGCCGGGCACCGCCTGTTTGCCAATGGCGAGCGCCACCTGCGCAGCGTCGAGCAACTGGCTGCGCTGTACCCGGCGGCCTTGCTGGAAGAAACCACGCGGATCGCCGCGCGCTGCACCTTCGAGCTCAAGCGCGATATCAACTACCAGTACCCTCACGAGATCGTGCCGCCGCAGCACAATGCCGCCAGTTGGCTGCGTGAATTGTGCGAGCGGCGCATTCCCCGGCGCTGGCCGGCGGGTATCAGCGAAGACAACCGCAAGGCGCTGGAACACGAACTGGAGCTGATCACCGATCTGCACTACGAGTCCTACTTCCTCACGGTCTACGACATCGTCAATTTCGCCCGCGGGCAGGGCATCCTCTGTCAGGGCCGCGGTTCGGCGGCCAACTCGGTGGTGTGCTTCGTGCTGGGCATCACCGAGCTCGACCCGGCCCGCAGCAACCTGCTGTTCGAGCGCTTTCTTTCCCGCGAGCGCGACGAGCCGCCGGATATCGACGTGGATTTCGAGCACGACCGCCGCGAAGAAGTCCTGCAATACGTGTTCAATCGCTATGGCCGCCATCGCGCCGCATTGACCGCAGTGGTCAGCAGCTATCACGCCTCCGGCGCGGTGCGCGATATCGGCCGGGTGCTGGGCCTGCCGCCGGACCAACTGGGCGCCTTGTCCGATTGCTGCGGGCGCTGGAGCGACCGGGTACCGTCCGCCGAGCGCCTGGTGGAAGCCGGCTTCGACCCGGACAGCCCCTTGCTGCATCGGGTGCTGACCCTGACCGGCGAACTGATGGGTTTTCCCCGGCATCTGTCCCAGCACCCGGGTGGTTTCGTGATCAGCGAGCAGCCGCTGGATACCCTGGTACCGGTAGAAAACGCCGCCATGGACGAGCGCACGGTGATCCAGTGGGACAAGGATGACCTCGACATGATGGGCCTGCTCAAGGTCGATGTGCTGGCCTTGGGCATGCTCAGCGCCCTGCGCCGCTGTTTCGATCTTTATCACCGGCACCGCGGCCAGCGCCTGACCATCGCCAGCATCCCGGCCGATGACGAACCGACCTACGACATGATCTGCCGCGCCGACACCATCGGCGTGTTCCAGATCGAGTCGCGGGCGCAGATGGCCATGTTGCCTCGCCTGCGTCCACGCGAGTTCTACGACCTGGTGATCCAGGTGGCGATCGTGCGGCCGGGGCCGATCCAGGGCGATATGGTCCATCCCTATCTGCGCAGGCGAAACGGGGAAGAAGAGGTGGTCTATCCCTCGGAGAAGCTCAGGGCGGTGTTCGAACGGACTCTTGGTGTACCGCTGTTCCAGGAGCAGGTCATGTCCCTGGCCATCGTCGCCGCCGACTTCACCCCCGGCGAGGCCGACGAACTGCGCCGCTCCATGGCCGCCTGGAAGCGCCACGGCGGCCTCGACCCGCACCGCGAGCGGCTGACCCAGGGCATGCTGCGCAACGGCTACGAGCTGGAATTCGCCGAGCGCATCTTCGAACAGATCAAGGGCTTCGGCAGCTACGGCTTCCCCGAGTCCCACGCCGCCAGTTTCGCCCTGCTGACCTACGCCAGTTGCTGGCTCAAGTGCCATGAGCCGGCGATCTTCGCCTGCGCCCTGATCAACAGCTGGCCCATGGGCTTCTACAGCCCGGACCAGATCCTCCAGGACGCGCGCCGCCATCACATCGAGATCCGTCCGGTGGATGTCCATCACAGTCATTGGGATTGCACCCTGGAGGCGGGCGAGGGCGGGGCGCTGGCCCTGCGCATCGGCCTGCGGCAGATCCGTGGGTTTCGCGAGGAGGATGCCTTGCGCCTGGGGCGGGTGCGCGACGTGCGGGTATTTCGCGATGTCAGTGACTTGTGCCTGCGCGCCGAACTCGACGGCCGTGCCCGCGACCTGCTGGCCGATGCCGGCGCCCTGGCGGCACTGGCCGGGCACCGTTACCAGGCGCGTTGGGAAGTGGCGGCGGTGCAGGCGCAACTGCCACTGTTCGCCGCCGTCGAGCCGACGCCGGAAGTGGCGGTGGCCTTGCCGGCACCGAGCGTGGGCGAAGACCTGTTCGCCGACTACGACACCGTCGGCACTACCCTCGGCCCCCATCCGCTGAGCCTGCTGCGTCGACGCTTGGCCGGCCTGGGCTGCCGCAGTTCACGGGCGCTGGACGATGTCGCCCATGGCGACAGCATCAGCGTGGCCGGGCTGGTGGTCGGCCGGCAGCGGCCGCAGACCGCCAGCGGCGTGACCTTCGTCACCCTGGAAGACGAGTTCGGCATGCTCAATGTGGTGGTCTGGCGCGACCTGGCCGAGCGCCAGCGCAGGGTTCTGGTGGGCTCGCGCCTGATGCAGGTGCGCGGCAAGCTGGAATTCGCCGATGGCGTGCGCCATCTGATCGCCCGGCGCCTGGAGGATCTCAGCCCGCTATTGAGCGGGCTGGATGTGCGCAGCAGGGACTTTCACTGAGGCTCAGACCATCGCCAGGCGCTGCTTGCGGGTCGGCGCGGGGAAGGCCTGGTCGAGGGCCAGCAGGTCCTGGTCGTCCAGCACCAGCTTGCCTGCGGCAGCATTGAGCTGCACATGGCGGGGCTCCACGGCCTTGGGAATGGCGATCACACCGTCGTCACGGGTGACCCAGGCCAGGCTGACCTGGGCCGGGGTCACGCCATGGCGTTCGGCGATTTGCGCCAGGACCGGGTGGCGCAGCAGGCGCCCGGCCTGGGCCAGCGGGCAGTAGGCCATGACCGGTACCCCGTGATCGCGGCACCAGGGCAGCAGGTCGAATTCGATGCCGCGCTGCTCCGGGTTGTACAGCACCTGGTTGGTGGCGCAGGCCGGGTTGGCCAGTTCGTCCATGTCGGCGGTATCGAAGTTCGACACGCCCCAGCGCCCGATCTTGCCGGCCTCGCGCAGGCGCTCGAAGGCGTCTACGGTTTCCTCCAGCGGGTACTGGCCGCGCCAGTGCAGCAGGTAGAGATCGATGTGCTCCGTGCCGAGGCGTTGCAGGCTGCGTTCGCAGGCGGCGATGGCACCCTTGCGGCTGGCGTTGTGCGGATAGACCTTGCTGACCAGGAAGACCTGATCGCGACGGCCTTGCAGGGCTTCGCCGACCACTTCCTCGGCGCCGCCTTCGGCATACATCTCCGCGGTGTCGATCAGGGTCAGGCCGAGATCGATGCCTTGCTGCAGGGCGGCGACTTCGCGTCGGCGCAGGCCCGGGTCCTCGCCCATGTACCAGGTGCCTTGGCCAATCACCGGGACCTGGTGGTTGCCGAGTGTTGTCTTCTTCATCTATGAACTCCTCCTGAATTTTTTGTGCTGCTGATGGCCTTATCGCCAGCAATGCTGGCTCCCACAAGGACTGCATGCAGCTCCAAACCTGTGGGAGCTGGCGTTGCCAGCGATGAGGCCATCAGCCACACCACAAATCACAACCGGGATCGGTCACTTCCGCCACCAGCACATCCAGCACCGCCTGCGCCGCTGCCGACAGCTTGTGATCCGCCAGCATCATCACGCCGATCCTGCGCTCCACCACCGGCTCCACCAGCGCCACGCACTGTGCGCCCAGCTCGCGCATCTGGCCGATGCACAACGCCGGCACCGCACTGACCCCCAGCCCGTTGGCGACCATCCGGCCAATGGTAGACAACTGATGGCTTTCGAAGGCCACCGCCAGCTTGCCGTGCTCCGCCGCCACATGCCGTTCCAGTAGCAGGCGCACCGCCGACGGCCGTTGCAGGGCGATGAAGTCTTCGCCCAGCAGCTCCTTCCAGCTCACCTGCGCCTGTGTGGCCAGCGGCGAATCCTTGGGCACCACGGCGACGAAACGGTCGAGGTACAGCGGGTGGAACAGCAGGGGCTCGCTGGCCTCGGGCTCGAAACCGATGCCCAGTTCGACCCGTCGGTGCCGCACCAGCTCCAGCACCTGTTCGTTGATCACGTCATGCACCGTGACGTTCACCCGCGGGTAACGCTGGCGAAAACGCTTGAGCACCGGTGGCAGCAGGTTGCCGGCAAAGGCCGGCATGGCGGCGACGGACACCCGGCCCAGTTGCAGAGTGAAGCGCTGGCGCAGCAGCTCTTCGGTGTTTTCCCAGTCGGCCAGCAGTTGCCGGGCCAGGGGCAGCAGCACTTCGCCCTCCGGGGTCAGGCTGACGCTGCGCGTGGTGCGGCTGAGCAGGGCGCCGCCGAGCTGTTCTTCAAGGCTCTTGATGGTCAGGCTCAGGGCCGGCTGCGACAGGTGCAGGTGCTCGCCGGCCTGGGCGAAGCTCTGGTAGGTGGCGACGGCGACGAAGGCCCGCAGTTGCTTGAGGTTCATGGGATTGTTTTGAATTCCAAATCAATCGATGAGAAAAACAAAATTAACAAATTAGTCGTCAGGGAGGAAGATCCGCTCAGCCCTACAACGACAACAAGGCGGATCACATGGCCGGACTGGACAAGCGCGTAGCAACCTATGAACAGGCCCTCGAAGGCCTGACCGACAACATGACGGTACTGGCCGGCGGCTTTGGCCTGTGCGGCATCCCCGAGAACCTGATCGCCGAGATCAAGCGCCGCGGTGTAACCGGCCTGACCGTGGTCTCCAACAACTGCGGCGTCGACGGCTTCGGCCTCGGTGTGCTGCTGGAAGACCGGCAGATCCGCAAGATGGTCGCCTCCTACGTTGGCGAGAACGCCGAATTCGAACGCCAGTTGCTCAGCGGCGAGCTGGAAGTGGAACTCACCCCGCAAGGCACCCTGGCCGAGAAGATGCGCGCCGGCGGCGCCGGGATCCCGGCCTTCTACACCGCCACCGGCTACGGCACTCCGGTCGCCGACGGCAAGGAAGTACGCCAGTTCAACGGCCGCCACTACATCCTCGAAGAAGCCATCACCGGTGACTTCGCCATCGTCAAGGGCTGGAAAGCCGACCACTACGGCAACGTGGTCTATCGCAACACCGCGCAGAACTTCAACCCGCTGGCCGCCACCGCCGGCAAGATCACCGTGGTCGAGGTCGAGGAAATCGTCGAGCCGGGCGTGCTGCTGCCGAGCGAGATCCACACTCCGGGCATCTATGTCGACCGGGTCATCGTCGGCACCTTCGAGAAGCGCATCGAAAAGCGCACCGTCAAAGCCTGACCCGTCCCCAGAACAACAAAGAGATCCTGACCATGGCACTTACCCGCGAACAAATGGCCCAGCGCGTCGCCCGCGAACTCAAGGACGGCTACTACGTCAACCTCGGCATCGGCATCCCGACCCTGGTGGCCAACTATGTCCCGGCGGACATGGACGTGATGCTGCAATCGGAAAACGGCCTGCTGGGCATGGGCGAATTCCCCACCGAAGCACTGATCGACGCCGACATGATCAACGCCGGCAAACAGACCGTGACCGCCCGTCGTGGCGCGTCGATCTTCAACTCCGCCGAGTCCTTCGCGATGATCCGCGGCGGCCATGTCGACCTCACCGTGCTCGGTGCCTTCGAAGTGGACGTGGAGGGCAACATCGCCTCCTGGATGATCCCCGGCAAGCTGGTCAAGGGCATGGGTGGGGCGATGGACCTGGTGGCCGGTGCCGAGAACATCATCGTCACCATGACCCACGCCTCCAAGGACGGCGAATCCAAGCTGCTGCCGCGCTGCAGCCTGCCGCTGACCGGTGCTGGCTGCATCCGCAAGGTGCTGACCGACCTGGCCTACCTGGAGATCGACAACGGTGCCTTCATCCTCAAGGAAACCGCGCCGGGAGTGAGCGTCGAGGAAATCATCGCCAAGACCGCGGGCAAGCTGATCGTGGCTGATGATGTGAAGGAAATGACCTTCTGATTTTGTGGTGGCCCTGGGGGCCTCATCGCTGGCAACGCCAGCTCCCACAAATTTATGTGTCGACCGGTGGGCCTGAGTACGACACATGACCCTGTGGGAGCTGGCGTTGCCAGCGATGAGTCCCTCAAGGCCACCACACCTCTGAGTAACAACACAATCGCGGAGCCCATTCAGGACAAGGAACCACGCACTCCCTGTCCTGGACCGGCCCCGCGATTGCCTTTCCGCCTACTGCTTCGCCTCCCGCTCATCCTGCGCCACCACTGCCTGGCACAACTCGATCATCTGCTCGCGCATCCAGCGGTTCGCCGGGTCCTGATCGGTGCTTTCATGCCAGTACAGGTGGGTTTCCAGCGGCGGCACGTCGTTCACCGGCAGGCGCACGTAGTTGAGCTGGTGACGGCGGGCGAAACGCTCCGGCACGGTCATCACCATGTCGGTCTGCTGCAGCACCTGCGAGGCCATCAGGTAATGCTGCGAACGCAGGGCGATACGCCGTTGCAGACCCATCTTGCCCAGGGCCAGGTCGACATAGCCCAGGCCGTTGCGTCGGCTGGAGATATGGATATGGGTCATGCCCATGTACTCATCGAGGCTGATCTTGTCCTTGGCCAGCGGGTGGCCCTGGCGCAGGGCGCAGACGTACTGGTCCTGCATCAGCTTGACGTGGCGCACCTGCGGGTCAGTGTTGAGCGGTGCGTCGACGGCAAAATCCAGGCGCCCGGCGGCCAGTTCCTTGGTGGTTTCGCGGCGCTTGCACAGGAAGCTCTCGATCACCACCGCCGGCGCCAGGCGGCGCAGGCGCTGGAACAGCGGTGGCAGGATCACCGCCTCGGTGAGGTCGGTCATGCTGATGCGGAAGGTCTTGTTCGCCTGCAACGGGTTGAAGATGCGGCTTTCCTGCACCGACACCCGCAGCAGCGACAGGGCGTTGCGCACCGGGCCGATGATGTTCTGCGCCATGGGCGTCGGCACCATGCCCTGGGCGGTGCGCACGAACAGCGGATCGTTGAAGGTTTCGCGCAGCCGGGCGAGGGCGTTGGACACCGCCGGCTGGGTGATGCCGACGATCTGCCCGGCACGGGTCAGGTTGGCTTCGGTATAGATCGCATCGAAAACGATGAACAGATTCAGGTCGACCTTGTTCAGGTTCATGGGCACCGCTCTTGTTGGTGTTATCGGCCCGATCATATATCGGTTATGAATGTTTATACACGCCGAAAATAGACTAGGTGGATTTTGGCCGGTGATCTAGCATCCATCACCAGATCCCTTTCCCGAAGAAGGTACTGCTCATGGATTTCGCCTACACACCCAAGGTCCAGGCCCTGCGCGAGCGCGTCACGGCGTTCATGGACGCCTATGTCTATCCCGCGGAAGCGGTGTTCGAGCAACAGGTCGCCGAGGGTGATCGCTGGCAGCCGACGGCGATCATGGAAGAGTTGAAGAACAAGGCGAAAGCCGAGGGCCTGTGGAACCTGTTCCTACCCGAGTCGGAGCTGGGCGCCGGCCTGACCAACCTGGAATACGCGCCGCTGGCGGAAATCATGGGCCGCTCGCTGCTCGGGCCGGAGCCGTTCAACTGCTCGGCGCCGGACACCGGCAACATGGAAGTGCTGGTGCGCTACGGCAGCGAGGAGCAGAAGCGCCAGTGGCTGGAGCCGCTGCTGCGTGGCGATATCCGCTCCGCCTTCGCCATGACCGAGCCGGACGTGGCTTCGTCCGACGCCACCAACATGGCCGCCCGTGCCGAGCGTGACGGCGACGAGTGGGTGATCAACGGGCGCAAGTGGTGGACCTCCGGTGCCTGCGACCCGCGCTGCAAGGTGATGATCTTCATGGGCCTGAGCAACCCGGACAACCCGCGGCACCAGCAGCATTCGATGATCCTCGTGCCCACCGATGCCCCCGGGGTGAAGATCGTCCGCCCATTGCCGGTGTTCGGTTACGACGATGCCCCCCACGGCCATGCCGAGGTGCTGTTCGAGAATGTGCGGGTGCCTTACGAGAACGTGATCCTCGGCGAGGGCCGCGGCTTTGAGATCGCCCAGGGGCGCCTCGGCCCTGGCCGGATCCACCACTGCATGCGCTCCATCGGCATGGCCGAGCGGGCGCTGGAATTGATGTGCAAGCGTTCGGTCGAGCGCACCGCCTTCGGCCGGCCGCTGGCACGCCTGGGCGGCAATATCGACAAGATCGCCGATTCGCGCATGGAGATCGACATGGCCCGGCTGCTGACCCTGAAGGCGGCGTTCATGATGGACACCGTGGGCAACAAGATTGCCCGCAGCGAAATCGCCCAGATCAAGGTGGTCGCGCCCAACGTAGCGCTGAAGGTGATCGACCGGGCGATCCAGATCCATGGCGGCGCCGGTGTTTCCGGGGACTTCCCGCTGGCCTACATGTACGCCATGCAGCGCACCCTGCGCCTGGCCGATGGCCCGGATGAGGTGCACCGGGCGGCGATCGGCAAGTACGAGATCGGCAAGTATGTGCCGAAGGAGATGCTGCGTAGCGGCCATTGATACCTAGGCTTGTAGCAATCCCTGTGGGAGCTGGCTTGCCAGCGATTGCTGTGGTGAATTCACTATTGCAATCGCTGCGGTTCGGCGCCCCGACAAGCCAGCTCCCACAGGTTCGGTGATCAGCTTTCTTTCTGCGGTACTTTTTCATCCCGGGTCTTGAACAGCGACAACACCACCCCACCCACCAACAAACCGAAGGTCACCCCCAGCGACACCAGCGCCGGGATCTTGCCGATGAAGCCGTGCAGGAAGATTTTCCCGCCAATGAAGATCAGCACCAGCGCCAGCGCGTATTTCAGGTAGACGAAACGATGCATCAGCGCCGCCAGGGCGAAGTACAGCGCCCGTAGCCCAAGGATGGCGAAGATGTTCGACGTGTAGACGATGAACGGGTCCTGGGTGATGGAGAAGATCGCCGGCACGCTGTCCACGGCGAACACCAGGTCGGCCAGTTCGATCAGCACCAGGGCCAGGAACAGCGGCGTGGCATAGAGAATCGCCTTCGACCCGCCCGGCGGCGTCAGACGCACGAAGAAATGCGCGTCGTGCAGGCGGTCGGTGACCCGCACATGCTTCTTGATAAAGCGGATCAGCGGATTGTTGGCCAGGTCCGGATGGGCGTCCTCGCGGCTGAACAGCATCTTCACCCCGGTGATCAGCAGGAAGGCGCCGAACACATAGAGGATCCAGTCGAACTCCTTCACCAGCGCGCTGCCGACGCCGATCATGATCGCCCGCAGCACCACCACGCCGAGAATCCCCCAGAACAGCACGCGGTGCTGGTAGCGCCGGGGAATGCCGAAGAAGCCGAAGATCATCGCCATGACGAAGACGTTGTCCATCGACAGCGACTGTTCCACCAGCAAACCGGTGTAGAACTCCAGGGCGCTTTGCGCGCCGAGTTCGTACCAGATCCAGCCGCCGAACATCAGGCCGACGCTGAAGTAGCCGGCATACAGCAGCAGGCTTTCGCGCATTTCGATTTCGCGCTGGTCGCGGTGCAGCACCCCGAGGTCGAAGACCAGCAGGGCGATGACGATGGTGACGAAAGCCAGCCAGAGCAGGCTGCTGGTGCCGAGGAATTCGGCATTGATGAAATCATGCAGAGCTGTCATGAGCCCCTCCCAATGTCGTGGAAGTGACTCCGACATGGCGGTCGAATGACCGTCAGAGGGGCCCGGCGTCACAAGATTCAGCCTAGTCGGCGAATGGCACGGGGCTGGGGGGAGAGCGTTACAAAGTCTTACAGCGTGAAGCGAAATTTCCTTCAGTACACCCAGGCTTCGACCCGGCGATTGCGAATCCGCCCCTGGGTATCGGTATTGGCCGCCACCGGCAGCTCGGCGCCGAGGCCGAGCACTTCGCGCAGGGTCACGCCCTCCCTGGCCAGCTCGCGGCGCACTGCCATGGCTCGCAGTCGCGACAGCAGGTCGGCCCGTCGGGCGTCGTCCTTGGCGTCACCGAAGCCCACCAGCACCAGCTTGCCGTCGAGCTTGCGGGTCTGCCTGAGGTAATCGACCAGGCGCCGGATATCGCGCAGGGCCTTGTTGTCCAGGGTTGCGCTGCCTTCCTGGAAACGGAAGTTGAGCGACAGGCGCCGCGCCTCGCTGGACAACTGGCGATAGCTCGGTGGCATGTCCGCCTGGGGCGCTTCATCGATGGTGCGTACGCGCTGGTCGATGAAGCCATTGCTGGCGACGATGGCCTGGCCGCGCGGGCTTTGGGTGAAGTCGAGCAGGGCGTGGGCGAGGGGATTGCCGGAGGAGGGCGGCAGGTAGAAATACAGGCGGCGCGACAGCGGATAGTCCTCGCTGGCGATCTGCTCGGGGCTCGGCAGCATGGGCCGCGAGGCACCGTCGGCGATGGCCAGGACCCGCGCACCATGCACGGTGCTCAGGCTGCTGAAACCGATGGCCTGGCGGTCGTTGCGCACGGCTGCGCTCAGTTCCTCGCCGGACTCGAAGCGTCGGGTGTTGTCGGCCAGGGGCTGGTGATGCGGGTCGAGCACCAGGCTCTTGAAGGTTTCCCAGGTGCCGGAGCGGTCGTCGCGGGCATACAGATTGATGGCCCCGCCGCCGACGCCGAGCTGTTCCCAGGTGCTGACCTGGCCGGAAAAGATCTTCGCCAGTTGCTCGATGGTCAGTTGCGGCAGGGGGTTGTCCGGGTGCACCAGTACGGCGACCCCGTCCAGGCCGATCACCTGCTCGGCGTCGGCGCTGGTCAAGTCGCCCAGGGCCTGGAGCTCGGTTCTTTCGCTGTCCTTGATTTGCCGCGAGGCGGCGGCGAGGTCGGCGTTGCCAGCCTTGAGTGCGGCGAATCCGGTGCTGCTGCCGTGGGCGGCGATGTCCACCTGGATATCGCCGGCGCTGATGCGCACCTCGTTGGCCTGGTCGCCTGGCTCGCTATGGATCGCCCCGATGCCCCGGCTTTCCAGCAGCCCGCGCACCAAGGCCGGGGCCAGGGTTGCGCCGATGGTGTTGGAACCCTGGATGCGCAGGGTATCGGCCAGCGCCAGGGGTGTGAGCAGGATGAGCAGCAGGGTACAGGGGCGGATCATTGCCGGCGGGCACTCTCGAATGGACGAAGGTGGCGGCAGATTAAGACAGAAAGATGAAATAAAAATGACGGATGTGGCGCAGATCCTTGTGGGAGCTGGCTTGCCAGCGATGAGGCCAGATCATGCGACATCGCTGTTTCTGCTGGCCCTATCGCTGGCAAGCCAGCTCCCACAAGGTTTGTGTTGTCAGCTCAATTCCAGCCAGATCGGCGCATGGTCCGAAGGCTTTTCCATACCCCGCAGTTCATAGTCGACCCCGGCCGCCTTGACCCGTGGCAGCAGAGCATCGGAGGTCATGATCAGGTCGATGCGCAGGCCGCGCTTGGGCTCGTCCTCGAAACCGCGGCTGCGGTAGTCGAACCAGCTGAACTGGTCGACCACTTCCGGGTGCAGGTGGCGGAAGCTGTCGGTCAGGCCCCAGCCCTTCAGCCTGGCCATCCACTCGCGCTCTTCCGGCAGGAAGCTGCACTTGCCGGTCTTCAGCCAGCGCTTGGCGTTGTCGGCGCCGATGCCGATATCGCAGTCTTCCGGGGAAATGTTCACGTCGCCCATGACGATCAGCGGCTGGTCGTTCTTGAACTCGCTTTCCAGCAGGGTCTGCAGGTCGGCGTAGAAGCGCTGCTTGGCCGGGAACTTGGTCGGGTGGTCGCGGCTTTCGCCCTGGGGGAAATAGCCGTTCATGATGGTCACCGGGTTGCCCTGGTCATCGGCGAAGGTGCCCCAGATAAAGCGGCGCTGGGCGTCTTCCTCGTCGGTGGAAAAGCCCTTCACCAGGCTCAGCGGCTCCTTGCGCGAAAGCAGGGCGACGCCGTAATGGCCTTTCTGCCCGTGGTAATGCACGTGGTAGCCGAGGGCCTGGACGTCGGCCAGCGGGAACTGATCGTCGGAGACCTTGGTTTCCTGCAGGCCGATCACATCCGGCTGGTGCTTGTCGATCAACGCCGCCAATTGATGCGGCCGGGCGCGCAGGCCGTTGATGTTGAACGAGACGATCTTCATGGGAAGGACAATCCTGAGGAAAAGGCAGGATGCTAGCTGACTGTCGGCTTGTGGGCCAGTCCTGGGCGTCCTGTGATGTTCTTGAGGTCCCCATCGCCGGCAACGCCGGCTCCCACAGGTTTCCGGTCAGCCGCATGATCCAGGTCCGACATGGAAACCTGTGGGAGCTGGCATTGCCAGCGATGAGGCCACCAGCTTCGACAGATCAGTCCGAGAAAATGTGTAGATATTCATGCAGCGATGAGGCCCGACCTTTCACCACCTGCCTCCCTGATTCCCCTTCTATACTCCCACCCCATCAGGAAGGAACGTTGGCGCAACCCACCCCTCAAAAGGCCATGCCCAACCGCCATCAGGAGACCCGCGACCATGCCCGAATCGACCCCCGCACCCGCCGAAGTGCGCTTGCTCGACGGCGGCTATAGCCGCGAGGCCCGTTCGCTGCTGTATCACGCCTACCGCCACGAGCCCACCTACGGCTATCTGTTCGAAGCCGAACGCCCGGGCTTCGACCAGCGGGTCCGGGCCCTGGTCCGCGAGCGGGTGCGTCAGCATTTTCTCCAGGACCTGCCCGCCATCGGCCTGCTGGTGGACGACCGCCTGATCGGTATCGCCCTGATCTCCCCACCGGTACGCCGCCTGGGCGTGACCGAGAGCTGGGCCTGGCGCATGCGCATGGTGCTGTCCGCCGGTTTCCGCTGCACCCGGCGCTATCTCGAGTACCGCGCCGCGTTCCTCGCCTGCCTGCCGGGCGACGCCGTGCATATCCTGCCGCTGCTGGGCATCCACCCGCAGTTCCAGGGCCAGCACTACGGCGAGCAACTGCTGGCGGCGGTGCATGACTGGTGCGCCGAGGACGAAAGTTCCCGCGGCGTGGTGCTGGATACCGGCAACGAACATTACCTGGCGTTCTACCGCCGCCAGGGCTACCTGGAGATCGGCGAAGTGGCCGTCGGGCCGATCCGCGAGCATGTGTTCTTTCACCCCGCACCGCAGAGGATCGACCGGGCCAGGGCCTGAGCCAGACGGTTTTCGGCATGCAAGCCGTCATCCCGCTCTGGTAGCATCCGTTCCCATGACGTATTCAGGACGCTTTTCCCTGGGTTTGATCCTGTGCCTGGCCAGCAGTCTCGCGGCCGCGGCGCAGAGTGAACTGGTTATCCGCATCAAACCCGCCAACACCGCACTCAAGGCCAATGTCGAGGGCTATATCGGAAGCCTCGGCGAGCGCGACGAAGAGGCGCTGCTGCGCTTCAGCCGTGGCGCCGAGGAGCAGGCGCGCAAGGCCGCCCAGGCCCTGGGCTACTACCAGGCGCAGATCGACAGCGAGGTGCTGCCACCGCGCGACGACGACAAGGGCCCGCGCCTGCGCCTGACCATCGAGCCCGGCGAGCCGGTGCACCTGCGCAATGTCACCGTGCGCATCGACGGCCCCGCCAACCAGCTCAAGGCCTTTCGCATTCCCGACAGCAAGGCGCTGCGCAGTGGCGAAGTGCTCAATCATGGTCACTACGAGGACGCCAAGCGGCTGATCCAGAACCAGGCCTCGCGCTACGGCTTCTTCAAGGGCCGCTTCACCCGCAATCGCCTGTCGGTGGACCCGGCTGCCGGGGTCGCCGATATCGAACTGGTCTACGACAGCGGTCCGCGCTATAGCCTGGGCAAGGTGAAGTTCGACGGCGATTCGCCGTTCGACGAAGACCTGCTGCAACGCATGGTGCCGTTCAAGGAAGGCACCCCCTACGATTCCGAACTGATCGCCGAACTCAACAACGCCCTGCAATCCAGTGGCTATTTCGAGGGCGTCAGGGTCGATGCCGCGCCAACTGCCGCGGTCGGCCAGAGCATTCCGGTGGCTGTCGATGTGCAGGCGCGCAAACCGCGGACCATGGGCCTCGGCCTGGGTTACTCGACCGACGTCGGGCCGCGCATCAAGGCCAACTGGACCCGCCATTGGGTCAACCCGCAGGGCCACAGCTACGGCATTGAAAGCGAACTGTCGGCGCCGCGGCAGAACATCGGCCTGTGGTACGACGTGCCCCTCGATCCGCCGCTGACCGACAAGCTGCGCTACGCCGGCGGCTATCAATACGAAGAGATCGCCGGCACCGACACCCTGAGCAAGCTGCTTACCGTCGGCCCGGAATGGCACAGCAAGCTGCCCAGCGGCTGGCAGCGGGTGCTGTCGCTGAAATGGCAACGCGAGGAATATCGCCTGGGCGATGACTCCGGGCTGAGCACCCTGCTGATGCCGGGGGTCAGCTACAGCTACCTGCGCAGCGACAATCGCATCGACCCGCACAACGGTTACCGCCTGCAATTCGACGCGCGGGTGGCCAAGGAAGGGCTGCTGTCGGACACCAACCTGCTCAACGGCACGGTACTGGTGAAGGGCCTGACCACCCTGGCCGACAAGCACCGTTTCCTCGCCCGTGCCCAGTTCGGCGGCAGCGCCACCAACGGCTACAAATCCATCCCGCCGTCGCTGCGCTTCTTCGCCGGTGGCGACCAGAGCGTGCGCGGCTACGACTACCAGACCCTGTCGCCGACCAACAGCGATGGCGACCGCATCGGTGGCCGCTACATGGTCGCGGCCAGCGCCGAGTACCAGTACCAGGTGGCCGACAAATGGCGGGTGGCGACCTTCGTCGACCAGGGCAACTCCTTCAACAATCTCGAACTGCCCAGCCTCAAGACCGGCGTCGGCTTCGGCGTGCGCTGGATTTCCCCGGTGGGTCCGTTGCGCCTCGACCTGGCCAAGGCGCTGGATGATGACGGCGGGATTCGACTGCACTTCTCGATGGGACCGGAACTGTGAAACGGGTAGCGAAATGGAGTGCGATCAGCCTGTTCGCCGTGGTGGTCGTGCTGGTCCTCGCCGTGGGCCTGGTACTGGGCACGCAGGCCGGCAGCCGTTGGGCCCTGGGCCTGGTGCCCGGTTTGCAGGTGGAGGGTTTCCAGGGACGCCTGGCCGGTCTCTGGCAGGCTGAAAAGCTGGTCTGGCAATCCGGCGGGGATCGTGTCGAGCTGACCGCGCCGCTGCTGGAATGGACCCCGGGCTGCTTGCTGCGCCGCACCCTGTGCGTGGACAAGCTGCATGCCGCGCAGATCGACCTGGCCTTCGCCCCGACCGAAACCGACCCGGACAGCGGTCCGCTGAAGCTGCCGGACCTCGACCTGCCGCTGGCCATCGAACTGGGTGAAGTACAGGTCGGCCTTCTGCGCCTGGATGGCGCGGAGCAACTGAGTGGCCTGACCCTGGCTGCCCACTGGACCCGCGAGGGCCTGAAGATTGACAGCCTCGATCTCAAGCGCGAAGACCTGCACCTGACCCTGCAAGGCCTGCTGCAACCCAGCGGCGACTGGCCATTGCAGGCCGAAGGGCAGGTGCAACTGCCGCCGGTGGATGGCCAGGCCTGGCAACTGGCGTTGCAGGTGAAGGGGGATCTGCAGAAGAGCCTCGATCTACAGGCTGACAGCAGCGGTTACCTGCAAGGTCGCTTGAGCGGTCAGTTGCAGCCGCTGGCGGACAACCTGCCGGCACAGATCCATCTGAGCGCCAGTGACTTCAAGGCCGCTGCCAGCCTGCCGGACACCCTGTTGTTCCAGCAGTTCGAACTCACCGCCCACGGCGACCTCAAGTCCGGCTACCAGTTGGTCGGTGCCGGTAATCTTGCCGCGCAGGACGGCCCGATCGCCCTGGCCCTGCGTGGCCGGGTCGACGCCAAGGGCGCCGAGGTGGCGGGTCTGGACCTGACCGCCACGCCTGAGCAGCGCCTGGCACTGACCGCCAGCGCCAATTGGGAACAAGCCCTGACCGCTACGGCCACCCTCGACTGGCAGGATTTCCCCTGGTTGCGCCTGTATCCGCTGGAAGAGGCACCGCAGGTGGTACTGCACCGCCTCAAGGCCCAGGTGCAGTACCGCGATGGCAACTACCAGGGGGATTTCAGTGGCGATCTCGATGGTCCCGCCGGCGCTTTCAAGCTGGCCAGCCCGTTCAAGGGTGACCTGGGGCAGATCAGCCTGCCGCAGTTGGTGCTGGAGGCGGGGCAGGGCAAGGCCGGCGGTAGTGTCAGCGTGGCGTTCGCCGATGGCGTGGCCTGGGACGCGGCACTGGACCTGGCCAATCTCGATCCGGCCTACTGGCTCAAGGAAATGCCCGGGACCCTGGCCGGTGCGCTGCGCAGCAAGGGCGAACTGAAGAACGAAAAGCTGTCGTTGAACGCCGACCTCGATCTCAAGGGGCGCCTGCGTGGGCAGCCGGCAGTCTTGCAACTCAAGGCCGAAGGGGCCGGCGAGCAGTGGACCCTGGGCACCTTGCAGGTGCGCCTGGGGGACAACCAGATCAACGGCAGCGGCAGCCTGCAACAGCGCCTGGCCGGGCAGATCGACCTGAACCTGACGCGCCTCGGCCAGCTCTGGCCGCAACTGCAAGGGCAGGTCAAGGGCCGGGTGGATGTTTCCGGCACCCTCAAGGCGCCGCAAGGCCAGTTGAAACTGCAAGGTACGCAACTGGCCCAGGGGGAAAACCGTCTGCAAAACCTGAGTCTCGATGCGCGTCTCGATGGCGCGCAGAAAGCCCTGATCGAACTGAGCGCCAGCGGCATCCGTGCCGGTGAAACCGCTCTGGGCACGTTGACCGCCAAAGGCCAGGGCGATATCCGCCAGCAGCAGTTGCAACTTGCCCTGGATGGCCCGCAACTCAAGCTCGACCTCGGCCTGGACGGGCAACTGGACCAGAACAAGGGCGACTGGCGCGGACGCCTGGCCAAGGGTGAGATCCAGGCCGGCGGCCAGGACTGGCGCTTGCAGGCGCCGGCCACCCTGCAGCGCCTGGCCAACGGCCAGATCGACTTCGGCGCCCATTGCTGGCGCTCCGGCCCGGCCAGCCTGTGCGGAGATCCGCAACGCCTGGCGCCGGAGCCGCGGATTCGCTATCACCTCAAGCAGTTCCCACTGGACAGCCTGGCGCAATGGCTGCCGAAGGACTTCGCCTGGCAGGGGCAGCTCAACGCCGATATCAACCTCGACCTGCCGGCCAGCGGCCCCAAGGGCACGGTGCAGGTGGATGCCAGTGGCGGCACCTTGCGTATTCGCGAGAAGGGCCAATGGATCGATTTCCCCTACCAGGCCCTGCGCCTGGATAGCACCCTGGGCCCGCGCCGGGTCGATACCCGCGTGGACTTCCGTGGCGGTCGCCTGGGCGAACTGAGCCTCAACGCGAGGATCGATCCACTGGCGCGCAACAAGCCGGTCAGCGGCGATTTCAACCTGAGCGGCCTGGACCTGGCGGTGGCGCGCCCCTTCGTACCCATGGTCGAGCGCCTGGCCGGACAGTTGAATGGCAATGGCCGCATCTCCGGCACCCTGCTGGCGCCGCAGGTGAATGGCAGCCTGGTGCTGTCGGGCGGCGAGGTGGCGGGGGCCGAGCTGCCCATCGGCCTGCGTGACCTGACGGTGCGCGCGCTGATCGCCGGCGAGCAGGTGCAGTTGAATGGCGACTGGAAAAGCGGCGAGCAGGGCCAGGGCCGGCTGAGCGGCCAGATCGGCTGGGGTCAGGCGCTGGCGGTGGACCTGGCGTTGCAGGGTCAGCGCTTGCCGGTCAACGTCGAGCCCTATGCCGCGCTGGAGGTGGCACCGGATCTGAAGATCAGCCTGCAGGGCGAGCGCCTGGCGGTCAGCGGCAAGGTGCTGGTACCGAAAGGCAGCATCACCGTGCGCGAGCTGCCGCCGTCGACGGTCAAGGTCTCCGACGACACGGTGATCGTCGGGCACCAGACCGAGGAGGGTAAAGCGCCGATGCAGGTGGCCATGGACATCGACGTCCAGGTCGGCCAGGACAAGCTGGCCTTCAGCGGTTTTGGCCTGACCGCCAATCTGCTCGGCCATGTGCATATCGGTGACAACCTCGATACCCGTGGCGAGCTCAGCCTGGCCGATGGTCGTTACCGTGCCTACGGTCAGCGCCTGACCATCCGCCGCGCACGCCTGATGTTCGCCGGCCCCATCGACCAGCCGTACCTGGATATCGAAGCGATCCGCAAGACCGATGACGTCACCGCCGGCATCCGCCTTACCGGCAGCGCCGAGCAACCGACGACCACGGTGTTCTCCGAGCCGGCGATGAGCCAGGAGCAGGCGCTGTCCTACCTGGTACTTGGGCGTCCGCTGAGTACCACTGGCGAAGACAACAACATGCTGGCGCAGGCGGCGCTGGGCCTGGGGCTGGCGGGCAGTGCGGGGATCACCGGCAGCCTGGCGTCGAGCCTGGGTATCGACGACTTCCAGCTGGATACCGAAGGCAGCGGGCAGAGCACTGCGGTGGTGGCCAGTGGCAACCTGACCGAGAAACTGAGCCTGCGCTATGGCGTGGGGGTGTTCGAGCCGGCCAATACCATCGCCTTGCGCTATCTGCTGAGCAAGCGCCTGTACCTGGAAGCGGCCAGCGGCGTGGCCAGCTCCCTGGATCTGTTCTACAAGCGGGATTTCTGAGTCAGCGTACGGTGGCGGCGTCGATGAATTCGTTGCCGGAGGGAGGCGTTACGTCAGGTGGGGTGGGGCCGCGCAGTGGCGAGATCAGGTTGGTGTATTCCTCGATCAGCCGGTTCAGCGCCTCGGGCGGCTCGCAGGCCTGGAACTGCATGCGGATCTGCACTTCGTCCGGATCGCGCGCCTCGCCTTGACGGCGGTTCTGCTGGCCGACCTTGACGAAGAAGCGCTGGTGCGCGGAATCGCTGCACTGGCCGGCGGCGGGGCGGGTGTTCTGGATCTTCACCGACAGGTCCACCTGCATCCGTTCCAGCGCCAGGCCCCTTGGCGCCACCAGGGCAATCAGCGGGATCTTCAGGGTGTGCCGGTCATCCATGGCCACTTCGACCATCTTCGCCTTCATTGGCGCGCCCAATTGCTCGCTGTCGTAATCGAAGAACTGATCGAACAGCTTGATGTACTGCTGCGCGATCAGGCCGGTGGTGGCGGAGGCGGCTTCCTGCAGGCCGCGGGTGATATCGCAGAGGTCACTGGTGGCGATGGGTTCCTTGGGAGGCGTCTGGTCCACGGGCGGCGTTCCTTATCGAGTGACAGGTTGCCCCGCCCATGGCGGGCGGGGCGTTAGGCTGGGTTCGGATGGGGCGGGCGCTCAACCGGCGGCGGGCGGGCTGGCGGGATCCGGAAGCGCGTTGTCGGTCGGCGGGGAGTCCGGGTTGCTCGCCTCGCTGTCCGGCAGGGTGATGGGCTTGGTGGCGGCCTCGGTGAGATAGTCGATGACGCGCATCAGGGCTTCCGGCGGATCCTGGCGGGCGACCCGGGTGCTGATGGCGTAGCGCGCACGGGTATCGGTCTTGCGGGTCTGTGCCGACTTGTGGCTGACCTGGCCGCGTACCTCGACCTTGAACGGGCCCCAGCCCAGGGAAGCACCGAACTCGGCGGATGCGGCGGTTTCGCTGGTGTCTTCGGCAGACTGGCTGATGGTCAGCTCGAAATCGATGGTGCCTTCCTCGATCACGATGTTCGGGTGAGTGATCGCGGCCAGCAGCGGGATATGCATCTTGCGCGACATGGTGCCCTTGTAGACACCCTGCTGGTCGACGATGGCCTCGTCATAGTCGAACTGGATGGAGACCGCCTTGCCGTCCTTGATGCACACGCCCAGGAGGAAGTCCGCGTAGCTTTTGCTGGCGGTGACCTGGGCCTGGATCATGGCTTGCAGAGGACCGGAAATCATCCGGTCCAGAGGCAGTGCGTTGATTACCGAGCCAATAAGGCTTTTGTCGATCATTCAAGAATTCCTTGTCTTGAGTGCGCGGGATTGCGCGGTGATGACGGGCTCCGGCGGGGGGCCGTCATCGTTGTTTCAGCGCGAGTGCGCCTCCTGGCGACGGATGTTGCCGATCTGGCGCAGGCTCAGGCCGTATTTGTTGGCCAGTACGCTGCGTGACAGGCCGTTGGAGCTTTCCTCCTGGATCTGCTGGTTGCGCAACTGGCGGTTGAAGTGGTCGCACTTGGGAATTTCCAGGGCCATGCCGGCATAGCGCTTGATCAGGGCTTCCAGGGCGTCGGCCGGGAGGATCTCGGCCAGCGACGTGCGTTCGCGATGCTTGGGGATGTATTTGGGACGCCCGCCGTAGATGTGGGTCAGGCGGTAGGCGTGTTCGATGCCGATGCACTCGATGAGCATCTGCAGGGACTGAGGGAGCTGCTCGATGTCTATTCGCTTCAGGTCACATGGTTGCATGGTGACTTCCTTGTTTTTCTAGCGTGAGCAAAAGGGTCGCTGTATGGGCCAGGCGAGGCTTGAGCGCTGTGCGGGATGGGTAGCGGGCACTGGGCTGGCCAGGTGGCGTGGGACCGATTCTCGACCAGCCGTAGAGTGGTCGCTAGGCAGCAAGCAGGTCAGGAGCGGTAGCCCGGAGGTCAAAGCGCTGTAAGTTTTGTAGTCACGCAAAGTAGGCAGAAAGTCTCTGACGTACCTTCAGCCCTTGTTTTTCCACGCGCCCTCCGATTTGACGGGCGCGTGGTTGGTCAAGGCTGACTCAAGGGCAAGGTTGGCTGAGCAGCAGGCTGACCTGACCCATCCACGGTGCTGGGTTGCCGTCGATCCGCTCCGGCAGGGTGCGCCAGTCGACCGACAGGCACAGGGCGCCGAGTGGGCGACCGTTGTCATTGCCGAGCACCAGCGGCTGGAAGTCGCGCCGGTAGCGCACGCGGGTGGCCTTTTCGGCGTGGGCGGACTGCGGATTGGCCAGGGTGGCGCGGGTCAGTTCATCGATGCGTGGCTGGGGCAGGGTGAAATGCGCGGCGTTCCCCGGGGACAGATGCCCCGCCTCGCGGCTGCGCTGCCAAAGCTGCTGCCACTGGCTGCTGCCGGCGTGCTGGGCAAGGGTGGAGGCCAGGGCGATCAGTTCGGCCTGACTGCGCTTTTCGGTTTCCAGCGCCTGGGCGCCGAGGGAGGTGGACAGCGCGAGGCTGCCGAGGAGGATACGCAAGGACATGGCATCGAGGGCTCGCTGAGAATGGGCCTGGGCCCGGAGCCGTGCATGGTTTCAGCTGCCGTTGGACGAAAAAACCGGGAAAACATCCTCTGGCGAAGGGCTGCGATGTATCATGGCGCCCGGCCAGTTATCGGCCTTTACCATCGCTGTCGCAAGGATTTTCCAATGACTCAAGGGCAACGCCTGAAATACTCGATCCTGATGACCCTGGTCTTGCTGGCCGCCATGCTGGGCCTGTCGTGGCTGCAGAAGCAGGGTGTGATCACCGAGCAGATGTTCCAGTACATCGCCATGGGCCTGGCGGTGGTTTTCGTGGTCATCAACGGGATTCTGCGGCGCAAGGTCAAACCCTGACGGGGATGAACAGGGCGGCCGGCGGATCGCCGGCCGGTCGCTCAACGTGACGGTGCCTGTTCCAGTACGGCGCGGGCCTGCGGGTTGAGGCTGTAGCATTTGTCGCTGCCCATGTTGATCACGCCTTCGACGCAAAGGCGCTTGAGCACTTCGCGCACACTGAGGAATGACAGCGGGATATCGAGTTTCTCCAGTTGGCTGTGGATGCCCCGCACGCCAATGGCGCGTCCCTCGCGATCGGCCATGTGCAAGGCGTCGATCACCTTGAGGCGGATCAGGCTGGTGCGCAGGCCGAATACCCGCAGCAATTCGCGGATCTGTTCATTGCCGGCGCGTTCCTCGGTTTCCGGGGACTCGTTCTTGACCTGTAGTGTGGCGTTCATCTTTCGTCTGTAGCGAAGTGGCTGGGGTGGTTGCGGTTGCTGGTTGTACATATGAAAAACTCCCTTTCCAGAGCTTGTCTGTCCTGCGTTCAAATGACGCTCCCAATCTATAAGACGAATGAGAACGACAAATCTGCAACTTTCGCGGAAAAAAAATCCGTCTTCCTACCTGTAACGAAGCAGCCACCCCTTTACCGTAAATTTTTCATCTGAACTTCGTTCTTTCAGGATGCCCTCAATATCCTGATCCGGCAGGAGTTCCAGTGATCGCCATTTCTTCTCCCAGCAAACTCTGCCTGGCCATGCTGCTGGCCGGTGTCGGCCTGTGTGCCCAGGCCCGGGACAATCCCGGGGAAATTTCCGCCGAGATCCGTCGCACCAGCTTCGGCGTGCCGCATATCCTCGCCCGCGACGACCGTGGCATCGGCTATGGCATCGGCTATGTCTACGGCCAGGACAACCTGTGCCTGCTGGCCAATGAAGTGGTCACGGTCAACGGCCAGCGCTCGCGCTACTTCGGGCCGCAGCAGCGCACCCTGGAGCAGCGCAAGAACCTCGCCAGCGACCTGTTCTTCACCTGGTTGAACACGCCGCAGGCGGTTTCCGCCTTCTGGCAGGCCCAGCCGGCGCCGATCCAGGCGCTGCTGGAAGGTTATGCCCAAGGGTTCAACCGCGCCCTGGCCGAGCGCCGCGAACAAGGATTGCCCGCCGAGTGCCAGCAAGCCGAATGGCTACGGCCGATCACCGCCTTCGATCTGGTCAAGCTGACCCGCCGTTTGCTGGTGGAGGGCGGGGTCGGCCAGTTTGCCGACGCCGTGGCCGGGGCCACGCCGCCGAATGTGGTCGCCCGGCATGACCCGCAGGACTTCCGCATCGCCCTGGAAAACCAGCAGCGCTTTGCCCTTGAGCGTGGCAGCAACGCCGTGGCCCTGGGCAGCGAGCGCTCGGCCTCCGGGCGCGGGATGCTTCTGGCCAACCCGCATTTCCCCTGGAATGGCGGCATGCGCTTCTACCAGATGCACCTGACCATTCCCGGCCAGCTCGATGTGATGGGCGCGGCGCTGCCGGGCCTGCCGGTGGTGAATATCGGTTTCAACCGCCACCTGGCCTGGACCCACACCGTGGATGCCTCGCGGCATTTCACCCTGCATCGCCTGCAACTGGACCCCAAGGACCCGACCCGCTACCTGTTCGACGGCCAGTCGTTGCCGATGGACCGCCAGCAACTCAAGGTCACGGTCAAGGACGACAACGGGCAATTGCGCGAGATCAGCCGCGAGCTGTTCAGCACCCGTTTCGGTCCGGTGGTGCAGTGGCCTGGGCGTCTGGACTGGACGTCGAGCGTCGCCTTCAGCGTGCAGGACGCCAACCTCGGCAACACCCGTGTATTGCAGCAGTGGCATGCCCTCAACCAGGCCGACAGCCTGGCCGCGCTGCAGGCCTCGGTGCAGCAGTTGCAGGGCATCCCCTGGGTCAACACCCTGGCCACCGATGCCAGTGGCCAGGCCCTGTACCTGAACCAGTCCGTGGTGCCCTACGTCGATGCCGAGTTGCTGGGCCGTTGCAGCGACCCCAAGGTCGGCCTGGAAACCATCGTCCTCGACGGCTCGCGCAGCGCCTGCGACTGGAAGGTCGATCCGCGCGCCGTGCAGCCGGGCATCTTCCCGGCGCAGATGCAGCCGCAGTTGAGTCGTGAGGACTTTGTCCAGCACGCCAACGACACGGCCTGGCTGGTCAACCCGGCGCAGCCGCTGACCGGCTTCTCGCCCTTGATCAGTCGCGACGGAATCCCCCTCGGCCCACGTGCACGCTTTGCTCTGACCCGCCTGGAGCAGCCGGGCAAGCTGGCGGCCGAGGACCTGAAGCAGATGGTGATGGGCGACCAGGTCTATCTGGCTGACGTGCTGCTGCCGGACCTGCTCAAGTGGTGCGCCGGGGTTGGCGATGATGCCCGCCTGAAAGCCGTGTGCGACGCCTTGGGCAAATGGGACGGTCACGCCAATCTGGACAGCGGCCTGGGCCTGGTGCATTTCCAGATCATCGTCCAGACGCTGCAGGAGAAGGGCGGTTTCTGGCGGGTGGCCTTCAATCCCGCCGACCCGCTGTACACCCCGCGCGGCCTGGCCTGGGAACGTGCCGCCGTGGCGAAGATGCTGCGCGAGGCGGCACTGGCTTCGGCGGCACGGGTGGCCGGGGCCGACGACTCGCTGCGCTGGGGCCAGATCCAGCAGGCGGCGGATGGCACGCCGATTCACGGTGGTCCGGCCAATCTCGGGGTCTACAACGCGATCCAGAGCGTCGACGCGGCGCCGGGCAAGCGCCGGGTGGTCAGCGGCACCAGCTACCTGCAACTGGTGACCTTCGACGACCAGGGTCCGAAGGCCGAGGGCCTGCTGGTGTTCTCCCAGTCCAGCGAGGCCGCGTCGCCCCACGGCAGCGACCAGACCCGCGCCTTCTCGGCCAAGGAATGGCACCCGACGCCGTTCACCGAGGCGCAGATCAAGGCCGATCCGCAGTACCGCTCCCAGGTGATCCGCGAGCCTTTGCCGGCGTCGGCTTCCGTCAGCCGTTGACGTCGCGCATCAGCAGGCCGTAGGCCAGGTCTGCCTGCTCGGGTACGGGCAGGTAGACCACATGGCCGTCCCCGGGCGCGACCTCCAGCGGCTTGCCCTGGCGATCGCGCAACTGGGTCAGGTCGAAATGGAAGTTGCCGCCCGGGGTCATCAATTCCAGATGATCGCCAATCGCGAAACGGTTCTTCACCTGGACCTCCGCCAGCCCGTCGACCCGCTCGCCGGTCAGCTCGCCAACGAACTGCTGGCGGTCCGACACCGAATTGCCGCGCTGGTAGTTCTGGTACTCGTCGTGCACATGGCGGCGCAGGAAACCCTCGGTGTAGCCGCGCTGGGCCAGGGATTCCAGGTCGAGCATCAGCGAGCGGTCGAAGTCGCGACCGGCCGCCGCGTCGTCGATGGCCTGGCGGTACACCTGGGTGGTCCGCGCGCAGTAGAAGTGCGACTTGGTCCGCCCCTCGATCTTCAGCGAATGCACGCCCATCCCGGCCAGGCGCTCGACGTGCTGCACCGCGCGCAGGTCCTTGGCGTTCATGATGTAGGTGCCGTGCTCGTCTTCGAAGGCCGGCATGTCTTCGTCGGGGCGATTGCTTTCCTGCAACAGGAACACCTGCTCGGTGGGGGCGCCGATGCCCAGGGTCGGCTCCGGCTCGAAGCTGCGCACGATCTCGCCGGTTTCGTTCTCGGTCGCCTCGCTGGCGCTGTATTTCCAGCGGCAGGCGTTGGTGCAGCTGCCCTGGTTGGCGTCGCGGCGATTGAGGTAGCCGGATAGCAGGCAGCGTCCGGAGTAGGCCATGCACAGCGCGCCATGGACGAAGACTTCCAGCTCCATGTCCGGCACCTGGCGGCGGATCTCCTCGATCTCCTCCAGGGACAGCTCGCGGGACAGGATCACCCGGGTCAGGCCCAGGCTCTTCCAGAACATCACGCTGGCCCAGTTCACCGTATTGGCCTGTACCGACAGGTGGATCGGCATCTGCGGGAAATGCTGGCGCACCAGCATGATCAGGCCGGGATCGGACATGATCAGCGCATCCGGAGCCATGGCGATCACCGGCTCCAGGTCCTTGAGGAAGGTTTTCAGCTTGGCGTTGTGCGGGGCGATGTTGACCACCACGTAGAAGCGTTTGCCCTGGGCCTGGGCTTCCTTGATGCCGAGGGCCAGGTTGGCGTGGTCGAACTCGTTGTTGCGCACCCGCAGGCTGTAGCGCGGCTGCCCGGCGTAGACCGCGTCGGCGCCGTAGGCGAAGGCGTAGCGCATGTTCTTCAGGGTGCCGGCGGGGGCGAGCAGTTCGGGTTTGGTCATGGTCGGGGCACTTGGGCAAAAGGCGGGGATGCTACGGCAGGGCGGGCAGCGATTTATTGATCTGGAGCAATGGCACTTTCTGCGTGACGCACAGCACTAATGGTTAGCGTTGTATTGACCATGACATGGGTGTCGTTGCTGCTGGCTTCATCGCTGGCAAGCCAGCTCCCACAGTGTCTGCGGCGACACTAATCCTGTGGGAGCTGGCTTGCCAGCGATGAGGCCGTCAGCAACGCCGGATAAAAAGGGCTGAAATGAGCGAAACCGCATTGCAGAAAAAGACCCTCATCGGGTTGCTGGTCCTGGTGACAGTGGCCTTTGGCTGGATCCTCCTGCCGTACTACGGCGCGGTGTTCTGGGCCGTCATCCTCGGTGTGCTGTTCGCACCGATGCAGCGCCGCCTGCTGCTGCGCCTGAACCAGCGCCGCGGCCTGGCGGCCGGGCTGACCCTGCTGACCTGCCTGCTGATCGTGGTGTTGCCGGTGATCATCGTCAGCGGCCTGCTGGTCCAGGAGGGCAGCCTGATCTACAAGCGCATCGAAAGCGGCGACCTGGATATCGCCGGCTATATCGAGCGTTTCAAGGATGTGCTGCCGCCAATCATCCAGCATGGCCTGGAGCGCCTGGGCATCGGTGATCTGGAAGGCCTGCGCGACAAGGTCACCAAGGGCGCGGTGGAGGGCAGTCAGTTCTTTGCCAGCCAGGCCTACAGCTTCGGTCAGAGCACCTTCGACCTGTTGGTGAGTCTCGGGGTGATGCTCTACCTGCTGTTCTTCTTCCTGCGCGACGGTCCGGAACTGGTGCGGCGCATTCGCCAGGCCGTCCCCCTGGCCGAGCAGCAGAAGCGCCGGCTGCAACTGAAGTTCAATCGGGTGGTGCGGGCCACGGTGAAGGGCAACCTGCTGGTGGCGATCGCCCAGGGCGCGCTGGGCGGCCTGATCTTCTGGGTGCTGGATGTGCCGAGCCCGTTGCTGTGGGCGGTGCTGATGGCGTTCCTGTCGCTGCTGCCGGCAGTGGGGGCGGGGATCGTCTGGGGTCCGGTGGCGGTGTATTTCCTGTTCAGCGGCGCGATCTGGCAGGGCGTGGTACTGACGGTGTTCGGCGTCTGCGTGATCGGCCTGGTGGACAACCTGCTGCGCCCGTTGCTGGTGGGCAAGGACACGCGCCTGCCGGATTACCTGATCCTGGTCTCGACCCTCGGCGGTCTGGCGGTGTTCGGCCTCAACGGCTTCGTTATCGGACCGTTGATCGCGGCGCTGTTCGTGTCCAGTTGGGGGATCTTCACCAGCACCCGGCCCCAGGTGCAATTGCCGCCTTGAGGCCGTGTGCCGCAGCGATCAGCGGAAGGTCCAGGACACCCCGGTGTAGACCCCGAAACCTTCCCCCGGCACCGAGCGCGCCACGTCCGCGCCGTTGTCGTTGTAGCCCGGCACGACGATGGCGGCGTAGCGCTTGTTGGTCAGGTTGCGCAGGTCGATCCAGGTCTGCCAGTCGCCCTTCGGCGCGTTGTAGCCGAAGGAGGCGCCGAGGATCGCATAGGCGTCGGCGTCGTAGCTGTTGGCGTAGTCGACCTGGACCTTGGAGGCCATGGTGGTGTTCAGCGCGGCGTAGAAGCCGCGGGGCAGGTCGAAGCGCAGCTCGCCCTGGTAGTAGTGCATCGGGATGCCCGGCAGGCGGTTGTCGCCGAAGGTCGGGTCATCACGGTAGCGGAAGTCATTGAAGGTATAGGCCTGGCGCAGGGACAGGCGGCCGACGTCGCCGCGTTCCCAGAGCGTGCTTTCCAGGCCGGCCTCGATGCCCTGGTGGATGGTCGGGCTGGCGTTGACTTCGCTGCGGAACAGCGGCTGGGTTTCCACCATCAGCAGTTCGTTGTGCAGCGCCGAGTAATACCAGGTGAGGTCCCAGCGGCCCACGGCGGAGTCGCCGCGCGCGCCGAGTTCCAGGGTGGTGGCGGACTGGTTCTTCAGCTCGATCGGCTGGTATTGGGTCGGCGCACTCCAGATCAGCGACCAAGGGTGTGGCGGTTCCACCGAGCGGCTGATGTTGCCGTACAGCTGCAGGCTCGGGCTCAGGTCGTAGCGCAGGCCCAAACGCGGGGCGTAGTCCCAGTCGTTCATGCTGACCTTGCCGCCCGGGCCTGAGGTGACCGTGCTGTAGGTCACATCGCTTTCCCGCCGGGTATAGATCGCCGCCAGGCCGCTCGTCAGCCACAGGTCGGGGATCAGTTCCAGTTCATTGCCGATATGCAGGACGGTGTCCGAGCCTTGGTAGGAAAAGTCACGGGTCTTGGCCCCGACGATATCGTTCACCCGCGAATACTGCGAAGCACCGCTATTGGGCAGGTGCTTGGTAGTACGCCAGCCGATGGTGGTCTTGCTGTCGTGACCGAACAGGGTATGGCGGCGCTGGTAATCCAGGGTACCGCTGACATCGGTGTAGGCCACCTTCAGACGCATCGGACCTTCGCGCAGATCCATCGGAAAGTCGTGGTAGACCAGGCCGGCGACCAGCTGCGAATCATCGTCGAGGTAGAAGGTGGTCTTGTTCGCCAGCCAGGTCGCGCCGGGTTGCGGACGGCTGTCGTTGCGGCTCAGGTAGCCGGGGTTGGCATCCCGCGGGTGGTGCTTGATCTGCTCCTTGGTCAGGCGACCGGCCAGGTCGTTCTCGGTTTCCCGGTAGCGCAGGTAGAAGCGGGTTTCCAGGTTCGGGTTGAAGCGGTAGCCGACATTCGCCGCAACGCCCTTGCTGCTGCCGCTGCTGTGGTCCTGGTAGCCGTCGTACTCGCTATCGGTGAGGGCAACGTAGTAGTCCAGGTCGCCGAGCACCTGGCCCGAGCTGATATGGCGTTTCTGGTAGCCGCGACTGCCGAGTTCGTAGCGCAGTTGCAGGGGCGCGGCGTCTCGGCCGGTGTGGGTCACGTAATCGATGGCGCCGCCCAGGGCCAGGGCGCCGCGGTCAAAACCGTTGGCCCCGCGCAGCACCTCCGCACGGCTCAGCCACAGTGGCTCGAACAGTTCGTAGGGCGTACCGCCGGGGCCGGTCAGGGGCAGGCCGTCGAACATCACGTAGGTCCCGGAACCGTGGGCACCTGGTGCGCGGTTGATGCCGGAGCCGCGGATCGACAGGCGGATGCCATCGTTGCCGGCGGACTGGGCGAACACACCGGGCTGGTAGGCCAGCACATCCTGGTTGCTGGCGACACGGCCCTGGGCGACCCGCTGCATGTCCACCAGGTTGGTGCCACCCGGCACCTCCTTCAGGCGTTCCCGCGCGGCCTGCTGGTCATCCTGCTCCTGTTCCTGAATCAGTACCTGGCCGAGGTCGAGGGTATCGGTGGTCTGGGCAGTCGCGCCGTTGGCAAGGGCAAGACCAAGCAGGTACAGGGATGAACGCAGGGACAGCGGTGACGGCATCGTACGACTCCAACGGGTTTTGTCTGGCGGCAATGTGAGATCAGACGAACGAAAGGCCCGCTAAATCACCACTTTCTGAGTGAAGAGGTCCAGCAGTTTTGTAGGCATGTTGGTTACAAGGAGTGCGACTGGTCTGACATGCGGGGCCGTCCGTATCGTTTGCTCATCGTCAAACGAGCCGGGGCGTTCCCGGATCCCGTACCGGAGAATGACCATGCCTTCACATACCGCCGCCATCCCGACACCTGTCGCCATGGACCCGCCGTCGCTGACCCGTCGTGAGGAAGAGGTGCTGTACTGGTGCTCCTGCGGCAAGACTTCCTGGGAAATCTCGCAGATCCTCGCCTGCAAGGAATCAACGGTGAATTTTCACGTCGGCAATGTGCTGCGCAAGCTGTCGGTGAATTCCCGTGTCTCGGCAGTGATCAAGGCACTGCGCTACGGCATTCTCCATGCCCATGGCGGGGCACCGCGAGTGACGGGAGCTGCCGATGCGGGCCATTGACCAGCGGCTGACACCCTGCAGCGACGAGCGTCGCTTCCTGGTGGACAGCGACCCTTTCTGGCCGGTGATCGATTTGCACCTGTTGCGTGAGCAACTGCGCTTGGGCGCCGAAATCAGTGCGGCACGCCTGGAGGTCTGTGCGCGAGTTGCTGCGGCGAAAGTGGCCAGGCAGTTCTGTGCGGGGCGCCGGGCGATGCGCGGGCAGGGCTATCGCACGTTGCTCGACCTGGCGGCCCGGGGCGAGTGTTCCGAACTGGCCCGGTCGTACTGGCGGGCGTTGAAGGAAGCGACCCGCTTCGAACTGGACACCGGCCTGACCGAGGTCGAGTGCGTCGACGCAGCAGGGGAGGACTGTCAACGATGAGCGATCCTACGACGTCGACTCTTTCCACCTTGTTCATCGGCCTGGGGCTTGCCGCTGCATTGCCCTCGGTGGACGGCGATGTGGTGTTTGGGGCGGTACTGGGGGCCTGGCTGGTGGCCAGCACCCGGGGTTTCCTGAAAGCCTGGCAACGTATCGGGTCGCTGTTGCTGTCGGCGGGGGTGGGCTATCTGTTCACGCCGCTGATGCGTTCGATCGGCCCCTTTCTTTCGGGGGGCGAGGCGGCCTTCATCGGGGCGGTGGTGGTCATCCCGATCGTGATCAAGGTGATGATCTGGCTGGATGGGGCGGATCTGCGCGACATCATCCAGCGCTGGCGTGGCTCATGAGTCCGGCTTGTGCTGTTGGGGTAGCAGGCTGCTGATTTCCTCGACCTGCTGTTCCAGCTTGCGCAAGCGCTGTTTTTCCTCGATGGCCGAGGCAATTGCGCGTTGGTCCTGTGGGCTAAGCAGGCGCAGTTCGGTAATCAGCCGGGTTTCCCAGTCCGGGTCGGCACAGGGGCTTACATTCTGGTGGGCGTGAGCGCGCAGGCGCGGACCCTCGCCGACCAGCAGCCAGTCGAGGGAAATACCGTACTGGTTGGCCAGGTCTACGCATATTGCGTATGGAATGCTGTCGCGGCCCTTCCAACTGCTGACAGTCTGCGGACTGACCCCGAGAGACGCTGATAGCCCGGAGTCGGTGGTTGACTGAGTCACCAGCTTCATGCGGGCAAGTACCTCAGAAAATCCATTAATACTCATAACGAGTAATCCTGTCGGGTGCTTGATATAATGTTCGGCAAAAAATATGCAGATCGCATTGTCTCTCTTTGCAACATCGAGCACTACTCGTATGGGGAAATTAAAAGTAGGAAATTTCCAGATTAATCATAGGAAATTTCCCTCATTTGAATATTTTTGAGCTTACAGGAGATTGGAATAGGAATGAATTACCGACATAGACGCGCTGTGCGCTGCTTCCGGGTCCTGGTGCCGATGGCAAGGAGTCAGCAGTGAGTACTTACAAGCTCGTCTGCCCACACTGCAAAAGCCGGATGCGTATTCGTACCAGTGAAGGGCGGCACATCTTCCTGCGGGTGGCCTACCTGCAGTGCACCACCGAAGCTTGTGGCTGGTCGGTGCGGGCCGAGTTCGAAATGACCCATGAGTTGTCGCCCAGCGGGATGCCCAACCCCGAGGTTTATTTGCCGAGCGCCGACGGCGAGCTGCGTCGCGCCGCCTTGCCAGCAGTGACCGGCGTCATGCCGATGCAGGAGGGCGTGGCCCTCTGATCGGGGCCGGGTCGTTGGAGAAGGGATGCTCGTTTATCGTTGGAAGCGGGTCGGTTGCAACCTGACCAGACCCCGGAAAAAAAACACCCCGCCGAAGCGGGGTGTCTTGTTTCAGCGGCTAGCTCAGCTGATCAGTTGCAGACCAGCGTGTTGCACCAGGTCCAGCAGCGGCTGCGGGTAGACGCCGAGGACGAAGGCGAGGATGGCGATGGCCAGCAGCATGACGCCACCGGTGCGCTGTTCCCAGTTGAACGGTGCATCGTGGCGACGCAGGTTCGGCTCGATCAGGTACAGGGTGACCATGACGCGCAGGTAGTAGAACACGCCGATGGCGCTACCCAGCACCAGGGCGCCGGTCAGCCACCACAGTTGCGACTCGACGCCGGTAGCGATGATGTAGAACTTGCCGATGAAGCCGGCGGTCAGCGGGATACCGGCCAGGGACAGCATCATCACGGTCAGTACTGCGGTCAGGTACGGACGGCGCCAGAACAGGCCGCGGTACTCGTACAGGGCATCCGCGTCACGGCCGTTGTACGGCGAGGACATCAGGGTGATCACGCCGAAGGCGCCGAGGCTGGTGATCACGTAGGTGACCAGGTACACGCCGATGGCTTCCAGGGCCAGGCCCTTGCTGGCCACCAGGGCGATCAGCAGGTAGCCGAAGTGGGCGATCGACGAGTAACCGAGCAGTCGCTTGAGGTTGCTCTGGGTCAGGGCCAGCAGGTTGCCGACCAGGATCGAGGCGACGGCGATCACCGACAGCACGGTGGTCAGCACGCCGCTGCTGGCGGCAGGGGAGAGCATGAACAGGCGCACCACCACGGCGAACACCGCGACCTTGCTGGCGGTGGCCAGGAACGCAGCCACCGGCGCCGGAGCACCTTCGTACACGTCCGGGGTCCACAGGTGGAACGGTACCAGCGACAGCTTGAAGGCCAGGCCGACCAGCATCATGCCCAGGCCCAGCTGGGCCATCAGGCTAGGCATGCTGGTTGCGGCCAGGGCCTTGCCGATGGCGTCGAAGGCCAGGCTGCCGGCGTCGGCGTAGAGCAGGGCCATGCCGAACAGCAGGAAGGCGGAACCGGCGGCCGACAGCACCATGTACTTGATGCCGGCTTCCAGCGAGCGCTTGTTGAAGAAGGCGTACGCCACCAGGCCGTAGACCGGTACCGAGAGCAGCTCCAGGCCGATGAACAGGCCGGCCAGGTGTTGCGCGCAGACCAGTACCAGGCCACCGAGGGCAGCCATCAGGATCAGCAGGTACAGCTCTTCGCGGTTGCCCGGGTAGCCGGAGCCGCCATCACCCAGGTAGGCGTGGGCGAGGGTGACGCAGGCCAGGGTGGCGACCAGGATCAGCGCCATGTACAGGCAGGCGAACTTGTCGATGGTCAGCAGCGGGGTGACCGCCAGGGGTACGATTTTCAGGACCGGCAGGATCGACAGCAGGGCCAGGTTCAGGCCCACGGTCGACAGCAGGAAGGTTTGCGAGTGGTTGCGGCGCCAGGCGATCGCCAGCATCACCACGACAACGGTGATGGTGGTGATCAGCAGTGGCGCAAGCGCGATAAAGTGTTGAATCGTCAGGTCCATAGCGCTCTTACCGGGCCGAAGCGAGTTGAGTGAAGGCGGAGCCGAGCCACTGCTGCACACCGCTCATGGTGGCGGCGGAGGTGTCGAGGAACGGCTGCGGGTAGACGCCCAGCACGATCAGCAGGACCGCCAGGCCCAGCACCATGATCATTTCGCGGCTGTCCATGCCGGCCAGGACTTCTTCCGACTTGGCCGGGCCGAAGTAGGCACGGTGGATCATGATCAGCGAGTAGACCGAACCGAATACCAGGCCGGAGGTGGCGATGACGGTGACCCATGGGGCACTGACGAAGCTGCCGATCAGGATCAGGAACTCGCCGACGAAGTTGCCGGTACCCGGCAGGCCGAGGGAGGCTGCGGCGAAGAACAGGCTGATGGCCGGCAGGTAGGCAATGCGGTGCCACAGGCCGCCCATCTGGCGCATGTCACGGGTGTGCAGGCGCTCGTACAGCTGGCCGCTGAGGATAAACAGCGCGGCAGCCGACAGACCGTGGGCCAGCATCTGGATCACCGCGCCTTGCAGGGCCTGCTGGCTGCCGGAGTAGATGCCGATCAGCACGAAGCCCATGTGCGACACGCTGGAGAACGCGATCAGGCGCTTGATGTCGGTCTGGGCGAAGGCCAGGAAGGCACCGTAGAAGATGCCGATCAGGCCCAGGGTCATGGCGATCGGCGCGAACTCCGCCGAGGCATTCGGGAACAGTGGCAGGGCGAAGCGCAGCAGGCCGTAGGCCGCAGTCTTCAGCAGGATACCGGCGAGGTCGACGGAACCGGCGGTCGGTGCCTGGGCGTGAGCGTCAGGCAGCCAGGAGTGGAACGGTACCACCGGCAGCTTCACCGCGAAGGCGATGAAGAAGCCCAGCATCAGCAGGTACTCGGTACCGGCTGGCAGCTCGGCCTTCAGCAACTGGCTGTAGTCGAAGGTGATCACGCCGGTGTTGTTGAAGTTGACCAGCACCAGGCCAAGGATCGCCACCAGCATGATCAGGCCGCTGGCCTGGGTGAAGATGAAGAACTTGGTCGCTGCGTAGATCCGGGTCTTCTTGCCGTCGGAGGAGCTGTGACCCCAGAGCGCGATGAGGAAATACATCGGCACCAGCATCATTTCCCAGAAGAAGAAGAACAGGAACAGATCGAGGGCGAGGAACACGCCGACCACGCCGCCGAGGATCCACATCAGGTTGAGGTGGAAGAAGCCGACGTGGCGCTGGATCTCTTTCCACGAGCAGAGCACGGACAGCACACCGAGCAGGCCGGTGAGCAGGATCATCAGCAGCGACAGGCCGTCGAGGGCCAGGTGGACGCTGATGCCGAAGCGCTCGATCCAGAGGAACTTGAATTCTGCGGCCCAGTGCGGTTCGGCACCAGGCGCAGGGGCGAGGGTGTAGTCCCCGTTGGCCCACAGCCAGAGGCCGATACCAAGCAGGAGGGACATGGTCAGCAGCGCGATCCAGCGTGGCAGGGTGGCGCCGAAGCGCTCACCCAGCCAGCACAGCAGGCCGCCGATGAAGGGGATCAGGATCAGCCAAGGCAAAATCATGACGGGCTCAATTCCTTTCGCAAAGTCGCAAGGTTCATATCAGACCGCAGCCATCAAAACAGCGCCGAGTACCAGCACGGCACCGACGGCGATCGAAGCGGTGTACCAGCGCAGCTGACCGGTTTCGGTCTTGCTCATGGCGGCGTGGCCGCCACGGGCCATGCGCGGGATCAGGCCGATGGTGCGGTCCACCGGGTCCTTGCGCAGGATGTGGCTGATCAGCAGGTAAGGCTTGACGAACAGCTTGTCGTAGATCCAGTCGAAGCCCCAGGCGGCGAACCACCAGGCCGAGAGCAGGCGACCGATGCCGCTGTTGGCGACGGCCGTGACGAAGCGACGCTTGCCGAGGAACAGCAGGGCCGACAGCAGGATACCGGCGATGGCGATGGCGCCCGAGGCGATTTCCAGGCTGTGCTTGGCTTCGCCGCCGGCATGGCCCGCGCTTTCCGGCAGGACGCCGGCCAGCGGTGGGTGGATCCAGGCACCGACGAAGGTCGACAGGACGATCAGCACGCCCAGCGGCAGCCAGTGGGAAATACCGTGGCCGGCATGGGCTTCGGTCTTGGCTTCGCCGTGGAAGGCGATGAAGATCAGGCGGAAGGTGTACAGCGAGGTCATGAAGGCACCGACCAGGCCGGCGTACAGCAGGCCGGTGTTACCGCTGGCGAAGGCTTCCCAGAGGATTTCGTCCTTGGAATAGAAGCCCACGGTGACCAGCGGCAGGGCCGCCAGGGCCGCACCACCGACCACGAAGCTGGCGTAGGCCAGCGGCAGTTTCTTCCACAGGCCGCCCATCTTGAAGATGTTCTGCTCGTGGTGGCAGGCAACGATCACCGCACCGGAAGCAAGGAACAG
>Ga0222427_100452_pt1 | contig 62862 bp, 58 predicted proteins | sample 2B20Ametagenome_FD_182890 | JGI IMG/M metagenome (GOLD analysis project Ga0222427, IMG submission 182890) | Enriched microbial communities from leaf-cutter ant dump, University of Wisconsin, Madison, United States - 2B20A (version 2) | ecosystem: Environmental > Terrestrial > Nest > Insects nest... | reverse complement strand
CCGTCCACCTCGCGCGTGCCAGCGATCGCTGTCCGGACCAACGCCGGACACAGTACCGATATGCCGACCCCGCTCTTGTCCGCCGAAAGCTCGCGATAAAGCGTCTCGGACAAGCCCACGACGGCGTGCTTGCTTGCGACATAGGCGGCGTTCGCCGGCATGCTGAGGAGGCCGCCCACCGACGCAGTGTTGAGAATATAGCCTGATTTGCGTTGCCGCAGCCCAGGCAGGAAGGTGAGCAGCCCGTTGATGACACCCCATATGTTGATGTCGATCATCCGCCGCCAGTCCGCCTCGCTGGTCTCCCATGCGAAAGCGATCTTGGCGATGCCGGCATTGTTGCAGACGAGCCAGGGCTCACCGAGCTGGTCGATTGTTTCCTGTTCAAGGAAGCGAATCTGCTCGATGTCGCGGACATCGGTCTTCACCGTTATCGCTTTGACGCCGAGGGCTTCGACCTGGGCCTTTGCTTCGCGCAGAGCTTCTTCCCCGATATCCGCGAGGGCGACGTCCATGCCTCGGCTTGCCGCCTCCAACGCGAGCGCAAGACCGATTCCGTTTGCTCCGCCGGTAATAACTGCGACCCGACCCTCCAGGTTGTTGGCACTCGACGTCATCACGCACCTCTCGTATTTCGGAACGCCCGTTCGGTACGGATCAGATTAGGGCGTGTGAGGTGATTAAAGGTGAGCCGATCGGGATCACTGTTAGCTCTCACCGCGAAACCAGACACAAATGGTGCGACGAAATATCCGTGATCCTGAAAGGAAGTCGTGCGGTTACTGAACCGCCCCGGGTTTGTCGGAGGCTCCAACTCCTGAGAAGGTGGAGCCTGTATGAGCAAGACGACGAACAAGTTTGCACCCGAGGTCCGCGAGCGAGCGGTACGGATGGTGCTGGATCACGAGCACGATCACCCATCGCGATGGGCAGCGGTAGTTTCCATTGCGGAGAAGATCGGCTGCGTTCCGCAGACGCTGCATGAGTGGGTGAAGAAGGCGGAGGTGAACAGCGGCAAGCGCGCTGGCGTTCCGACCGAAGTTGCTGACAAGATGAAAGCGTTGGAGCGCGAAGTCCGCGAGCTGCGACAGGCCAACGAGATCCTGCGCAAGGCATCCGCATATTTTGCCCAGGCGGAGCTCGACCGCCCGTTCCGGCGATGATCGCCTTTATTGACGATCACCGCGAAGCCTATGGGGTCGAGCCGATCTGCCGCGTCCTGCCGATCGCCCCATCGACGTATTTCGAGCGTGTCGCGCAGCGACAGGATCCAATGCGCCTATCGGCGCGGGCGCAGCGGGATCAGGCTCTTAAGCCCGAGGTGGCTCGCGTGTTCGCCGAGAACTTTGCGGTCTACGGCGTGCGCAAGGTGTGGCGGCAGATGATGCGCGAAGGCTTTCCGGTCGCCCGCTGCACCATCGAGCGGCTGATGCGCGATATGGGGCTGCAGGGCGTGATCCGGGGCAAGCCGGTTCGCACAACGATGACCGACAAAGCAGCGCCGTGCCCGCTGGATCACGTCAACCGCAGGTTCTGCGCGCCAGCGCCGAACATGCTGTGGGTGTCGGACTTCACCTACGTCGCGACCTGGGCGGGCTTCGTCTACGTCGCCTTCGTGATCGACACTTACGCCAGGCGGATTGTGGGATGGCGGGCGAGCAGAACGGCGCATGCCAGCTTCGTCCTCGATGCGCTGGAGCAGGCTCTCCATGACCGCCGGCCGGCCCATCGGGGCGGCCTCATTCATCATAGCGACCGCGGGTCGCAATACGTGTCCATCAAGTACACCGAGCGCCTCGCCGAAGCCGGGATAGAGCCATCGGTCGGCAGCGTCGGCGACAGCTACGACAACGCTTTGGCCGAGACGATCAACGGCCTCTACCAGGCCGAGGTGATCCACAGGCGGGGACCGTGGCGCAGCTTCGAAGCCGTCGAATATGCCACGCTCGAATGGGTCGACTGGTTCAACCATCGTCGCCTGCTCGAACCCATCGGCAACATCCCGCCTGCCGAAGCCGAAGAGCAATATTATGCTGCCGCGGACACCATCGATATGGCGGCGTAACTCACAACCCATGGCCTCCGGCAAACCCGGGGCGGTTCAACGGGGACAACCGCCGTCTGAATGAGACAACATAGCGGACATCAATAGCAACGTCGGCGTTGGGCGTTACAAGCCACTCAGCTTTGGCCGTGAGAGCTCTCAGCTCCTGGTTAAGATACGACCGCGATGATGGGCCTCTCCCTTACCGCCGCTCCAAGGATCCATGACGGCATTCGGGCAATGATTTCACTAGATAGCGTTTCTTGAAGGTCCAAGTTGTCTCTCACGTCGTGATCGATCTGGGTCGACCAAGTCACAAAGCCTTGACCGTCACACATTTCAACCGTCACCCGTGTCCGATCTCCCTCTGAGCGATACGTCCCATGAAGCATGGCGCAAGCTCCCGTGATTTTAACCGCTTCGAGCAGCGTATATTGACGATCCTTGAACTGAAAAACCGCCAAACGGGGAGCAAGCTTCAGTTTCGAGCGCTTGCCGAGCGCGAAGATGAGCTGGTCAGTTAGTCCGTCGACGAAGCGGCTATCCTTTTCCGTTCCGCCAAGAGCACGAAAGGGCATGATCGCCAGATCGACGGATATGCCATCCGTCGGGCCAGTCACTTCGTTTGCGGCCGTCGGTACCGCCGCACTGGATAGAATCTCGAACTCCGGCAAATAGCTGCCGGTGGGGAGTGCGATCCTCACCGGATCATGACGCCCGGGCCCTCCATAGTGATCGGCCAACTTCCGCCTCAATCGGCGGGCTTCGACGCGGACAGCGGAATCGATCCTTGGATCATAAGGAGAGACCCGACCATAAAGAGCGTCACCGATCACGAGCTCCTTCAAAGTATGGCCGCGGCCATTTAAAGTCTCGCCTACGACATACGCCAGCAACAAGTACAAGCCGTTGCTTCTTGCGAAGGCCGCGCTAGTCCGCAGGTATTCGAGATGGTCGCGTATGAGCACCGTGTCTTTGTACTTGTCGGTCATTTGCCCTCCAAGCCTTGAAGCCGTGCTCCATGCTACGGGATGGCATTCACATCCGACGATTTAAGAGTTCCAAAAAGTTCCAAAGCCGAGCCGGCGCGTGACCTCAGCGCTGTCCGGCCGCCGATCACACGATCAGCACGCCGGCTACCAATGCGCGATCGTATCCCGCGCTTTCATTATCGGCGACACGAGCCGCTCCAGATCATCGCGAACCTGACGCGCTTCGGTCGTCCGCTGACGCCCTTCGTAAAGAGCGACGAGATCGGAGGCAGCCCGCAGATGCCACAACTGAGAGCCTTGGCGAATTGCTTCTTCGCTCGCTGCGCGGAGGCCCTCTTCGGCCGCTTTCGGATTGCCTGTTAACACGCTCAGCAGCGCCTTGCGACGATCATATTCCGGGCCGCAAAACCCGTGGTGGCTAGTCCGCCGCTGCTCGAACGCCGCGATGCTGTCGCGCGCCTCGGCAATGCGGCCCAAGGTCATTAGGCTTGTCGCCCTCACCCCTACGAAGAATGGATCGAATGGTCCATAATGCGCGCTTTCAAGCTGCGACAGTCCTGCGTGTAGATGATCCACTGCCCGCTCATGACGGCCCGAATGGGCCGCAAGGCAACCCTTCAGGCATAGCCCGACACCTAGATGGCTGAACAGCGAATGGTTCTTCGTCGTGCTCACCAACTCGTCAACGAGGGGCGCAATGTCAGGCACCGGCAGGTTCAGGAGCAGCATGGTAAAGCTTGACCATTGCAGGGCTTCGCTCAGGGGCAGCGCTTTGCGGGTGGTTCGGGCCTCTTCCACGGCCAACCTTGCGTCCGCTAGGCCCTCAGCGACTTCGCCTTGCAATGCCCTTGCCGTAGAGAGCAATGCGCGCACCGAGGAACGACGATCGAAGCCGGTAATCGTCATGAAGAATGCGCGCATGGCGACAGTCTCTTCGATTAGGAACCGCTCGAGGTGCATTCGCGCTTCGGACAACTCGCCAATGTGATGCAGGGTCGTTCCACATGCCCAGGAAGATGTCGCACCGAGATGTTCCTGATCGACCAGAAAGGCGAGCGGCACATCGTCGGGATTGGCGATCTCGGTTAGTTGGGCGAGTGCCTCCAGTTCTCGCGCCTGCTGGTTGGCAAGCTCATAGTCGGGAAGTCGGATGTTGTAGGTCCACCGACCGAGAAGCAATCGCACCCGCTCGAGCAGTTGGTCCCGGTCCATCGCTACTTTCTGACGCTCAGTCCAATCCTGATAACTCGCGTCGCGCGCGCCGACGGTGAAAATTTCCGTCGCCTGTATGGCGATGTCGATCGCCGCGCCGTAGGGCGATTCCCGTAACGCCGGGTCGAGCCCATCCATTAGTGCATTCATGCGGGTGCCGCACTCGGTCAACAAGGATAGACCGAACCAGATCGGCAGCGCACCCGCGCCAATGGCGAGAGCAACCGATATGTCTCCTTCTGCCGATGTCGCCCAGCGTAGGGCGGCGCGAATATTGTCGAGCTCCAGCACGAACGGGCCATGGTTCTCGCTAGCGGGTGGGAGTTCACCCGAACCGTGAAGTGCGCGCACGAAATATTCAGCGTGCCGACGCATGGTTTCGGCAGCGTCGCCGGCTCGATCAAGCGCACCGATCGCAAAGGCGCGGGTCGTTTCCAAGAGTCGGAAACGCAAGCGGGCATCGCGCAGGTCTGGCGTCACGAGCGATTTGCGAACGAGCCGTGCAATCGTTTCCGCAACTGCATCGTCGGACCCGTTCCCCGCGACCGCAGCGGCAGCCTCTATGGTGAAGCCGCCGCTAAACACTGCGAGTTGTCGGAAAATCCGCTGATCCTGGTCTTCGAGGAGTTGATAGCTCCAGTCCAGCGCGGCCGTCAGCGTCCGATGCCGCGGCAAAACGCTGCGATGACCATCAGAAAGCAACCGCAGACGATCGTCGAGACGGGTGGAGAGACCCTTCAGACCGAAAATCGGCACTAGCGCCGAGGCGAACTCGATCGCGAGCGGCACGCCGCCGAGTTTTCGGCAAACAAGCGAGGCTGCAAGGGCATCGTCATCGGCCAACGCAAAGTCGGCCTCAACAGCACGGGCACGCTCGCACAAAAGCTGGATTGCCGAATAATGAAGCGCCTCCTGCGCGCCGACCAGCTCGTTCTCGGGTGGAACGCCAAGCGGCTCCAACCGCAACACGCTCTCGCCGGGAATGGACAAAGGTTCTCGGCTCGTCGCGAGGATCGAAACTGAACGTGCAGACTGCAATATGCCGTAAGCTATCGTCGCCACCGCCTCGATGACATGCTCGCAATTGTCGAAAAGCAACAGCATCTGCTTGTCGGCCAACGCACTGATGATCGCCGGCATCGGGTTAGTTGAACGCACCTCGAGGCCGAGCACCGTTGCCACCGCCGAGGGGACCAGTTCGGCATCGATCAGCGACGCGAAGTCTGCGATCCAGACCCCATCGCGCCATCGACCGAGCTCGCGCTCCGCGATGTTCAATGCCAACGCAGTCTTGCCGACACCGCCGGTCCCGACGATGGTAGCAAGACGCTGCTCGGCCAGCTTCGACTGCAGTGATTCCAGAATATCGGATCGGCCGATCAGACGGGTCATCAGCAGCGGAAGGTTGCTCGGACGATCGCTATCGGTGCCTGGATGTGGCGCCGCGTTGCTCTCCACCACGACGGGCGCCACGAACCGATAGCCTCGTCCTGGTACGGTCGCGATGTAAGTCGATGATGCAGTATCATCGTCCAGCGCGCGGCGGAGTGCGCTCATATGGACCGAGAGATTTGCCTCGACGACGATTGTATCGGGCCAGACTTCGCCGATGATCTCAGACTTGGTGACGAGGCTGCCAGCATTGCGTACCAAAAGGACGAGAATCTCGGCCGCACGACTTCCCAACCGCACGGGCTCCTCATTGCGGAGGAGTACGGCACGATCGGGCAGCAGACAGAATGGCCCAAATCTGATCTCTTCGGTCGGCGAGTAACTCATCGGCGCTCCTGTGTGAGCGAATGATATCAGGAGAGACCTCTGTCACCCAGAGATGCCTATTCGTTCGGATGGGCAATTGACTAGCACGCGGTTTTTCGGTCCGCGCGATGATGTCCCCAGCGCGGGCCAGTCGGAAGTTCTGGACCGCCGTCCCTATCGTTTGTCGTTGCCCGCGCCCCTCCTAGCCGAGACGCATTCATCCGCCAGACCTTGTCCGTGAGCGGAACCCGCTAACAGACAGGTAACACAGGCTCGCTTCGAGCACAGCTCTCGTACCCGTAAACGTCACTGTGCTCGGCGCCGCCAGCCCGAGGGCCATCATCCCTGTGGAGGGCTCAAGTGACGCAGAATAGCCAATATCGCCTCGCCGGCGAGATGATAACCAAGATCCACGCTGTCCTGGGAAAGCATGACGGCTACCGGACCCTGCACGCCGACGGACGCTTCTACAAAGGCAGTTTTCAGGCACTTCCCGCAGCGTCGGCCTACTCCCGCGCCCTTCATCTGCAGGGAGCGAAGATTCCCATTACCGTTCGCTTTTCGAAGGGCGGCGGCGATCCCTTCGCCCATTTCAGCGCTACGGTTGGCATGGCGACCCGCTTCTATCTGCCCGATGGTCGCGTGACGAACCTGGTGATGCTGAGCCAGAAGTTGTTCGTCGCCCGCTCGATTGACCAGTTCGTGACGCTCGTGGAGGCCGCAGCGCCGCTCTCGCCTGGCGGCCCACCCAATTTCGACGGTCTAAAGGCGATCCTTCCTGATCACCCCAATGCTGCGGCGGTCCTGAAAATGCGTGCTGAGTCGCCGGCTCCCGTGAGCTTCGCGCATACGGCGTTCCACGCGGTCCATGCCTTCAACCTAATCAACCATGAGGGGAAGGTCACGGCCGCCCGCTTCCACTGGGAGCCAGTCGCGGGCGTCAGGGGGCAGGCCGTCGAAAATCTCGCGGAGGCCGACATCTCCATCCTGTTCGATGAGCTGGACGATCGACTGACGCAGGGTGCGATCGCTTTTGATCTAATGATCGAGCTGGCCGAACCGGGCGACATTCTCGACGACGCGACGCATCTCTGGCCCGAGGATCGCACCCGCCTCGCTATCGGACGCCTCACCCTCGAAGGTCAGACCTCCGAACGCGAGATCGGCGATCCGGTCATGAACCATGACCCGAGTATGTTGATCGATGGGATCGAAGCGACTGACGATCCAATCCTCCAGATCCGGCGTGGTGTCTACGAAGCCTCCGCGGCGCTCCGCAGTGGCGGGTGGCGCCACGGATCGTCGCTCGGTCCCGCCAATGACCTTTCCAATCCGTGATCATCAGGAGGACGCAATGACTGGTAATTTCACGCCCAACGAGCGCACGCAGCACAACCCCGAAGTCCGTCAGCAGCCGGATGGTCCCGGCCTTCGCTATGGAAAGCGCGGCGAAGCGACCGCGCTCGCGACCATCATCCCGGGAACCATCGACCTTTTCCACGAGCGGATTGCCCAGTTCCAGGCCGAGGCCCGCTACTTCGAAGGCCGGATCGGCACCGTTCATGAGCTGCGGGTCATCCTCATCAACAACGATACCCAGGCCCTCGTGACCGTCACCTACGACGGGGATTTCAAGCCTTATCTGGAAGACATTATCCGTGAGGGTGGGCCATGGTTCGACGCCCTCTTCGCCGGCATTTGGGAGGGCTACGGCTTGGCTCACGAGCCCGAGACCCAGGCGCTGATCCTGGGTTCGCTGGTGACGGCGTCGATGTTCTACGTCGGCCATTACGACCTGTCGGTGAAGGACGTGACCCGACTGAAGCGCCAGAGCGCGGCGCTCAGCGAACTCCTCGATTCCGTCAATTGACGATGGCGGTCGTCCTCGACCTTGCGGAGATACAAGGGACGGTTCTGCGGAACCGTCCCATGCCTTATTATGGGGCGTATCTCCTCTTTCGCATCGACGATGCGGTCGCCGCGCGCGAGGGCATCACGCGATTGCTCCCGCACGTCACCTCGGCCCGGGACTGGGAAGCGCCCGCAGATCAGGCGTGGATCAACATCGTGTTCACCGCTGAGGGGCTCCGACGGATCGGTGTCCCGGAGGAGATAGTCGCCGGTTTCCCAGTCCCGTTCGTACAAGGGATGGCCGCGCGGCGCGTCTTTCTGGGCGATGTCGGTGATGCAGATCCCGCCAATTGGGATTGGCCGCATGGCGGTAATGGCTTCCACTTCGGCCTGTTCCTGATGGGCCAAAGCGAGGAGGCCCGCAGCGAAAAGCTCGCGATCGGCCGGGAAGCGATGCGCGGGCTGCCGGGTTTGAGGCTCCTCGCGCATCTGGATGTCGGCATACCGCCGACGATGCGCGAGCATTTCGGCTATGTGGATGGACTCAGCCGGCCTTTCATCGAGGGCGAGGGCGGAGAGCCCCAACCTGGTCAGGACGTCACCAAAGCAGGCGAGTTCGTTCTCGGCTACGAAAATGAACTCGGCCACATCTCCACCGGGCCCGGACCCGAGATCTTCTGGCGGAATGGCACATTCCTTTCGATCCGCAAGATCCGGCAGAATGTGGCCGCCTTCCGCCGCTTTCTCCGCGAGAACGCCGATAGCCCGGAAGGAGAGGAATTTGTCGCCGCGAAAATGATGGGCCGGTGGCGCAGCGGGTGCCCGCTCGCGCTTTCTCCCGAAAAGGACGATCCCAGCATCGTCGCGGACCCGCTCCGCCGGAACGATTTCAAATATGCTCAGGATGACCCTGACGGTCGCAAAACCCCTGTTGGTAGCCACATCCGCCGGATCAATCCGCGCGACGCGCTCGACGGAACGATTTCAGACGCGCGCACCCACCGCCTTCTGAGGCGGGGAGCCGCCTATGGACCGGTCCTGCCCGAAGGCGCGATGGAGGAGGATGGCGAGGATCGGGGCATCATATTGGCCCTCATCAATGCCGACCCCGCCCGACAATTCGAGTTCGTCCAGTCGCAGTGGATCAACGACGGCGACTTCGTGGGTGAGGGTTCCCGGTCCGACCCGATCGCCGGACGCCGGGATCTGGCCGACGATTACACGTATCCCGCGAAGCCCGTGCGCAAACGTCTCAAGGGCCTTCCGGACTTTACCGTGGTGCGCGGCGGGGAGCACGTCTTCGTTCCCAGCATATCGAGCCTCCACTGGATGACAGGCCTCTCGGGCGGGATCGGAAATTCACCGTGAGCGATGCCCACGCCTTCCGGCCCGAAGAGCGGCCGATGTTTCCGGGCTCGCCATATTCTCCCCGTCACTCAGGGCCGCGGCGGCTTGTCTATTTCGCTTTCGGCCTGTTTCTCGGGGCTACTTCCACGTTTGGGAATGCGCTTACTACCGTCAATACGGGCGTGATTGCCGGGCCATTGGGCCTCTATGCTGCGGAAGCAGCTGCTCTCCCGGCGATCTATGTCGCGATGAACGCGACCGCCAATCTGTCCCTGGTCAAGGCGCGCGCTCAGTTCGGCATTCCGGAAGTGACCTGCGCCATGCTGGCAATCTACGCGCTCGCGGCAACGGTCCAGTTCTTGCACACAAGCTTCATCGCCACCGCAGTCCTGCGGGCCTGCAGTGGCCTTGCGGCAGGCGCGGTGATTACGCTCGGCATCTACTACCTGATGCAGGCGCTCCCTCCCAAGGCAAAGCCTCTCGGCGCCGTCATCGGCATCGGCCTGCCGCAGATCGGGACGCCACTCGCCCGAATGATCCCGGTCGATGTGCTGACGCAGCAGTGGCTGTGGGGCCTCCATGCCATCGAGGTAGCGCTCGCCCTGTTCACACTAGCGATGATCCTGCTGCTGCCGCTGCCGCCCAGCGAGAAGAGCAAGGCATTCGCTCCGCTCGACGCGCTGACGATTCTGCTCGCGACGGTCGGGCTCCTTCTCCTCTGTCAGGTGATCGGACAGGGGCGCACGCTCTGGTGGACGGACACCCCCTGGCTTGGTGTCGCGCTCGCCATCGCCATTCCGATGCTCGTGATTGCCTTTCTGATCGAAACGCACCGCAGCGATCCACTGGTTCATTTCGAGTGGATCGGGACATGGGGCATATTGCGCTTCGCGGCGGTCGCGCTCGTCATGCGCCTTGCTCTTGCCGAGCAGACCTATGGCGCAGTCGGCCTGCTGACACTTGGGGGGCTGAATAACGACCAGCTGCGGTTCCTTTTCGCCATCGTCGCAGCCTCGATGTTTTTAGGGATCATCGCCGCCGCGCTCACCCTCTCCGAGCGACGCCTCCCATTGCAGGTGCTTGTCGCTGCGCTCATCATCGCGGGCGGGGCGTGGATCGACAGCGATGCGACGAACCTGACCAGGCCCGAACAGCTTGTGCTCAGTCAGGCAATGATTGGCTTCGGAACCACGCTCTTCGTCGGTCCCGCGCTGCTGTACGGCTTCTTACGGATGATCCAGCGCGGCGGCGATCATCTGGTGAGTTTCGTCGTCACCTTCAGCATCACGCAGAATGTCGGTGGCCTGATGGGATCGGCGCTTCTGGGGACCCTTCAGACCATCTGGGCGCGAAACGCCGCAAATGTCCTGTCGGCAGACATGCCCAGCGGCGACCCGGAAACCGCAGCCCGGATTTCAGGCAGTGTAGCGTCGCTCGCCGGAGCGTTGGTCGATCCGGCCCAACGCGCAAGCCAGGGAGCGGGGCTTCTCGGACAGGCTTTGGCCCGCGAGGCGGCCATCATCGCCTTCACCGACACCTTCCGTCTCGTGGCTATCCTGGCTCTCGCCACTGCCGTCTTCATCATCGTCAACATTCTGGTGACACGCCGCCAGATGTCGCTTCGCCATAAAGGAGATCCCGCTTGACCGTTGCTGTCGAACCCTCGCAGCAGACCGAGGCAGCGACCGAAACGGGGTCCGGTCGTTGGCAGCCGGCGCGACGCCGCCCGCTCGTTCGCCTCGTCGCCTGCATCCTATCGATCATCGCCGTCCTCCTGGTCCTGGCGGCCTGGGGCTTGTCGCCATTCTCCGGGGGGAGCCAGGGCACCGACAACGCCTATGTCCGCGGCCGAACCACCGTCGTCGCACCGCAGGTAAGCGGCTATGTGATGGAAGTGCTGGTTCGGGACTATGAGGTGGTGAAACCGGGCCAGATCCTCGTCAGGATCGACGACCGCATCTACAAGGCCAGGGTTGAGCAGGCACGGGCCAATCTCTCGGCGGCCCAAGCCGCTCTGGCCAATTCGACGCAGGCCCGTGCGTCCAGAACCGCTGGTCTCGAAGGCGAGGTAGCAGGCAGTGCCAGTGCCCAGGCTCAACTCGTTCGCGCTCGCGCTGATATGGCCCGCGCTGATGATCTGGCCCGGGACGGTTCAATCTCGCTGCGGGAACGCGACCAGACGCTTGCGGCCTTGGCTCTGGCGCAAGCGCAAGTACGTCAATCACAAGCGGCGACGGAAATCGGGCGACAAGACATTCGCACTGTCGATGTCGGACGAGGTGGACTCGAAGCGCAGGTTGAGGCTGCGCGCGCGCAACTGCACGCGGCCGAAATCGATCTGGAGCATACGATCATTCAGGCGCCGGAAGGCGGTACGCTTGGTGAGGTGAGTATTCGTGTCGGCGCCTATGTGACGAACGGTACGCAACTTCTGGCCGTCGTGCCGCCCGAGCGGTGGATCATCGCGAATCTCAAAGAGACGCAGACTGGCGGTGTTCGCCCCGGCCAGAGCGTGAGCTTCACAGCGGATGCCCTCTCCGGTCAGCGATTCCAAGGCCGTGTCGAACGGATTGCACCGGCGGCTGGTTCTGAATTCGCCGTGCTCAAACAGGATAATGCAACCGGCAACTTCGTGAAGATTCCCCAGCGGATCGGCGTGCGCATCGCCGTAGATCCCTCCCAGCGCGGCGCCAATCGGCTGCTTCCGGGCATGTCGGTCGAGGTTCGGATCGACACGGGCGCATCCTCATGATCGCCCGATCAACGGCTCTTACCGGCATTCTCCTTCTCGCCGCCTGCGCCGGACCGCGCCCTGCCATTCCGTCTGGGGCAGCCGTCAGAACTGTTGAGGCTTGGCGAGACCGCCATGAAGCGGCCGATGGCGCGATTGATTCTAATTGGTGGACCAACTTTGGCGACCCGGCCCTTTCTGCTCTCATAAGCGAAGCGCTGAAGGAGAACGACGATATCGAGATCGCGGCGGCGCGGGTTGCGGAGGCTCGAGCGCAACTGGCAGGGGCTCGCGGTGCCCAACTCCCGGTCCTGCAGGTGGCGGTCGCAGGCGGGCGCACCCGGAGCGTCAATCCCTTTGGTATCGACGTGAAGCAATGGGCAGCGCAGGGCGGACTCCAGTCATCTTTTGATCTCGACCTCTTCGGCAGATTGAAGAATAGCACCGCCGCCGCCCGCGCGAGCCTACTCGCCACGACCTACAGCCGCGACACGGTGCGGCTCGCAGTCGTGACCGCTGTCGCCAGCACCTACGTTCAACTGCGCACGGCCGATGCCCGTCTCGACCTGCTAAGGCGGACGCTGGAAGCGCGCGCAAGCACTCTGAAGCTCATTAGGAGACGGGCCGAAGCGGGTTATGGATCGCAGCTTGATCAGGCCCAGGCGGAGGCCGAGTATGAAGCGACCGCGCAGGCTATACCCCCCGTCGAACTTGCGATCGCCAAGCTCGAAAATGGCCTCAGCACTATTCTTGGCCAAGCGCCGGGCCCGATCGCGCGGGGCAAAAGCCTGAACCAGATCGCTCTGCCAGCCGTTCCAATTCAGCTGCCAGCGGCGATCCTGAGGCGGCGACCTGATCTTGCGGCATCCGAGCAGCAGGTAGTCGCCGCCGATCACGCGCTTGATGCTGCGCGTGCGGCTTTCATGCCCAACATCAGTCTGTCGGCGTCTGGCGGCTTCGTCTCCTCTTCGCTGCTGCCCGACGATCCTCTGTCGATTTACTCGTTAGGCAGCAGCATATTGGCGCCGATATTCAACGGTGGCCGGATCAAAGCGCAAGCTGACGGCGCGGCGGCTCGTCGGGACCAAGCGGCCTTCGCCTATCGCCGGGCCGCGCTCACAGCCTTTCGCGAAGTCGAGGACGGCATGGCGACGATACAGCGAATGGGTGAGCAGGAGGCTGCACTCTCCCGGCAGCACGATGCGCTCGCACGAACGCAAGGCCTCGCTTTCCGCCGCTACAGAGAGGGTTATTCGCCTTATCTTGAACAGCTCGACGCCGAACGCAGCCTGCTGTCGTCGGACCTGGCTCTCGTGCAGAACCGCAGCGATCGGCTGATCGCAGCGATCAGTTTCTATCAGGCGCTAGGCGGCGGGTGGCAGCCCGCTTCCTCTACCGAGTGACGAGGGATGGCGCGCCTTCTCATCTTCTTGATGTTCGTGGCCGTGGTTATCTCCAGCTCGCTGGCTCTGAAAACCTGTTCGGAAAGCCCTTCGCCTCGATCCGCGATTACCAACGTCGATGGATCGGCGCTGGTCGCTTTGCGCGATGGTTCGACCATGATGGCGGCACGGGGCACAGTGGGTCGAGACCTTGTCGATTGGCTCGCCGTTCGCGAGCCCGGTTCAAAGATGTTCGAGCTCGGAGGGCAGGAATTCGTCGGGCGTACTGCCGAGCCGACGGCGGAATCAGTCGGGCGAGTTTCGAGATTGATCGCCATGCTGCGTGCGAATGCCGACGTGCGGGTCATGATTGTGGGTCATACTGACCCATCTGGCGATGTTGCGGCCGACCATGCGCTTGGTTTCGAACGCGCCGACCGATTGGCCCGTCTCCTCCGCGAGGGTGGAGTCTCGAAATCCCGGATTTCGACGGACAGCAAGGGGGCCGAAAGTCCTATCGCACCCAATGACAGTCCGGAGGGCCGTGCAAAGAATCAGCGCGTCAGCCTTATGTTGAGCCGAGAGGACTGACATGGACAGCTCGGGTTCAATCCTGACTGCGATGGTGGGCCTTGCCGGTGCGGCAATCGGCGGGTTCGGATCGTTCATGACATCCTGGCTCACGGTGCGGGCACAGATCGCGCAAAAAATCCGGTCGGAGGCGCGCAGTCGCCGCGAAGAAATCTACTCCGATTTCATAAAGGAGGCGACACGGCTTTTCGGTGATGCTCTCGGGCACGAACGCGAAGACGTTTCAGACCTCGTAACGCTTTATGCTCTGGTCGCCCGGATGCGGCTCATCGCCCCCGGCGATGTGATCGATCGCGCTGATCACGTCCTCGATTCGATCGTAAGCGCGTATCTCGGACCGAATCGAACTTTACATGAGTTGAGGCAATTCGCCCACGATGGCGGGATGGATCCCCTCCGCCAATTTAGCGAGGCTTGCCGAGCCGAGCTGACACGCTTCGGCGATGCGTGAAGCAAATGCTTCTCCGCGACAGCTTCAAGTTGACGCCGGCTGATGAGGCGTCTCCCCGGCCACCTTTCACGCAACTTGAGCAGACCATTATTAGGTTAGCGTCTCACCCGCAGGAATGGCCTCTCCCAGATACTCGATTGGCCCGCTTTTTCTGGGTGATGAGGTATGGGGCGAACGTAAGGCCGCTGGCGAATTCGCGTCTCGAGGCGCTCCGCCTTCTCGCGGCCTGCATCCATTCTGGTCGCCATTTTGGCCGGCCCGGAGCCGTCGAGAGGATTTTCCTCGACGCCGGTTGGGAGCTATCCGATATCGCGGCAGTGCGATCAGCTGTTCGACTCAACTAACCGGATCGTCCTGGGCGGGTGATCGGTGTTCACATCGCGTCCGAAATCAAAGAATGCGCCTCATCCGCGAGAGCTTCTTCAGCGGCACAAGGCCAAAATATCGGCTGTCGAAGCCTTGCGGGTGATGGGAGCCAATGTAAATTTGCCCTGTCGGAATTACACCGGACCAGCTGGCGTGTGACAGCTTCCTGCCATCGCGGGTGAGCGGAAGCGCTATCCCCAGCAGCATGCCATTGCAGTAGAAGCGGGTGTCGCGGGCCCCCGGTCCTGCGCGCGATGGTCCTTCCTCCCAGGTCAGTCGATCACCGGGCATACACAGCGCGTGCTTGGTGACGTTGACCGGCTTCGGGCCGGCGATCGGGTGTCTTAGCTCATACATGACATAGTCGCCGCGCACGATTGGTCCTGGCGCCTTCGCGACCGCCCAGGCCTCGATAGATGGGCTCATCACGAGCGTCACCTGGGGCACGAACCGGGCGGCGAGGAGCGCCGCCGGGATCGCAATGCCGAGTACGATCCAGAACCGTCGTGGTCGCGCAGGAGTGTCGGGGCCTGGCGCACCCAGCGCCATGGACGCCTCTCGCGGGAGACGACGCGACGCAGCCCAGAGGGCTTTGAGCGCCCTAGCGAGCAGCCAGAAGAGCCTGAGCATCGCGCACCTCCTCACGTCCACCGAGACGCGCAATCTCATCGAGCAATCCCGATAGTGCGCTGTCGCCGTAGACGACGTACCGCGCGTGAGGGCTCTCATCGTCGCGCTCACAATAGGCCTGCGTCGGATCGCCGGGTATCATCGCCAACGCAGGGACCCGCGCGACGCCGTGCTGGCGGAACACGATCGGATCGATGATGAGCTGGACCTCCCGCATAACGCAATTCGGACCTTCGCAGCCCGGATCGAGCCTCAAGATCTGCGCGGACAGCCTCGCCATCGGCCCGACCTTGTGCAGGCCCCCCGGCATTCCCCTGAACGCCATCACCCCGTGGACCCTCTGCAATTGCGCAGCATAGGTGCGTAGCGTCGCGATCGGCATGGACGAGGAGACGAACAGCACCGGCACGAAGCCTTTCGGCTGGGTTGCCGGGGCCGCGTGGGCCAGCGCCTCCTCTGCGGCGGGCTCAAGCCCGAGCGCTTGCCGCAGACGCTTCGCCTGCACGTCTCGTTCCGCGGCGAGGCGCGCCTCGCCAGCTTCGATCGCCACGCGCGCACGCGCCTCCATCGCAGGTTGGGCGGCGCGATTGCGCAGCCCATCGAACGCCCGCCGGCGGGCGGTCTCATTTCCTTGCTGCGGAATGCGCGGATCGGGCGCCGATGTCGTTCGGTCCTTGGCCCCGGCGATCGTGCCCTTCAATCGTTCCAGCGCGGGACCACCCTGGCCCTGAATTTTCTCGCGTCCGGTGTCTTGGGCAAGCGCACCGGTCGTGAAGACCAATGCCGCTGCGGCCACGAGGTTATTTCTGTACGGCATTGAGATATGCATCGACGCGGTCCTTCATGTCGATCTGAATGTCGGTCTGGGCGCGCGCTTCGATGTCCGCATAATATTCGCTGAGGTCGATCTTGCTGAAATCGAGCGCCTGGAATTCCTCCGGCGTGAAGCCTCGGCACATAGGATGTTTCGCCGTTCCCCAGAGATTGCCGTTGAAGGCGGTCAGCTGGGGTCGACCCTGCTCCTGGATGATCCTGCCGAGCTTGGTATTGAAGCAGCAATGGCCGCGAGCTTTCTGCAGGCAGATGCCGAGGAAGCTCGCAGTGCAATAGCTGCCGATTTCGTGGCACATGCCCGAACCTCGAAGCATGCCCGTTTCCATGTCCTCCTGGTCGCAGCCCGAAAACAGGAACTCGATCATGAAATTGATCGCGAGGCTGATCGCGATCGAGGTAGGGTCGAGCCCGACGACCAGCGCATGGGCGCCGGCGCTCGCCGCCTCACCGGCGGTTGCTCCGGCGCGAAACGCCGCGAACGCCGCGCTCATTCCCTGGAAGACGCCCTTTGCGACCGCGATCTTCGTGCCGATCGAGCCGATTTTCGACCCCATGCCGTCCTTGACGATCTTGCCCTTGTCCTTGCAGCAATTGGACAGCGTGGTGGCGATGCCAGGCGGGCGGCAGCGCATGCCTCGCCCTGAAAATATCTCGACATTGCCCAGGCAGTTTCCCTCTGCATCTATCGGCCCATCGGGCTCCGAGCCCGGATCCTGTATGGGCGGCTCGGTCACGATAGGGTTGGTTTCGAGATTGGCGCATTGGTTCGGCGAGCAGCTTGGCGGGCCGCCCGAGACCTTCGTCACGCAGGCGAACTGGCTTCCGACCGGGCAACTATATTGCCCTGCGGCATCGAGGGTGCAGGCCACCTCCTGGAGAGGGCACAGATGCTGACCGTTGGTCGTCATTGAGCAATAGGCGGTCTCGCCTTCATCGGCCGCGTCGCCGCTGTTGTTGAGATCGGCCGCGCACATGTAGGTTCCCGTCTCCGCAGCCGGGCCGAGATCCGGATCGCTCGGTTCGTCAGGCATGATCGGCTCGATCGCAGCGCGCGCTCGTGCCGTCGGCTCCGCTTCGACCCGCGCCGATGCAGGAACCGCCCAGACGCATGTGATTGCGGTGGAGAGAAGCAGCCCCACGGCGATCACGGGTTGGATTCGCGATCTCATCGGACGGTTCCCGTGCAGACAAGGTCCGCGCCCGCGAGCCGAACGGTCTGCATCATCACGACGGCCTCAGGAAAGTCATCGAGGCAGCCGCAGGCTGATACGATCTCCTCGCCCGGACCGACCGGGCAGACATTTGCACCGTCGCAGGAGTGGTAGAAGGTGTCGTAGCCAATTGGATTGTTTTGCTTGGCGCCGACGACACCGGCGATCGCTGCATCGCTGTTCACCTTGGGCGCCCGCGTCTTGCATATCGGTTCGCAGGCGGAAACCGACCCACGGTCTGGCAGGGAGAAGGGCCGCGTGCTGGACGCGAAGCTGCCGTCGCTCTGGCGCGCGCGATCGGCGAGCAGCGTTTCTGTCGAATGATCGATGATATAGGTGCCGCGGCTGGTGTCCGGCTGTGGCAGCGTGTCGACCTTGCACCTGTAGGTGCGGTTCTTCTGGAAGAAGTCCCTGGTGAGCTCGACGGGACAGCCGTTCCCTCCCATGATGCGGGTCTGGGTGAGGGGACGCAGCCCGGTGGCTACGCCATTGATCCAGGTCTGCACGCCGTCGACGAGCTCACTGTCCAGCGAGCATTGCGGATCGCTTGCGATGCCGCTGCACTGATCGACAACCTGTTCCAGCGTCTTGCAGCTGTCGTCGACGTCGATATGGATTTGCGCGAAGCCCTCGCCACCATCCGAGACGGCGAGCCTCAGCCAGACCTCGTGATCACCGGCAGTCAGATACGGTTTCAGATCGAAATAGGGATATTGATAGAAGGTCTTCTTCTGCTCGCACTTGCCGGGCGGTAGCCCGAGCGAGGTCCAGCTGCCGGGGCCAGACGCGATCAGGGTTCCATCGATGCGGACCTGGCCCCAGTCGTCGGCGAAAAACTGGGTGAGCCGGGCATCGAGGATGCGGCCGGCGTCGCCGACGTGGAGCGTCATCCTGAAATCGATCAGGCTGCAACTCCCTCCATTCAGGCTGTTGTCCGAGGGCGACCCCATGAGGAAGTCGAGGGACGAGCCACTTGCGATGGTCGAATATCCGCCCGCTATCCGGCTGATGATTTCGTCCGGCCTGGCCTGCAAGACCGTTACCCGCCGCTCGATCGCGCATTGTCGGTACTGGAGCGCCGTCCCGGTGCCGATCGCTGAGCCCTTCAGCGCCTGGAAAACCGGGTTGACGGTCGAGTTGCCGAAGGCGTCGGCTGCCATCCCGGCAGGGTTCGTGCGATACTGGGTCTGCGGCAGCGCTGCGTCGGGTGCGCAGGCCGTCGACTGCGCGCCCACATACCGGATCGCCGGTCCATCGATGACCGCCTCGACCACGCCGTAGCGAGGATCGGCGGTCGTCAGTGCGCCGATCATGCCGCCACCGAGATCTCGCAGAACCGAGGGCATGTTATTCCACGCGAGGTTCGAGCCGCAGCTGTTATTGATGCAATAGCAGCCTGCGAGCTGAGGCATGTCGACCTGCGCGAGCTTGAGCGCGCGCGCCGCGTCCACGTCCCAGCGATAAAAGCCGCACTGGCTCCAGCTTCCGGGTGCGCAGGAGATGATCCCGTTCGCGCAGATTCCCGAGACTGGTACGGGCAGGTTCGACTGGCTGTCGACCGTGCCGTCGAGGTCGGTATCGCGGGAAATCCGAACCGTTCCGAGATCCCCGGTGCCCGAGGGTTGAACCAGCACCTCGAGCATCGTGGCGGTCTTCTGGCAGGCGATGTTCGGGGTGAAGACCTTGCTGTTGTCGATCGTCCGGACCGGTTGCCCGGAGAGACCGGGCGTGAGGTAGTTCTCCTGGATCCGGTCGCTGTCGCTCGTCTTGGCCCGCGACGCTTCCGCGGCGGCGCGCGCGCGATCCTGCATGCTTTGGCCTGACGCCGGCTGGGTGAAGAGGGTAGCCAGCGCGGCCGCGATGGCAGTCCAGCCTTGGGGGGCGAGACCGAACTGCCAAAGGGAGGCCGCGACCGCGCTGGCCAGGGGTGGAGCGACGCTGCGGGGGCATTGCAGCGCCGCTCCCGTCTCGCATCGCTGCCGGCGGCCAGGCAGGCCTTGGCGGGCGGACCTCCACAAGGGGCCGGCAGCGTCTGCGGGACGTGGGGGAAGGCTTCTGCTCACGGGACCGCGATCCCGGCGCAGCAGATAACCTTTTCGAAGAGCATGAACTGGGCATTGTCCTTGCCCGGCGCATGCTTGGCCGAGGACCAGAGCGAGCCTGACCGACCGATGTTGACGCACTTGCCGCCCTTCACGGGCTCCATCAGCTGGAGTTTGTAGCGGCTCTTGGTCCAGATCGGCTGTGGGATGTACGAGCAGCCGTCCGCAGAGCTTATGGTGAGAGCGCCGAGCCGTCCCATCATGAAGGTGCCTCGCGCGGCCAGTCCCGCCCAGGCTTCGACACTGTCGTCGAAATGGATGTCACCCGCGATCGGGTAGGTCGCCCCCCACGAGCCCATGCACCAGAAGAGCGGATCGATCACCTTGCCGGCGGCTGCGGCCGCGCTGTCGCCCATACATGCGAGACCGGCCGCGGGATTGCCGAACAGGATAGCCTCGGGCTGGATGATGCTGCCGAGGGCGGCGGACTGCCAGGTGGGCAGGACCTCGGTGATCATCGCCACGTCGAAGCCGTCATTTTCGAGACAGGGCAGATCCGTGAACATGTCCAGCATCGCCCAGACCGGCGAGATGTAATAGTGCATCTGGGCGAACATCTTCCGCGTGTTCGTTCCGTCCGCGATGCTCGACTGGCTGCCCTGCAGCTTGCCGCCAGTGGGCATGAGATCGGCGCCCAAGGCCATCATGCAGCCGGGTTCCGTCACCACGTCGATCATCCGGTTCGGCGACCAGTAGGAGACCTTCACTCCGAACCAGAACTGCACACCCTTCCGGCAGGCGCATAGCGGCTTGGAGGCGGACTGGGCATCGAGCGCCTTGTCGAGCTTGTCGAAGCTGCCCACGCGAATCCCGCCGACAGTGATCGGAAAGATGCAGGTCCACCGCACTTTGGTGATCGGATTGAAGATCGTGCCGGCTTCGCATTTCGAGGCATGCGCCTGGCTCGGCCAGGCGATCGCCGCCATGAGACCTATGAGGAGGCCGATCAGAAATATGGGAAGCCGCCGGGTCATCGTGGCGCCCCGGTGGAAAGAGTGCGGCTTTTCGGGCCGATCTCATGGAGGACGAGGCTTGTGCCGACCTGGGTTATGACGACGGGCGCGGCTTGCAGGCCGAGCCGATCCTTCACCTGATCCTGCAGGATATAGATCGCGCGGCCAGTCTTCTCGCCAAGCGCGATGGCATCACCGCTATCCCTGCCGAGCGCAGCCAGCAAAATGAAGTCACTCGGCCGCGCTGTTCTGAGAGCCCAGGCGAGATCGCCGGGATGAACGACGACGATACGCTGAGGCAATTTCACATATGTCAGCGGATTGAAGGTGAACCCCTTGGGATAGAGGACGCGCCCGTCGGGCAGCTTCAGATCGAAATCGAGAGTGTAGAAGGGCACGACGGTTCGCGTGCGGTCCGCCGCCGCTGCGGGCAGCGCGGCTGCTTTGAGAGCGCTCCAGCGACTGCGCGGACCGAACTTCGCGCTCATGTCCCTGGGTAGCGTCGCCACCCTGGCCTCGATCTCGGCGAGCGCATCGGGTTCGGCGACCGGATAGGTCCGCCCGATCGTACTCGTTCGCGCGGGAGTCCCCTGCGCGAACGCGCTGCAGGCCAGGCTCATCGCGGCGAGGAATCCGAAGGCCGGGAATAGCGGCATCAAGTCCGCCCTAACGGTCATGGCGGCGATGCCAGTCATAGGGCCCTGGATCCGGCAGCCCAATCAGAGACGCGATGAGCGTGATCAGAGCGATCGGCGTTAGCACCCACAGCACCACCCGCGCTCCAGCGTCGAGGCCGGGCGCGGCCAAGAGCATCAGGCTCTGGACGAGGAGCAGCAGGAACCCACCAAGCGCTAGCCGGATTGCCGACTGGGAGGGGTGAGCCGAGATGAGCCCGTTCACGACACGCGTCTCCGCCGCCACCGCGAGAGCAGCCGAGCAGCAAGGACCGAGAGGACCAGCAGCAGGATGCCGGTCGCAAAGCATGACGCCGCGACGATCGCTGTGGCGCGCAGCACCATCATTCTCGGCTGGTGCAGCAAGAACCCGGATACCAGCACCAGCAGGCCGATCATCGTCGTCTCGATACAGACCAGCCGGAAGCGCCACCGAAAGGATTCGGACTCGAACCGCGCGGCGAGGCGCTGCTCGACAAGTCGTTCGATCTGCGCTTCCTCAGTCTCGTTCCTGGATGGAAACAGGTCTGGATGCGGCGAGGCGGAGCTGCGCAGTCTCATCGCACTGCTCCCCCCGCAACCTCGGCGAGGTCCACACCTGCGAGGTGGCAGACAGCCTCGAGCGGGGAGAGCCCGCGGCGCATCAGTCCTTCGAACGCTGCGACTTCGTCAGGCGCGGAGGTGTTGATCCAGTAGCTGAAAGGATCGACGACCAGACGCGCGATTCCGAGACCCAGCGGGGAGTCGATGAACACCTCGCTATAATTGGGCTTGGAATTCCGCACCGACTTCAGGAGGTCGAGGACGAACCCGGAGTAATCCAGAATCTTGTTGTCGACCGCCCGGTCATACGTCGAACCCTGCAGCAAGAAGCGGGTCGCCGCATTCTCCAGGATGACCTGCCCGGTGCCTCCGAACAGCGTCAGGTCGTTCATCGACTGCAGGACGATACCGAACGAGCCACGATATTTGCGCGCGCGGCGATAGCCTTGTCCGAACGCCTCAGCGAGCCGCGAGAGATCCTGGCCATCGGTGCGGGTCATGAACTGTGCAGCCTCGTCGCACAGTACGAAGCGCGGTCGGTCACGCGCCGACAGATAGAGTTCCTGCGTGACCGCATTCACCACGACCATCACGATCACGTTGAAGAGGTCGGGCATCGCCTTGAGGCGCTCGAGCTCCAGCACCACGAACTCGTCCGAGCGGATGTCGAGCGTCGAGGGGCCGTTGAAGTAATGGCCATAGGCACCGTCCGACCCGAAATCACGCAGGTTGAAGGCAAGCTCGCGGGCGATCGGAATGAGATGGTCGACCCGGTCGAGTTCGCTGGTGGTGAGCTCCGGATAGGTGCCCAGCCACTCCCGGACCGCATCGATGCCATGATCGGCGTGCCCCGTGTCGATCGTCCACTGGACGGCCGACTTCAGGAGATTCCATTCCGAGGTGGTGACGCCCTTGCGGGTCGATGCGTTCGCCATTTCCGCGACGATCGCCACGGCCATGGTGATCGCCGACTGCTTGTCGTCACCATCGAGCGCCAGGCCCATGTCAAAGGGGTTGAGGACGAGATACTCCTCGCCGATGTCGATGTATCGGCCCGAGCACAGCGTGCAGAGCTTCTTGTAACTCCCGCCGATATCGATGATCCGAATGAGCGCGCCGCAGGCATAATATTGCTGGCACAGATTGTTGAGCAGGAAGCTCTTGCCCGCCCCGCTTTCGGCGGACACGATGAAATTGTAATTGTTGATGCGCGGATCGAAGAGGTCGAGCGTAACGAGCTGGCCCTTTCGCCCGGCATAGAGGAGGGCAGGGCGGCCTCCACCCCGGAAATCGGTCTGGATTGGTGCCATCAGCACCGCTGCCTTCACCGGCATCCGAAAATCGCGCTCCAGCATGCGGAGCGTTGTGCGATCGGGATAGAGCCCGAAGGGCAGGCTCATCACCAGCAGCGTCGGGTTGAGATAGCTTTCCTCCTGCATCGAGAAAGGAAGCGGCTCGCCTTCCCAGAGCCGTTTGGCGCGCGCGGCCAGCTCACGGGCATGATGCCGGTCCCGGCCGAACACCCACAGGCACGGGATCACGCGAACGAACTTGGAGTTGCCGGCCTCGTCGAGAATCCAGCCGATCTCCTCGATCTGCTTGCCGACCTCGACGGCGAACGACCCGGCCGCCTTCTGTGCAGAGAGGATCTGCGCGCGCTTGTGGATCTCGAACTGCGAATGATCGAACAGGATGTTGAGCGTGTAGAGGAAGGGACCGCCGATCTGGTCGCTATCTTCCGAGGACCCGCGCATGCCTCCCATCAAGCGGTTGGCGCGCTCCGCCGTTATCCGGCGCGCCGGAGCCTTGGGCGTGAGGCAGCGGGCCACCTGATTGCCGAGGAACACCTCCGCGCCTTCGAATACCAGATCTGGCCCGGCATCGATGATCTGCTTGCCGACCGGTGGCGCGCCAACCGTGCTCCCATCAGCGAAGACACCCGGTGCGGCATTGGCGACGCCATTGAAGATCCGTCGATAGAAGGAGACGAGCTCCTCGGGCGGGAGGCGCCGGATGCCCAGCTTGGAGAGTTGCTCCTCGACCTGGCGGCGGAGATCCTCTCCCAGCGGACGGCGTGTCTTGATTGACAACAGCGTGCGAAAGTTGCGGACCGGGATGTCATGGAGCGCGCGCAGCCCGTGGCGCCCGGCGCTGAGATAGTCTCGCGTCCGGCGCGCGGACGCCTGAATCAGCGGATCGTCACGGGTCTTGAGATCAAGAAACGCATCGAGCGCGCCGTCGATCAGCGGGTCGGCGAAGGTGTGGAGCTGGAGGACGGTGCCGTCCGGGAAATGGATGTTGAGGAGACCCTGCAGAGCGCTCTGGACATGAGCGAACATGTAGGCTGCAGGCTCGATCTCCCAGGCGTGCCCCCAGCTATCGTCAATGCACAGAAACGCCTCGTGCTCGGCATCCCAGGCGACCAGCGGCAGATAGTCGGAGTAGCTGTCGCGCTTCACTGCGCTGCGCAGCCGTGAGTAGGTGAGACCGCGCGCGCTCACGGCTTGGGTTCCGTGGCCACCGGCGCTGCCGGGACAGGCTCTCCGACCGCATCGCTGGTTTCCCTCACCTGACCAAGGACAGGGGCTCGCGCCGATCGGTCGGGGGCGACAACCAGCGTGCCGCCAACGACCCAAACCGGCTTATCGACCACCGAATAGACGTAGCGCGGCATGTAAAGCCGGTCTGGCCGCGAGCGATCGACATAAGGGAGGATCAGTGTGCGGACGGTGCGCGCCGGCTTGAGCATCGGCGTGACCGGCGCGTCGATCAGCCCTTTCAATTCGGCATAGACGCTGTCCCGGTAGCTTCCATAGACCCCGTCGCTGGCTGCCCGCCCAGAGCGGGGCTGTGCGCCGTGAAGCATTTTCTTGTCATTGGTGACACTGGGGTCGGACTCGGTAGCCACGCCTGCGACGGCATCGGCATAGGCCTTGTCGGGGTGAACGCATTGACCGTGGTCGCTGTTCTTGCAGTCGAACTTTTCGGAATATGGCGACATGAGCGAACCGACCGTCGCGCAGCCCGAGAGCAGGCCGATGATGGGTACAAGGCACAAGCGCCTGAGGGCGGCGGCGGTTCTGACCATCGGGGTCACTCCTTTTCTGAGGGGGGCTGGCATCAGAATTTCGAGCCCACCGAGGGTTTGATCTCGAGCGCGAGACCTTCCTGGATCACGACCACCACGTCCTTGGCGGCACCGACCTCGACGACCGGTCCCGCCTGGCGGGCGAGGTCGAGATAGAAGTCGGTGAGTTTGTCCGACGACTTGGACAGGCCGCCGGCGATGCCGGTCTTCACCGCGTCGCCCGCATCGAGGCTGCGAACGCTGCCGAGGGCCGACGTTGAAAGGCTTCCAAACGAGCCCTCCACCGACTGTGAGATCCCAGCGATCGTGCCGGCGATGAAGGAGCGCGCGAGCGTCGCGCCGGCCCTGGTCACGACCTTGCCCGACAGGCCCTTCTTGCCATCAGTGTCGACGAAGAAGCCCTTGATCGACTGATCGACGACGGCATGCTCATCGAAGTCGACACACGAGATCGATACCAGCTGTACCTCGACCCGCTCCTTGGCGAGGCTCCCCGTCGCATTGCCGATCACAAAGCAGCCAGCGAGGTTCGCCTTCACGTCGTTGGGCAGCACTGCCGGCGCCTGAACGCGCGCGATGATCGGCTCAGGGTTGCTCGTCGCGTCCTTGCTCGCCAGCGCGTCGATGCCGGTCAGCAGCCTCGCCTTCATGAAACCAGGAGGCAAATAGATGGTCCGCGTCGCTTTTTTTGAGCGAGCCCCGCCGGCCGCGCCTCCCTCTGCAGAAGCGGCCGATGTCGCGGCTCCGATCGCGCCAACCTGCCGCTCTATGGGAGGCGCTGGCGGCGGCGGTGGTGCGGAGGGAGCGACAGGCGGCGCGGGCACCTTGTCCGCCTCGGCGCGCGCCTCGGGCGGTGCCGGAGGATAGGCCGGTGCGTCGCCGGGCAACGCGGGTGGCAGTCCGTCATCGGTTGACTGGACGTCTAACCGCGGCCGCGCCGCGGCGCCGGGCGTCACCTTGCCCTCTTCGATCGCGGTGACCCGGTCGCCGAGCAGGGACTGTCCGTCGAGGATCTTCTGGAGATCCCCGCGCATCTTGACCTCGAGGCTGTCGCCGCGCAGGCCCGCGCCCATGTCGAGGTTAGAGACCTCGGGCGGTTTGACGACGTCCTTCTTGCCAGCCGAGCTCGCCGTGTAGAGGCCGACACCGACTAACGCGATCGTCGAGACGACGCCGAGCTGTTTGGCCCTTAACTTCTGGTCTGAGGTCAGCTTCTCCCACTGCGCGCGAATGTCGAGGAGCGCAGGTGGATGAACCGCCGCTGCGGGCGCATCATCCTCGCGGCGCTCGGTCACCGGCTCATCGCCGGTCTCCTGACCCGCGCTCATTGCTGAACACTCCGGCGAACGACGATGAGACGCGCCGTCTCGGTCGGCGAGACCGTCATCCGGTCGAGCGTCACCGAGAAGATGTCGGCACCGATCACCCGGTCGAGGAAGTCGCGCTCATCTAGCGTCACCGCATGATCGGCGCGAACGGCATATTCGCTGGCCGACAGCCCCGCACCATCGATCTCCAGCCGCCGCCGCTCCGTCAGTGTGACACCGACGAGGGACCCCAAGGCGAGCCTGTCCCGGACGGGCGCAGCCTCTGTGAAGGAAGCCGGCACCCGATCCTGAAGGATAGCGAGAGCGATACCTACGGCGCGCTCTTCCTCGACGAGCGGCGACAGCAATGCATCATTGGCACGAGCGCGTTGCACGGTGCCCGGCACGAGCGATACCGTCTGGGCAGGGATATCGGAGGGCTCGGCGTAGAGCGGGTAGATCGCGCCGTTGCACGAGACGAAGAACTCGGACGGCGCCGTCACATAGGTCCGCGTCTTTGTACCGCCGCCTGGACCGTTGGGATCATCGATTTCCTGGACGAGGAACTTGATCCAGGCGTCGGACCCGCCGCGCTCGACGGCGAGCCCTTTCTCAGCTGAGAATTTGACGTCATCGATATCGCCACCAACGCACACGACGTGGTTCACGTCGCGGTTGGACAGTCGGATCCGGCTTGTCTGATCGGGTTGGGCTGTGATCGACGTCGAGGTCGATTGGGCGAGAGCAGGCGTTGCGACGCAGGCTCCCAAGATGCAGGCAATATAGCCCGCGCGGACGCACGTCCGCTTAGCGGCCATCGGCACTGAAATTCTCCTCTTGAAGGGCGGTCAGCCAGAAGCGGCCGTTCTCGAGCGCGAAGCGGATGCGCAGCGTGCCGCGGAACTTGCGGATCACCCCGCCGATCACGCGTACCTTTTCGACGGGCACCACGATCTCGCTCGCAGTGTGCGTCACCGGTTGGTCGGACCGGACATAGGTGGCGATCGACAGCGTCGGGTTGTTGCTGAGTTCGCCCAGCAACCGCGTGAGGCTGTCGCGCAGCGAATTGTAGGCGCTGGGATGGACGATCGTCAGCAGCTCCTGGAACTGCCGGTCGGCGGAATAGGCCGAATAGGTGCCCGCCAGGCTGACGATGTTGAAGGTGATCGCGCGGAGATAGGCCTCGGAGGGCTTGGCGCCGGTGACGTAGAGGTCGCCGCCTGCCGCAAAGGGCACCACGATCGTGCGCTGGTTGAGGTTCGAGGTGTAGAGCACCGTTCCCAGCACGGCGGTGATCCCGAACATGCCGATGATCGAGAATTTGAGCAGCCGGTTTTCCTCGAAGAGGTTCGCCGAGCCCTGCAGATAACGGTGCAGGTGCCAGCTCGGCCTGGTGTCGCCGATCAGGTCGGCGGGCGCCTTGCGGCGGAAGCGGGACATAAGCGGACCTACTCGAAGAAGCGGGTCTGGGTCGGACCCGGATAATGGCGGAAGCGGGTGAGGCCCCAGCGCCAGGCGAGATGCGGAATGAAGCCCCGGGGCTTGGTCCGCTTCCACGGGATGAAGAGGAGAAGAGCGCCAATGAGCGACCAGCCGATGATCCCGCCGACGATCACGGCGACGAAGATCACGCTCATCACGACGATGAACTCCTGACTGTCGAACCAGAGGATCTGGACCGGACGGTGCAGGTATTGCGGCAGACGTTCGTCCAACGCCCTTCTCCCTTGCTTCACCACGCCTGTGCGTGGGTTCACGAAGGGCACCATCGCCCCTCGTCTGGGTGGCAAGCCGTGCGGCCGGGCGAGCCGGCGCAGGGCGCGCCGAGCTTCAGATCACCATGCCGAAGGTCTGGAGGATCGAGTCAGCCTTGATGAGGCAGACCGCCGCCACGATCGTCGGGATGCCGATCATGATGTTCGAGAAGAGCCGCGAGACGCCGAACAGGAAGGCGGCGACGCCGCCCACGAAGCCCAGCGGGCCCTTCACGCCCTGGTTCACGACGATGTCGTAGATGTCGTAACCGAGGTCGCCTTGGGCGGGCGCCGCGAACGCATGCGCGACGCCCGCGCCTGCGATCGCGGCCAGGAGGAAAAGGAATACCGCGTCGATCGTGCGGAACGTCCTTCCCCGAAGCAGTGTCAACATGAGAGGTCTCCTTCGCTTGGGAGCCGTCCAAACCTGCCTGCCGGCACGAGGTGATCGCATCCGGCCGGCGGGAGCGGTGGAGGGCCCCCGTTCGAGGCCGCCGCCGCCGGCATTCCGGTCCCGACCGAAAGCCTGCCGCGACGCGGCTGGTGGCTCGGGCAGGGTCCGCCAGAAAGGGAGCGGCGCGCGGCCGCAGCGGGTCAGGGACTTCCGCCGGCGCCGGCCTGCTTTGCTTGCAGGAAGGCTTCGAGCTCGCCCTGCTGGAAGCCGGAAACGAGCTTTCCATCGAGGAAGATCGTCGGCGTCGCGGCAATGCCCATCTTGCGCGCCGTCTCGGCGTCGCGCGCAACCTTCTCGGCGCCCGCCTTGCACTTGAGGAGCGAGGGCGGGTTGGCGCCCCCATAGATCGCCTTGAACGCGGCCTCCCGATCGGGCGAGCACAGGATGTGCTCTGCCTTCGCCGCCGCGCCGGGATGGATCGCGCTTACGAAGTAGACGAGCCGCTGAACCTTTTTGCCCTCGGCCGCCTTGGTCAGCCAGAACCGCTCGAGCCCTTGGCAAAACGGACATTCGGGGTCTGTGAACTCGATGACCTTTGGTGCGCCGGCCGGGCCGATCACCAGCGCCTCGGCCTCGTTGATCGCGCCGATTCGCTTCCGGGCGCTCGCCTCCTGGGCCATTGCCGTGACGTTCAGACCGTTTTTGTCGTAAATCGCGCCGAACAGGATGTGCTGGCTCTCGGGCGCGAAATAGATGACTCGCCCGCCTGCGATCGCCTGATATACCTGTCCCTTCAAAGGCGCCGGTCCGAACTCCTCGAACTGGAGGTTGGTGAAGGTCTGTCGCAGCTCCTGTTCCGCTTCGGCGGCGGCTTCGGCGAGCGGGGCGTTGTCGCTCCGCGTCGGCGCATTGCTCTGGGCAAAAGCCGGGTGAGCGAGCGCCAGCGCGGCGCAGAACAAGCCCTTAGCGACGCGCATCGATGCCTCCCGCCACGTGGACCAGGTTGGTCATGAAGATCGAGCGATCGATCCTGAGCGCGGCGCCGATCGCGATCTCGCTGGGCGTCCGGAAGACCGGATCGGTCTGCGCGGGAATCGCCGGATCCAGGCGCGTGATCGAAAAGCCCTGATCGTCGGCACGGATGCCGAGCTTAGGGCTGGACGCGCATGGATAGGCGTCGGCGTCCCGCCGGTTGTCCTGTCCGCAGGCCAGGGCGGGCGTGCCCGCTAGGCCCAGGATGATGGCGATGCCGGGCAGGCATCGGCGGAAAGTCGACATGGCAATACCTCCTCGTGGCGCGAAATCGCGCTGCGAATTGTTGGTCAAAGGGTCGGGCTCGTGGCTTCGGGTCAGAACCCGGGAACAAGCTGCGAGCCGGAACGAGGTGAGGAATGGACAGTCAGAGCGAGCCGCACAATCGGGAGGGCACTGAAGTGCCGAACGTGCGGAATCCGAGGCGGGTGGTTCTTGCCTGCACGCGCGAAAGCGGGAAGCAGTCTGAGGGGCACAATTCGTCTCTCGGAGGCAATCTGGTGCCGTTTCGGTCCGGACTGGTCTATTTTGAAGCGTATCGAGCGGCGCGGCGATCGTGCTTGCCTTGGGCGGGAAGGTAGGAGGCCGATGGAAAGGCAGTCTCGTACGTTCAAATTGCGTCTGTCGCCTGCGGGGATGGACCTTCTGATCGACTCACATTGCCATCTCATCCGTAGCACTAGGTGCCTGCTTGCCTGGGGGACGACGCTTCAGGTCGCCGTTGCTTGTCTGGACCTCGTGCCGGCGGCGGTCGTAGTCGAGAGGCTCTCTGCGGTAACGGCGGCAGGTTTCTACGGCACCGAGGAGCATCATCTGGGTGCTCCGAAGGACTTGACCGTTACCGCGGTACGGATTGCAGATCGCGTAGCTGAAACCGCCCCCAACGGTGATCCACCGATGCTCTCGGCCATCTACATCGCTGCCTTGCAGCAGCTAACGCGCACGGATTGCGACACCCTCCGCGCGGCCTACGAACGTGTCAAACCCGCGAACGCTCGCCTGCAGAGCGCATAATTCAGTGAGATCGCTCGACTATCTGTCCCGCGACGCAGCAATTGTTGCGGCGGTTCCGTTTGACCCAGGTGTTATGCACACCTAGCTTGATCGTCTAACAGGCCTTGGCTGGGCGCACTCTCCGTCAGAAGGAGAAGCGGAAATGTCGCTGGATAGCGAGGCTTCCGTCGCCGATGGTCCGATGTCTCGCGTCAAGGAGCAGTCGGGTCGGCGAATAGAGGAAGCAAGAAAAAGGGAAGGGCTGACCCAGCGCGAACTGGCTCGCGAGCTTGGCATGGGCGTGCGCTGGCTGCGCGAAATTGAGTCCGGCAACCCGAAGGCTCGCCTCGATGACCATCTCCACTGCGCCTATCGCCTTGGCCTCTCGACGGGTCATATTCTGATACCGCTGATGTTCTTCGCACAGAAGATGGCCTTCCCGTGGCAGCTGGCGATTGGTGACCTGCGAGAGCTGGAGCGGCTGTGCATCGAGGTTGTCGCTCAGCGAAACATCGAGCAGCTGACCACTGCCCTGACGCCGAGATGGCGTAACGGCTTTCATCCGTCGGTCGCCTGATGTCGCCGGAAACACCCACCCAGGATCGCATCTACCTGGCGGTGAAGCGCGACTATCTCGATGGAAGGTTCCGACCGACGGAACGCGTGGATATCAAGGCGATCGCGGATCGGCACCTCACGAGCCCCACGCCGGTAAGAGAGGTCCTGTCGCGTTTCGTGGGCGAACGGCTGTTCGAACATCGCCCTGAAGGCGGATTTCGTCCCAGCCTTCCCAGCGCGGACAGACTGGCCGACCTATACGCGTTGCACCGGGACGCAATTGCCATCGCATTGGGTCATGCCGATACCCAACACTTACGACGCGTGCTTGCGAACCATCGGTCAAGGGTCCGGGAGCCGGATCCGGTTTCCACAGCTCATTCCATCGCGAGCTTTTTCGCGTCAATTGCGGACGGCGCGCGCAATATCGAGCTCCACGATCACGTTCAGAATCTGGGTGAACGATTGCTTTTGCCGCGGATCGAGGAATCGAGAGTGCTCGACGGCTTGGAACAAGAACTCAAATCGATGATGCGAAACGGTCTCGTCGATATCAGAAATGTGGTGGGTAAGCGTGTTGCGCGTTACCATGACCGGCGGATTGCTCGGTCTTCTGAGATTGTAGAAGCCATGGCTCAGCCCGCGTAAGCTGGTCGGAATGCACGTCCGTGTCGCTGCCGCAACAAAATATATGCTGCAAATATTGCGGCATATATTCTGAAGATTGGGCAAAATCTCGAGCCTACACCTTGCTCCGCCGCAGATGGATGCGGTAACTCACGAAGGAGCATGTCATGCAGCGCATCGATGAAACGGAGAGCCTCGACCTGATCGATCTGGGTTCCGCGACGATCGAGACAAAGGGCAACGTCGGCCTCAGCGACGATCACGACAACGGCCAGATCCCGTCTTTCGGCGGTCTGTCCGACGACTGATCGTCACGCGTGCGCTCGGGTGGCCGGGCGCACGCAACTGCAGGCAGTCCCCCCATGGATTTGGCTCCTTCGCCCGCACTCCATTATTGCTCCACTGGCTCCAGCGTCGTCTTCCTGGATCCGGACCAGAACAGATACTTCAAACTTCCGCCCCGGCTGGAAGCCGCTTTCAGGGCGGTGATCTTGTTCGAGCCGACGTCTTCTGATGATTGCGACGCAATCGATATCCTGAAACGCCGCAAGATCCTTGTCAGCGGCACAGCGTCGTCTGGTGCCGTCTCAGGGCCTGGCGTTCTCCCGTTGAGGGCCGACATTCCCACGTCTGACGATGTCAGACCTTCCCTGATTTTGACCGGCAGGGCGCTCGTGCTGAGAGTATGGGCGGCTTCCATTACCCGCAGGCAGACATTGGGAGAGCTGATTCAGGTAATCGAGACCGCGGCCCGTCTTCGGACTGTGCCACCGGAGCAAAATCACGCTTCAGTTCTTCATCGGATCTCGGCCGCGGTGCGCCGGGTCGACCGGATCATTTCGCCACGTGAACAGTGCCTGCCGCGTTCCCTCTGTCTCCACATGCTCTGCCGTTGGGCCGGAATAGACACGTGCATGGTGTTGGGCGTGAGAGACGACCCATTTCAAGCGCACTGCTGGGTCCAATCGGGTGGCGTTGCCGTGTCCGGCGACTTCGAGCAGGCTAGCTTGTTCACACCGATCCTGGTCATCGCGTGAGTCCGCGATATGCCATCGTGGTCGGCCCAGAAGGCTTGGTCGAACATTCGGTGCTGGAGCCAGGAAGCCTGGACGGGAGGCTGTCTCGAAAAAACCGTTCTCGGTTGGCGATCCTTACGAGTGCTTCCACAAAATCTGCGACGATCTCTCCCGCGAATGGGCGTGTCGTCGGTGAGATCTACCACCGGCACGGGCCGAGAGATCCGCTTGCCAGCATTGATGAGACCGTCGGTCAGGCATTGGGAAGGGGTGACTTTCGTGACCTGATCCGCCGATACTGGGGTAGTTACATTGTCGCAATCGAGTGCGGAGACTCCGTGATCGTTGGTCGCGATCCTTCAGCGACCATGCCCTGCTACAGGATGGATATCGATCAATATTCCGTATTTGCATCACACGTGTCCCTGTTCAGCGACCTGAATGGCTTGCCTCACGCGATCGATTGGAATGGGGTATCTCGTCACCTGTTCGCCGGGACTCTCCCAACGCGGGACACCTCGCTCAAAGGCGTCACCGAATTGTTGCCCGGGACGGCGGTTCGTCTCCGCGCCGGAGCTTCCGAAATACTGGAACTTTGGTCGCCTTGGGCCTTCGTCGCCTCGCGACCGAACGTGTCCATCGACGACAACATCATCGCCTTGCGACGAACGGTGCAGACCTGCGTCGCGGCACGCGCCCGACAGTTTAAGCGTCCGATCATAACCGTATCGGGCGGACTGGACTCGTCGATCGTAGCCGCGGTCGCCGCCCCGACGTCCCAAGATCTACTTGGCATGACCATGTACACCGATGATCCGGCGGGGGACGAGCGTGCCTACGCGCAAGCGCTCTGCGACGCACTGGGAATGGGCCTGACCGCGGTGCGATATGACGTGTCGTCTGTCGACATCGGCAAGCCGTACAGCCCGCATTTGCCGCGGCCTGTCGGGCGGACGATCGGAACAGCCTACGAGAGCGCTCTCATCGCTGTGGCGAAAGCCGAGGGCGCCGATGGCTTCTTAAGCGGGAACGGCGGAGACAACGCCTTTGCTTACTCTCGCTCCGCAAAACCCGTCGTCGATCGATATCTTCGAGAGGGGCTCGGTCGTGGTGTGATCGGCACCATCAGCGATATCGCTACGATGGCTGGGGCTAGCTACGCCGAAGTGGTGCGCGCCGCGTGGAGAACGTATCGCAAGCGCCGCCGCCCCTACAGATGGACGACCAGTACGCGGTTCCTTCATCCAGACCTCGTGTGCGAGATCGATCGCGAACCGCTATCTCATCCCTGGTTGCAGGGGCCTGACGACGCCCTTCCCGGACAGCTTGGCCATATCGCCGGTATTCTCCACGCGCACCGGAACTTGGACCCGCAGCGCGGCTTGGCCGCGAGTGCGGTTGCGCCCCTCATGTCCCAGCCAATTTTGGAACTCTGCTTGGGCATCCCCTCGTGGCATTGGTGCCATGGTGGTCGAGATCGCAGCCCGATACGATCGGCGTTCAAGGTCGACCTACCTGATCTGATTGCGGCCAGGCGGGTGAAGGGCACGCCCGACGGCTTCAATGCCGAAATCCTTCCACACTACCAGACCCAAATAAAGGAGCGGCTGCTCTCCGGCCGCCTCATGAATGCCGGGCTGCTAGACCGAGCGGAGCTCGGGCGGGTACTTGATAGCCCCCGTGACGCAAACCCCGGCGATCGCACGCGGATCGTCGATCTGCTCGATACAGAGGCCTGGCTCGATCATTGGACCGGCGTGGCCGGCGCTTCACCCGCCTCGCGACGCAGCTGATCCCAATGCCGCAAGTCTTCCGAGCGAGCGGGATCCGTTGACCGCAGATTCTTGAGCCAGTAATCAAACCAATCGAGACTGCGTTTATAGACCGCCAGCCGATGGGCTGGCTGCCACTTCACATGATACTCATCCGGGAAGACGAAAAGGTCGACGGGGGCGTTATTCTCGCGCAGCGCCGTGAAGCCGCCAAGAGCATCGATATATTCCCGGTCAGCTATCTGAAGGAGAAGCGGTATCTTGACCCGTCTTGCGTTGAGGGACAGGGCAATGTTTCGCCAAAAGCCGTCGTCAGCATCGGAAATTTTGGGATAACCCGTCGCCAGAAATTCCCTTGCGGCCGCTGGGCCCACGAAAGCATGAAACACCGGATCCCAGCAACAACTGCTGCTCGCCGCTGCCGCAAACATGCGGCTGTTAATCAGTCCAAATTCGATGGTAGAGCCTCCGTCGCTGAGACCAGTTATGCCGACGCGTGCTGGATCGATGACGCCGCGGTTGGTGAGGTCCTGGACAGCAGTCTCTAGCGATGACTGCACACTCTTTCTGTCTGCAAAATCCGTCAGGTTTTCGCGGTTGATTTCGGCTGCCGTCGTGGCTCCATGTGCGATCGCATATATCTGGGGCCGGCTGAAGCTCAGAACTGCATAGCCGCGATTTGCGAAGGCCTGAATTGGATATTCGTCCCCGGTGCCACCGCGCAGGAAACCTCTGGTGTCATATTGGACGATGATCAATGGGTAGCGCGTCCCGGCTTTATAGTCTGTCGGATAGACGAGGTCGCCGATTGTCTCGATCCCGAATGCGTTATTCCATGACAGGCGCTCGACGCGGCCGAGCCTGAGCCTCTGAAACTCCGGGTTCGGATCGAAAATCGTATCGGACGATCCTCCGTAAGGATCAACCAGCACGATTCTTTCCGGAGAAGTCGACCCCTGCCTCAGACAGAGCATTTTCTCTGCGATGGGCTGGCAGTCTTTGAGAACATCAGTCGTTGCAAACATGCGGCGGGGCTCAGTTGCACCAACGGTCCACTCGTAGAGAGCCGTTTCGCCATTAGAAACACCTTCGCGCCTGAGATAGCGCACTGCCTTACCGTCACCTGTCCAGAAGGGGCGATACAATCGCCCACTGCAGACCGAAGCTCTGCATTCTTGCAGGTGGCCGAGAGCATCGCGGACCTGAAGTGTTACACGGTACACGCCCGGCCCGGAGCTCTGTAGCCAAGCTTTCCATCCGCCAGGGGACGCCATCGGGGTTGTTTCCATGCCCGGATCCGCGTTCCTCTGCCGCAGGAGCGCCACCTCGCTCTCCATCGCCGGTCGCAATTTGTGCGAGGCCATGTCGAAGGCGAAGTCTTCAGAGGAGATCGGCTTTGCCGGAAACGGGCGGTTGCTGTTCATAGGTGAGTACCGGTCGTCATAGTGAAATCCGGTCGCCGCTTCGCGTTCTATGGCAGCGGTCGACCTTTGAATGCCTGGTCTTCCTCGTAGCAGGAGAACCCCATGCTGGTCGTCGATGGCAAAGGATTCGACGTCGAACAGGACTGCGGACACGGGGGTGCTGCCTTGTCCCGTTGTGTCGGCTCGCCAGACCTGCGTGAAGCCGCCGTTCTGCTTGAGGAAGTACACCCATCGACCGTCCAGTGACCATTGCGGATGAATGTTTGCCGGAAGTCCCATCGGAAAGACGTTCGTTGCGCGAAAGTCCATGGTCGCCTTGATGAGCGTGTCTCCCGTATCGACGATCGTCGGAGAGGCGTTCATGCGTAGATCCATGACGATCATCGCAAGGCAGTAGGTGTTCGTTGAAGGATCGCCTCGCCGGACTTGAACGGCTATCCTCTTCCCATCTGGGGAGACCGCCATGATACGGGGATCCGGCGAGAAAGCCGCTTCTGAGCCCATGTCCCGCAGGCCGACAAGATCTTCGGGAGTGAGAGGCCGAGGATCTTGGCGCGCCCCGATGGATGGCATCATTGCTGACGCACAACTGGAGCCCCTCGGACTGGCGGTCGCTTCAGCGCTAAGCATGGCAAAAGCGCATATCGCTGCCGCAACACCGCGTGCACGCACGAGGCGCATTACCAGGCCTTCCTCAAGGCCAGTCCGATATATCGCCCGACGACGCTGTAATTGGTGCTGTCATACGGAGCGGCGCTCGGATCGGTATTGCGGATGATCGACGGCTTCTCATTCAGGAGATTGATCACCGAAAAAGTGAACTCGATCCCCTTGAACAATCCAGTGCCGCCGGCGGTGATCTTGGTCACAAGGTCGAGGGTCGCGAAAGATCCCACGCGCGCCGGTGCGGCGTAGCGAACGTCATCCGTCCCACCGATATAATTGACTACGATCGTTGAGAGGACGTTCGCCTGCTCCCATGATCCGAGGAATCTTCCGCGCCAATGCGGCGGATTGAAAATGGTGCCGGCGAGTTGTTGCCACGCTTGACCGCGCAGAACTTGCTGGTCACTCGTGAGGTAGCTGGTCGCCAGGGTCAGGTTCAACCGTTGCCCGCTATTGAAAGCGTGATGATATGCGATCTCGGCATCGACACCCTGGAGTTTCTGCCGAGCAGTGTTCCGCAGGCTATTATCGACGACAGCCCCGACCTTGCTCGGGTCGAAGGCCGCACCGGTTATATTACTCAGTCCCTGACTCAAGCTGGATACGATGTCAGCGACGGCCGCCACACTCGGATTGAAACTTATCAGCTGGGCGTAGGTCGGATTGGAGAATGAAGTCGACGCAGCCGAAATTGGCGTGGCCACGCGATCACGATAGTCGATGTGGAAATAGGTCGCGCTGAGCTTGAGATCCTTGGCGAACGGGGGATTCCAATCGAGTGACCCGGACCAGGTTTCGGCTCTTTCCGGCTCGAGGGCCTTGTTTCCGCCAGTTACATACAGGACCGTGGACCCGTTAGGCACGGATGGTCCGATGAAAATCGTCGGAAGGGCCAATGTGGCCTGGCGAATCTGATATTCCTGAAAGAGGGTTTGAGCCTTGAAGGATCTACCCCAGCTGCCGCTTGCTGTGAGGCCTCCGACGAAATCGATGTTGATGCCGACCCGAGGCGTGGTGATGTCCGCGATCCCCGGGTAGTTTTCGTAGCGAACCGCCGCGTTGATGACGGCGCTTCGGATCAAGTGAGCGATGCTGTCGGGGCCCAGCACGGGAAACGAGGCTTCTGCATAACCGTAATAGGATCCCCGGCTGGGCGAGAGGTTGAGGGAGGGGGCCGATGCGCCCACCGTGATCTGGTAGGCTCGCAACGCAGTGGAGCGATAGCCTCCCCCGACGGCTAGCCGCGCGTCGCCGCCTGGAAGTCTGAAGAGAGGGCCTTCTGCGCCTGCCTCTACGGTGTAGACCTTGTTGTCATAGGCTAGATCGGCGGACGACACGGTCGGAGGTACCGCTCGTCGCGACTGGAGGCGCGCATCGCTTTCGCTATAGGTGCCGTTGATCGATGCTTCCCATCTCGCGGGGAGGTGAACTCGTAAGGTCGGTGAGACGGAGAACGTGGTCACCCTTGTTTGAACGATGTTGCCGTACGTAGTTGCGTCGGCGGTTACGCTGAAAGGTGTCGAGCGGGTCGAGGTCCTGCGGCTGAACTGACCATCGACGTCAAACTCGATAGAGCCTGCAAGATCCTGGTGCGCCGAGCCGACGAGGGCGTATTGCTTCTGCGGTGGCAGCAATGCTGCGGACCCATTGAGGGCACGCGTATAGCTGCGGTCTGCCGCCGTCACCGCGGTCGCCCTATTGAAATCCCCGGTAAGGACAGCGCCGCCACTGGACCATTTGCGGCCCACGATGGCCTGATACTCTTGCTGAACATTTCCTCCATCGGTTGAGGCGCCAAAGCGTGCGGCCGTCTCGATCCCGGAGAAGTCGCGCCGCAAAATCACATTGGCGACGCCCGCGACCGCGTCCGAGCCGTAGATTGCTGACGCTCCGTCCGGAATGACCTCGACGCGCTCGACCGCCAGCAGCGGAATGGCCGAGATATCGACCCCCTGAGCAATGGCGTCATACGCCAGGCGGTGCCCGTTGATTAGCGTAAGCGTCGCATCAGGACCCACGCCACGCAGGTTTAGCGCGGATGAGCTGGTAAGGTTCTGGCTGTTTCCTTGCGCTTGAACGCCAGGATTCTGGCCACCCGAAAAGTTCTGCAGGAGGGAGCGCGCAAAGCTTCCGAGATCGGTTAGACCCTGCGCCTCGATGTCTTGCCGAGTGCTGATTATCGACCCTGGCGAGGAGTTTGCCCCCCGAATGTGGCTGCCAGTTACCACGATGTCCGTTGTGGCGGTCGGACCATTGTCTACTTGGTCCGACGCGACGTTTCGCCCCCGGACGACAAAGCCTCCGTCACGATATTCTGCGATGAGATCGGTCCCGGCAAGAAGTTGACGGATGGCCTCCTTCACGGTGAAAATGCCGTGAACTGCATGGGACTTCCTGCCGGCGACGGTCTGGGAAGAGAATATCACCTCTTGACCAGACTGTCGGCTCACCGATTTCAGCGCCTCGCCGAGATCGGTGCCTTCGACGTCATATTGACGCGCCACATCCTGCGCGAACGCCGTCTGCGCATGACACAAAGCCCCCATCGCGGCCGCCGCGAACAGCGCGCCGCGGCCTAAACCGCGTATTTTCATGGTCGCCCCCTATTGCCCCATTCTGGATGGTTCAGGGGCGATGGACGGCGGCATCGGCGAACTACGGGGCCGGACGTGACATTTTTTGTGTCTTGGCGCCGTCCGTGTCCGCCAAGATCACCGACGAGTGAGCATGATGTCGCCTCCGTCCTGGCGACGCACGGCCAGATCGAGAGCCAATGCGCTTCTTTCAGCGACGCGCACCGGGTCGTCCAACCGGAATCTGCCTGAGACTTTCAACGCGGCGAGATCAGAGGAGCCGAGGTGAATCTGCACGCCGCCGAGGCGGTTCGAGGCTGCGACGACGGTCTGAAGCGGCGCTTCGCTGAATTCCTCCCATGCGGCATCGTCCGCGGACGGAACAGGCGAGAATGACGTCGGCGTTGCCGCGACGGCGATCGGCGGACCGCCCGTGACAAAACGCTGGCCGCTGCCATCGGTCACGAAATCGACTGCCTCTCCGGCTCCCAGGCGTCGCACCTCCGGGTTGCTCCGCCCGGTAGGCTTCAAAGCGACGTCAATGCTTCCACGCGTCAGATGCACGCTGACTCTACCCGATGTCAGCAGCGCCACCTCGAAGATCGTGCCGCGGGCTGTGACGCTGCCTCTCCCGGCCCAAACCACGAAGGGACGCGTCTCATGAGCAACCTCGAACTGTGCCTTGCCCCGTTGCAGCGTCAAAGATCGTACCCGGTCACCATAGGCGATCCGGATCGAGCTGTTCGCCTCCAGCGTGACGCGAGAGCCATCTGACAGGGTTTGCGACAGGATCTGACCCGCGCCAGTCGCGAGCGCCATGGCGCCTTGCCTGTCCGCCCGCCGGTTGGCGACCACCGTTGCTGACTGCCAGTCTGGGTAAGCCAAGTGGACCACAAGCGCCGCACCAGCGAGAAGGAGGCAGAACGCTATGCCAGCCGCGCTGAGCAGCCAAATACGCCCTCCGCCGGCGCCATCAACACCGGGGCGCCTCTTGCTGTACGTGTCGTTCCCGCCCGAGCCATCCGCCTCATCCCTGAGGAACTTCCCCATGGCGTAGATTTCTCCCGCCCGGTTGTAGAAGGCACGGTGGAGCGCGCCTCGGGCCAGCCAAGCCTCGAAATCGGAGCGGTGGGCCTCTGCTTCCGGACCACGCATACGGCCGAACCAGATACTGGCTTCCGCCATGATCCCGTCCTGCTCCGGCGTTTCCTGAGCGTCTTCCTCACTCATTCCCGATCCAATGCCTCGCCGATGCGCAGCACGGCCTGCGCAATATGCCACTCAACCGTCCGCGTGCTGATCCCCAGCCGATCCGCGATGATCTTGACGCTGACCTCATCCACGCGGTGCAGCAGGAACACGTCTCTCGTCCGAGGTGGCAGCGCTTCGACCGCCGCACGATACCGTTCGCGCATCTGCGTCATTTCCATCTCGTGGCACTGTTCGGGAGGTACGGCGGGATCAATGCCATCCATCGGCACAAAGCCTGGTACGCGGCCCAGCCTGCGGTTCCTGTCGATGAGGAGATTCCGCATGATCCGCTTCAGGTAGCCCGTCGGGTCGTTGAGCTCCTCGAACGGCCGGCCGGCCGCCAACCGCATGAAGAGCTCCTGCACCAGGTCGTCTGGATCCTCCCGCCCCCGGAAGCGCAGCTGGAAATAGCGCGCGAGCCGCGGCGCTTCCGACCGGTACATCGCATCCAGGTCCCGATGCCTGGCTCGGGAGGCGGCATCTCCCTCCGCGTGAGTTGCGTTTCTTTCAGCCAAGGCGCAGCCCGCCGCTGGCTGATGCCGGCACAAAGCCAAAGGTAGAAATCGTCACGAGCTTCCCGCTTCCGGGAGCCGGTCAATATGCCGTTGCTATCGCCTGACGCTGAATGGACGGGCGCTCGTGATGCCGGGCGGGAAATTCCACAGCGGCTCCTGCCGGCTCTTTTCCTCCGCTGCAGCGCAAATGTGCATCACATCTGCGTGGATCGCAACTGACGATCGTGCGATCCCCGTCAGCTTCTCGCCTTTATCACGAGAGCAAGCTCGTCGAGACACTCATCGAGCATCCGCAGGCCGCCCGCAGACAGGTCGACATTGACCCGGCGACCGTCACGAGGATCAGGATGCCGTGTCAGCAGACCGCGCTTCACCAGCCGGTTGATGGTGAACAGCGCGGTGCGCTCGGGGACCAGCGCAGCACCGCCAAGTCCGGTCAAGGACATCGGTCGATGTTCATTGCGCGTGTAGAGATCGAGCATCATGTCGAGCGCTGGAGTCGAGAAAAGGTCGCGTCCGAGCCGTTCTCCGAGATGGCGATTGGCCCGGATGATCAAGCGCGCGAGCCCCATCCTATCGAGATCGATCGACCCATATTGCGGAAGCGGGGGGCTCATGAGGCACCATCCCATGACGATGGGCCAATAGGTCGCGCTCGGGCGATGGCCAACGCCTTCCGCTCCGGATGCTTCCCTGGCATCGCGGTGTGCAATCGCCAGATCATATGGGAAAAGTCGAACCGGTCCGGCATCTTACACCTCCTTTTCGCTGGGACGCAGCATCCCGGAGGCTGGGTGTCACGGTATTGTAAGATTCCCGGAAAAAATCCGACAAAATTCCCGGAAATTCTGACAGACCTACCGATCGATCCAAATTGGAGGAAACTGAGTGAGGTATCCGCGTGGACCGCGTCAACCTAACTTCCCGAAGAAACGGCGATAGACTTCGTCTTCAGAGATTCGTGATCTTCATTATGGTTTCTCTTGATGACCTAAATTCGGAGTGTCGTTCGCGGCGCACCTTGATCTTCCGACGACCTGCCTACGAGAGCTAGAGGGGAGGGGGAGCCAGGACTGTGGCCGAGCCTGGAAGGCGGCGGCCTGCAAGCACGCCGCGGAAACGCCGCCGGCTGTCAACCTGAGAGCATTCCCTATGACCTATGCGTCTATCCGTCCCCGGGATCCGGCACTTCAATCCATGGGTGCGGAGCTTGTCCGGAAGCTCGGCGGCGTCTGGCGAGGCGATCACGGCATGTGCCGTTGTCCAGCCCATGCTGACCGCACTCCCAGCCTCTCCATCCGCCTCGGCGACCATGCCCTTCTTTTCAAATGTTTTGCCGGTTGCGATACCAATGACGTCATCCACGAACTGCTGCGCGTCGACCATAACGCCCTCCGGTCATGCGAGGACGGCTGCTGGCCAAACCCGCCCATGACGGCAGATCTGGCGGGGCGACAACGTGCCCTGCGGCTTTGGGACCGCTCCATGCCGATCATCGGCACCATGGCCGAGCAATATCTGCGACGCCGCCGCATCGCCGTTCTGCCGCCAGCCCTTCGGTTCAACGCGCGCACTCCCCTCGGGAGCCGGGGCGCCGTCGACTTTCGGCCCGCGATGATTGCTGCGCTGCACGAGGCGGGGCAATCGGGTGCCCGTTTCGTAGCGGTCCAACGCACCTTCTTCGATCGGGATGATGCCCGCCGCGCGCGAGATCTTGTCGATCCCAGGATGACGCTCGGGCGCCCCCATCGCGGCGCCGTCATGCTCGCTCCATCGACTTCGGTGCTGGGCCTCGCCGAAGGCATCGAGACCGCCGCATCAGTGATGATGCTGTTCGACGTCCCCGTTTGGGCGACGTTGGGCTCAGAGCGCTTTGATCAGATCGCCATACCCGACACCGTCTCCAGGCTCCTGCTTTTTCCCGACAACGACGTCGCTGGCGAGATCGGCGAGGCGCATGCCCTTGCCGCCTACGCACGAGCTGGTCGGACGATCGAGACGCACTATCCACCGGCCGAGCACAAGGACTGGAACGACAAGCTGCGTCTTGGAGGGAAGGGGGGGTGGGAGGGCTGGCGGCAAGTGGCCTGATGATTGGGCTTCCCCCGCCAGGAGACCAAGATCATGAAACATGTTCCCATCCCCGTCCCGGCGTCGAACCTCAGCAAGTCGCCGAGCAATGTGCGCAAGGTCAGCGATGCGTTCGCCGACGCGCAGCTGAAGGCCAACATCAAGGTCAAGGGCGTCCGCCAGAACCTGATCGGCGTGCCGGTGTCCCGCAAGAAGGGTCACTACCGGATCATCGCCGGCGGCCGACGTCTCGATGCCGTCCACAGCCTGATCGAGGACGGCTCGTTCGCCGCGGACTACGAGGTCTATGTGCTGGTCCTCGACAATGCCAAGGAAGCGATCGAGACGAGCCTCGAGGAGAATTTCTTCAACCTCGCGATGAACCCGGCCGATACCTGCCGCGCCTTTCAGGACATCGTCGAGAATGAGGGCAAGACTGCCGAGGAAGTCGCGATCCGGTTCGGCCTCACCGAACGCTTCGTTCGCAGCCGGCTCGCGCTAGCGGACCTTGCCGATCCGGTCTTCGACGCGCTCCGCAACGGCGAGATAACGCTCACCGTCGCTGCAGCCTATGCGAGTGGGAGCAGCGATCGCGACCGGCAGACCGAGGTCTTCGAACTGCTCCGTGGCAGCTACCAGCGCACCAACGCCGATGAAATTCGTCGGCACCTCGCAGAGGGCACCTATGTTGGCGGAGACCCGAAAGCCCGCTTGGTTGGCCGTGACGACTATGTCGCTGCGGGCGGTCGGATCCATGGCGACCTCTTTTCCGACGCCGTGACCGAACGCTGGATCGATGGTGGCCTTCTCGAAAGGCTTGCGGCCGAAAAGCTCGCCATCGCCGCCGAAGCGCTGCGCGACGCCGAGGGGTATAACGAGGTTCGTGTTCTCCCCAAGACCTATGTCGGTTACAACGACACCTGGGATCTGCGGCCGCTCAACGCCGAGTTGCCGCCGCTCACGACCGAGCAAGAGGCGCGTCTCGAGGAAATCGAAACGGAGATCGACGCGGTCAACGCATCGCTGGATCACATCGACGAGGCGGAGGCAGACGCAGTTCGCGCGCGCGGTGAAGCGCTCGAGGCGGAATATAACAACATCGCCAATCGGACGCCCGAGCTCACGATCGAGCAGAAGGGATCGGTCCTCGCCTATCTCGTCATCGGCCAGGACGGCCAGCCCAGGCTCCACGAGCAGCTCTATGTCGCGCCGGCCGCCGAAACAGAGATCGACGACGAGCACGCCGAGACCGAAGCTGCCGATGACGAGGCAGTCGAGGCTATCTCGGAAAGGCCGGTCTACAGCCAGCGCCTCTCGCAGGAACTGGCCGAGATGAAGGCCGAGCTGGTCCGGCTGCATGTTGCGAGCGATCCCGCTTTTGCGCTCGATCTCGTCACCTTCTGGATGGCCGACAAGGCGACCCGCAAATATGGGAGCTTCGACCTTGCGACCGAGATGCGCGCCGACGCCGCCTACTCGCCGCTGACCGGCTATCAGAGTGGTACGCTGGCGGCCGAGGAATGGGACAAGCTCGGCGAGGCGCTCGATCGCAGCTGGACGACCCATGAGACCGTAGCCGCCCGATACGATGCCTTCTGTGCGCTGCCCCAGGAGGCGCGTGCGGCCTGGCTCGGCTGGGCGGTCGCTCGCACCGTGAACGCGGTGGCTGCCGGTCGCACCGGATCGGAGTTCGTCGATCACCTCGGAGCCAAGCTCGGCATCGATGTGGCGGCCTGGTGGCGTCCGACGGCGACCAACTATTTCGACCGCCTCTCGAGCAAGGGTGCGATCCTTGCCCATCTCGAGACGCTCGGAGGCGCCGAACTCGCCAGCCGATACGGCGCATCGAAAAAGCATGATCTGGCGACAGCAGCCGAGAAGATCTTCGCCGGCCAGGTGCCGATCGAGGCAGATCTGCGCGAGGCCGCGCTCGTCTGGGTGCCCGATGTCATGCGCTTCTCGCCGCTCGATGAACGGACCCCTGATGACACCGGCATCGACGCCTCAAATGACGATGGCGAGATGGATGCCGATCTGACGGCGCTTCCCGAAGCAGCCTGACCGCAAGCCCACCAACCTCTCTGGGGTCGCGACCACGCGTCGCGGCCCCCTTTTCGTGTCGCCCGCCCATGACCTCGCCCTGCGGCGGCCCGCTCCGCAACGGAGGGAAGGGGGAGGGAGGATGTGGGCCGATTGGGTCCGAAAGAACCATTGGGAGACCTTCCATGCCCCTACCTCTGCTCGACCTCGCCACTCCGAAGTCGTCCGTCCAATCAAAGTCGGACCTGCTCTTCGCTGTCGCCAACGCCCTTGCCCCACGTCTCGCAGAAGGGCGCCACCTTCGACGTGCCGATCTTGTGCGCGCTATGGAGGAGGCCTTCGGCGCGTCCGATGCGACCGGTCTCTGGACGATGCGCGATGCCTATGATGCCCTTGAAGCCGCACAGGTTCTGTTCGTTCAGCAATGCGGCCTCGATTTCGATCCGCAGGCAGGCTTTGCCGCCGTGGCCCGTATCGAACGCAGCCTCCCCACACAGACCTATCGCAGCGAACAGCAAATCGAGCTGCAGCAGTTCAGCACGCCGCTGAGTTTGGCGTGGGTTGTTGCCGAGGCCGCATGCCTCGCAGCAGAGGACCGCATTCTCGAGCCCTCGGCGGGAACTGGCATGCTGGCCGTGCACGGCAAGCGTGCCGGCGCCACGCTCACGCTCAACGAACGCGATCCGGTCCGCGCCGGGCTCCTGGCACAGCTTCTCGGCTGCACTGTGACCACCCACGATGCCGAGTTCATCAACGACCTTGCCGGACTGGACATCGCACCGACCGTCGTGCTGATCAACCCACCTTTCAGCCGCAGCGAAGGTCGGGGAAAGGATCGCTTTGCAGGCGCCCGACACCTGCGCTCAGCGCTCCTCCGCCTGGCTCCGGCCGGTCGCTGCGTCGCGATCATGCCGCCAAGCTTCGCGTCTGACGGCACCGCCGCCTCCGGCTATGCGATGGTTTCGGAAGTCACAGCCCCGCGCGCCGAGATCACCATACTTGGAAGCCCTTACGTCAAACACGGCACCAGCATCTCGGTCCGCCTGCTCGTGTTCGACAAGGGCTGGGCAGGGCCGGTCGAACGACACGTCGCTGACTCGATCGAGGCTGCAGCCGAACTCGTGCGAGATATCCCGCCACGCCTCTCGCCCGACGATGCCGGGCCACCCGCCGCTCCAGCGCTCGTTCGTCCGCTCCGCCCTGCGGTTCCCACGTCGCCGTCCGCGCTCTTCGGCAATCTCGGAAAGCGTGAGCTCGTGGCCCCTGCGCGGATTGCGCCCGTCTCCGTCGCGTCCGAACTCAGCTACACCATCCGGCAGGCGCCGCTCCCGCCAGGTGATCCGATCGGTCACTACGCGCCATGGCGCCCCGCGCGCATCGAGATCGAGGCAGCCCGGCAACATCCCGACCAACTCGTCGAGTCCGTGGCGATGGCCTCCGTCTCGCCTCCCGCGCCTTCCTATCGACCGATGCTGCAACCCCATGCATTCGCGGCGCTGTCGGACGCACAACTCGAGGCGATCATCCATGCCGGCGAAGCTTGCGAGCGCGATCTGCCGGGCACCTTCTCGCCGAACAAGGCCGGCGACCAGCTTCATGAAGATCCGCAAGGATCTGTTTACCGCGCCGGCTTCTTCATCGCCGATGGCACCGGCGTCGGCAAAGGTCGCGAAGGTGCCGGCATCATTCTCGACCAATGGAACCGCGGTCGCCGGCGCGCCATCTGGATCTCACGCAGCTCCGCTCTCATCGAGGACGCGCGCCGCGACTGGAGCGCTCTCGGCGGCGTCCCGATCGATATCCAGCCGCTCGACGCGTTCCCGCTGGGGCAGCCGGTGGCGATGGACAGCGGCATTCTGTTCCTGACTTACGCGACGCTCCGATCGCAGCGGCACGACCACGCCTCCCGACTTCAACAGTTGCTAGACTGGTCCGGTCCCGACTTTGAAGGCGTCATCCTGCTCGACGAGTCTCATGCACTCGGCAATGCCGCCGGCACCGAGACTGATTATGGCGTCGCCAAGGGGTCGGAACAGGGGCTGGCCGGTGTCCGCCTTCAGATCGCGCTGCCCCGAGCCCGCGTCATTTATGTCTCAGCGACCGGCGCTACGAAGCCCGACAATCTCAGCTATGCGGCGCGGCTCGGCCTTTGGGGGCCTGGCACCGCCTTCCGTGATCGCGATGCCTTTCTCACCGCAATGGAGGAGGGCGGCATCGCGGCTATGGAGATCGTGGCGCGCGATACCAAGGCCATGGGCCTCTACACGGCCCGCGCACTCAGCTTTGCGGGCGTCGAGTATGACCCGCTCGAGCACCAGCTGACGCCCGCGCAGATCGAGATCTACGATGCCTATGCGGATGCATGGGCAGTAATCCACCGCAATGTCGAGGGAGCCCTCAAATCAGCGGGTGTTGTCGATCGCGCCTCGGGACGAACCCTGAATGCGATGGCCAAGGGTGCCGCACTGAGCCGCTTCGAGAGCTCCAAGCAGCGCTTCTGGTCGGCACTCCTCATTTCCATGAAGATGCCCAGCGTCTTCTCCGCGATCGAGACGGAGATCGCTGCCGGCAACGTCGCGGTGGTGCAGCTGGTCAGCACCTCCGAAGCCATCCTCGACCGTCGTCTCGCCGAAATGTCAGCGGAGGAGCGCGCGCATCTCGATCTCGAGCTCTCCCCGAGGGCCACGATGATCGACTACCTCAAATCCGCTTTTCCCATCCAGCAGATGCGTGTCTTCGCCAGCAGTGACGGTACGCTCCGCTCCGAGCCGATGCGCAATGCGGCGGGAGACCTTGTCCAATGCGTCGAGGCAATCGCGGCGCGTGACGCACTGGTGGAAGAGCTCTGCGCGATGCCGCCGGTGCCGGCCGCGCTCGACGCACTGCTCAGCCACTTCGGGACCGACAAGATTGCCGAGGTTACCGGGCGTTCGCGTCGTATCGTGATCGGGCCGGACGGCTGCCAGAAGCTGGAGCGTCGCAGCGCGCGAGCCAATATCGGCGAGACCCAGGCGTTCATGGATGGACGAAAGCCCATATTGGTGTTCAGCGATGCCGGAGGGACCGGCCGGTCCTATCATGCCGACCTTGCCTCCGGCACGGCTCACAAGCGGCGGATCCACTTCCTTCTCGAGCCCGGATGGCGCGCCGACGTTGCCATCCAGGGATTGGGACGCACGCACCGTACAAACCAAAGCGTCCCGCCCGTCTTTCGACCGGTCACGACAAATTGTAAGGGCGAGCGACGTTTCATCTCGACGATTGCCCGACGGCTCGACAGCCTCGGCGCACTGACCCGGGGCCAGAGGCAGACAGGCGGACAGAATCTCTTCAACCCTGCCGACAGTCTCGAAAGCGACTACGCCCGCGAGGCGCTTACCCAGTGGTATCACCTGCTCCACGCAAACAAGCTCGCGAGTGTGAAGATCGAGGAATTTTCAGCGATGACCGGCCTTCGGCTGACGGACGATCAGGGTTGCCTGCTCGACAGGCTGCCGCCCATCCAGCGCTGGCTGAACCGGATCCTGGCGCTTCGCATCGCGACGCAGAACGCAATCTTCGACGAATATGTCGGCCTCATCCAGGCACGCGTCGATGCTGCCCGCGAAGCTGGCACGCTTGATGTCGGCGTCGAGACGATCAGGGCCGAGCGGATCGTCACCTTGTCCGAGCAGGTTCTGCGCAGCGACCCCGTCACGGGCGCCGAGACGAAGCTGCTACAGCTCGAACTCCACCTCCGCCCGCATGTTACCAACTGGAAGCGGCTGATGCAAATCTGGGAGGGGACAGGTGAGATCGATTATCTCCGCAACCGCCGCTCGAAACGTATCGCGCTTCAAGTCCCGTCCTGGTCCATCACTGACGAAGAGGGGCGGATCGTGCCGATGTGCCAACTTGTCCGTCCGACCGGTTCCACGCGCATGAACGAGACGGCTCTGTGGAACAGTCATTGGGAGCGGATCGATCGCGACACCTTCAGGACACTCTGGGAGGCCGAGGCGATCGAGGCAGAGACCAAGGTGGATATCGAGATCGTCAACGTCGCGAGCGGGCTGCTTCTTCCCGTCTGGCACAAGCTGCCCGAGGACGATGTGCGTGTCTGGCGTATCGACGACGGTGCCGGCACAGCAATTCTTGGTCGCTTGGTCCCCCCGGCGGCCGTCGCCGACCTGGATGCGGAGTTCGGTTTGGGGGGCAAGGTCACGCTTGGCGCGGCTGACCTCTGCTCCGCCGCGCAAAGCGGATCGCCGATCGCGTTGCCGGGTCTTGGCGGCGCGACGTTGGCCAGCGTGTTCGTCAACGGAAAGAGGCGCCTGGAGATCCGCGGCTTCCGGCCCGAAGATCGTGAACACTTGAAGGCGCGCGGCGCGTTCAGCGAGGTCATTCAGTACCGCACCAGGCTTTTCGTGCCGATCGACAATGCTGTCCCGGTGCTGGACGCGATCTTGTCGTAACACCGGCTGCAGACATCCATGGACGGCGGCGCAGCAGTGGCACCGCCGCCCAACACTGCGATCAGTTCGTCGGCGTCTCATCGGCGGCCGGCGATGGCGAGACCTCTACCTCCGGTTTCACCCGAGCTCGCCTCGGCTTAGTGGTCGCCTTGGTTTGCGGTGCTTTGTCTACCTTGCCGGTCTTCGTACGGGCCCTTCGCGCAGGCTTCGGCGGCACTGCAGGAGCCGCAGTTTCCTTAGTCTTCCCAGCAGCCCGCTTCGGCTTTGCGGTCGCCGGTGCTTCGACCTCGGCTGAAGTCGCATCCGGTGTGCTTGGTGTCTCGGCAGCTTTCCCAGCCGCCGGCCGCCGACTGCCGAGACCCAGCCGCTTGGCGACCGCACGGCGCGCTTCCGAATAGCTTGGCGCTACCATCGGATAGTCGGTCGGCAGATTATACCGCGCCCGATATTCGGCTGGAGTGAGGCCATGCGTCGAGAGGTGCCTCTTCAACGCCTTATACGGCTTTCCGTCGATCATGCTGCGGATCGCGTCGGGCGAGGCAAGACTCTCCTCGACCGTTATGGCTGGCGCGTAAACTGGTTCGGCCGGTGCCACCGACGCCGGGGCACTTTCTGGAGCTGCGGCCGGAGCAGGTGCCGGCGCGTCACTGGCATCCACAGAGGTCGCCGCCGTCGTCGACGACAGCATCTCCCCGAGCAGCGCCTTTCGCGTACCATCGACGAGCGCCGGTAACTCGGTACTCGGAACGGTATTGTTCGCGAAGTATGCGCTGAGCAAGGTCACGGTCAAAGACATGACGTTCGGCTGTTCGATATCGGCCATGCAGCATCCTCATGAGGATCGAGGTCAGGACCTGCCCGCATGTCTGCGCGGGAGGATCCGAATGACTGCACAATCACCTCTTGGAAGTCAAAGGCGGGGAGGGGGAGTTCGCCTGATGGTGTGAGCATTGGATCGCACCCGACGGACCGAAACATGGGCCGCTGTGCGGCTCCCCTAGCATGAGGACAGTTTGATGACCGACGTCACCACGCCGGGCGCTTTCGCGCGCCTGTACAGCCAGACCCCGTACGATGAGCGGGGGAATTTTGAGTATGTTGGCGATCTCTACCATCAGGCCGAGGCGCTTGATGCGCTCGCCGCGCGCATTGGCAGCCACTTCGGCAAGCACTTCGTCGACGCCAAATTCTCGATCAGGACAGAGCGCTTTGCCGGCGGCAGGAAAGTGATCGCCGAGCTGCTCGATGCCGCTGAAGATCTGAAGGACCGGCAAGCCCAGGACGCCTATGTCGTGCAAGTGCGCGATCAGATCGAGCGGTTCGGCTTCACGCGAACAAACCCGCTCCAAGACTATTGGTCCTGCAGCTTCTACTGCGACGTGCGGATCGGCCGGGCCTATTGGACCGCGCTCGCCAGACGTAGCGGCCTCAGGAACCCGGTAGAGGCGATCGTCTCGCTCGCCGTCTTCAAGAAGCGCGTGAAAGCTGGCGATTGCCTTAAACTTCTCGATGCGCCGGCAGGGCACCGGGCGCTCGGCACGACCCGCGCCATCACCAAGGTCCGCTCGAACGACCTGATCCTCGATGGCCGCAGCTATCTCACGCTGCCGCGTTCGTCCGCCTTCGCCTGCGATGGTCGCCTCATCCGCATCGCCAACGGCTCGGAGCATGATCCCGACGAGCACCTTCTCTACGAGTGGCTGCAGGAGGCTGCCGCCTGATCTGCAAATCCTTCCCGTCGCGGCCGAGCGCCGTCGCCGTGGGAGGGGAGGAAGTGGGGAGTGGATGGCGGGTCGGGATGAGCCCGGCCCGCCAGATCCAAGGAGACCGAACATGGCCAGTCTTGCCCACCAGATCGATATCCCGCCTGTGAATGGCGCCTACCGCGTCGACATCTCGCGCGGCCGGAACGTGTCGCGCGTCTCGTCCGAATGGTTCTCGCGCCCGGACGATGAGAAGTTCCTATCGCTCGACGCGCTCTACGACAGCGTCCGCGCCCGCGCCGATCGCGCGCGCACCCGGATTGTCGAGAGCGATCAGGTCCGCGTCGAGGCCAGCATGAACGGCGCCGAGCGCCTGCAGCTGATCGTTCCCGGTGAAGTTGAGCCGCTCGCGCCCACCAACTGGTCGTTTGGCCAGCTCGCCAGCCTGGTCGGCGCGCCGGCATCGTATCTGCGCACGCTGCCGGCCGCGCTTGCTGGCATCAACCTCCAGCATGGCCTGCTCAACCATCGCGGTGAGCAGGTGAAGCTGCTGCGGACCGAAGAGGGACGCGCCGAGCTGCGCGCAGTCACCGGCCCCGATTACGGCCGCATCTGGGACCATGAGCTGGTCGCAGCGGTGATGCGCATCGCGGGCAACGGTGTCGACGACACGCGTTGGAAGGTGCCGGGCGTCCTCGACTGGCGCTCGATGCACTACAATCCCTATGTCGACGTCACCCGCGACACGACCACGCTCTATGCGTCCGATCGCGACGTGTTCATCTTCCTCGTCGACGACACCCATCCGATCGAGGCCGGCAAGTTGCCGAACGGTGATCCCGACCTGTTCTTCCGCGGCTTCTATTGCTGGAACTCCGAGGTCGGCTCGAAGTCGCTGGGCATCGCGACCTTCTACCTCCGCGCGGTCTGCATGAACCGCAACCTGTGGGGCGTCGAGAGCTTCGAGGAGATCAAGGTCCGCCACTCGAAGTTCGCCGCCAATCGGTTCGCGCACGAGGCCGCGCCGGCGCTGGAGAGCTTCGCCGACTCCTCGGCCGCCAGCTTCATCGACGGCATCAAGACGGCGCGCGGTCGCATCGTTGCACGTACGGACGACGACCGTGAGGCGTTCCTGCGCAAGACCGGCTTCTCGAAGACCGACACCGCCAGGATCATCCAGTCGGTACTTGCCGAGGAAGGGCACCCGCCGGCCAGCCTGTTCGATTTCGTCCAGGGCATCACGGCGCACGCGCGAGATCGCTCCAACCAGGACACCCGTCTCGAGATCGAAGGCAAGGCGCGCAAGCTGCTCGCCAGGGTCAACTGAGCCTCCGCTCCAACCCTCCGCCCACACCTCTCCACTCAGCAACCCACCAGGGCGGTTCCGGCTCGGCCGGGGCCGCCTTTCGTCATCTCGAAAGGTACCATCATGGCTGTTCTTGCCCAGGTCGAACTGACCCGTTTCACCATCGACGTCGAATTCCTCTCCGGCGGCGATCGCTTCGCCAGTGAGACCTACGAGGTCGAAGCGACCGACTGGTTCAGCGCCGAGCGCGAGGCTCTCGAACGTTCGGTCGGTAGCGCCTACGACAATGCGCGCATCCCGAACCTGACCCGCCGCGCGCTGGCTCGCTAGGCGCTGCCCCCTCATACGAATGATCGGACGTCTTCGCCCTGCAGCCGCGCCAATTGTCGCGCGGCGTGGTGCGACCAGGGCGAGGCGTCCGCTCGCATGGAGATTGTTTCCATGTCAGACGATGACGCCCGCGATCTTCTCGCGGAGGCACTCGAACTTCTCAACGATCATCCGCGCTTCAGTCTGCGTCACAATCGCAAGCGCACCAGCTACGCGCTCGCCGCCCGCATCGAAGCCCATCTGCTGGTCTCCTCGGCTACGCAGGACCCCACCCACAACAGGATGCGGCCGCTCACGTCATCGGCCGATTTCGTGCCAATCGATGCGGATCCGGCGCGCGCCATTCGCATCGGGAAAGACCTCTGGGTGCGGGCGTGGGTACGTGTCTCTCCGGACATGGTCTCGGCATCAGATGCCGTTCAGGCCGAAACGTACCGCCAGGCCGTTGCCGAACTGCCTGAACCGACACGCACCATCTTCCTGGCACATCGCCGCGACGACATGCCCTATCCAGACATCGCCGCTTGGCTTGGACTCACGGTCCCTGATGTCGAGCGCCACGTCGGCACCGCAATTGCGACGATCGCCGGCGCCCTCGACAAGGGCTGAACGTCACGCTTTCGCGACAGCTTCCAAGGTCGCCAGCCGCTCGGCCATCGCCTCTACCAGCCGAGCCTGGATGACCAGGCCACGCCCTCGCAAGATCTCGGAAAGGCCGGTAGCCATCTCCACCAGCCCGGATGTCGGTACGCCCACATCGAGCGCGCGCATCATGGCCTGCTCCTCATCGTCGAGCGCTCGCATCGCCCTGCTCCATAAACATTTGCCGGAGTCGCCCCAACCGGGCCGCCAGGGACCATAGCCCAAATATAGGCGGAAATCGCGACCAATCACTGCCCGAGTCACAATTCGCACTTCGTGTAAACGATCATGCCGACTGTCTCTCGTCGGGAGCCGTCCGATCACCTCATTCGCGCACGGGCGGCTTTATTGGACGGTGAAGCTTCTGATCTCGCTCTAATCGCCGACCTCGATGTCGGCGACTGCTACCGCGGCCTGTGTCAAGCCGCACGCTTCTCGACTGCATTCGGCAGGGCAAGGATTGCGGTATCTCTCCTTGACCACACCGACGCTCCGTTGGCTATCTTGAGCCATGCGCCTCATCGAAACCCTCGCTGCGAGACGTGTCTATTATTCGAGGTCGCTTCCGACGCTTCCGGACATCCTCCTCATAGACATCCCGCTACGCTATGCTGGGGACGCCCTGGCCCTGGGGCGGTTCTATCCCGTGATCCTCGAGACGCTCGCCGAGGTCACGGAATTCGAGGCTTTCCTGTGCGAAGATCGAACCGAGCTGGTCGCGCCTAGCCTGCTCGACCGCCGACGCTCGAGCCTCCAAAGCGATGAGATCCTCTTCGCCCGCTATTCGCCACCCGGAGAAGGTTGGCCTTGGCTACTCCTGTGCCGCTGGCCGACCCACTATACCAGGCTCGTGCCGCCGGGCGGCAGTGAGTTCGCTCGCGAGGCTTACACCATCGACGTGTTCGAAAGGCCCGACGACCTCGAGCTCGCAGAGCGGAAGCTCCTTACAACCCTCAGCCCATGCAAGGTGCGCCATATCGGCGTCAGTTACCCTGGCTGGGGGAATGCCTGACCCGTTCCGTCCGTCCTCTACGAGCACAGCACCTCGTCGACAGGCCCATGCATATCGGCCCGGTCCCGCATGAGACCGGTCAGCCAGGTCAGATGGGCGGCCGCGTCGGCAAGAGGAAGGGTGCAGACCTCATCGAAAAGCTCGCGCTGATAGGTTTCGCCGCGATCGAGGGTTTCGCGAAGCCGGCGGCGTGCCGGGCTGTCGTCCTCCTCTATGCCCTCATTGGCATCGCGCGCTGCACCCAACAGCGTGTCGGCAAGCTCCTGCGCGCCATAATAGCCAGCGTCGAGGCCTTCGCTTGCCGAGAGACTGGCAAGCCGCCGCCGCACCCACGGCAAATCCGGATCCACCGCCGCGTCATTGAGCGGCAGGTTGAAATCGTAATTGGTCAGGTAGCTGCTGATCATGGTGGGCTCCCAGGTGCGGTATATGAAACACAACGAGAACATGTGGTCAATCCAGCGCGCTATCTTGACGATATATTTGCCGTGTGCCGCGCAGGCCTCCACCGCTTGATCGGCGTCTTCCAGACTGTCACTCTCGCTAAATGTCGGCGCCCACCATTCTCGCGGTCATCAAATATCTGAGCCTGCTGGTGACGGCCGCCTCCAGCGTCTGGGCACTGATTGCGAAAACGACCTATGAAGACGAGAACAAGCGGAAACGCCTGACTTCCGCCGGCTTCGTCTCGATCGCCATCATCGTCACCTCCGCGTTCCTTGGCATGCTGGCATATGGCTTCGAGACGCTGGTAAAGCAGCAGCAGGAACAGACGGCGGCGACGAAGGCCCAGCGGAAGGAAGCGGCCGAGGCGGCCGATAAGGCCGAGCGTGATCGGATCGCCGCGGCCAGAGAGGCCAGTCGACGCGCCGACGCCGCCGAGCAGCGCTATCTCGTTCTGGCTGCTCAGGCTGAACAACGCCGCAGCGACGAGCGCATTTCGCATCAGATCGTCCTTGGCTCAGCGCGAAATCTCTCCAAGGCAGAAGCCGCACTCAGTCAGCTCGAGCGTCTGCTGCATCCACTGGACTCGCCGGTCATCTCGGTCACCTGGGACGTCGATCTGACGAACCTGAAGGACGACCCTTACTTCAAGATGCTTCAAGACCGGATCGGGCGGCTGTCGCCCCGCGGGAACGAAACGGCTGAGGATCTCGAGCAATATTGGTCGCCCGATCGGACGCGCAGTTGGCTGAGGTTCCGCGAGAGATCGACCTTCTATCCGACGAACGTTGTGGGCATGACGCCGCTCATGCTCGCGAGCTTGCAAACGCGGGTCGACCTGTTCGCCCTGAGCGCAAAGGCCGATTCAGCGAGCCGATTGGCGCGCAGCGACCAGCCCTTCAGCAGCGACTACCGCGTTCTTCTGCACGGCATGCGGTCACACGACGCAGTGGTCGTGACCTACTATCCGACCCGTCTGGAGATCACCGTTACAGATCGCGCCATCAGCGTCGGGGACATCGACAGAAGCGGCGTCATCGCCTCCGTACAGGATTTTCGGAATGCCCAGGTGTTCGTCTCGCTGGTTCCGACCGCCGACGCCTGGAAGGATACCCCCTGGTCCAGTTACGCGAGGATCGGACCGAGCATCCATCTCCAGAAGATCAATATCCGCATCGGCGGCCGTGAATTTCAGATCGACGGGAAAACCATGCAAGCGGATCGCTTGAAGGGTGCCCTTCCACTTTATGCCGGGCATTTCAGCGAATCCTGACCGAGTCTCGCCGTTAGCGCGGTAGCGCGATGACCACAGCCCACCCAAATGGCCACACCGCAGATCGCGATCACCGCCGCGTGGGGCAGGGCAACGAACGGTGCCCACATTCTGGCCGCGACATAATGGATACCCGCCGACAAGCACGCGGCGCGCAGGTTGATCGACTCCCCCGATAGCGGCCGACCCGGACGGGTAAAGCGGACGCGCGAACTGTCATTGCCCGACACCTTATATCGCGCCCTACAAGGTTGAGCACGAGACCGTGCATTTCCTGCGCGTTTTCATGTGGCTCGTATATAGGCGCGTGATATTAATCACTACAGTCTAATGTTCGATGAACCTTTCGAAGATCATAGCGCAAATTCAAAACGATGTTTCTAATGTGAGATGTAATATTCTACCACTTTTTTTACGTAATTCGGATTGTATAAAATACATCGGTCAAGATTAAATCCGTAGTTAGCTCTAGTTCCGTCAGCTATCACTGGGTCAACATTGTTATTTATATCACCTCTCTCGTATGCAAGGCAGCTCTTTTTTGTTCTTTGCTCGCCGTCGGATTTGGAAAAATCGTCCTCATGAAGATGATGATATGCTAGCCAATCCGAAGTTTGGGTATTTTGAATGACTTCAACATACGTAACGCGAGTCCCCTTGGCCACGGCCCTTCCCGTCGTATAACTTGTGACAACGTCATCGGGTGCCGTATACGTCCTGTTCGTATCAATATATTGAGAAAACTGAGATGCACCTGTTGGGGTCCTGTAAGAGCCAACTTTCATTTCTGAAATGAAATAAATATTTATCGGCGCTTCGACTATTTGAAGATATGCAACATGTTGCGGAGATGGGATATTTGATGTCCCATCTACATGACAAATGTGATATATATATTTTCCGGTCTTTACATATTCAAACACATCTTTCCATGATTTGAGAGCGATAGTATCGATATTTGAGATATGTTTTTTATGTATCTTGAGAAATAATTTATATTCTTTTGCCTGATCATCTTGATGGGACAGCGCTATACCGCTTTGCCGCAGTATCGATATTTCCATATACCTATCAGCATTAAATGCTCCGATTGAGGTGCAGTCTGTATAAATAGACCCGGATTTTACGAATAATTTGGCTTGTTGGTCGGCTTCCAGATCTGCGGCGCGCTGTACTTCCTGTACAGTTTCTGCTTCCACGGGTTCCGCCAAAGGCGAAAGCAGGCACAATGCTGCCGCCACTAGCGATACATCTTTCCAGACTACGTGGACGTAGCCGTCATGACCAAGACGTGATTGTCCCGGCATTCTGATATCCCTTCCTAATTTCCAGAGATGGAAAAGGCGCATAATTGGCAATAACTTATCAATCATACCATACCGCGCCTAGAAATTACGACAATCCAGCAATGGCTTATTGGGATATTGGATCATTCCATCATGAACGATCAATCGCTGCATCTGCTGAGGAGTGCAAGGAACGGGCTGTTTTCGCGGAGCCCACGCATTGCTGCACGGAGCTCTAAGGCTCCCGCCGACTTTCAGGGCCGCGCCGAGATCAATGCCATGCGCCGCCTGATCGGCCTGTAGCCGGGAAATCGCATTGATCTCGGCTGCCGAACATAAGTGCGAAAGGGCGCGCTTTTGCTGCTCGGTCAATTGGCCGTGGGCCGTGTTTGCCGGTGCGACGATCATGGCCGTGACGGTGGCGAACCATCCCCAATGCGGGAGGAAAAATGGAGGCTGTCTCATGACCGCGCCTCCTCCGCTGCGGTCAGCACAGCGATCAGGAAGCGACGGCACAAAAGCGGCTCGCTACCCTCTCGCGCCAATTCCGCCGCAGTGTTCCATGCAGCGACGTCACCAACATGCCGCATGATTTGTGCCCACCCGATCCCGAGATAGTTGGGTAGCGCGATAGCCTCGTCCAGCCGAGCTGTCAGGCGCGGCGTTTCGTGCTCGGGCCAGTCAGGACGCCCGGCAAGCGCATAGTTGCGTAGATCCACATCGAGTTGCACATCGGCGACTGCTCCGCTTTTCAGGCGATCCAGCAAAGAGGGCAAAGAAGCGATCACCATGCGCTGAGTGTCCCTTTTCCTGATTCTCCCATGGCAGCGTAGCCGGATGACATCACGGCGTGGGCGCGCGCGCCCCTCTTATGAGCCCGCGGGCAGGCTGGCGTCATGCAATCGGATGATATCGATCCCGCCAGAACCGTAATCGGACCAAGATTCTGGCGAAGGCTACTCACGACAGAATGCCGCTCTGTCGAAACACCGTATCATCCGGTCCGGCGCGATGAGCTGCCCGCGGTAGCAATGCTCACTGGGAAAAATTCACCCGCAGCTGGTCTCTGGCCTGATCTGGTCGGTGGCCGGCTTCGTCCGAATTTGGCCTCCTGTTTCGCTTCTTCAGCTATCGCCACCGACCTGCAAGAATAGTATCGTACCGTGCGGATCCGCACCCGCAATAATGAGCCAGATGCTGATGGTTTCAGAGGATGGGAGATACGACAGGCTGATCGACGCCCTGTATCAGGCTGTTCTGAACACCGATTCCTGGGCTGACACACTCGATCATCTCTCTGCGTTCACCGGCGGGTCGGGCGCCATGCTGGCGGTGCACGATGTCCACCGCAACACCGGAGCTATCGTCACGGCACGCCTGCGCGAAGACCTGAACGCGCTATACGCCACACGGTACAGCAGCAATCCGTACACCTTGGCGATGCGCCCCGACATGGCAGGGCGGCCGGTTTCCTTCAACGCGCTGGTCGATCGTAAGGCGGTACGCAGGACAGCATTCCACGCGGATATCGTTGCTCCCCAAAGGATCATCGATCTAGTTGCGATGATACACCCTCGATTTCTGGCTTCGGGAGCGGTCGGTGGATTTTCGGTGGCCTTGGACGACCGTACTGGGGTCGACTCAAGCAAAGTGATCGAGCGAATGGAGCGGGTGGCATCGCACCTGCGACGAGCGATCGACCTTAGCTTCGCCATGTCACGGGAGAGCGCGACATACGCGCCTACACAGTTTCTGCTCGACCGACTGTCAACGCCGGCGCTCCTCCTCAATGGCTCGGGAACGATCGTCGAGGCGAACGACAAGGCAGACCGCTTGCTCGCCACGGACAATCTGCTCGACACGCGGGATGGGCGGCTGGTAGCGCTCGGCGCCGGTCAGAACGAAACGTTGCAGGCGGCGCTGGCCTCGGCGCTTGGCGCGGCGAACGGCAGGTCAGGTGGCTTCCGGGAGAGCGTCCCTGTCCGGCTAGGGCGCAATGCCATGCCCGCGCTATTGGTGTTGACGCCACTGCCCATGGCGGCGTTCGCAATGTTCGAGGTGGTCGATCCACAGGCGCGACTCCTGGTCCAGATCTTGTTGCCGGAAGGGCCACTGTCTATCGACCACACCTTGCTTGCTGGCCTGTTCGGACTCACACCGGCTGAGGGCCGCGTTGCCTGTCTCATCGCTGCCGGCATCGCACCGCCTCGAGCTGCGACAATGCTTGGCGTCAGCCACAATACTGTGCGCACGCACCTCGCGCGATGCTACGACAAGATCGGCGTCGGCTCGCAGGCAGCGCTGATCAGACTGCTGACGCCGCTGTCAGCGTAACGACGCGGAGTCGTCGCCCAGCTAATGCGGCTCGCCTCACAATCCCGATACGGAACGCGGAGTACGTCAGTTCGACGACGATATCGGAAGCGAGCGCGGGTTAGACTAGGGCATCCTGATCTCCATCACGATCTGGCTCGATCTCTTCTCTCCGACCTTGTGGAAAGAGGCGCGCCGATGAGCCTTCACTGCGTCACGCACGTCCTCATGGGGATGGCCATAGCTGTTCGGTCCGGCGGCTGCGAACCCGATCCAGAGCTCGGGCATCGCGTCCAGCACCTCGACGCTGTGATTATGGATCGACCCGTGATGCGGGAGCATCAGCACGTTGATCATCGGGGTGAACCTCTCATAGAATTTCAGGAAGCGCTGGCGCCGACGAACGCCGTTCAGATGAGCGTCTCCCGTCAGCATCCAGCCGCCGACCTGATCTGCATCGCGGCGCCACCGCCAGTCGTGGTAGATGGGCCTGGCTCTCAACTCGACACCGATCGGCCCCTTTGAGATCGGACCGGCATAGAGCGTCATCGAGACGAGGTTATGATCGCTCCACAGCGCGTCATAGCAATCGCGAAGCCTTTTTCGAACGGCGGGATCCTTCGCTGCCTGCGCGATCTCCTTTTTGCTGATCTTACCGAACTCGGCTTCGAGCACATCGTCGAACGCCTTCTTCTGCGCGCTTGAAGGTTGATGCACATAGGGGACCAGCGCCCAGTTAAGCTGGCTGTTCGGCGTGCTCACGATCAATGCCGCGTCGGGAGCAACGCGTTGCATCCGGGCGGTCCCAGTCGCCTGCCGTTCTGCGGTGATGGGATCCGAAATCTCTTCGGCCTCGCGAGTCCATTTCGTCTCGCAATCCCCTTCGCCGCCGCCTTCCGGCGCGCCGGGGACAACCGGTCCGTCCCCTTCTTCATCAGTCCTTCCATCTACGAAGGTGATCGTCTCCACCCCCCGGCTTCCAAACCAACCGGCAAGATCGCCGACGGCCTCGACAAAGACCCCGCTGAGGCTCTCCTGGCCCGCATCGCGCGCCAGGGTCGCGACGATCGTCTCCTCGTCGAGATAGGGCAGCACGACCTCGCGTACCTTCACGCGTGACAACAGCTTGTCGATGCCGTTCACATGATCGCTGTCGAGATGGGACAGGAACAGGAGATCCAGATCACCACCGGCTGCAACCGTGGCGATTTCGCGGGCGAGGGCATCGGCCTGGTTCGATCCGCAATCATAGGCCCAGCGCAGCGGCTTCCCCCCGGCGCTCAAGGTGCCGCTGAACAGTCCACCCTGACCCACGGCATGCTGTACAAGCTTCACGTCCATCGAATTTCCCCCCGTTTGCCGCCACGCCCGCGCCACGAAATTCCGATCAACTCTGCGATACTGCCCGCGCAGTCGCGACCCACAGACAAACCCGTCTACGCGATGACGGACCGATAGAGCCTCTCAGCTTTCGCGCCGGATCAACACCGAAATGGCGTAATTTGGCATCTCGCTCACGCCACTGTCCCGGGAGCGGACTACGATGCCATTGCCAGGCTCCGTGTAAGGGATCGACCCGACCGACTCCACGCGGAATGGTGTGTCTTGCACCCAGTCTGCATAGTCGAGGCCCATGTCATTCGCGATCCGGTCGATGTCGATCGCGCCGGCCCGGGCAACCAGATGGAGAGCGCCGCCTGGTCTCAGGCGTTCCTCCGCAATGGAAAGCACCCGATCCTCGACCAGGGTCCGGTGGTCCGCATCGCTCTTGATCTCGAACTGCCGCACGATTTCGGTCGCGCTCCGGGCCTTGTGGAAGCCACTGAACCACAGGGTTATGGCGTCGAGCGGTCCCACGGTGTCGAGGAACTGCTCCCATTCTGGGTCGCGAATGATGACGTCGGATTGTACCAGCGTTACGCGATCCGACCCGGCTTGCACTGGCCCATGATAGGTCGAAACGTAGCGACCGCTTGCCAACACCTCGTCTCGGCCCCGCCAGATGTTCGAGCGGGGCACGTCGAGCGCGAGCAGACTTGCCGCAGCTTCGAGGCAATCGGGATTTTCGTCGACCCCGACCAAGTGCGACGCTGCGGGAAATGCTCTGCGAAGGGCAGCGAGACCTTGGCCTCGGCCGCAGCCGACATCAAGGACCGCGCGCATCTCTCCGGCCTGGGCCAAATGCTCGGTGAGCATCTCATAGAGCCCCTGCGCCTGATAGGCCGATGCGTTACTGGCCCATTCATCCGCATAGATCGCACGCGCGATCGCCAGCATCTCACCCTCCGGGGCATCCACGATGCGCTGGTGACAATCGCGGTAGAGCTTGCCGTTACCGCATCCGCAGGGGTCATCGGGACCAAGCTGTTGCTCTGGCTTCATGGCCCAAGGATAGTTTTGTCGCGAACGCTCTACAATCTTGGATATTCTTCCACGAAGAAATCCATGAGGCCGCGGTTGACACGGGCCGCAGGTCAAACGACTTCGCTAGATCCTGATCTGAACTGAGCCACCTGCCATGTCCGCGCTTGTTCCAGCCCCACTCGAAGGATCCGCCCAGCGCGAGGCGGTCGACTCGCTGCGGGGCTACTCCTACCAGATATTGCGGAGCATCGAGGCGTGGCTCGAACTCCAGGATGGTGCGATCCTCGTCCTGGAGGGTGCCGAGGATCTCGATCGGATCGAAGAAACCGGCGCCGCAACCGTTGAGCAGGTGAAGGACACGTCGGGCTCGGGTAACGTCACTCTCAGATCGGCGAGCGTACTCGAAGCGATCGCCAACTTCTGGGACCATCTCGGACGAAATCCGGGGGTACCGATCCAGTTCAGATTTCTGACGACCTCGGGCATCGGCCGCGAGAAAAAGCAACCTTTCGGGTTCGAGATCCCTGGCCTCGAAGCCTGGCAATGTATCCAAGCCGCGCCGAGCGATGAACGATCGCTTGAGATGGCGGCGGCGATACAGAATTTTCTCAAGGGCCATGAAACGCTGGGCGAACCGTTCAGGCTCTGGCTCGGCAACGCATCGGCGGAAGATTTCATCGCCCGCATCGTGATGCCTATGGAGTGGGTAGCCGGCTGGCCCACCTCAACCGACCTCTATGACACGATCGTCGCCAGGCTCGTCGAACTCGGTGAAAAGCGCGGTGTCGGTTCCGCCGACGCGGTCAAGGCGCTCGATGCCCTGCACACCGAAGCGTGGCGTATCGCCACCACCAAGGGCAGCCGAGTGCTCAGGCGCGGCGATCTGCTCAGAATATTCGACCAGGCGGGCACGACCGCCATACCGAACAACCAGTTGCTGGCGCTTCTCGGGGTCGTCACCGGCGTTCAAGCCGGCACGACTG
>Ga0222427_100450_pt1 | contig 63367 bp, 55 predicted proteins | sample 2B20Ametagenome_FD_182890 | JGI IMG/M metagenome (GOLD analysis project Ga0222427, IMG submission 182890) | Enriched microbial communities from leaf-cutter ant dump, University of Wisconsin, Madison, United States - 2B20A (version 2) | ecosystem: Environmental > Terrestrial > Nest > Insects nest... | reverse complement strand
GAGGGTAAACGTACTACGCCATCTATTGTTGCTTTTACGGAAAACGGCGAGCGCAAAGTAGGCGAGCCTGCAAAACGTCAGGCAATCACAAACCCAACAAAAACGATTTATTCTATCAAACGCTTTATGGGTAGCAGCTTTAATGAAGTTGACAAAGAAGTTGGAAGAGTGCCTTATAAAGTGATCAAAGGAGATAACAATACCCCTCGTGTTGAGATTGACGATAGAAAATATACCCCTCAGGAAATTTCGGCAATGGTTTTACAGAAAATGAAAAAAACCGCTGAAGATTTCTTAGGTCAAGAAGTAACTGAAGCTGTAATTACCGTACCTGCTTATTTTAACGACGCACAACGTCAAGCAACTAAAGAAGCTGGTGAAATTGCAGGTTTGCAGGTAAAACGTATCATTAACGAGCCTACTGCAGCAGCTTTAGCTTATGGATTAGATAAAGCTCATAAAGACATGAAAATTGTAGTGTTTGACTGCGGTGGTGGTACACACGACGTTTCAGTGTTGGAGCTTGGTGATGGTGTATTTGAAGTAAAAGCTACTGACGGTGATACTCACTTAGGTGGTGATGACTTTGACCACGTTTTGATTGAGTGGTTGGCTGAAGAATTTAAAAACGAAAACGGTATGGACTTGCACAAAGATCCAATGGCGTTGCAACGTTTAAAAGAAGCTGCTGAGAAAGCTAAAATTGAGCTTTCGAGCACTACTTCAACTGAAATTAACTTACCTTACATTACTGCTGATGCTAGCGGTCCAAAACACTTGGTACGTACTTTAAGCCGTGCTAAATTTGAGCAATTGGCTGGCGATTTGATCAAACGCACTATCGATCCTTGTAAATCGGCTTTGAAAAATGCAGGTTTATCAGTAGGTGATATTGACGAAATCATTTTAGTAGGTGGTTCAACCCGTATCCCTGCTATTCAGGATGCAGTAAAAGCTTTCTTTGGTAAAGAGCCTTCAAAAGGTGTAAACCCTGATGAGGTAGTAGCAATTGGTGCTGCTATTCAAGGTGGTGTATTAACTGGTGATGTAAAAGATGTATTGTTGTTAGACGTTACTCCGCTTTCATTAGGTATTGAAACTATGGGTGGTGTAATGACCAAATTAATTGAGGCTAACACAACTATTCCTACTAAGAAAACGGAAACTTTCTCTACAGCGGCTGATAATCAACCTTCGGTAGAAATTCACATCTTACAAGGTGAACGCCCAATGGCTGCTCAAAATCGTACAATTGGCCGTTTTATGTTAGATGGTATTCCACCAGCGCCTCGCGGTGTACCTCAAATTGAAGTAGCTTTTGATATTGACGCTAACGGTATCTTACACGTAAGTGCAAAAGATAAAGCCACAGGTAAAGAGCAAAAAATTCGTATCGAAGCTTCTTCAGGTTTAACTGATGCTGAAATCCAAAAAATGAAGCAAGAGGCTGAAGCTAATGCTGAAGCTGATAAACAAGCTAAAGAAGAGGCTGATAAAATCAACGCTGCTGATGCATTGATCTTCTCTACCGAGAAACAATTGAAAGAGTTTGGCGATAAATTATCTGCTGATAAAAAAGCTCCAATTGAAGATGGTTTGAAGAAACTGAAAGATGCACACGCTGCTCGTAACTTCGCCGAAATTGATGCTGCACAAGCTGAATTGCAAAATGCTTGGAATGCTGCTTCGGAGGAAATGTACAAAGCAGGACAGGAAGGACAACCTCAAGAAGGCGCAGCACAAGCTGAGCCTCAACAAGGTGGCGATACTGTAACTGATGTTGATTACGAAGAAGTAAAAGACGACGATAAGAAATAATTTTTAATCGTGATACAAAAAAAGGCCCCGACGAATTTGTCGGGGCCTTTTTTTATTTCTCTTGGTCCGTAGTGTTAAGTTAATAACAGGTGGATTCTAATCGTTGACTAGGCAACTGTCAATTAGCTGTTGTAATGTCTTCTCATTTTTAACCAATTCAATAAGCAGCTTAAACTGGTTTTTTGTTCTATCTAAATTTTGAGATGGATAGTGGATAGGGTAGTAAACGCTGCCATTTAAAAAATCAGCCAAAAAGCGGAGCGCCTGCATGTAGATGATATACTTACCACTAAATAAGATTGCCTTCTTTTCTGAAATGGTAAGCATAGTCCCCATTTCAGATAAGTAACCTTCAATCATGGCCGCAAAATAATCTGTACGTATGGCAATTTTAGTAAGATCAGTTTCATTTTCAGAAAACTCACAAAGATAGGTGCGCATCATGTCGCCAAGGTCAGAGATGAACTTGCCAGGCATTAAGGTATCTAAATCAATTACACAAACACCCTCATAAGTATTTTGGGCTAGTAATACATTGTTGATTTTTGTATCGTGATGCATTACCCTGTCAGGCAAACTATCTTTTAACGATTGATATTCCGTAAGGATAGATTTAAAGCCAAGTGCGGTTTCAATTTCTTTTTCGGCCTGTTCTCGCAATGTAGGAGAACTTTGGGCCAAAGCAGTTTGAAATTGGTCGAAACGTAAAACAAGGTCGTGAAAACCTACAATGGTTGCCTGCAGCTTACTGCTATCAAAATCATTAAGTAGTTTGCTGAGTTTTCCAAATTGCTTAGCCGCTTGATAGGCTTGTTGTGGAGCAGTTAAAGTGTCTAGTGCAATGGTATTGTCAACAAAAGGACTTAAACGCCAAAAAGTACCCTGATGTACCACCATGGTATCACCGGTGTGGGTAGCTATTGGGGCAGGAAAAAGATAATTTGGAAAATTCTCTGTTAAAAACTCTGCAATCTGCTTTATGTTATTGGCAACGGCTTCCGGATTGCTAAAAACATGTGTATTGATTTCCTGTAGCACATATTTTTTCTGCTCGCCAGTGGTTTGCGTCAATAAATAGGTTCTGTTGATATGCCCAGAACCTATTTGTTGTATTTTAATACTTTCGCTATCTAAGCTATAAGATTTTAAAATACTTTCATCAACAATTAATTCCATAGTTTTTCTGGATAGTTGCCATTTTTGATAAGTTCATCAATACTTGCTTGAACCAACGGCTTATCTTCCTTATAAGTAACGCCAAACCACTGGTTATCGGTTGGTACTACTTTAAAAGAAGCCTTTTGGGTGCTTACCAGATGCTCGCCTATTAATGGAATAAAGAATTCAGCTTTAGGTTTGTCTTTATTCTCCATGGCGAAGGTTCTAAAAAGATCTTCGGTGATTTTAAAAACGGCTGGAGTAAACCCCCAAAAATTCATAGATACTGGAGTATCAAATTCTAATGGAAACTCGTTGCCATCTTCTTCGTAAACAATCGAATCCTCTTTTTTGTAAACTTTTGTACGTTCTATAATCTCGGTCAAATTACCTGCTTCATCAGCTTTACAAACCCCTCTTGATACCGAACCAAAATCAGATAGGGTTTTGCCAATTTTATAACCGATAATAGCATAATTGGCATCATTTATTTCTGAAGTAAGGAAATCAGCCATTTTTTTGAAAGCATCATAACCATAGAAATCATCAGCGTTAATTACACAGAAAGGCTCTTTAATAGTTTTTCTACCCGAAAGGATAGCATGGGCCGTTCCCCAAGGTTTTTCGCGATAAATTTCTTCATTAATGCCAAATTGCTTCAAGTCAAAATTTTGGTAAACATAGTCTACTTCAATTTTACCTTTTAGTTTCTCGTCAAAAATAGCTTTAAAGTTGTCAGCAAATTCTTCTTTAATGATAAATACAACTTTTCCAAAGCCGGCTTTAATTGCGTCATATATAGAATAATCGATAATGGTCTCTCCGTTAGGACCAAAACCGTCGATTTGTTTCATGCTACCATAGCGGCTGGCCATACCGGCAGCCAAGATTAATAACGTAGGTTTCATTAACTGTTTAGTTTTTAAATGAATATTTAGTTGTCGCCAAAGTTAAGTTTTAGAATCCAAAAAGCCCACCTCCAGATGATTTAGTTGAACGAGTTTTTTTACCGGTCAGCATTCCGAAAATACCTCGAACAATTTCCTTGCCTATCTGTCTGGTAATGGTGGCACCCATGATTTCTTCCACTAAACTCTTTTCACCAGGTTTTGGTTTGCTTTCCTGTTCAATTCTTTTGCGTTCTTCTTCTTCAGCCTTTACCTTATTTTCATTGGCCTGTGCTTCATTTATTTTATCGGTAAGCATTTCATAAGCACTAACCGAATCTACCGTTTCCTTATACTTGGTAAATAAAGGACTTGCTTGCATTAGCTTTTCGCAATCAATGGCTGCCATTGGTCCCATTATTGCCCTAGGAGGGGTAAGTAAAGTGGCCGCCACTTCGGTAGGAATACCTTTCTCGTTCAATACAGTGATAAGTGCTTGACCAGTACCTAATGAAGTCAACACCTTGTCAATTGCATAAAATTCTGATTTGGGGTAAGTATTTACTGTTTTCTTTAAAGCATCCACATCATTAGGTGTAAATGCCCTTAAGGCGTGCTGTACCCTGTTTCCTAATTGCGCAAGTACACTTTCTGGGATATCCATTGGCGATTGCGTACAGAAGAATACACCGATGCCTTTCGAACGAATCAACCTAATAATAGTATTGATTTGTTCTAAAAATGCTTTGGGAGCATCGTTAAAAAGTAAATGCGCTTCATCGAAAAAGAAGACTAGCTTAGGCTTGTCTAAATCTCCGGCCTCAGGCATCGTTTGATAAATTTCGGCCAATAGACTTAATAGAAAAGTGGAATAAAGTACAGGTTGGCTTTGTACATCGGCAATATTTAATAAGCTGATTACGCCTTTGCCATCTACACGGTTGAATAAGTCTTCGATGTTAAAGGACGTTTCACCAAAAATACCACCTAAGCCCTGTTGTTCTATGGCAACAATTTTTCGGAGAATAGTGCTTGAGGTAGCTGTAGAAATTGAGCCATAACTTGACTTTATTTCTTTGGCTCCTTCACCTTCTGCGAGATAACCAAGTAGTTTTTTCAAATCATTCAAATCTACCACAGGCATTTTATGGTCATCCGCATATTTGAACAACACTGCTAAAACGCCAGATTGTGTGTCGTTAAGCTCCAATATTTTGGACAAAAGTACAGGACCAAATTCGGTAACTGTAGCACGCATTTGAGCACCTAGCTTTCCAGTTAGGGAATATATTTCTATAGGAAAACCACTTGGAACAAAAGGCTTATTTAGTTGCTGTGCTCGTTCCTCAATTTTAGGGTTGGCACTGCCTGCTTGATTTAAACCCGAAAGATCTCCCTTAACGTCGAGCATGAAAACGGGCACGCCTGCATCTGATAACTGTTCCGCTAATAGCTGCAAGGTTCTGGTTTTTCCAGTTCCTGTAGCGCCAGCAATAAGGCCGTGTCGGTTCATCATGCGCAAGGGAAGATTTACTTCGGCATCTGCCAAAGCTAAACCATCTAACATGGCAGCACCTAAATAAATATATTCGCCACTTGGTGAGTATGAGGCTTTTATTTTTTCAATGAAGGTAATTTGGTTGGTACTCATAAGCTTATTTTGAAATCTCAAATTAGCAAAAATGAATTATAAACCGTAAATAAAAACATTAAGAAATTGATAAAAATGAAGCTATGATATAAAAAAACCTCTTGTTGTACTCGTATTAATGAGTACGAAGTAGAATATTGTCGATTTACCTACAGGTTTGTGCAGTTTTTTGCTGCTTTTATTTTGAAAAAACATTACTAAAATGCTTAATTTTACATTGTGTCAAATCCTACTTACCTTTCGGCCCCATTCCAACAGCTAGCAGATAGTTTCAGTGGAGAATTATTTTACGATCAATCTGCCGCTCACGAAGCACAAAAATTGGTTTATTCTACAGATGCATCGGTTTATCAAGAAAAGCCTTTGGCAGTTGCGGTACCCAAAACCAATGAAGATATTAAAACACTCATCAGTTTTGCCAATGAGCATCACTTAACACTTATTCCAAGAGCAGCGGGAACGTCATTAGCAGGTCAAGTGGTAGGTAATGGGCTAATTGTTGATATTTCTAAATATTTGAACCAAATATTAGAAATCAATGAAGAGGAGCGATATGTAAGAGTGCAGCCTGGCGTAATTAGGGATGATTTAAATGTTGCTTTGAAACCATTCGGATTAATGTTTGGTCCCGAAACTTCTACCGCAAATAGGGCTATGATTGGTGGGATGATTGGGAATAATTCCTGTGGCCTGCACTCCATTGTGTGGGGCGATACCCGTCAAAATCTATTAGAAGTTAAAGGGTTTTTAAGTAATGGGCAGGAAGTTGAGTTTAAGGATATGCCACTTGCTCAAGTGACCGAAAAAGCTCAATTAAATAGCTTAGAAGGCATAATTTATAAAGGAGTTTCTGAGTTGGTTAATCAACCACAAAATATTGAAGCGATAGAAAAGGGTTACCCCAAAAAATCGCTGACCAGACGAAATACAGGTTACGCCTTAGATTTCCTTGTGCCAGAAGATGGGAAAGAAACCTTTAACATGTGTGAATTGATTGCTGGCTCGGAGGGTACTTTAGTTTTTGTGACCGAGGCCAAGTTAAAGCTACTGCCTTTGCCGCCTAAACAAGAAGCACTGGTTTGTGTACATTTTAATTCATTGGCAGAGTCGCTTTTGGCGAACATCATCATCTTGAAACACCAGCCAATGGCTTCTGAGTTGGTAGATAAGTACATTATGGACTTTACCAAAGGCCATCCGGTATACCAACATAACCGTTTTTTTATTGAGGGTGAGCCCGAAGCTTTACTCATGGTTGAGTTTTTTGCGGAAACACAGCAAGAGCTTGATTTTAAAACTTCAGGATTGATTGCGGATTTAAAATTAGCTGGCTTGGGTTATGCTTATCCGGTAGTTTATGGCCAACAAACCAAATTAGCCTGGGATGTAAGAAAAGCGGGATTGGGATTGATCAGGAACTTGCCTGGTGATAACCAGCCGGTAAACTTAATTGAAGACTGTGCAGTAGCTCCCGAAGATTTACCAGCTTATATTGAAGAACTTCAACAAATTTTAAATAAATATCATTTAAAAGCTTCTTACTATGCACACGCAGGCGCAGGCGAACTGCATGTGGAACCCATGATTAACCTAAAGACTTCGGAAGGGAAGGAGCTTTTTAAAGCCGTTTTGAAAGAAACAGCAGCATTGGTGAAAAAGCATCAAGGTTCATTAAGTGGTGAACATGGCGATGGTCGTTTAAGAGGCGAGTTTATTAAGGATGTGCTGGGTACAGAAGTATATGAGCTTTTGAAAGAAGTAAAGCAATTGTTTGATCCACTAGGCATATTTAATGCTAATAAAATTGTGGACACACCACCCATGAACGAATTTTTGCGTTATGAGGCCGACAAACAGATTAAACCGGTAAAAACCATTTTCGATTTTTCGAAGAATGAAAGCATATTAAGACTAGCAGAAAAATGCTCAGGTTCTGGCGATTGTAGAAAAACTCATATTAGCGGTGGCACCATGTGTCCGTCGTATATGGCTACTCGCCAAGAGAAAGACACGACAAGAGCTCGTGCAAATATTTTAAGGCAATTTCTAAGCAACGATACAGGCGATAATCCATTTAATCACGAGGAAATTAAGGACGTGATGGATTTATGCTTAAGCTGTAAAGCCTGTAAGTCCGAATGTCCTTCAAGTGTGGATGTGGCGAAAATGAAAGCGGAATTCTTGCAGCACTATTATGATGCGAATGGAGTGCCTTTCCGCACCAAAATGATTGCCAATTTTACGAAATCACAACGTTTAGCTGCTATTGTTCCTTCTATTTACAATGCATTAATCAGCAATAACTTTACCGGAAAGCTGATTAAGAAAGTGGTTGGATTTGCTCCAGATCGTTCTTTGCCAAAAGTAGGTAAAACCACTTTGCGCAGCTGGAAAAAACAACATGACAAAAGGCAAACTCAGCAAGCTAAAGACCGTAAGGTTTATTTGTTTTGTGATGAGTTTACCAATTATAACGATGTAGAAATTGGCATGACTACTGTTAAGCTCCTTGAGAAATTGGGCTACGAAGTGATCATTCCAGAACATTTGGAAAGCGGTCGTACCTATCTGTCAAAAGGTTTGTTACGTGAGGCGAAAGTTTTGGCGAATAAGAACGTGGCGCTACTTGCGGATGTAGTTAACATAGATGCACCATTATTGGGTGTAGAGCCATCGGCTTTGCTCACTTTTAGAGATGAATACCCAGAATTGGTAGATGCACATCTGGTACAGAAAGCCAAACACCTGGCACAAAACTCCTTTTTGGTAGAAGAATTTTTATTGAACGAATTTGAGACTGAGAAAATTAGTGCTGATCAGTTCACGTCAGATTATCAACTGATTAAACTGCACGGTCATTGCTATCAAAAATCGCTAAATGCCCTTACGCCAACGGAGAAGATATTGTCGATGCCGAGCAATTACAAAGTGGAACTGATTCCGTCTGGCTGTTGTGGAATGGCAGGTTCTTTTGGCTACGAAGCGGAACACTACGAGGTTTCCATGAAAGTTGCGGAGTTGGTGTTATTGCCCGAAGTGCGTAAACAAAAAGACGATACCATTATAGCGGCTGCAGGAACAAGTTGCAGACATCAAATTAAAGATGGAGCACAGAAAATCGCGAAGCATCCGGTCGAAATTTTATGGGAAGCACTGAAATAGGCCAGTATATTGATGTTTTAGAGGCTTATGTGAAGGAATACTTTTCATTGTCTCCTGATGCTCTAGCAGAATTTTTAGCATCATGGAAGAGCTTCAACGCAGAAAGAAAAGAAATACTGACCCAGCAAGGGGAAAACGAAAAATATCTTTATTTCGTGTTGGAGGGTGTTCAAAGAGTATACACCTTAAACGCAGAAGGAAAGGAAGCCACGCTGATTTTCACCTATGCGCCTTCTTTTGGCGGGGTCCTCAATGCCATGATGACTGGGCAACCCTCTCAGTTTTTCTACGAAACCTTGACGTCTTCCCGATTTTTAAGATTGCCAGTCTCGGAAATAAAAAGAATGATGCTAGTTAATAGCGAAATCGCCCAAATGATCAACCTAGGAGTAAGCGGCGCATTGGGTGGCGTGTTAAACCGTTTGGCCGAACTGCAGTTAATGTCCTCTGAAGAAAAGTTTAAAAGTTTATTAAAACGAAGTCCCCATATCCTTACTTTGGTCCCTCATAAATACCTCGCCAGTTATTTAGGGATAGATGCTACCAATTTCAGTAAATTGATGAATAAAGTAAAAATATAATCTTGGTAAATACCAATAATTACTCTGCTGTGCTCAAATAACTTTGTGCTATTAATCAAATTAGTATTATGAAAGCAATAGAAAAGAAGGCATTTATCGCAGATTTATTTCAACGTACCGAGATTATTTTAAATCAGGCCATCCAGCAATATCAAAACTTGGATGAAGCAGCCCTGACCTTTTCAGTAGATGAACGGAGTTGGAACATTGCTCAGTGTTTGACTCACTTAAATACTTATAGTCATTATTACCTGCCCAAAATGAAAGCTGTTTTAGATAAAGCTCATGAATTTTCGATGGCCGCTTATGTTCCTGGTTGGTTGGGTACCTATTTTATAGGTTTAATGGATGTAAACAAAAGCAATAGGAAATATAAGGCAGCTAAGCGGCATCAACCTCAGGTGACAGATGTTTATGCCGAAGTGGCGGAGTTTATAGCACAACAAGAGCTTTTTTTAAAGTATATCAAGGCATTTGAAAAAATAGATGTAAACAGAATCAAAATTCCCATTTCAATTAATAGTTTGATTAAACTAAGATTGGGGGATGTATTGGCTTTTATGGTAATGCACAATGAACGACATACTGCTCAAATTAAGAATATACAACGTGCCCATAGTAATGCCCTAGCCGAAAGGGCAGTTTTTGCAGCGCTTGCCCCTTAGGTATTTCTCGCAACAGTTTTTCTTTTTCTTGTCCTTTTTGTCCTGTTTTGAGCCCTTTTTCTTTTTATCTTTTTTAGACATAGGTCCTTTTCGTCATTGCGAGGTACGAAGCAATCTTACTTGTTAAATGATATCTTTTGAGATTGCTTCGTACCTCGCAATGACGGTTTAATTCCCAAAATAAACAAAAAAGGTGCATACTTGTTGTACACACCTTTAATTATTGTTTTTGTTTTGTTGTCGCTTTGTTAGTAGACTAGTTGTTTTATCCCGAATGTTCGGGATTTCGCTACGCTCAACTTTCTACTTTTAACTTTAATTAGGCTTCGCTGTCGTAAGAAATTTGGCCAACATGCTTGTCAATTTGCCATCTTCCGGTTCCTTCTTCACCAATCACGTCGAACAATTCTAGGGCCCTACGAGCTTTGTACTCTTCTTCACGTTGTTCTCTAAAGAACCAGTTCAGAAATTCCAAAGTCACATAATCTTGTTCTTTATGGCAACGGGTCGCAATGTTTTTGATAGATTGCGTTACGCTGATTTCTTGTTCCAAAGCTTCTTCAAATATCTCACGGAAAGAGTTATACTCTTGCTTGATATTGGTTACATCTGGAGAAATAGCAGTTCCACCCATGTCCAATACATATTTGAAGAATTTCAATTGGTGCTGTCTTTCCTCTTCTGCTTGTTTAAAGAAATAATCAGCAGAAAAATCGTAACCATTTCTATTACACCATGAAGCCATTGATAAGTAAATAGCTGAGGAGTGTGCTTCTTTTTTTATTTGTTGGTTGATCAGTGTTTCTACATCTGATGATAGTAAACACTTTACACGCATAATATCTTTCATTTCTTTGTGTCTTTAGTTTTTAACGGTAGTGAAACGCTATGATAAGCTCAGTTTTTAAACTGTGTAAAAGGTCATTTTGTTTCGTTAATTATTTCCTTTGACACTACAAAGTTACAGCGATAATGTTCTGTAAAAGAAAATATTAATAATATGGAAAGAGTCTAAGTCTTAGTTTAAGAGGCTAGACGGTAAAGACAATCGTAGATAATGTGGTTAAGCTCCAACATTACAAAAGTACCCTGTAATAATTCCTTAAGTTTGATGAGTTCCAATAAAGAAAGCACATAGGAATGGTCGCAAGCACAAATGAAGATGATTTCTACATCGGCAGTTTTGTCACTGCTTAAAAGTTTCTCTTCAATGTCGACCTGATAAACCGCTTTTTTAAGTTTAAGAAGATTTCTATAATCAAAGCGGGCTAACTTCCCTGCAAAATCAATGTACCAGCAATTCTCTGAATCCGATTGAAAAATGGCACCACTTTCGGTAGCGAATACTTCTTCAAACGTGGCAACAGGAAATAATGCTTCTTTGATTTTTTGCACAGTAGGTTAAATATTTATGCAAAATTAATATTATTTAGATTTAATACAAATAAAAGTTCAATTTATGGAGCATAAATCGCCTGCTGTTTTTTCTTGGAAATAGAAAGTACGGCGACCACTAGTAAAGTAAAACCTAAGATTACGAACAGATAGATGTTCCCAAGGGGTTTCTTCATACGCTCATAGATATTTTGGTCATCAGCATATATTTCGTACACTACAGGACGAACCTTAAGGATATCAGATTTCTTTATTTTAACCTTGATTTGCCCAGCGTAGTTTAATGATTTATTGACTCCTGTAAAAAGATTAAAGCCTTGATGTAGAGAATCGACATTTAATTTGAGGATAAAAAACTTATTGCTGCCGTTTAGCATAAAGGTTAAGTACGCGTACTCGATTTCTTTGTCGCCTTTTTTCTCCTTTTTTGTGAATTGATGTGTTTTGTATAAGGTACCTTTTAATTCTATTAAATTATTTTCAGCAAATAAGATTTGTGTGAATATCACATAGCTAAATAAACTTAATAATATAAGGATAATGTATCTCGATTTGTTCATGATGAACTAAATTATTAGTTAAATATAATATATCTTTTTCAGTTAAGCAATTGATCCAATGTCCTAGCCATATAGACCTGATTGTAGCGCCTGCCTGCGGTAGGCAGGAAAATACTTTTTGTTTGTCACGCTGAGCCTGTCGAAGCGCCCTTGCTCATTATCCTTCGACAAGCTCAGGATGACAGGAGTGGAGGGTGCATAGCGATCACAAAAAGATTGAGGCGTAAAGCAGGACGATTGTTACAGAAAAGCGACTACAATTGCTCTTCTATTAAATAAGTGATTAGCATCATTTCAAAAACAAAATCGAAATGATTTGAGTTTATCTATTACTTAAAATAGATGTATTATGGACAACCAAAAACCAGCCAAAGACAAGCTACATGATAGCAATTTGGGCGAAACCAAAGATTTCAACGAACTATCTTACAACAAGGATAAAAATAGTTTCGAATTTGATGTAAAAGGCGAAGAAGCAAATTATGACCATCCCTTGCCTTATGATACTTCGGCACCAAATGGTGAAGACAGCACCTCAACCTACGATGAAGCCAATCCCTATGTGGGAAATGAATATGATCCACATGGTCAAGTTGATGAACAACTGGAAGATAATGGCATGCGGGTAGATGAAACAGGTGAAAGTGTGTTACTAGATCCTGCAGATAAAATTTTAGGACAAACAGAAGAAGATTTTAGGGATGATTTGGATGAAGAGGGATACCCTAAAAATGATTTACCTTAAGGCAACAAATCCAAATTAAAACGTTGGCGAAACTCCTCAAGCTGCGGGTTCTTTTCAACCAAATAGGCATACTTATCCTTATTGGTATAAATACGGTCGCTTTGTTTAGCTTCTACACGTTTTGAAAATAATTGGATATCGAAATTGCTTAGGTTTCCACGCAGGAAGTTGAGCAAATCTATTTTTTCATCCTGCAAGGTGCTTTCCAGGGCAATGTTTTCTACCAATACCGTTACATGTATGCCATCTAGTACAGGTTCGTTGCTGGTTAATAAGGTAAACAGATGTATCTTATCTTCGTCCTTAGCCTTTTGTGCATATTGTTGCCAGCAGGCCATAAATTGTTCTGGAGTAAAAACCTGTTTCTCATTACCTCTAATATATTGTGGGCCTTTTTCATCTTCGTCTAAGTCAGCTCCGCTATTCAAATCTGTAAGCGATGGAATAAAGGAACCGGAAGTGCTTTTTGGTAAAGGCTTTATTTTAATGGAAGCAGCTGTAGGCGCTGCGGCTACAGGGATTTCAATTTTTTGGGGAACAGCTTCTACTGCTTTGGCTATCACTGGGGATTCCTCACGCTTCTCAACTGGTGCCGAAACTGGTGTTTGGGCAGGAGCAATAGGAGGTCTTTGAACCGTTGTTGGAACAGGTGTTTCGTTTTTAACTAAAGTTTTTTTTTTATCCTGATCTGAGTCAGTTGCTGTGTTGGCGAGTTGGATTACTGAAGGAATGTGGCACATTTTAATGAGTGCCAACTCCACCTGAAGCCGTTGGTTTTTACTATTCTTATAATTTAGATCACATTGATTGGCCAAATTGAGCGCTGTTAAAATGAAACCCAAATTAGTACTATTGCTTTGCGACAAATATTTCTGTTTGATGTTTTCACTAACTTCAAGCAATTTAATGGTTTGGTTATCCTTGCCTACCAATAAGTTTCTGAAATGTCCAGCTAAACCGTTAATGAAATTATTGCCATCAAATCCATTATTCAAAATCTCATTAAATAACAATAAGGTATTGCTTACATCGCCACCAGTAATATAATCCGTTAGCTTAAAATAATAATCGTAATCTAAAATGTTCAGATTGTCAATGACCGCCTTATAGGTAACGTTCCTATTGGTGTAACTAACAATTTGGTCAAACATCGAAAGCGCGTCACGTAAACCGCCATCTGCTTTTTGAGCAATAATGTGTAAGCCATCGTTATCAGTCGAGATATTTTCTCGCTGAGCGATTTTTGCCAAATGATTGGAGATATCCTCTACCTGAATCCTGTTGAAATCAAAAATTTGACAACGTGATAAAATGGTAGGGAGTATTTTATGCTTTTCCGTAGTCGCTAAAATAAAAATCGCATAGGGTGGTGGTTCTTCCAAGGTCTTCAAAAAGGCATTGAAAGCACTTGTTGAAAGCATATGAACCTCATCTATGATATAGATTTTATATTTTCCAGCTTGTGGTGGAATCCTTACTTGCTCAATTAAGCTTCTGATGTCATCAACCGAGTTATTGGAAGCCGCATCAAGCTCATGGAAATTAAATGAATGTCCTGACTGAAAAGATTGGCAGCTTTCGCAAGTACCACAGGCTTCCTGTTCGGCCGTTAAACTGGTACAGTTAATGGTTTTTGCCAAAATACGAGCGCAGGTAGTTTTACCCACACCTCTTGGACCGCAAAACAAAAATGCTTGGGCCAGTTGGTTGTTTTTAATGGCATTTTTTAAAGTTCCTGTAATATGCTGCTGACCAACCACGGTTTCGAACGTGGCGGGGCGGTATTTACGAGCTGAAACGATAAAATTTTCCATTGGCACGAAAATAGCAAAATTTTGATTGTTGCAGAGTTGAAAAGTTTGAATGTTGAAAAGTTGGCCTGTCTAATTGTTTTTTTGAAAATGTAAGGACAAATATTATCGGCAATTTTGGCCCCGCCTTTTGCTAAACCCAATTAAAATTGGGTACCGCTGTCAGTCGGGTTTAAATCAATTAAGCTTGTATAAGGCACCACCTTTGCAATCTCAGCATCGCTCTTAATTTCTTCGCGGTTAAATCCTGATTTTTGTAGTCGCAATTATACATCAACTTTATCAATCTTATAAAGGTATCCAATAAAGATTGACAAAGTTTAGGACGGTTGATCTGATAAAGGCATGGTCTTTGGCAATTGAAAACTGCGAATTGCCAACTGTGAACCAAAAACTATATCATAGACTTTAATTCTTTTCTGTATTGTGAAGCGCTTTTCCCAGTGAACTCCTTAAATATTTTATTGAAATGGCTAAAGTTATGAAAACCACTTTCGTAACTGATATTGGCTATGCTGGTACGTTTTTCAGCCAAAAGCTTAGAAGCGTGAACCACTCTGTACTCGTTCACAAATTTGGTAAAGGTTTTTTTGGTCATCTTTTTAAAGTATCGGCAAAATGAAGGAACGGTCATGCTGGCCATTTCAGCTACATATTCTAAGCTAATTTCTTCGGTAAAGTGATCTTTTACGTAGTTAAATATCATGCTGATGCGGTCATTATCTTGTGCCTGCATTTCGAGGGAGAAATTTTGAGCGTTCAGCAATTTATAATCTGAAGCCTGTTCCAATTCTCTCAGCACGCCTAATAGTGCTAGTAATTTTTCAAAGGGCCACAGGGTGTTCATTTTCTCAAGAATGGGACCGACTAGCTTTTTAGTGTCTTCACCAAAAGCGATACCATACTTGGCTTTCTCGAACAAGGTTGCAATGCCTTTGGTTTCTTTGAGCATTAAAAAGTCGGAGCCCAAAAAATCTGGTTTCATTTGGATCACTACCTCATTGGTATTGCCGGTTGTTTCATCGGTAAAACCACAATGGGGCAAATTACTGCCAATTAATATCAAATCGCCATCCGTATAATAAGAAATATGGCTGCCGATTTGCCTTTTGCCAGTACCTCCATTTACAAAGACCATTTCCACTTCTGGGTGATAATGCCAAACATGGGCCTTGTTGTTGGTGTTTTGTAAATATTTTGAATAGTAAAAGGAACTTCCAAAGGAAGGTTCAATGACTTCGAAGCTTGGTTTGATTTTTTTCATTTCTTAACGCTAAAGTAATCAAATTATATGTGTTATTGACTATTTTATATGTTAATTTAATATTAATGGTTAAAATAGCATATATATTAGCGAATTTGAAATATAATATACATTTAATTGCTGCCTAAATTTGCTCTTGTTAAATAAGTATTAACGTTTTAAATAAATCAGCAATGAAAAATTTATTCAGATTTAGTTTAGTAATCCTTTCGGTATTGGTAGTAAATGTTGCCAAAGCCGATGATATGGAGCTTTTAGTTAAAGTAGCCAAAGAGAATAACAAATGGGTGAGCTTTATCACCAATGAATCGCAAAATATTGATATCACTTTGTATTCGGCCAATGACGAAGTGCTTTATGAGCAAAGGCTGAAAACAATAGGCAACAAATTTAAAACTTATGATTTAAGTGCTTTGCCTGTGGGGCTTTATACCCTTAAAATGGAATCACTTTTAAAGACCGTGACTTACCAAATTGATATTACTGCAGATAGTGCGATAGTAGCGGTACCGGTTGTGAAAGTATTTAAAAGACCTAGCTTGAAGAAAGAAAAAGACGTAGTGACACTTGATTTGAATGGTGTAGCCGAAGGAGAAGTGCAAGTGGATATCTACAATGAGTTTAACGAAAAGCTTCATGAAGATGTATATATCAATGAGGCAAAAGTAGTTAAGAAATACGATGTAAGTAGAACGCCGTCAAGACAGCTGACTTTTGTGGTCAGAACTGGTAATGAAGAGTTCTCTGAGACTATCAAGCTTTAATTTTTAGCAACTATATACGAGAGAGTGAAAGCACTGCCATTTGGTGGTGCTTTTTTGTATTTTATTATTCTGAGATGTTTTTATCTTTGGGTTCTAAATTTACCATCTATGCTTAAGATTATGCAACGCTTATTTCTCTTGGCGGGTTTAATTAGCCCTCTTTTTTGTTCAGCCCAATACAACTTTTTTAAAGGATATGTTGTTACCAATGCTAGAGATACCCTTAAGGGCCAGGTTTTTGGTAGGGAAGGCAATAACAATCCTAGTTCTGTAAGATACAAATCTTCGCCATCTGCTGAAACACAGGTTTTCTCTATAGATGACTGTGCTGCATTTGGTGTTGATGGCAAAGAGTTTTATGAACGTCATAAAGTCAAAATTAGCTTAAGTCGTATTTCGTTTCAGAATGTTCCAAATCAACGAGATACGACATTTAAGGAAAATAATGTTTTTCTTAAGGTTTTGCAAAAAGGTAAACATGTCAATTTGTTTGCATATACAGATGCCATAAAAACAAGATTCTATGTCAGTACACATGAAGACCCACAACCTGTAGAGTTGCGATATGATGTGTTTTATCATCCGCAAATTGCAAACCAAGTGATGGCTGAGGCTAGATATAGAAATCAATTGGTTGCGCTTTTTAGACAATATGGTATTAGCGAAAGGCATGATTCGAAGTTGGAACGGGCAGAGTATGCTACTTCAGATATGTTAAAAATTGTTTCCTTAATTAATGGTCAAACACAAGAAAAACCAAAGAATCCTATTACTCGCTTTTTTGTGGGCGGTGGAATAATGCTATCTAACGCAAAATATCAAGGTCGACATGCCTTAGCGTCAAAAAACGCAGTTTCAAAATCGTCTCCATCCCCGTATTTCAGCGCTGGTATAGACTTCTTTGTTGATCCAGCTTTTGGTAAAACTATTATCCGTATGGAGTTGTCGGCATTTTCTACAGAAAATAGCATTGCGGCTTTTACAGAAGATTCTCGTCATTTCCATCATCAGTTAAAACGACAAAGCCTTGGCATAACGCTTATGTTGTTGAGAAATTTGTATAATGGCTTAAATCATAAAATTTTTATTGGTGCAGGTTTCGCTATGCATCTTGTTAATATTAAAGATAACACGATGACTTATAGCTACCTTCCACCTGTATATACAGAATATATCTACTCCGAAAAAGGTCCTGATCCAGAGGAGTTTCAAATATCTCTTCCTTTGACCATAGGTGCCACTATTTACAAGAGGTTTGAAATATCGGGCGCTTATACTATTCCAGGTAATGTTTCTAGCTATCCCGGATATCGTATCAAGCAGGATAGATATCGATTCGGACTTAGCTATCTAATTAATAAGAGATAGTTAATAAACAGTTGGGCCTTTTGGGATGATAAAAGATTTCAAGGTATTCTTTCAAAACAACGCTTTGATTTATAGAAATATATTGTTACATTTGCAGCCCGTTTTAAGCGGAATAAATTAAAAAAATAATTAAAATACAACAATGAATCAGTACGAAACTGTTATCGTTCTTACCCCGTTGTTGTCAGAAGATGCTGCAAAAGAGGCAATTGCTAAATTTAAAGGCATCATTACTGATGGCGGAGCCGAAATTATCGCAGAAGATAATTGGGGTTTGAGAAAATTAGCGTATCCAATCGAGAAGAAAGGAAACGGATTCTTTCACCTTACAGAATACAAATCTGGTGGTGAGTTAATAAGCAAGTTAGAGCTAGAACTAAAACGCGATGAGCGTGTTTTACGTTTCTTAACTGTAAGATTAGACCGTCATGCGGTTGCTTACAACGAGAAAAAACGTAGCGGAGCTTTTAACAAAACTAAGAAAGAGGAGGCTACAGCGTAATGGCAAAAGATCAAATTCAATATGTTACTGCTCCAAAAGTGGAGGATAACAGAAAAAAATACTGCCGTTTCAAGAAAAATGGTATCAAGTATATCGATTACAAAGACGCAAACTTCTTGTTGAAATTCGTTAACGAGCAAGGTAAAATTTTACCTCGTCGTTTAACTGGAACTTCTTTGAAATTTCAACGTAAAGTGGCCCAAGCTGTAAAACGTGCTCGTCACATCGGTTTATTACCTTTTGTTACTGACCAATTAAAATAGGAGCTGAGCAATGGAAGTTATTTTAAAGCAAGATATCAAATCACTAGGTGAAAAAGATGATATCGTAGTGGTAAAGCCTGGTTTTGGTCGTAATTACTTAATTCCTCAAGGTTTTGCAATTTTAGCAACTCCTTCTGCGAAAAAAGTATTGGCAGAAAACTTAAAGCAAGCTGCTTTTAAACAAGAAAAAATTAAGAAAGACGCTGAAGGTATTGCAGCTCAATTGGCTGATGTTAAATTAAGCATTGGTGCTAAAGCTGGCGAAACGGGAAAAATCTTTGGTGCTGTTAACACTATTCAAGTGGCTGACGCATTAAAAGCTAAAGGTTTCGATGTTGACCGTCGTCGTATTACTTTCGAAACTGAGCCTAAAACTTTGGGCGAATATGTAGCTAACTTGAACTTACATAAAGAAGTTAAAGTAAAAGTTCCTTTCGAAGTAGTAGCTGAATAATTTTAGCTTACAAAAAATACAAAGCCCCTTCATTAACTTGAAGGGGCTTTTGTTTTATAGAATATGTATATTTTTATAAATTAAGCGTTTTACTATATTTGTTGCCCTCTCTTGTAGAAAGGGTGCAATCTAAATAGAGTATTAATGAGATATTGTAAACCTGTTAGATTATTATTGTGCTTATGCTTATTGGCGTTCGCTTCCCAAGCGCAAAACATTGTTTCTAAAGCTCCCGATACCATTAAGAAAATCATCTTCACTACTTACTACGCCAAGAAGTTTGAAGGACGTAAAACAACCAGTGGCGAGCGCTATCGGGCCAAAAAATTTACGGCGGCTCACCGCACATTACCTTTTGGTACCATCATTACGGTGCGCAATCTGCATACTGGTAAAACCGTACAGGTAAAAGTGAATGATAGAGGCCCATTCAGCAAGAAATTTTCCTTGGATATTTCGCAAGCTGCGGCAAAGGAAATAGGGATTTATCGCCTAGGTTATGCCCGTGTGGAAATCTCTTACGTGCAAGAGTAAAAGCCCTACAATTTAGACTCTTTTTAAAATTATTAACACTCGTTTAGATTCCATAAGTGCTTAAAAAGAAATAATTAGCTTTTTTTCTCCCTGTTTATGACAGAATTTTGATTGGAAATCCCCACAAAATCAAGGGCATGTTAACAACTTTGTAAGCTAAAAAAAGCACTAACTTTTATATTTGTTATACGAAGTTCTTTAATAGAAAGCACCCAAATTATTATTATAACTGATTGCTATTTAGTTCGTTTGAAAAATGCAGGTCTTCTGAATTTTTAATAATGTAAACTAAGTACGGTTCGTTCGACGGCTTAACTGTTAAAAGAAAGCATACATGCAGCAGCAGAACATTTTCTAACAACGTAAAAAGAGAGTTATGGAAGAAGAATTATTATTAAAGGAAAACAAAGACCGTTTTGTATTATTGCCAATCAAATTCCCGGCTATTTGGGAGATGTACAAAAAAGCTGAAGCAAGCTTTTGGACGGCTGAGGAGATTGACTTATCAGACGATATCAAACATTGGGAAAACCTGAATAGCGGAGAGCGTCACTTCATTTCTCATATCCTAGCTTTCTTTGCCGCAAGCGATGGCATTGTGAACGAAAACCTTGCGGTTAACTTTATGAGTGAGGTTCAAATTCCGGAAGCACGTTGTTATTATGGTTTCCAGATCATGATGGAAAATATCCATTCTGAAACCTATGCTTTATTGATTGATACCTACGTTAAAGATCCTGAAGAAAAAGATAGACTTTTCCATGCCATTGAAACCGTTCCTGCAGTGAAGAAAAAAGCTGAATGGGCATTACGTTGGATAGAGAACGGCACTTTTGCAGAAAGATTAGTGGCTTTTGCCGCAGTAGAAGGTATTTTCTTTAGCGGTAGTTTCTGTTCTATCTTTTGGTTGAAGAAACGCGGTTTAATGCCGGGATTGACCTTTAGTAATGAGCTGATCTCGAGAGACGAGGGTTCACACTGCGAATTTGCATGCTTATTGTACAGCATGCTACAAAATAAACTTAGTCAGGAGCAAGTACATACCATCATTAAAGACGCTGTAGAAATTGAGAAAGATTTTATCAGCGATGCATTACCAGTAAAGTTAATTGGTATGAATGCAGATTTGATGAAACAATACATTGAATTTGTTGCCGATAGATGGTTGACAGAACTAGGCTATGCCAAAATTTATAACTCTACCAATCCTTTCGATTTCATGGAAATGATTTCGTTGCAAGGAAAAACCAATTTCTTTGAAAAACGCGTGGGTGACTACCAAAAAAGTGGTGTATTAACTGCTTCGGAAGATAAAGCACAAGCTTTTTCGTTAGATGAAGACTTTTAATTAAGGTAATAGGTATAAGATTTTAGGTGTAAGTTAGGTCTCAAATCTCATATCATGATACTTAGAATAATATTTTGAAACCAGGTGCCGCTGTGAAAATACGCACCATAAAATTTAGTAAGGATGTTTGTAATAAAAAGAGATGGCCGCAGGGAAGCGGTGAAATTTGACAAAATTACAGCTCGGATAGAGAAGCTGTGCTATGGTTTTAATGCTGAACTAGTAGATCCAATTGATGTGGCTAGAAAGGTTATTGAAGGTTTGTATGATGGGGTAACCACTTCCGAATTGGATAACTTAGCAGCAGAAACAGCAGCATCTTTAACCACTAAACATCCTGATTATGCCTTGTTGGCATCACGTATTGCGGTTTCCAACTTGCACAAAAACACTCTGAAATCATTTTCTAAAACAATGGAGCTATTGTATAACTACATAGATCCTAAAACTGGAAAAGATTCAGCTTTAATTGCTGACGATGTATGGGAAGTGATTCAGGCAAATGCAGAGATTTTGGATAGCACCATTATCTACGATAGAGATTTCGGCTTCGACTACTTTGGTTTCAAAACATTAGAAAAATCTTACTTACTAAAGGTTAATGGTGCAATAGTTGAGCGTCCGCAACATTTATTTATGCGTGTAGCTGTTGGTATCCACAAAGGTGATATCGACAGTGCTATTGCTACATATAACTTAATGAGTGAGCGTTGGTTTACACATGCTACGCCAACCTTGTTCAATGCAGCAACACCAAAACCTCAAATGTCTTCATGTTTCTTATTAACGATGCAGGATGACAGCATTGAAGGTATTTACGATACTCTAAAACAAACTGCTAAGATTTCTCAAAGTGCAGGTGGTATTGGCTTAAGCATCCACAATATCCGTGCAACAGGAGCTTACATTGGTGGAACAAACGGTACAAGTAACGGTATTGTGCCAATGTTACGCGTATTTAACGATACTGCTCGTTATGTAGATCAAGGTGGTGGTAAACGTAAAGGTGCTTTTGCTATTTATTTAGAGCCTTGGCATGCTGATGTTTTCGAATTCTTAGACCTGCGTAAAAACCACGGTAAAGAAGAAATGCGTGCCCGTGATTTATTCTATGCGCTTTGGATCAATGATTTATTCATGCAACGTGTAGAAGAAAACGGCGATTGGAGCTTGTTCTCTCCTGATGAAGCTCCAGGTTTGGCAGAATGCCACAGTGAAGAATTTAACAAACTATATGTTAAATATGAGCAAGAAGGTAGAGCCCGTAAAACCGTTAAAGCTCAAGAGCTATGGTTTGCTATTTTAGATGCACAAATTGAAACAGGTACACCTTATTTGTTGTATAAAGATGCAGCTAACAGCAAATCGAACCAACAAAATTTGGGTACCATCAAGTCTTCGAACTTATGTACTGAAATTATTGAATATACTTCTAAAGATGAGGTAGCAGTATGTAACTTGGCTTCGTTAGCATTGCCTCGTTTCGTAATCAATGGCGAGTTTGATCACCAAAAATTATATGATGTAACTTATCAAGCTACTTTAAACTTGAATAAGATTATCGATTACAACTACTATCCAGTAAAAGAAGCTGAAAACTCGAATTTACGTCACCGCCCGGTAGGTTTAGGTGTGCAAGGTTTGGCTGATGCTTTTATCTTGATGCGCTATCCGTTTGAAAGCGACGCCGCTAAGCAGTTGAACAAAGGTATTTTCGAGACCATTTATTTTGCTGCAATGACAGCTTCGGCTGATTTGGCAGAGAAACATGGCCCTTATAAAACTTTCAAAGGTTCGCCACTTTCAAAAGGTCAATTCCAATTTGATTTATGGAATGTTACCCCAGATAGCAACCGTTGGGATTGGGAAAGCTTGCGTAAACGCGTGAAGAAGACAGGTGCTTACAACTCTTTATTGGTAGCGCCAATGCCTACTGCTTCAACTTCTCAAATTTTAGGTAACAACGAATGTTTTGAACCTTATACTTCAAACATCTATACCCGTCGTGTATTAAGTGGAGAGTTTATTGTAGTAAACAAACATTTGTTGAAAGATTTGGTAGCTTTAGGCTTATGGAGCCCACAAATGAAAGATAGGATTATTCTAGCTAACGGTTCTATTCAAGATATTCCTGAAATTCCAGATTATATCAAAGAATTATACAAAACAGTTTGGGAAATCAAAATGCGTAACATCATAGATATGGCTGCCGACAGAGGCGCTTATATCTGTCAATCGCAATCATTGAACCTGTTTGTGAATTCACCAAATACTTCAAAACTAACTTCAATGCATTTCTATGCTTGGAAAAAAGGTTTAAAAACAGGTATGTACTATCTGCGTACACAAGCTGCAGGTCAGGCGGTTAAATTTACTGTTGAGAACCAAGCAGGTAAAGCAATGGAAGCCGTTATTCCAGAGGTTATACAAAATCCAGCTGAAGAAATTATTTCTGGTCCAGTTTGTACGATGGAAGAAGGTTGCATTAGCTGTTCAGGTTAATCAGAAGCTTTGAGCCGAAAGCGAAAAACTGGAGGCGAACGCAATAATTAAGTAAGGTTTTGAACGAAAGTTCAGAACCTTATTTTTTGTCCGTACTTTTGCTTGTAGTTCAATAGTCCACTCGTTATTGGTTGATTGGTATGCATCGCTAATAAAAATGAACTAATGAACAACTGAGCTAATGAACAGTATATTGAAACATAGTAAACACGAAATTATTGCTTGCGAGCGATGCGGAACTGCTATTGAATGCAAGGCCAATGCCTATACCAAATGCCAATGCAGCGTAGTACAGCTTAGCATTAACGAAGTGCAATACGTTAGCGAACTGTACGACGGTTGTCTTTGTGCAAAGTGTTTGTTGGAGCTACAACAAGAATATAAAGAGGAATTAGGTTAAAAAAGCTTTGTTATTTCTTTTTCACCCCTTTTAAAATCATTAAACTCAGCGGATTAATTACATAACCACTGATATTGTTCTGTAACATCACTACCGATTGATCATACAAAATAGGGACTACCGAAGCATGCTCTAACACCATATTATCCATTTTATGGTAAAGCTCAAAACGCTTTTTAGGGTCGTTTTCGTAATAGCTTTGTTCAAAAAGCTTATCAAATTCCTTATTGAAGTAACCCGTATAGTTGGGGCCAAAAGGAACTTTGTTTTTAGAATAAAATACCGATAAATAATTTTCGCCATCCGGATAGTCGGCAATCCAGGAGCCGCGGAAAAAACCTACTTCGTTTTTCGACATCAAATCTCTTAAACTAGTGCTAGGGCTAACATCCACTTTCGCTTTGATACCTATATTGCCAAGTTCACCCTGTATAAATTCAATCAGGTCTTTGTAGGTAGTAGAAGTGCTCAACTTGATTTCTGGCATTCCTTTGCCGTTCGGAAATCCTGCTTCTGCCAATAATTTAGCTGCTAGCGTAGGATTGTAATCATAGCCTTTCACCTTGGTGCTGTCAAAACCTGGCATCCCTTTGGGAATAAAGCCAGAAGTAGCTGGCGTGCCTATGCTATTGCGCAAATATTTGATTAATTTTTTACGGTCTATCGCGTAATTAATAGCCTGTCTAACTTTTTTAAACCTTAACGGCGAGCTTTTAACAATGCTTTTACTCGTATCTACCAAAATCCCTACATATTCTGTACACAAGTAAGGACCCTTTATCAACTGGAATTCGCCTTTGTATTTACTGGTCATTTGACCACTTTTGGTTAAAATATCGTCACGGTAACTGCCATCAACACTATAAAAGAAATCTAGCTCCTTTTTCAGGAAGTTCATAAAAGCACTTTGTTTATCGTTAATGAAAGTAATCTTTACTGCATCCAAAAAAGGCATACGATTGCCTGCACTGTCTTTCTCAAAATAATTTTCGTTTTTGAGCAGCACCAATACCTCATCTTCTTTCCAATATTTAAATTTAAAAGGACCTGTGCCTACCGGGTGGTTTCTAAAATCTTTCCCATAATGTTCAACCACCTCTTTAGGAACAACTGAACAATATTGGGCAGTTAGCAAGTTCATGAAAGCAGGAAAAGGCTTTACCAACGTTACCTGAAAGGTACTATCGTTAAGAGCAGTGAAACTGCTACGATCTTTCACTTTGTCGCTAAAAATCCATCCACCAGAAGAAGCCACTTTAGGATCTATCAATCTATAAAAGCTATAAGCAAAATCATCTGCCACTACTTTCCTGCCCTTGCCATTTTTGAACAAAGGGTCGTCCTGAAAAAATACATCGTTGCGCAGGTTAAAGGTATAGGTTAACCCATCATTGGAAATTTGCCATGATTTTGCAATACAGGGAACAGTGTTTAAATCCTTGTCGACCTGTACCAAACCATTAAAAATTTGATTGATCATCCAAACGGCATTCTGATTACGAGCAAAAGCAGGATCTAATGATGTTAGATTTTGATCTAGGTTGATGTTGAATATTTTTTTACCATCTTGGTTGTTGTTTTTGCAAGAAAATAAGGTGATGACACAGCAAATACAAAATATATAAAGCTTAATGGTATGCATCGAAGGGGAAATATTATTTTTGTACAATTAGAAACATTAAGAAGTTAAGGTACATTAAGTTTTCGAGGTAACAAAACTACTTTTTCTTAATATCCTTAATCTCTTAATGGTTAATTTTTTTTCGAACTAATCATATAAATAAATGTCTTCTTTGAGTGAACTTATAAATACCGAAAACAGTGTAGAATTGCGAGAGGAATTGTTGGACCGTTTGGCCATCGTTGAACATAAGATCAAGTTCATGGATAAAGTGCCTGTTTGTTTTTTGGACACCCTTGGACACCCTCATATTGAACTGGCACCTTTTGCTGAATTGGGAGGAGCGGTATTAACCACTTCGCCATTAGAAGCCGTATACATTATTTTCCATGAGCAAGGAAAGCAGCTTGATGATCTAATGAGGACAGCGCCTGTGCTGATGAGCGAGGAATGGCCTGCAGTGAAATTCAATAGAGTTTGCCTTTTAGCTGACGACTATAAAACCAACAAAGTGCTTGAAGCTGTTTCTTTAGTAGAAGATATTGCCGAAATGATACATCCGGGACATTTTATTTTTGGCTATGAAGGAGATAAATGGATCAGATTTACGGTTTAAGTAGAGCAAAGATAAAGGAACAAGGATAAAAGACTTATTTAATACACCAATGGCTATTGTATGAAAAAAATATTACTCTTTTTATTGATGGTTTCCTCTCTGGGATTTGCACAAACAGTTCCTAAATTGGATAAAGAGATTGCCGAAAAGCTGTCGGTATTGCCGCTCGGATGTATGGACAAGGAATATCCCAACAAAACGGCGCATAGTATCAATTCAGCAACTGATGCTAAATTAACACCTTCCGAATTACACCCGGCATTTTATGGTTGTTTTGATTGGCATAGCTCGGTGCACGGACATTGGATGTTAGTGCATTTATTGCGTACTTATCCAAATCTCAAAAACAAGGCAGAAATTATAGCTAAGCTCGATAAGACCTTTACTTTGCAAAATATGCAAGCCGAAGCAGAATATTTCCAAAAATACGAGCTTGCTAAAATATTTGAGCGCACCTATGGTTGGGCTTGGTTGTTGAAACTAGACCAAGAACTATATGAGTGGGACAATCCTATGGCAAAAAAATGGCATACAGCGCTGCAGCCGCTAACTAAGCAGATCTTGGAGCTATGGAAAGCTTATTTGCCTAAACAAACCTACCCAAACCGTACCGGCGTACATGGCAATACAGCATTTGCTCTGGTATTTGCCATAGATTGGGCAAGAGCGGTAAATGACAAACTTTTTGAAATACAATTGATGGATAAAGCCAAGACTTTCTATCTAGATAATCAAAAAACACCAGCTTATATGGAGCCTGATGGTGCTGACTTCTTTTCACCAAGTTTAGAAATCGCCGATTTGATGCGTAGGGTTTTAGCTAAAGATGATTTTGTGAAATGGTTAGATAATTTCTATGAAGAAAGAAGCATCAAACGGATTAGCGAAATGCCTATCGTTAGTGATTTGAGTGATTATCAAACCGTACATTTGGTTGGACTTTCGTTTACGAGAGCTTGGTGTATGAAAGGTATTGCTGCTCAGCTACCCAAAAATCATACACTTAAGAAACATTTTGAAGACACAGCCAATCATTTCTTGGCAAATGCTTTACCGTTGATTTTTAAGGGGAATTATGGAGGTGATCATTGGCTAGCCTCATTTGCGGTGTATGCTTTAGTGCAAAAGTAGGATGTAGCGGCTAATAAATAGGGACTAGTAGTTCATTGCTAGGGTTTCAGTTAACCTAATAGGCTATAAACTTATCCATTTGCTGGTCGGTAAACTTTAACGTATCTTCTTTAAACAGTTCATCATTCTCGTTAATTTCCTGTTTAATGTAAGAAATATGTAAGCGTAGCGGCATTACATGTAGGTGCAGGTACGCACAAACCCCATTGAAATGCTCAATCCCTCTAATATTGCCGTATTTGCCGGAAGAAATTCCTACTAAGCAAGCCTTTTTATCATAGAAGCTTTCAGGAAAAGCACAGGCATCAATCAGTGTTTTCAACACCCCAGGATAACTGCCATTATACTCGGGAATCACGAACAAAAATTTGCTGGTATTGGTCATCAACTCCTGTATCTTTTCGAAGCTTTCAGATTTTTTTCCATATAAATCTTCGGCAATAAAATTTGAGGGAAGATCTTTTAGGTCAAGTAAGGAGGTTTGTAAGCCCTTTTTAGCCAGTTCTTTTTGATAATATTTAGCAACTTTTAGCGTATTGCTATGAGATCTGTTAGTGCCGGCTATGATAGTTACCATGTGAAAATTGTTGATAAGATGTGTAAAACACAAGCAGCGCTGATACTAATATTTAGTTTTAGTTCGTATCTTAGCTAATTGTTAAAAAATGCCTAAACATTACAAAAATAGCATTTTTTGAAGATTTTTAGTTTAAAATTAAGCCATTACAAGTTGTGGCGTTTTCAAGGAGAATAAATGAGTAAGATAATTGCTTTAGCAAACCAAAAAGGAGGAGTAGGGAAAACCACTTCATCTATTAATTTAGCAGCTAGTTTGGCGGTTTTAGAGTATAGAACGCTTTTGGTTGATGCAGACCCCCAAGCTAACTCTACTTCGGGCATTGGCTTTGATCCAAGAAACATCAAGAACAGCATTTACGAATGCATTATCAATGATGTTGAACCTACTGAGGCCATTGTTAAAACGGAAACGCCAAATCTTGATTTGCTGCCAGCGCATATTGATCTGGTAGGTGCCGAAATCGAGATGATTAATCTGACCAACCGCGAATACAAAATGAAAGCGGTATTGGATAAAGTGAAAGATCAATATGATTTTATCATTATCGACTGCTCGCCATCATTAGGTTTGATCACCATCAACTCCTTAACCGCTGCCGATTCGGTAATTATCCCCGTGCAATGTGAGTATTTTGCTTTGGAAGGCTTAGGCAAGTTGTTGAATACCATTAAAATTGTACAAAATAGGCTAAATCCAGCATTGGAAATAGAAGGTATCCTTTTAACGATGTACGACGTAAGATTGCGTTTATCGAACCAGGTAGTTGAAGAAGTGAAAACACACTTCCAAGATTTGGTATTCGAAACCATTATTCAACGTAATACTCGTTTAAGTGAAGCTCCAAGTTACGGTATATCGGTAATTATGCACGATGCCAATAGCAAAGGCGCAATCAACTATTTAAATTTAGCAAGAGAAATTGTTCGTAAAAACGGATTGCTTAGCGAAGAGCAGGAAGTAAAAACAGCAAGTATTTAATATATATAAATGACATCTTTTCAAAGAAAGACCGGATTAGGCAAAGGATTAAGTGCTCTTTTGGATGACAATGAAACGGTAAATGCCGTTAAGCCTGCCGTAGAAAATATACCAGCAACGCCACAAGTAGGCAGTATTAGCCATATTAGCATTGCTGATATTGAAACAAACCCTTATCAACCACGTACTGAATTTGATCAAGTAGCACTTGATGAGCTATCTGAATCGATTAAAGTACAAGGATTGATCCAACCCATTACCGTACGTAAAAATGGCGATAAATACCAATTGATTTCTGGTGAACGTAGATTTAGAGCTTCTAAACTTGCGGGATTAACAGAAATTCCAGCTTATATCCGTACTGCCGATAACCAACAGATGTTGGAAATGGCATTGATTGAAAATATCCAACGTGAAAACTTAAATGCCATTGAGGTAGCGTTAAGCTTTCAACAAATGATAGATGAATGTAATCTGAAAGCAGAACAACTAGGCGAACGTGTAGGAAAAAACCGTACTACGGTAGCTAATTATCTACGTCTGTTAAAATTGCCACCTGCGATACAGGCATCTATTCGCGACAATAAAATATCAATGGGGCATGCCCGTGCGCTAATTTCTGTAGAAGATGAAGAAAAGCAACTTTTCATCCATCAAGAAATTATTGATAAAGGTCTTTCTGTACGTAAAGTTGAAGAAATGGTGCGTGGTATCCATCATGTACAAGTAAAAGCTCCGGTTAAAGCAGAAGCTGTTTCTTTTGAATACCAAAAATTGCAGAATGATTTGGCATCGAAATTTGCGACCAATGTGAAATTAAAGGTAAAAGACAACGGCAAAGGTGCTATTGAAATACCCTTTGTAAATAACGATGATCTTAATCGAATTTTAGAATTGTTAGATTGGTAATGCGGGCATTTTTGCTTTCTGTGGTATGGTGTTTCGTATTCGCTCAAGTGAATGCGCAAAATCCTGTGAACACTGCAAAGCAAGATACCACTGCAAAATTAGATACCATCGCTCCCGCAAAATACATTAACCAAGGTAAAATAGCTGGAAAAAAAGCAGTATACCGATCACTGATTTTTCCTGGGCTTGGACAGCTTTATAACTATGGCCTAGTGGTTGATGACGTGAAAGCTGGTAGAACTCAAGGTAAAAGAATTGGCCAAAAAATTTACCTGATTGGTAAAATTGGTGCTCTTTATGCCGGAGGAACTTTATTGGTGATGTCGTATATTGAGAATAACAATAATTATCACAGATTTTTACGGGAGTTACAATATCGTCAATTGAACGGTAATAAGTCCATGCCTAACAATGGTTTAGAGCGATATGAAACGATTGAATCTCTAACTAATGGTAAAAATATTTACAGACGTAACAGAGAGGTAGTCATCATTTCCTTGGTGGGTTTATACGGCCTGAATGTTTTGGATGCCTACGTAACCGCTCGTTTAAAATATTTCAACGTTGACGAGTCTTTGTCTATCAAAGTATCGCCATCTATCATCAATACAAACACTATGTACGGCTTTAATAGTATTGCGCCGGCATTAAAACTTACGCTTAGATTATGAAAATAGCGCTTTTAGGCTATGGCAAAATGGGCCAAATTATCGAACGCTTTTCTATGGAGAGAGGACACGAAATTGTGCTTAAAATTGGTATAGAAAATTTAGATGATTTTACCGTAGAAAATCTTGAAAAGGCAGATGTAGCCATTGACTTTAGTGCTCCACATGCTGCTGTCGACAATATTTACAAATGTTTTGAAGCCAATGTGCCTGTAGTTGTGGGTACTACAGGTTGGTATGGTGAATTGCAAAGAATTAAAAACGATTGCGAAGCCAGTAACAATACCTTACTTTATGGCTCTAACTTTAGCATTGGGGTCAATATCTTTTTTCATTTAAATAAAGTATTGGCAAAGCTGATGAATAATTATCCAGCTTATGATGTACAAGTAGAAGAAATACACCACACCCAAAAATTAGATGCCCCAAGTGGTACCGCTATGACTATTGCAGAAGGAATTATTGAAGAGATAGATAGCAAAAAGGAGTGGATTAACGAATTGGAAGGAACGCCAATTACCGAAAAAATAGGAAATGAGCAACTATTGATTGAGTCGCTTAGAATTGAAAATGTTCCAGGGACACATACTGTGGTGTACAGCTCGGAAGTTGATGATATTGAAATCAAACATACCGCACATAGTAGGGCCGGTTTCGCTTTGGGAGCAGTGGTGGCTGCAGAGTGGTTACAAAATAAAAGAGGTTTTTACAGCATAGCTGATATATTTAATTTTAAAGATTAAACAATGAATTGGAAATTCTGGCAAAAAAGAAAAGATTCAGATAAGCCAAAAAAGAAAAAAACAAAAACTAGGGAATGGGTTGATGCCATTGTGTTTGCAGTGGTAGCCGCAACTATTATCCGGGTGTTTTTTATCGAGGCCTATACCATCCCTTCAGGTTCTATGGAACGCTCACTTTTAGTTGGCGATTTCCTTTTTGTAAGCAAGGTAAATTATGGTGCCCGTGTACCGATGACTCCCGTGGCATTTCCGTTTGCCCATCATACCATGCCGTTATTTGGCACCAAAGCTTATTGGGATGGTGTGCAATGGAAATACAGAAGGTTACCAGGTTTTCAGGATATTAAACGCAATGATGTAGTGGTCTTTAATTTCCCAGAGGGAGATACCGTAGTATTGGAAAGACAGGATGATAATTATTATCAAATGCAATTAAGAGGGGAAAGTAGGGAGTCAATTTGGTCGCAGTTTAAAGTAGTAAGTAGACCAGTTGATAAGCGTGAGAATTTTATTAAGCGTTGTATAGCCATTGCTGGTGATACCATTGCCATGAGAAATGGCTTGGCCGTAGTCAATGGTACACCGTCGCCATTAGTAGGCACGGGCGGATTTGGTTACAATGTAGAGTTTAATACTTCAGAGATAAATTTAAAGCTTTTTGAAGATATGGGCTTCAAAATTGGAGGGACAGCATTACCAACGGTTTTCAGATTTGAAGGAACGCCTGATCTGATCAAAGAGTTGAAAAAATCTCCTTATGTTAAATCAGTGAGTGAAGAATTGATGGCTCCAGATGAATACGACCCATTGATTTTCCCTCATGATAAGAATAGAAAATGGAATTTGGATAACTATGGCCCATTTGTAGTACCTAAAAAAGGATGGACAGTTACTTTAGATAGCTTAAACATGCCGTTGTACGAAAGAGCAATTCGTATTTATGAAGGAAACAAATTAGAAAAAGTAGGTAACGACTGGATGTTAAACGGTAAAAAAGCAACCACCTATACCTTCAAAATGAATTATTACTGGATGATGGGGGATAACCGTCATGCTTCTGCCGATTCGCGCTATTGGGGTTTTGTACCTGAAGATCACATTGTAGGCAAAGCATTATTTATTTGGTTGAGTGTAGATGGTGAAGGTTCATTCTTCAGCAAAATTAGATGGAGCAGGATTTTTAAAGGTATCCACTAGGCATATAAAGGTCTTAACAACAGAAAAGCATCACTTTTGAGTGATGCTTTTCTGTTTGTTCTAGCAATCAGTTACAAGAGAACTTCGTAAATCTCATGAGAATTGCTATTCCTCAACTACAGTAGCGTCAGGGGCATTGGCTTTCACTGATTCTATGCCATTGTTCCTTCCACTTTCATCGGCATACATTTGACTGTTGCCAATTACTTGTCCATTTGTAGCTTTTAAATTAAAATAGAATTTCCCGTTGGACGCCGTTTTTTTCTCAAACTTATTTTCGTCCTGAGAGTTTTTACGTACCGACTCGATACCATTTTCACAGCCTGCTTTCGAGGAATAACCTTCGCTGGTTAGAATAACCTGGCCATTGTTTGCTTTTAGGTTGAACTGATGCTCTCCGTTCGTCCTTTTTGAAATTACAAATTTTCCCATATTGTTTTATATTTAGAATAGAAGTGGTTGTTCTTAGATGGGTTACGAAACCATAGGTTTGTATTTGCTCCAATTATCAAAAATCATCCATAAATTAATTACAAAAAATGCACCAGCAATGCCTAAACCTTCTGGCATATACATCGCATTATGGCACATGATACCTACCATTACTGGAAAAATGACAATGGCACCTAATGCGCGAGTTTTAGGAATAGCAAATAATAAGCCGCCCAATAATTCTATGGTGGCTACTAATGGAATTAACCACTTGATGGTGCCCATGGCCATGCCTACTGCTAAAATTTCGCCCTCCATTTTAGGTACTGGCATGTAGTGAAAAAACTTGTCGAGTCCTGCGTTAATGAACATTAGTCCAAAAAGAACGCACAAAATAAGTTTTACAATTTTCATGAGTTTAGTTTTAATCATTGATTTATGAATAAAGTTAAATAAAAATGATTAGAAAATATACGGAGATAATCGCTTAATTTTTAGGGGTATAAGGATTTGTTGTGAAGTGATTGAGGTGACTGAACTTCAACTTTTATACTTTTTGAGCTCGTTGCCCCTAAGCATAGAACCAGTATAAACTAAACCCGATTGAAGTGGATCCCGATTTTTCATCGGGAGAAACAAAAAGCGGGGCTGAAATAACCAAAGAACTGCTATTTTTGCTTTTCAAAGAATAAGAACGGCTATGTCAAATAATGGCACAATCGCACTTCTCTGAAAAAAATAATTTTTTTTTTAACCTGCTTGCAACCTTTAGGTAGAAATCTACATCTACCCTATGCAAGCAAACAAATGAAGGTGGCTAAAATATATACGTTAGATGAACTGATGGAAGGCTGTAAAGCTGGCAACAGGCAGATGCAGGAAATGCTCTATAGGCAAACTGCGTCGAAAATGTTGGCGGTTTGCATGCGATATGCCAAAGATAGGATGGAGGCTGAGGATGTATTGCAAATGGGTTATGTAAAGATTTTTCAGAAGGTGAGGGAATTTAAGGGAGAAGGGTCTTTTGAAGGATGGATACGCCGAATCATGGTAAATACAGCTATTGAAAGTTACCGTAAAAATTTGCGAACGTTAAATGTAGTACCTATTGAAGATGCTTACGAACAACCATCAAGCAGTTTTGATTTTAGCAGTTTGGGTATGCAGGATTTGATGAAGGTGATACAAAAACTGGCTGATGGCTATAGGATGGTATTCAATATGTATGTGATCGAGGGATATTCGCACAAGGAAATTGCCGAAACATTAGGGATTACAGAAGGAGCAAGCAAATCGCAGCTTTCGAGAGCTAGAGCGATTTTACAACAAGAAATTTTAAAATTGGAGGGCTTTGGTTATGCAACACATGCCGGATAATGATTTTGATAATTTGTTTAGAGACAAATTTATGAATGCAGAGGTTGAACCCTCGGCAAATTTATGGGCCAATATCGAAGGTCAAATCACAACTAAGCGTAAGCGTACATTCCCCTTAATGTGGGTGGCCGCAGCTAGCGTTGCAGTGGTGGCATCGGTGATGATGTTTACCCAAAGCGATGAAAAGGTTTATCTACGTAATGCGGCTACGGAGGTTGCGGCAATACAGCCTGCTATTGAGCAGCCAGTTTCGGTTGTTGAGGTAGCACAAAGGGAAGAAGAAGCACCTGCACCTATAAAAGTGCATGCGGTAGCTAACCGTAGTCTAGCAAAAAGGGAAGTGCCGGTAGCCGTAATTGCTCAGTTAATAGAGGAACCAAAAAATATTAATCCTTCGATGCAACCATCTGTACCAAATGAGCATCTACCTATTAAACGAGCTGAAGTTAAGGCACTAGATGTAGTCTACTCAGCAAACGTAGTTCCAGATGCAAATGCGATGTCGAACAACAATGGTGAAATGCTGGCTAACTTGGGTAATTTAACAGAGGGTGATGCTCCAGAACAAGCTATTGAAGCGAACAAAAAAGGCATACGTAATATGGGCGATCTGATCAACTATGTAGTTGAAAAGGTAGATAAAAGAGAAAAGAAGCTGATCAAGTTTAATACCGATGATGATGATAACTCTTCAATTATAGGATTAAACATTGGCTTTGTTAAATTGAACAAGAAAAAATAAGATAATTTAAAGGATAGAAATAAGTTGCAACATTAGGTCTTCCAACCTTTAACAAATAAACAAACACACAAATGAAACATCTAATTTTAAAAGCAATATTGGTAAGTGGACTTACTTTTATAGCAGCAGGAAGCTTAAAGGCACAAGAAGTTAAAGATAGCGTTAAACGTAAAAAGTTTGAAATCAACTACGGCGTTGGCATTACCATAGGCGAAAAGAAGGATAGTACAGGAAAGGTTGATCAAAATAAGGGCCGATTTGTGGGAGGAATTACTTTTACACGTTTGGATATTGGCCTAGCTAAATTGATTGATAATGGAAGCTTTACCTTATCGTCGGCTAATGATTTTCTAGATTATAAACCTTGGAAAACCAGTACTATTTCGTTTGACGTTCTACAGTTTGGATATAGATTTAATAACCATTTTAAAATTTATTTGGCAGGTGGTTTTGATTGGACTCATATCCGTTTAGACAGAGATATTACCATCCAAAAAAACAAACCAACTTTAGAATATAAGGAAGAGGATGTGATTTTTAGCAAAAATCGTTTCTCTAGCAGCTATGTGCATGTTCCACTAAATTTTGAATTTAGAACGAAAGAGAATAACCATGGCAAGCGCTTTAGATTTGTAGTTGGTCCAGAAATAGGTTTTTTACTTGGTGGAAAAGTTAAACAGATCAGCGACGAATTCGGTAAAGTGAAAATCAAAGACGACTACCACTTTGCTCCTTTCCGCTACGGAGGCACCGTAAGAATTGGCTACGGAGGCTTAGGTTTATTCGCTAAATATTATGCCAATGATATGTTCGAAACCTCGGCACAAAAAGGCTTAAAAAGTATGGCATTTGGTTTAACCTTTGGTTTGAACTAATAAGCTCACTAAAACGCTCTATATAATTGGCTAAAAACCAAACTTACATACCAACACACACAAATTAAACCTTCCTGCTCCTTATTAAGGGGCAGGATTTTTTGTTTTAAGCCCGTAAGTGAACCTGCGCATACCAACTTTCGGACTTTCGATCGCCATTACTTCCTGACTTTCTCTATCTTTATACCCGTGAGTGAACAAATCTTAAGCATCCAGAACCTAACTAAACAGCATCAAGCCGAACAACTATCGGGCATTATTGATGTGAGTTTCGATATTCAAGCGGGAGAAATTGTAGCCATTATTGGTGAAAGCGGTAGTGGTAAATCTACTTTGTTAAAATCCATTTACGGTCTGTTAAAAGTGGATAAAGGAGAGGTATTATTTAATGGGAAGCATGTAAAAGGTCCCGATGAGCAACTTATTCCCGGCCATGCCGATATGAAAATGGTGACGCAGGATTTCTCGCTGAACATTTATGCTAAGGTATATGATAATATTGCGTCTATGCTGTCCAATACGAATGTGGCATTAAAGCAGCAGAAAACCATGGAGGTAATGGAACACCTGCGTATTACCGCTTTAAAAAACAAAAAGATTATAGAGCTGAGTGGAGGTGAACAGCAACGAGTTGCGATTGCTAAGGCTTTAGTGAGCGATACAAAAGTATTGTTGCTGGATGAGCCCTTTTCGCAGGTAGACGCTATCTTAAAAAATCAATTACGTGCCGATATAAAGCGTTTGTCTAAAGAAACAGGGCTCACCATTGTGATGGTTTCACACGATGCTACTGATGGCTTGTTTATGGCAGATCGCTTGGTAATTTTAAAAGAAGGCAAGTTACAACAGGAGGGTAAACCAAGGGAAGTTTATAATCACCCAACAACTACCTATACCGCCAAAATGTTAGGTAATGCAGTAGTGCTTTCCAAAAAAGAGGCACAACAGTTAGAGCTTAAAGTAACGGGAGAGCAAATTTGTTTTTATCCGGAATGGGTAGAAATAAAAGCAAGTTGGTCGGCCAAGAAATTTAATGTGAGAGATATTTATTACAAAGGCTTTTATGATGAATTACTTTTGGAAAGAAATGGCGTACACATTAGGGCCTTGCAATTGAATAGCGGAGAGCATAAAAAAAACGACCAAGTTTATGTAAACATTGGCCGTTTTTTGGAATTTTAACATTATTAACTATTAACTAACCACAGATACACAAATTTTATGCTGATTTGTAAAATATTTTATCTGTGCATTTGTGGCCTTGACTATATTTTATTGAGTAGGATTTTGAGTTAATTTTCCTGGGTATGAGTTAATTGCACTTTGAGGGATGTAATAGGTTACCCTAAAGTCTGTAGCTGCAACATTTGCGGTCTGGTTTTGAGGACCAGGATATGGACGGCTAAGCGGCTTTCCATTTCTGAAAACATCAAAACTACGTTCTGCCTGATAAGCCAATTCCAATTGTCTTTCCTTATCAATTCTGTCGCCTGCGTTAGTTGCATCTAAAGAGGCATAACCACCGTTAACGATAGAACGATTTCTAATGATATTCAAATCATTAAGCGCTAAGCCATAGTTCTGTAATTTGGCATAAGCTTCAGCTCTATTCAAATAAACCTCGCCCAATCTGCTAATTACTGGCGAATGTAATTGCGAATCTTCACCCTCTCTAGAACATTTCACAATATAAAATTGAGGATAGGCACGGTTTAATGTAATGAAATAGTCGATATAGCCAGTGTACGCTTTTCCATCTTTGTAATTGATTGAATAAATACCTTGCGTAGCATTAATAGGAGTAAGGGTATATGATACCTGATTTGGGCTGGTACCTTCTACACAACTGATCACACCACCGTTACGAACAGTTGTTAACTGTGCATAGTTCAATACATTGCCTGCGTCTTCCTTAATGAACCTGAAAACCTCGGTATAAGCACCTGAAGTGTTTTTTGAATAAGTAGGCTCAATAAATGCAGCTCTGGCATCTACTATTTTATAGTTATCCGGTCTCCAATCATTCCTGCCAGTTTCATTTAGCAAGCTGATGTATTTGGCACTGGCATACATTTCGCCCCAGCCCATACCGCCAATATTCGAATACATACCACCTACGCCATAATAATGGTCGAAACCAGAGAATTCGGCCGCAACACGTTTGATGGCAAAAATGGTTTCTTTATTGTTTTCTGGAGTAAAAGTGTTGTACTTCATAAACTGCTCTCTTGGTAATAAACTATAGGTGCTTGAAGCACTGATTACCTTATTAGCATAATCTACAGCCAATTGCGCATAGGTTTGATTTGGATTATCGTAAGTTCCGCTCATGTAAAGGTATACTCTTGAAAGCATAGCTTGTGCAGCACCTTTAGAAGCAAAAATTGGCCCTTTATTTACAGTGATTAATTCTTCCGCTTTTTTCAGATCGGCAATTACTTGCTCATAAGTTGCTTTCACCGTTGATCGATCAGGCAAATTGGCATTGATCACATCGGGAGGGGTACCGTTTACAATTGGCACGCCTAGGTTGGTTTCTGGACTTTGATAGTATGGACGTCCAAAAGCGCGAACCAAATAAAAGTACATCATACCACGAACGTAATAACACTCTCCCAATTTGCTGTCAAGCGCTGCATTTTTGCCAGCAGGAATCATGTTGATGATATTTGATGCCTGTGCAATGGCTTTGTACCCGCTATCCCAGAAAGTGGTTAACCTTCCGTTATTAGGTGTTCTAGAGAAAGAGATGAACTCATAAAAAGCATCTGTAGATGAACCTCTGATCATGATATTATCACCAGCATACTCGCCTAAGCGGTGCATTGGATCAGACCATGCTTTAAGTTGGGCATATACCCCATTTAATAAACCATCAATAGACTCTTCCGGGTTTTTGTTGATCCTTTCAGCTTCCATGGATCCGTATGGTGCTCTATCAATTTCACAAGATGATAGGGCTATTGTCGTAAAAATTATCGCTAATATCTTTTTCATTTTTTGTCTTCTTTAGAATGAAACATTAAGTCCAAACATGAATTTTCTGGTCATTGGATATACCCCTGGACCAGCAGAGAAAAGTACAGTTCCATCATCAGACACAGGAATCTCTGGATCTACGCCCGAATATTTGGTAAGTACAAATAAGTTTTCTCCAGATAGGTAAACTCTTAAGTTTCTAACCTTGTATTTTTTTAGATTGAAGTTGTATCCTAAAGCTAATGAACGCATTCTGAAAAAGTCGCTGCTTTCTAAGTAACGTGATGAAGTTTTATTTCCATTGTCTTGGTTATTAGCCATTGCCCTAGGGTGGGTAGCCACATCGCCAGGTTTTTGCCATCTGTTCCAGCCATCCATTAATTTCATTTGGTTTCTATCGTTGTAGGTACCATCAGAATCGTACTCTTGGCGTGAATAGTTATACAATTGACCACCGATAGAATAACCGAAAACTGCATTTAGGTCAAAATTTTTCCAAGTAAAAGAAGTGTTAATTCCACCAAATACATCTGGCGATGCTTTGCCCATTTTTTCTTGGGTTGCTTTTGCGTAGTCGCTGGTAATTGTTCTTGCTGTTTCATTGCCATTAGCATCTTTGGTAACGATGTACCACATTGGTTTACCATCAGCTGGGTTTACGCCTGCCCATTGTGGCAAGTAATATGTATCTACTGGGATACCTATTTCCAAGCGTCGGCTAGCAGAACCCGCTACACCTAATTGGTCGCCAATGGTGATAGGTTTAGAGGTATAGGTACCATCCAAGTTTCTGGTTTTGAAAATATCGGTTAGCTTGTTGGTATTGTGACCTAGGTTTACATCAAGGCTCCATGACAAATCTTTAGTACGGATAATGTCGCCACCAAGTGCTACCTCTATACCTTTATTTTTCATTTTACCTACATTTTGCCATATTGAAGTTACCCCTGTTAGGCCAGAGATTGGTACGTTGTACAAAATGTCGTCGGTGTTCTTGATATAATAATCAAACGTTAATCTTAGTCTATTGTTAAACGCGTTTACATCTAAACCTGCGCCGGTAGTGTAGGTTTGCTCCCAAGTTAGATTTTTATTGCCCACTTGGCTAATTAAAAGCCCCGGAACACCATTGTAGCCGGCTGCTGGGTTTACAGCATATAAATCGTATTGTGGATATAAAGCACTAGGGCGGTTACCTACTGTACCATAAGCTGCACGAAGTTTAAGGGTATTAATTTGTTTTACTTGAAACCATTCTTCGCGGTTGATGTTCCAACCAGCACTTAATGAGAAGAAATTGCCATATTTTTTACCAAAATTTGAAGCCCCATCTCTACGAACCGACACCTGTGCCAAGTATTTGCCATCATAAGCATAGTTTGAATTAAATAGCAATGATTGTACTGCCCATTCGCTTATTCCTCCTTTGGTACGTTCTGGTTTTGAGGTCACATCCAATACTTCAAAGCCGGCTACAATACCTGTTCCGTAGGCATCTAATGTTTTACCTCTATAATCGTTAAACTCATAACCAGCTAAAGCATTCAAGCTATGTTTTCCCCATGACTCGTTGTAACGCAAGATCTGGTTGGTGTAACGTCTGCTATATTCAGATCTATATTCGGTAATACGTCCCATTACAATACCTCCACCAGCATTTGAACGTGGGTCGGTATAGCTGTTAGAAGAATAAGTGTTGAATCTGTAGTTGTTAACTGAAGCAAAGGTGAAGTTTTTGTTGATTTTGATATCAAAATCAAAATTTCCCATAAACTCATAATTGGTATTAGCTCCGTGGTTCCATTGCAAATCATAAAGATAGTTGGTACCTACACTGTTTACCCAAAGGCTAGAACGGTGTGGCACTAAATTGCCATTGGCATCGTAAGGACTGTCCCATGGCAAATTGGAATACATAGAGGTTACTGAATATTGTCTATCATCAACCGCACGGCGAGAGCCTACAATAGATGGTTTAACGGTTAACCATTCGAAAGGTTTGTAAGTGGTGTTTAACCTAAAGTTGTAACGTTCATAGTCATATCCTCTCACTGCTCCCGATTCGTCGTAAAAACCTAGAGATAACAGTGATTGAAGTTTTTCGGTTCCGCCCTGAAAAGTAATGTTGTGGTTTTGGTTAAAACCTTGTTTGGTAGCTAAATCCCACCAGCTAAAATTGCTGTTGCGCAATTCTGGTTTCCAACGTGGAAAACTAATGGTATTGGCGTTAGTAAAAGAAGCAAAGTAATCGTACAATTCGGCGCCATTCATTACCTCTAAATTACCATTGGTAAGGTTGGTAATACCAGTTCTAGAGGCAATATCTACCGTCATTTGTCCTGTTTTAGCTCTTTTAGTGGTTACAATAATAACCCCATTTGCGCCTTGAGAACCATAAATAGCGGTCGAAGCTGCATCTTTTAGGGTGGTAATGTTTTCTATATCCTCTGGGTTTATTTCACCAGGGCTTGATCCTACAATAACCCCATCTATTACCCATAGCGGGTTGGTGGTACCATTTAAGGTGGCCTGCCCACGGATAATTACCGAACCTGCACTTCCTGGTCTGCCAGAACCTGGTGCAACAAATACGCCAGGTGCTTTACCAGCAAGCAAGTTTTGTACGTTTGGCGAGGTTACATTTCTTAGCTTTTCACCACTAATGGTACTTAAAGCGCCGGTAAGGCTTTCTTTTTTCTGTATCGAGTAACCAACCACTACCAGTTCACCCAAGGTTTCTGAGGATTCACTAAGGGCGATATTCCCTAAAGAGGTTCCAGTTACGGTAACTTCTTTAGTGGTATAGCCAATAAAGTTGATGACTAAAACATCTCCTGTTTTAGCCTGTATGCTAAAATTACCAGCATTGTCTGTAGAAGTAACTTTTGTAGTACCTTTTACGGTTACGGTTACCCCGGGGATACCTACGCCGTTAGCATCCTTAATGGCGCCTGTTACAGTTTGTTGGATTGGGGTTGTCTCTGTGCCATTTAAATGCTTATTAGCAATGGCAGCTTTTGCATTTGCGAAGGTTGATACTCCCACCGTAAGTATGGTGGCAACCTTCATGGTTGCAAAAAAGAGATTTAAAGGCTTTTTCCCCTTTAATCTCTGTAATTGATTGTTTCTTGTTTGGTTAGCTTTTTGTTTCATTGGAACTGAAAATTTTTGTTCTTAATGCTCTTTAGTTAGTTGGTGAAGCCATTTGCTTCATGAGGGTCTGTGTTTTTTAAGCTGGTTTATAGTTTATTATTATTTGGGTTAATGTAATCGTAGTATAGCTTGAAGGCAGTGAAAACCTTTAACGTTGGATTAATGTTCGCTCTTAGTTTAACCTCATCCTTGTATATTGAGAAAAAAGGACTTTTTAGGTCATAGGTCAATGAAGTTTGGTTCTGTCTAATAGTTTGGTTAGTAAGTATTAGCAAATCTAGAGCTTGAAAAAGTAAGGTTTCAGTTAAAACTTAGCGCAAACGCTTGCGCTAAGTGCTATGTTTTTCAAATGGCAAATGATGTAGCACATGCTGTTAGCCTAGATATAAGCTATAACGATTAGGAATGTAACTTTTTAGTGTGTTTTTGAACGCAAACGTTTGATTTTTGAGGTATGGATGAATATGTTATTAACCTTCTGTTCTGCGTTCTAAATTGATTTTAGAACAAAAAAGAATATAACGTAGTAAGGCGAAAAAGCTTCGAGAAATATTGAAGAGTTATTGAATGGCAAAAAATGTTTTAAAAAAAAGGGCGATGTTTTTTAACATCGCCCTTTTTGAAAGTTTAATTTTCTGGGTTTAGTTGGGTTCGTATTCCGAAGGAACTACTACAACTTTTACCAATATGGTATAGTTTGGCGCAACACTATTCAACAAATTATTAGTGTCTTGTACATCAAAGTTAATGCCTCCATTAAATAATTCATAGCTGTATGCGCTATAATTAAAAGTGTAAGGTAACTGAATAAAACTACTTGCTGTTACAGGGTGCTCAAAATAAACCATTACACCTTCGTCTTCCAAAGTAATACCATCAAACTTTTTGTTGATCCAAGTAGCAGTATAACTGCCATTAGGATTCTTTCTCCAATCTGAAGGTTTAATTTCATAGTTGTATGTTTTTGCTTTTAGTTCTTCGGTGATGTAAGTGTCTTTCTTGCATGATACCAAACCTAGTGTGGTAACGCAGAGTAGGAGTAGGGTTAGTTTTTTCATTGTGTGTGTTGTTTGTTTTTGGTTTAGAAACTCCTAGTTTTTACGATAGGATATTTCAAATTCAAATTTCATTTATGTGTTATAATGGGTATATCAAAACTGTTGCCAAAATTTTGGTAAGGCTATGCCAAAAAATAAAATGTGATAAACAAAAATAGAGAAGCTTTGTTTTTACTTGCTTTAGGCCATTTTTTAGAGGTCTTGTAACAGAAAAAATGTATAATTATTTTTGAATGATACGCAATTTAGTTGTTGAAATGGATGTTTTTTGGGAGCATTTTAAATAAGAATAGGAGACAATTTCTTATCTCCTATTTTATTTCTCTGGAATGGACTTTATTTTATGAAATAAATCCTGCCTGATTCCTCCAGCTCTTTATCAAAATCGTCATCAAATTTGAATTTATACAGTATCCACTGTTTATTTGGTTTATAAAATATAAATGTAACGCGTAGTGGTTGGATTTCATGTTTAACTAAATAGCTATACAATATTAAACTCTTAGAAGTTTGCTTACTTGTTATTTGTTCTATTTCTTGGAATTTTCCAATTTTACTTTGTATCGCTAGCAACTTATTTTTTAAATCAGATGTTTGTTCTGGAGTAAATGTCTTGTTAGTGCTACAGATATAATCAATAGCCGCTTCGGGTGAGTTTTCATATTTCTTAAAAAAATTACTTATAATATTTTTTAATTCTGAATCTTTGATAGGTTCCTCACTTTGATTGTTTGCACAACTAATTAAAGTAGATATTAGTAATGTGAAAAGAAATAATAGTTTTTTAATCATTTGAGTTGGGTTAGAATGTTTTGAGAATCAATTATAAATAAAATAGGAGACAATTTCCTGCCTCCTACCTACATTTATATAATGATGGAAAAGTTTCTGATTTTTAGTCTCGTCATTACGAGGTACGAAGAATCTATAAGAGAGCTCACTAAACTAACAGCTTCCTCCTAACGTCGGAATGACAAAGCGTTGTAAGATAACTTTCCCGATCGTCGGGACGAGCTGTCGTTCCTCCTCGCAGTGACGACTTAGCACTTAAACCAAATACTCAAACAAAGTTGCGTCTTGGTTCAGTTCAATCACATCAAACTTGAATTCTTTTAAACGTTGTAAAATACTTGCGTAATCTTCTTTTTTCGCTAACTCAATACCCACCAAAGCAGGTCCGTTTTCACGATTGGTTTTCTTGATGAACTCAAAACGGGTAATATCATCTTGCGGACCTAAAACTTCGTTCACAAATAATTTTAACGCTCCAGGACGCTGTGGAAAACGAACAATAAAGTAATGCTTCAATCCTTCGAAAAGTAACGATTTCTCTTTGATTTCCTGCATACGCTCGATGTCGTTGTTACCGCCGCTAACGATGCAAACTATCGTTTTTCCCACAATTTGGTCTTTCACTTGTTCTAAAGCAGCTACCGATAAAGCACCTGCAGGTTCTACCACAATGGCGTCTTCGTTGTACAGTTTTAAAATAGTCGTACAAATTTGACCTTCTGGGATCAAGTAAGTAGAACTCAATAAATCGCTGCAATATTTATAGGTAATCCAGCCCATTCTTTTTACCGCTGCACCGTCTACGAAGCGTTCAATATTTTCCACGGTAACTGGTCCGCCATGTTTTAAAGCCTCACTTAACGAAGGAGCGCCCATAGGTTCTACACCAAAAACTTTAACACTAGGCTTTACCGTTTGCAGGTAAGCAGTAACGCCAGATGCCAAACCACCGCCCCCGATAGGAACCACGATAGCATCTAGATCAGGTAAATCCTGATAAATCTCCATCATTACCGTAGCTTGACCCTCAATTACTTTCTCGTCATCAAAAGGAGGGATAAACGTGGCCGATTTCTCTTCACTGTAGGCCAATGCTTCCTTTAGGCAATCATCAAAAGTATCGCCCACTAGGATTACTTCCACATTATCGCCACCAAACATATTTACCTGTTTGATTTTTTGCTTAGGTGTAATTTCGGGCATAAAAATCACACCCTTAATGCCTAATTTCTTACACGAAAAAGCAACACCTTGTGCATGATTGCCTGCACTTGCACAGACCACACCATTTTTTAATTGCTCAGGAGTTAGACCACTAATTTTGTTGTAAGCACCACGCAATTTGTAAGAACGTACAATTTGTAAATCCTCTCGCTTCAAATAAATATTGGCATTGTATTTCAAAGAAAGTCCTGCATTAAACTCTAAAGGCGTTCTTTTGACAACCCCTTGCAAGGTTGCAAATGCTTTATCGAAGTCGAAAGTGTGTGCTGTTGTTGTTTCCATCTCTAAATCCGCCATGTGACGGAGCTTTTTATTTTTATTCTATTTTTTGAAAAGCAATTCCGGCTTTTCATCGGTTGCGATAGCCCTGCTATTCGTTGCAAGTTTTTTCGCTATGTCATCCTGAGCCTGTCGAAGGATTTTCATCGCTTGCAGATGCTTCGATAAACTCAGCATGACACTCGAGCGATTTTGCTAAAAAAAAACTTTTCACTGCTATCAGGTTTAGTTAACTTAAAGCAGTGCAACAAATCCTCCCCCTTTAATTCCCCCTCCAAAGGGGGACACGTGGTGGCTAGGCAATTGCATATCCTTCTCTTCGAGAGCCTGTCCCGACAATTCGGGAGGGCAGGGGAGGAAATAAATCCTGTCACCTTAGTCTTCAGTTTTAACTTTTCACCGCTTTAAGTTTCCTGCCTACATGGAGAAACTAACTCAACTTCGGCGCTAAATGAACTACTACTAATTCATTCAAATCATCATCATTGATGCCTTGTTTCTTATCAGCTAAATCTAAAAATGCAGTGTAAACCACGGCCAATTGCTCTTTATCTAAATTATGACCCAATCTATCCAAGTGGTGTTTCAAAGCATGTCTTCCGCTTCTAGCTGTTAACACGATAGTTGCATCAGGGAAACCTACATCTTCTGGTCTAATGATTTCGTAGTTTTCACGATTTTTCAAGAAACCATCTTGGTGAATACCTGAACTATGTGCAAATGCATTGGCACCAACAATAGCTTTGTTAGGCTGCACTGGCATGTTCATTTGGTTACGCACTTGGTGACTGATTTCGTAAATACCTTGGGTATTGATGTTGGTATGAAGACCCAAAACTTTGTGCGTTTTCAAGATCATCACCACCTCTTCCATTGAAGTATTACCAGCACGTTCGCCAATACCATTAATAGTACATTCTACCTGACGAGCGCCATTCTGTAAACCAGCGATAGAGTTAGCGGTAGCTAAACCTAAATCGTTATGGCAGTGGCAAGAGATAATTGCTTTATCAATGTTCTTTACATTCTCTTTTAAGTAAAGAATTTTTGAACCGTATTGGTCTGGTAAGCAGTAACCATTCGTATCAGGAATGTTTACTACCGTTGCACCAGCAGCAATTACAGCTTCAATCATTTTAGCTAAATATTCGATATCTGCACGGCCAGCATCTTCTGCGTAGAACTCAACATCCTCTACATATTTCTTTGCATATTTTACCGCTTCAATGGCACGCTCTAGAATTTCTTCTCTGGTACTGTTGAATTTAGTTTTAATATGCATATCAGAAGAACCTATGCCCGTATGGATACGAGGTCTTTTCGCATAACGCAAAGCATCAGCAGCTACATCGATATCATTTTTATTTGCTCTGGTTAGGGCGCAAATAATTGGGTCGTTTACCGCTTTAGAAAGCTCAATTACGCTATTAAAATCGCCAGGACTAGAAACAGGGAAACCCGCTTCAATAACGTCTACACCTAGTAGTTCCAACGATTTTGCAATTTCGATTTTTTGAGGTGTGCTCAATTGGCACCCTGGCACCTGCTCGCCATCACGCAAAGTGGTGTCAAAAATGTGTACTCTATTTGGGTCGTGTAACATAAGTTTGGGTTAGGTTATTGTGCTAAATAGGTTAATACTAATTGTCCCATTTCTTGGGTGCCCAACACTTTGGCAGCGTCGGTATTTTGATCGGCAATATCGCCAGTTCTGTAGCCGTCTTTCAATGCTTTATCTACTGCGTTTACCAGTGTCTTAGCTTCTTCTTTCAGTCCGAAACTGATTTCCAGCATGAGTGCGGCCGATAGGATGGAAGCCAACGGATTTGCTAAGTTTTTTCCAGCAATGTCGTGTGCCGAACCGTGGATAGGTTCATAGAAGCCTACGCCATCACCTACAGAAGCAGAAGCTAACATGCCCATAGAACCTGCGATTTGTGAAGCCTCATCCGTCAAGATATCGCCAAAAAGGTTGGCGGTTAATACCACATCAAATTTCTTCGGATTTTTAATCAATTGCATCGCCGCGTTGTCGATAAACATGTGCTCTGTTTCTACATCAGGATATTGTTTAGCAATTTCCTGCACCGTTTCACGCCATAGGCGAGAGCTTTCCAACACATTTGCTTTATCTACAGAACATAGCTTTTTGCTACGTTGTTGCGCCGCTTGGTAAGCTTTGTGTGCAATGCGTTCTACCTCATATCTGTGGTAAATCATCAAATCTGAAGCTGTATTTCTGTCTTCAGAACGAGATTTTTCTCCGAAGTAAACATCACCAGTTAGTTCACGGAAGAATAAAATATCTGTTCCTTTTAGGATATGTGCTTTGATGCTTGATGCTTCCAGCAATTCATCGAACAACAGAATAGGGCGTAGATTAGCATACAAACCCAGTTCTTTTCTAATTTTTAGTAAACCTTGTTCTGGCCTAACTTTCAAAGAAGGGTCATTGTCGTACATGGCATGACCAATGGCACCAAATAAAATCGCATCGCTTTGACGTGCTTTCTCTAAAGTTTCATCAGGTAGTGGATTACCGGTAACTTCAATAGCCGCATGGCCCATTAGCGCTTCATCGAAAGTAAATTCGTGACCGAAATTTTTCGCTACTTGCTCAAGGGCTGCTTTTCCCCATTGGGTTACTTCTTGGCCAATGCCGTCTCCAGGTATTACTAATATGTGTTTTTTCATTGTATGTTTATTTCTTTTTAACGGCATGCAAGAGGGCTGAGCCGTTTTTCATTGTATTTATTTTTATCGTGATAATTGCTGCAAGTTTAATGAGATTGCTTTGTCGTTCCTCCTCGCAATGACGACAATAGTTACGTCATTGCGAGGCACGAAGCAATCTCTAAGTTCTATCTAATTCGGAGTTCTAAATCACGCTTTCTAATTCTTCTTTCTGTTTATAAATATTGTTATGTATCACCTCGCCTTTGCTTAGTAATAACTGATGCGTTAAATTTTTAGGCAGTTGGTCGTCGCTGTGCGATACATAAATTAATGTTCTGTTGGTGGTGCATAAACCATCAATTAGCGTATTGAATTGAAGGGTTTGGTGTGCGTCTAAACCTTGGCAGGGCTCATCTAATACCAACAACTCTGGGTTTTTAATGACTGTTCTTGCCAATAAAACCAAGCGTTGTTTACCCAATGGCAAATGTGCGAGCAAATCGTTTTTATTTGCAGTTAAGCCGAAATACTCAATCAGTTCATCAACCTGTGTACGTTTGTGCCAGCCAATTTCTTTGTATAAGCCAATGCTGTCGAAAAAGCCAGAGGCGATACTTTGCCAAACCGTTGCGCTGAAATCGAAGTACCAATGCAGCTCTGGAGAGATCAAACCGATGTGCTGTTTAATATCCCAAATGCTTTCGCCAGAACCACGTTTGCTGCCAAAAAGGTATATTTCATTAGCATACGCTTGCGGATGGTCGCCATTAACCAAGCTTAACAAGGTTGATTTTCCAGAGCCGTTATGACCTTGCAATAACCATTTTTCGCCCGCTTTAATTTCCCAATTTACGTTTTTAAGCACTTGCTTTTCACCATAGCTGATGTTCACATCAATCATTTTAATCAGTACTTCACTGCTTGATGGTGGTGCTTCGTTTAAAAACTCAGGAATACTTCTTTCTTCAATGACAACCGAATTTCTAGTACAAAAAGTAAAATGTTCTACTAATTGTCCATCGATGATTTCACCAAACCTGTTGATGCAAGCTGGAATTTCAGTCTCATTGCTCACCAAGATGATTTGAACACCATCAGTAGTAGCTTCATCTAATAAATTATTGAGATTTTGGCGGGATTGGATATCTAAACCAGTGTAAGGTTGGTCTAGTAATAAAAGCTGCGGTTTCGACCATAAGGCTTTAACCAATTGCAACTTTTTGTGTTCGCCACTTGATAGCTCTATCAATTGAGCATTTTTAAGGGCTGCAAAACCTAGTGCTTCTAAAATCGGCTCTGCGTTGGCTAAGTTAAGGTGGTTTTCGTTCGCATAATGCGCTAATTCGGCACTAACGGTAAGGGTATCTTGTACTTGTTGTACGTTGTAGCGCTGTTGGTAATAAAAATTAGCGACGCCTTCTTTGTTTTTAAATTGATACCATTGGGCAATGTATTGGCAGACGGGTTTGGTATCGCTCTGCTTATTAAAGCTGACGACAATTTCTTCTGTACCTTTTTCTATGCCAGCAATTGCTTTTAACAAAGCTGTTTTACCACTTCCACTAGCACCAGATAATAACCAATTTTCTCCGTCTTGGATAGTCCATTCCAAGTCCGTTAACACGGTTTTGGTGCCGTATTTTAAATTGAAGTTGGTGATTTGGACTATTGGTTTACTCATTGTTTTATTGTGTTTGCCGTCATTGCGAGGCACGAAGCAATCTTAAAGCTTTTTATCGTTGTAAGATTGCTTCGTCATTCTTCCTCGCAATGACGAAATACCTATTAATAAAATTTAATTACTTTATTTTTCTCAAATTCTTCAATCTCTGCTGTATGGCTGCGAACGAAATCAATATCATCGTAACCGTTAATTAAACAAGATTTTTTGTAAGGATTGATTTCGAAGCTTTCTTTAGCATCCGTAGCATCAATCGTAACGGTTTGCTCTTCTAAGTTTACGGTTAAAGACGAGTTTGCATCCTTGGCAACTTGCGCAAAAATGGCAGCTAAAAATTCTTCACTTACTTGAATAGGCAACAAGCCATTGTTCAGCGCATTTCCTTTAAATATATCCGCAAAGAAACTGCTAATCACCACATCAAAACCTGCATCTTGGATAGCCCAAGCAGCATGCTCACGACTACTGCCGCAACCAAAATTTTTACCTGCAACCAATACCTTTCCACTATAAGTTGGGTCGTTCAACACAAAATCTGCTTTAGGTGTATTGTCGCCATTGTAACGCCAATCACGGAAAAGGTTTTCGCCAAAGCCCTCACGGGTAGTGGCTTTTAAAAACCTCGCCGGAATGATTTGGTCGGTATCTATATTCTCAATCGATAAGGGTACAACCGATGAGCTTAATGTTTCAAATTTTTTCATTTACTTACTAGTAATTAGTATTAAGTAGTTAGTATTTAGACTTCTTGAAAGTCCTTATTCTTTACTCTTTGTTCTTTTTATCTTTTAGAAGCTTTTATTCTCAATCTTTTATAATCCGCAGTCCATTCGCCGTTTTTAAAATGGGTTGGTTTTAGGATGCTCACTGCTAATTCCGTTACTGCTTTAGTTTCTTCTTCATTTAGGTTGACAAAAGCATGTTGTGCAAATTGATTGATCCAGTTCAGCATTCCATCTTCACCAACTAACTTAGTTGGTCTATCGAAAAGCCATATTTGCTCGGTTTCAAGACCGCTAGCTTCCAATAAATTGGCATAATGTGCAATTGAGGGGAAGAACCAAAAGTTAGAAATCACTCTGTGTTCTAATCCAAGTTCTTTTGCTGCTTGGTCAATGGCGTCAACAATTGACTTCACATTTCCCTTGCCTCCAAACTCAGCTACTAAACGACCACCGTGCTTTAAGCTTTTGTAAATGCCTCGTAACAATCCTCTTTGGTTTTCAATCCAGTGGAAAGTGGCGTTGCTAAAAACCGCATCAAACTCACGGTTGTAGTCTAAAGCAGCGGCATCTTTTTGCTCAAATTGAATGGTAGGATAGGTTTGCTTTGCCAACTCAATCATATCAGCCGAAGCATCTACTCCTGAAACTGTGGCACCACTTTCCTGTATTTTTGCAGCTAAATCACCAGTTCCACAGCCTACATCTAAAATATTCTCGCCTGCTTTGGCATCCAACCATTGCAAAACATCAGCTCCGTAATCAGATACGAAACGATGTTGTTCATTGTAAAGCTTACTGTCCCAATGTATTTCTGGCATAATTTCTTTTTTTAAAACCTTAGACACCTAGAGCATCTTAGTTTTTACGTCAACAAAGTGTTCTACAGTAGGGAAAGGGTCATAAAAATGATGCAATAGATCCTTCCATTCTTGATATTCCTCCGAACCTCTAAAGCCTACTGTATGTGCTTCTAAATCTGTCCAATTCACCAATAAGATGTACTTGGCAGGTTCTTCAATACATTTTTGAAGCTGATGCGAAATGTAACCATCCATGCTAGCAATAATTCTTTCAGCCTTAGAAAATGTAGCTTCAAATTCTGCAGTTAGGTTAGGGATTACGTTTAATATGGCAACTTCTAAAATCATATCTTTAAGCTTCCTCCAACAACTCCCTTACATCTGTAATCTTTCCAGTCACAGCAGCAGCTGCAGCGGTCAACGGACTTGCCAGCATTGTTCTCGCATTTGGTCCTTGGCGGCCTTCAAAGTTCCTATTCGAGGTAGAAACGCAATATTTTCCTGCCGGAATTTTATCTTCGTTCATCCCCAAACAAGCCGAGCAACCTGGTTCGCGTAATTGAAAACCCGAAGCTTCAAATACTTTGTCTAAACCTTCTGCAATAGCTTGTGCTTCTACTTGTTTAGAACCTGGAACAATCCAAACTTCTACATTATCTGCTTTTTGTTTACCTTTCACAAACTCAGCAACTGCACGTAAATCTTCGATACGAGAGTTGGTACAGCTACCAATAAAAACATAATCAACAGGTTTACCTAATAAACTTTCGTCATCAGCGAAGCCCATATAATCTAAAGCCTTTTTGTAAGATGTTTGCTCAGTTTCCGGTTGCGCACTAGTTGCCGGAATATGGTCAGCAATACCGATACCCATTCCGGGGTTAGTGCCGTAGGTAATCATTGGCGCAATATCGGCAGCATCATAAGTTAATACCGCATCAAATTTCGCGTCATCATCACTATACAAAGTTTTCCAATAAGCTAAAGCGGTATCCCACTCTTCGCCCTGTGGAGCAAACTTTCTACCTTTTACATATTCAAAAGTCGTTTCGTCTGGGGCAATTAAACCACCACGGGCACCCATTTCGATACTCATGTTGCAAACCGTCATACGAGCCTCCATACTCAAAGAGCGAATTGCCGAACCCGCAAACTCTACAAAGTAACCCGTACCACCAGCGGCGGAAATTTTAGAGATGATATAAAGGATGATGTCTTTTGCACCAACACCTTTTCTCAATTCACCATTTACCTCAATTTTCATGGTTTTAGGTTTCGATTGCTGCAGACATTGCGTTGCAAACACCTGCTCCACCTGCGAGGTCCCGATACCAAAAGCGATGGCACCGAAAGCACCATGCGTAGAAGTATGGCTATCGCCACAAACCATCGTTTTTCCTGGCAAGGTAATGCCTAATTCTGGACCAATTACGTGTACAATACCTTGAAAAGGATGACCTAAACCATAAAGCTCAACGCCAAATTCAGCACAGTTTTTGGTCAACATATCTACCTGGTATCTCGAGAGTTCTTCCTTGATTGGCAAATGTTGGTTTAATGTAGGCACGTTATGATCGGCAGTAGCCACCGTTTGTTTCGGACGGAAAAGCCCGATGCCACGTTTTCTCAAGCCATCAAAAGCCTGAGGTGAAGTCACCTCGTGAATTAAATGCGTATCAATGTATAAAATATCAGGAAAACCTTCTTCACGTTTTACTACGTGAGCATCCCATATTTTTTCTACTAATGTTTTCGCCATCTTTTTATAAAATTATTTTTAGTTAGTTTGTCAGTCTGAGCTTGTCGAAGACTTCTCTGTAAAATTAGAAAAGAATTCCTTCCACAGGCTCAGAACCGACATTCTTTTTTGTAAACCTCGTAGGTTTTTAAAAACCTACGAGGTTTGGTATTCTTCTTTAAATTACTCTTTCGTTTTAAAAGAGAGACCGTGTTATGCTGTCTTAATCGACTTCATTGCAGTCATTGCTTTACGCAATTTTCTACCTACAACCTCCACTTGATGGTCGCGTAAAATCTCATTGATGGCCACCAATTCAGCGTTATCAACCGAACCATCTTTGCCTTCGTTAAAGTTTTTACCTACTAAATCAGTATCAACAGTTTTCATGAAATCAGTTAATAAAGGCTTACAAGCTTGGTCGAATAAGTAACAACCGTATTCTGCAGTATCAGAAATTACACGGTTCATTTCGAACAATTTCTTACGGGCAATGGTATTGGCAATTAACGGAGTTTCGTGCAACGACTCATAGTAAGCGCTTTCTGGTTTGATACCTGCTTCAACCATCGTTTCAAAAGCCAATTCAACACCAGCTCTAACGAAAGCTACCATTAAAGTGTAGTTGTCAAAATATTCTTGCTCGCCAATTTTTACATCACCAGCAGGCGTTTTTTCGAAAGCAGTTTCACCAGTTTCAGCTCTCCATTTTAATAAATTCGCATCACCGTTAGCCCAGTCTTCCATCATGATACGACTAAACTCGCCACTCATGATATCGTCTTGGTGCTTTTGGAATAACGGACGCATAATGTCTTTCAATTCCTCAGAAATTTTGAAAGCTTTGATTTTAGCTACATTGCTCAAACGATCCATCATGCCGCTTACACCACCATGTTTTAAAGCTTCAGTAATCACTTCCACACCATATTGAACCAATTTAGAAGCATAACCAGCATCAATGCCTTTCTCCACCATTTTATCGAAAGAAAGGATAGAACCAGTTTGCAACAAACCACACAAAATAGTTTGTTCACCCATTAAATCAGATTTTACCTCAGCCACGAAAGATGATTTCAATACACCCGCTCTGTGACCACCAGTACCTACGCAATAAGCCTTCGCTTGCGCCAAACCTTTACCTTCAGGGTCGTTTTCTGGGTGAACCGCAATTAGAGTAGGTACACCAAAACCTCTTAAATACTCGGCTCTAACTTCAGAACCAGGACATTTTGGCGCCACCATAATCACAGTAATGTCCTTACGGATTTGCATACCTTCCTCCACAATGTTAAAACCGTGAGAATAAAGTAGGGTAGAACCTTGTTTCATTAACGGCATTACCGCATTTACCACCGAAGTATGTTGTTTGTCTGGAGTAAGGTTAATTACTACATCAGCACTTGGAATTAATTCTTCGTAAGTACCCACCTTAAAATTGTTGTCGGTAGCATTTTTCCAGCTATCTCTTTTTTGCTCGATAGCTGCTGCACGTAATGCGTACGATACGTCCAAACCGCTGTCTCTCAGGTTTAAACCTTGGTTTAAGCCCTGAGCACCACAACCTACAATTACCAGTTTTTTACCTTTTAAAGCATTTACGCCATCCAAAAACTCATCGTTAGCCATGAAATCGCATACGCCTAATTGGTTCAATCTTTCTCTAAGTGGTAATGTGTTAAAATAATTTGCCATTTTTCTATTTAGTTTTTGTGATACACATTTTGCGCATCCGCTGATTTATTGTTTTATTGGTTAATTTTTTTATTCGGTTTATTTTACCGATTTCTATACTATGTCTTTATTCTTTGCTCCTTAATCCTTGCTCTAATTTCTTGTAAAGCATGATTCTGTGCGCTTCGGTTATTGTAGTCCCGCTTTTCGCTTCAATCTTTTTGTTGGCACTGCCGTTAACCTTTGTCATGCTGGGTTTATCGAAGCATCTATTAACAATCAATCCTTCGACAAGCTCAGGATGACACCACAAAAAGTATTTCCCTGCCTACCGCAGGCAGGCGCTTCAATCGGGTTTAGTTTTGTCGAGTTAGTAGCTCCTTTGTTACTTCCGTCATTTCGAACGAGGAACGAGGAGAAATCTAGCAATTTGCTTTTGGAAGTTAGATTTCTCTCTGCGTTCGAAATGACGACTTAACAATGGTCTTCCCGACTTCCCCTTTCAAAGTTTCAAAGCAATGTCCAAAACCTTCGCTTTAAGCTTTAGTCTTTCGCCTTTCAGCTTTCTTACATCGTAAAAATCTTATCGCCCTTATCCAAGAACTCGTTTTCTACACGCTCTTCACCTGGTTCCTCCGCTTCAAATTCTTTCAGTTTTTCGTGGAAACCAGCACTGTCTTTAATAATCGCTACCCTTGCCGAACGAACAAATTCAATCAATTCGTAAGGCTCAAGTGCTTTTACCAAAGCATCAGTTTCTTCTTTGTGGCCAGTTACCGAGAAGACGGTGTAATCCTTGCGAATTACCACCGCTGTTGCACCGTATTGTCTTAATAAACGTTCCACCGTTACTTTTTCAGTAATCTCTTCCGTTGAGACTTTGTAAAGTGCCAATTCTTGCCAAATCACTTCGCTATCCGTATTGAAGTACACTTTCAGGACTTCAACTTGTTTCTCAATTTGACGGGCCAACTTTCTCACTACTTCATGACTTTCGTTGATTAAAATCGTAAAGCGGTGTATGCCTGCAATCTCCGATGGAGAAGTGTTTAAGCTGTCGATGTTAATCTTTCTTTTCGAAAATATAATCGAAATACGGTTCAATAAACCCACCCTGTCTTCAGCGTAAACTGTGATGGTGAAATCCTGTTTACCTTCGTAATTGGCATCGCCAGGTATATATTTTATGGTGTCGTTACTCATTTTTTTGTTGGATTAAGGAACAAGGAATAAGATGAAGGACTTTCTCGTCTTTGCTCTTTTACCCTTATTCTTTGCTCTAATTATTTTAATCTAATTTCACTTACGCTACAGCCTTGTGGTACCATTGGGAAAACGTTATTTTCCTTACCAACCATTACCTCTAAAAGATATGAACCTTCGTGGTTAATCATGGTTTCCAAAGCCTTTTTAAGTTCAGCTCTTTGGTCTACCTTACTAGCTTCGATGTAGTAAGATTTAGCCAAGGCAACAAAATCAGGACTTGTGATATTCACAAATGAATAGCGTTTATCGTGAAACAACTGCTGCCACTGACGTACCATTCCTAAGAATTGGTTGTTTAAAATCAAGATTTTTACTGCTGCACCGAATTGCATAATGGTCCCTAACTCTTGTGGTGTCATTTGGAAACCACCGTCACCAATAATGGCCACCACGGTACGTTCTGGCGCACCATATTTAGCTCCGATAGCTGCAGGTAAGCCGAAGCCCATCGTACCTAAGCCACCAGAAGTAACGTTGCTACGAGTTTTGTTAAATTTAGCATAACGGCAGGCCACCATTTGGTGCTGACCAACATCGGTAACAATTACCGCATCGCCACCAGTAAGCTCGTTTAAAGTACGTAACACTTCACCCATGGTCATTTCTTCTCCAGCAGGATATAACTCTGGCGTAATGACTTGGTCGATCTCTTGTTGGTTGTAATCTTTAAATTGAGCAACCCAAGCTTCGTGTTTATTTTCTTTTACTAAGTTGGTTAAAATCGGAAGTGTTTCTTTACAATCGCCCCAAACACCAACTTCAGCCTTCACATTTTTATCAATTTCAGCCGGGTCGATATCTAAGTGAACAATCTTCGCCTGTTTAGCATATTTATCCAAACGGCCAGTTACACGGTCATCGAAACGCATTCCGATAGCGATAATTACATCTGCTTCGTTGGTTAATACGTTTGGTCCGTAATTACCGTGCATGCCCAACATCCCTACGTTTAAAGGATGGTCGGTTGGAATAGCGCCTTCGCCCATGATAGTCCAAGCCGCGGGAATTCCAGTTTTCTCAATAAATGCTTTGAATTCTTTCTCCGCATTTCCTAAAATCACCCCTTGACCAAATAATACAAAAGGCTTTTGAGCACTGTTGATCAACTTCGCAGCTTCTTCGATGAATTCAACCCTCACTTTTGGTTTAGGTCTATAACTACGGATATGGTTACATTTTACGTAAGCTTCAAACTCCTCAATCTGTAACTGCGCATTTTTAGTAATGTCAATCAATACTGGTCCCGGTCTTCCGCTTTTAGCGATGTAAAAAGCTTTTGCTAATACTTCAGGGATTTCCTTTGCATCAGTAATTTGGTAGTTCCATTTGGTTACTGGTGTGGTAATGTTGATCACATCAGTTTCTTGGAAAGCATCTGTACCCAAAAGGTGTGCAAATACTTGTCCAGTGATACAAACGATAGGTGTGCTGTCGATTTGCGCATCTGCCAAACCTGTGACCAAGTTGGTTGCACCCGGGCCGCTAGTCGCAAAAGCAACACCCACTTTTCCGCTGGTGCGGGCATAACCCTGAGCAGCATGAATACCACCTTGCTCATGGCGTACCAAAATATGTTCTAGCTGATCTGCATAATCGTAAAGCGCATCGTAAATAGGCATAATTGCACCGCCTGGGTAGCCAAAAATTGTGCTTACGCCTTCTTCAATAAGGGCATTTAACAACATTTGTGAGCCCGAACCTTTAAAAGTAGGGGATGTTATCGTTGCCTTTTTCGTCTCTGTATCTTGTAAGGTTTCCATAGTTCTATATTTATGAATGGAAGTTTTCGGTTTAGGTTAATTATATTAGGCTTCGTCGGTTACACAACCTCCAGCCGCATCTGAAACTGTACGGGCATATTTATATAATACGCCCTTGCTGACTTTAAGCTTTGGTTGTTGCCATTTTGCTCTACGTTCAGCAATGACTTCATCGCTAACTTTTAGTGTAATTTTATTGTTTACAGCATCAATTTCAATGATGTCATCATCTTCAACTAAGCCAATTAAGCCACCTTTGTAAGCTTCTGGCGTAATGTGTCCCACTACGAAACCGTGAGTACCACCAGAGAAACGTCCGTCAGTAATTAAAGCGATAGATTTACCCAAACCAGCACCGATAATTAAAGAAGTAGGCTTTAACATTTCAGGCATTCCTGGCGCACCAACTGGACCTTCGTTTTTAATCACTACAACATCACCTGGTTTAATTCTTCCAGTGGAGATGCCTGTTACTAAATCTTTTTCTCCGTCAAATACACGAGCTGGGCCTTCAAATCTTTCGCCTTCCTTACCCGAAATTTTAGCTACAGAACCTTTTTCAGCTAAGTTTCCGTACAAAATTTGTAAGTGACCAGTAGCTTTAATTGGGTTGTCTAATCTTTGGATAATCGGTTGATTGTAGTCCATGATAGATTTTACATCTTTCAAGTTCTCCGCTACAGTTTGTCCCGTAACCGTTAAACAATCGCCGTGTAACAAACCTTCGTTTAACAAATATTTTAATACCGCTGGTACACCACCGTATTGATGTAAATCTTGCATTAAGTACTTGCCACTTGGTTTAAAATCGGCCAATACAGGAGTAACATCGCTCATGCGTTGGAAATCGTCTTGTGTGATTTCTACGCCAATAGCTTTACCCATGGCAATGAAATGCAATACCGCATTGGTGCTTCCACCTAAAATGATAATAGAACGAATGGCATTTTCAAATGCTTTTCTCGTCATGATATCAGAAGGCTTGATATCTTTTTCTAATAGGATTTTGATATACTTTCCTGCGTCTAAGCACTCATTTTTCTTTTCATCGCTGATAGCTGGATTTGACGATGAATAAGGCAAGCTCATGCCTAAAGCCTCAATAGCAGAAGCCATGGTATTAGCTGTATACATTCCGCCGCAAGCACCAGCACCTGGACAGGTATGTTTGATGATACCTTGATAATCCTCATCAGATAAATTACCACAGATTTTTTGTCCTAGAGCTTCGAAGGCAGACACAATGTTCAACTCTTCACCTTTGTAGTGTCCTGGAGCAATAGTGCCACCGTACACCATGATCGAAGGGCGGTCTAGACGAGCCATAGCCATAATCGCTCCTGGCATGTTTTTATCACAGCCTGGAATCGCAATTACACCATCGTAATACTGACCTCCACAAATAGTTTCAATACTATCTGCAATTACATCACGGCTCACTAAAGAGTAACGCATACCTTCAGTACCGTTGCTCATGCCGTCACTAACACCAATGGTATTAAAAGTAAGACCAACTAAATCGTTGTTCCAGACCCCTTTTTTAACCACTGCGGCTAAATCATTCAGGTGCATGTTACAAGTGTTGCCATCGTAACCCATACTCGCAATGCCCACTTGCGCTTTGGCCATATCAGCATCGGTTAAACCAATTCCGTAAAGCATCGCTTGTGCTGCGGGTTGTGTTGGGTCTTGCGTAAAAGTCTTACTGTATTTGTTTAATTCCATTTATATTGTTGTTTGTTCTGTTCAATTCAAAAAAAAACCGCCTCTTTTTGGGAGGCGGTTTCGCTATAGTATCTTTTTCATTATATACAACGATTGCCTTCCCTCCGGTGAGGAATAATGATAATGTTGTTAATAATGACTGTGTTTAAACGCATGCGTGGTTTTTCTTTCAGCCAAACATACTAACAAATTATCAGTAAGAGAAATTAAATGATCACTTCGTAGTTCACTTTCTCTAGTACCAGGTTTTTATATGCCCTTTGTAAGGTAGCACCAATGCTATCTCTCCATCTTTGTCTGTACACGGTTTCATCTATAGTGTGGATCCCCACTACTTCAACTGCTGTTCCACAGAAAAACGCTCCGTCTGCTTCTTTTAGAAAATCTACCGTGATTTCTTTCTCAATTACTTCTATATCTAATACTTTGCAAAGTTCAATAATGGTTGCTCTAGTAATGCCCGGAAGAATATTTCCTTTGGCAGGTGTATATAATTTACCACCTTTTTCGATAAAGATATTTGCGCCAGGTGCTTCGGCTACATGGCCACTGGCATCTAGTAATAGCGCTTCATCAAACCCTTTGTTTTTGGCATCAGAAGTAGCTAAAATAGAGTTCACATAGTTGCCACTAATTTTAGCTTCAATCTTTATTGATTTTGGGTTTGGACGTTCAAATGGTGAGATGCAAACTTTTAATTGTCTATCGCCAAGGTAAGCGCCCCATTCCCATGCACAAAGCATGATAGATGTTTGCTCTGGTGCAACTAAGGTCATCTGAGGTTCACTAAAAACTAAAGGACGGATGTAGGCATCTTTGAAGTTATTCAGTTCGAGCAGTCGGTAGCTTTGTCTAATCAAGTCATCAATGTTCCAATTAAATGGAATGCCTGTTAATTCGCATGAGCGTTTCAATCGCTCGAAATGCTCTCTGGCCTTGAAAATGCGAGTAGCGTTATGGGTTTTGTAGGCCCTGATGCCCTCGAAAGCTGCAAAGCCATAGTGTAGCGATTGACCATATAAATCGGTCTTCGCTTCGTTGGCTTTTACAAAAGATCCATTTAGATAAATTACCGTGTTCGAATCGTAATAATTCATTTTTGTTCTTTTTAAAAAAAGCGTCCCATTTTTTGAAGAAGGGGACGCTTTTTAAATTTGCTACATTATCTTTTATAACGAACCCTTACTCTGTTTTGAAAGTACCACATTAAGCAGCAGCACCCCATTGATATGGAGGTAGTTGAGCTGGTTGTTTAAAGTGACGAATTTCATTTTATTGGGCTTGTTTATTTTGTGCTGTTTTTATAAATACCAATTTAGTATTCGGTTCAAAAAATAGCAATAGACAAAATGAAAATATTTTATTTGGAATATAATTTTGTTATTTAATTGTTTTTGGAATTTAAATTCCGATAAATAAGGGTTTTTTCTACTAAAACATTATCTATGGTAGACCAAATATGGAATCGGTATTCGGTATAGATGTTATGCTTGCATTGTATTTTTTGCGATTTTCTGCCTAAAAGTGAGAAATGTCAGAAAATGCTTACAAATTTTGATCAGTTATAGTTAGTAAAAAGGATATGGTTTTTTACGGGCAAATCTATTGATCAAAAAGCCTCAAATATTTACTTGGCACTAGTCTTTTCCATTCCGGATGTCTTTTCACGTAAGCAAAAACTAAAGGACATAAAGGAACTAGGCCATACGCGTTTTCTTCCAAATAATTTAGAGTCTTTTCAATCAGTGCGGTGGCGGCTCCTCTTCCTGCTAAAGCTTCAGGGCTTTCGGTATGAATGAGCTTAATGATTCTCTCATTTTCTTCATAATCAATGAACGCAGTATGGCCATCTACTGTTAATTCGAAACGTTTGGTTTCTTCGTTTTTGATTAAGGGTAGGTTGATAAATTCTTCTTTCATGTTCTTGGGGTGTTAGTGATATGAACGAAGTTAGGGATAATGTGCTTGGTTCAGATTGATGTATGGTAATTAGTGAATAGTCAGAAGTCCGATGCCGGAAGATAAGAGTTTTTTATTCTAATTATTCTGTAAAGCAATCTTGCAATTTATAAAAGAGCCATTTATTTTAAGATTGCTTCGTCGTTCCTCCTCGCAATGACGGAAAGTGTTACAAGCAAAAAGCCCCGAACTTTCGTTCAGGGCTTTTCTTTTGATTTTGCAAATCAGCTTAAGCAACAACAGCTTCAGCTAAAACGATAATTTTATTATCCAGTACTTCTACCACACCACCTTTGATGTTATAGATATTTTCGCCTGCTGCTTCCTTTACAATCACTAGGCCATCTTCTAAAGTAGAGATAATAGGAGCGTGGTCTTTCAAAATCTGAAAAGAACCAGAAGTTCCAGGAACGGTAACCGCAGTTACTTCGCCTTCGAAAACTTTCTTATCTGGAGTTAATATTTCTAAGTTCATTCTTTTTAGTAGTTAGTATTTAGTAGTTAGTATGAAGACTAATCAACCAAATAAGTTAATGAGATAGTACTTAGGCTAGAGATAGGAATCTATATACTAAGTACTAACTACTATATACTAATTAGCTTCTGCCAATAATTTTTTACCTTTTTCAATAGCATCTTCAATGCTACCTACCAAGTTAAATGCAGCTTCTGGATACTCATCAACCTCACCATCCATGATCATGTTGAAACCTTTGATAGTATCTTTAATGTCTACCAACACACCTTGCAAACCAGTGAACTGTTCAGCTACGTGGAAAGGTTGTGACAAGAAACGTTGAACACGACGAGCTCTATGTACAGTTAATTTATCCTCTTCAGATAATTCATCCATACCTAAGATTGCAATGATATCTTGTAATTCTTTGTAACGTTGTAAGATCTCTTTCACACGTTGAGCAGTGTTGTAGTGCTCATCTCCTAAAACTGCTGGAGAAAGGATACGTGAAGTCGAATCTAGAGGGTCTACCGCAGGATAGATACCAAGCTCAGAGATTTTACGAGACAATACCGTAGTAGCATCTAAGTGGGCGAAAGTTGTAGCCGGAGCAGGGTCAGTTAAGTCATCCGCAGGTACGTAAACCGCTTGTACAGAGGTGATTGAACCGCGCTTAGTTGAAGTAATACGCTCTTGCATTAAACCCATCTCAGTTGCTAAGGTTGGTTGGTAACCTACCGCTGATGGCATACGGCCTAATAGTGCCGATACCTCAGAACCTGCCTGAGTGAAACGGAAGATGTTGTCAACGAAGAAAAGGATGTCTTTTCCAGCGCCTTCGCCATCACCATCACGGAAATATTCAGCAACAGTTAAACCTGATAATGCTACACGAGCACGTGCACCAGGAGGCTCATTCATTTGACCGAATACCAATGTTGCTTTTGATTCTTTTAATTTTTCAGTATCAACTTTATCTAAATCCCATCCACCTTTTTCCATTGAGTGTAAGAACTCGTCACCATAGTTGATTACGCCCGACTCGATAAACTCACGCAATAAGTCATTACCTTCACGAGTACGCTCACCTACACCAGCAAATACTGACAAACCAGCATAAGCTTTAGCGATGTTGTTTACCAATTCCATGATCAATACGGTTTTGCCTACACCCGCACCACCAAATAATCCAATTTTACCACCTTTTGCATAAGGCTCTAATAAGTCGATAACTTTAATACCTGTGAAAAGTACCTCAGTTTCGGTAGAAAGCTCATCAAATTTAGGAGGAGCGTTGTGGATTGGCTTGCCTGCAGAATTATCTAAAGTGTTAATTCCGTCGATAGCTTCACCAACTACGTTAAATAAACGACCTTTGATTTCATCGCCAATAGGCATTTTGATAGGAGCGCCTGTGTCTAAAGCATCCATTCCACGTACTAAACCATCGGTTGAGTCCATTGCAATGGCACGTACACGATCTTCACCAAGGTGTTGTTGAACCTCTAGAACGATTTTTTGACCATTTTCTTTTTTAATCTCTAAAGCAGAGAAAATTTTAGGTAAAGTGGCATCGTTAACAAAGCTCACGTCAACTACCGGACCTATAATTTGCGCTATCTTTCCAATATTAGGCATATTTTGTATTTGGTAAAATTATAAAAATCAAAATGTTAAAGGCGTTTTTGTGCGCCTGCTTTTCGGATGGCAAAGTTATTAA
>Ga0222427_100446_pt1 | contig 64010 bp, 60 predicted proteins | sample 2B20Ametagenome_FD_182890 | JGI IMG/M metagenome (GOLD analysis project Ga0222427, IMG submission 182890) | Enriched microbial communities from leaf-cutter ant dump, University of Wisconsin, Madison, United States - 2B20A (version 2) | ecosystem: Environmental > Terrestrial > Nest > Insects nest... | reverse complement strand
GGTTGTGGCATCATCGGCCTGCGTTGTGTATTTCAGGCAAGCAGCAGTGGCCTTCGGGGAGCTTCTCGGCCACAGCTGCCTAACCACTCATTCAAGCCGACGTGGCTATCGCCACGCGGCTTAATTCCGGCGTTAGACGGCATACAAGTAACATGCATTTTTGAGATGGGTAGCATATATCATGAAGGGAAAGATAAAGTGGTTCGGCAAAGAAAAGGGTTTTGGCTTCATCACAGGAGAGGACGGCCTTGACATCTTCTTCCACATATCAAATGTTAAAGGATCGGAACTTCCAGACAGCGGCGACGCGGTAAGCTTTGAAGTCGAAACAAAGCGCGACGGAAGGTCAAAAGCAAGCGCCGTTACGATTGTAAGCAAGGCACCAAAAACAGAAGCACGAAAAGAACCGCCCTACTACGGCAAGCCTCGATATGAAACAAAGACGAAATACCATATGAGCTTCGCAGCACAACTAGGGGGTGCGCTTGGGAGGGGTAGCGCAATTGGCTCCCTCGTTGGAAGCGTTGTGGGTGAAATGGTTGGTAAGTCGCTGGGCTTTGGCAGTACTACTTCGAGCTCGCAGTATCTGGCAACTCCTACGCGGACGTGTATTCGTTGCGGAGGAACTGCTCACTATACTGGCAGTGACGGTAGTCAGACGGGTTTCCAGTGTGAGAGGTGCAAACGGTTCTGGACGTCTCGCACATGAATACCTGGTGAGTGCCGCCTAACAAATCGTTCAAGCCGAAGCAGCTTCGTTACGCAAACCACATGGCAGGTAAAGCTTGCCATGTGTTTCGCTTCATTACGCTGCTCTGCTTAGCTATGGCGTTATGCATCACAACCGACTTTCTCGCAAGGATTGATATGGACGCCGATGTGGTTATTTCTTTGGCAAAGACTACTCTCGAGGGTTCGCTTTCGTTTCCGCAGATCGTCGGCGAACTTATTGCTCAGGACGTGGAGTATTACCACGTTGACTATGCATCAAAGTCTTTCACTTTCTACAGCGCTGGTGGTGCGGCCATCTCCGCACCACTGACATTTGAAGGATTGCCATCCATTTCGCAGGATTGGAATGAAATCGCATTGAGAGAAGCAATTCTCGACAGCCAACAGAACGGCCAGAAATTTCGCCAATTCTGTGCCCGTGCAATGAGTGCTGGTGTTCAAGGGTATTTCGCATTTCTTCGGGGGCAGCGCGTCACATATCTTGGCCGTAATGGGGACCAGCATGTCGAGTGGTTTCCGGGCGCAAAGCCCAGTGATGCCTAACAATCCATTCAAGCCGACCCCACTTCGCAATGCGGCTTGACTCAGGCATCGGGCACACAACCAGCACCTCTGGAGTTCAAATGAAAGTAAAGCGGATCATTGCCAACATCCCAGCGCCCGAGCCATCCGTAGCGAACGATTTCTATCAAGGTATTCTTGGCCTCGATCTCGCCATGGATCATGGCTGGATTCGTACGTATGCCGGCGCCGCCAGGATGGCGGTGCAGGGCAGTTTCGCAAGCCAGGGGCTCTGGTACGCCGGTACCGGATCTATCCATTGAGGTGGATGATCTCGACGAGGCGTTGAGCCGGGTTCGAAAAGCCGGGATCCCGGTGGAGTATGGCCCCACCAGTGAGCCGTGGGGCGTCCGCCGGTTTTATGTAAGGGACCCGTTCGGCAGACTCATCAACATTCTTCAGCATGAGTAGCCGGATGCATGCCAGCAATTCATTCAAGCCAACACTGCTTCGTTAATGGCGTGGCCCGGCTCCGCCGTTGAAAATCATGGGGGCAGTCAATGAAAGATTACTGGGAAAATCGTCTCTTCAAGATCGGGGCCATCATTGCCCTGACCGGCTGGTCGCCCCTTCTGGCCATCGTCTTTCTCGCCACAATGGGGCTGTTGCACAAGCCGAACCCGATCGGCCCCGGTCTCTTGTTCTTCTTTTCCTTCTGGCCGGCGGTGATCTGCCTCGGGATCGGCGCTTTCCAGGTGTGGCGCAGTCGCGGATGATGACGACCGCATCCGGCAGTCCCTCCGAATCGATGCCGCTCCGTAGCGTGGCTTGATTCCGGCACTTCCCTTCAAGGCATCGCATGGCCCGGCTCTTCCTGCTCGCACTCCTCCTAACGGTGTCGCCCGCTGCCGACGCCATCGTCATCCGGCATGACGTCGATGATTCCAGCTATCGCATTCCGGCATCCGGGTTCCCTGCACTCGTTGACATGCCCGGTGAGGGGCATGGCGTATTGATCGCTCCCCAGTGGGTCCTCACCGCCGCCCATACGCTCCCCCAGCATTCCAAACCCGGGCAAGTGGTCATCAACGGGGTGCCCAGGGACGTCGAGCGCGTCGTTGTGCATGCCGGGTACAAGACGCTGCCGCAGGAGCTGATCGACCAGGCGATGGCCAGCGGGGAAGCCATGTTGATAGTGGTGTTCCTTGCTTCGTCCGACGACATCGCACTGCTCAGGTTGACCCGGCCCGTAACCGATGTCTCTCCTGTCGCGCTCTACAAGGGCAGCGACGAGCCGGGCCGAATCGCCAAGATCGTGGGGAAAGGCGCCACGGGTACGGGAGACACCGGGCACGACCCCGGCGGCCCCAACCGGACGGAGCTCCGCCGCGCGTTCAACAGGATCACCAGCGCCTACGACCGCTGGGTCTGCTATGTGTTCGACGAGCCGCCGTCGGCCCTGCCCCTCGAGGGCATGCCGGGGAACGGGGACAGCGGCGGCCCCGTGCTCATCCAGGCGGGAGGTCAATGGCTGTTGGCCGGGTTGGCCTCCTGGAAGGTCCTCCAGGGCAACGTCATGACCACCCGGCCCGGACGCTATGGCCAGACCGCCTGCAATGTCCGCTTGAGCCATTACATCGATTGGATTGAAAGCGTGACGTCCGGGTAGCCGCAGGCAGGGATCAACCATTCAGAGGCCAGTGCCGCTTCACGGCGCAGCCCGTGCCAACGGGATCCGGAGAGCCAATGCTCGTCGCACCGCCGGCCACTCCGGACGCAACGCGATACCGCGGATCGCCACGGCCTGATGGTTCATGCGGATTCCGCGTTCTCCGCCCCTGCCAAGGCACGGGGTGCATTGCCAACAGCCGCAAAATTGGAAGATCACGACAGGGTCGGTGAAAATGGCGGCTTCCAGCTACCGCCAGGCCGTCACCGGCCCCTAGCCAAGAGTCTTCGCATGAACACAGAAACCACCCCCACCCTTCCGCCGCGCGAGGCGATGGAGTTCGACGTGGTGATCGTCGGCGCCGGCCCGGCCGGGTTGGCCACCGCGATCCGCCTGCGCCAGCTGGCCGTCGAGAAGGGACAGGAACTGTCGGTATGCGTACTGGAGAAGGGCTCCGAGCCGGGCGCGCATATCCTGTCCGGCGCGATCATGGACCCGCGCGCACTCGGCGAACTGTTCCCGGACTGGGCCGAGCGCGGCGCGCCATTGAAGCAGGCCGTCACCCGCGACGAATTCCTGTTCCTGAGCGAAACCGGCGCCAGGAGCACTCCGAACGTCCTGCTGCCCGGGTGCTTCCACAACAAGGGCAACTTCATCGTCAGCCTCGGCGAAGTGACCCGCTGGCTGGCGCAGCAGGCCGAGGCGCTGGAGGTGGCGATCTTCCCGGGCTTCGCCGCCGCCGAGGTGCTGTACGACGAGAACGGCGCGGTGATGGGCGTGGCCACCGGCGACATGGGCATCCACAAGGATGGCACCCCGGGCCCGAACTTCGAGCGCGGCATGGAGCTGCACGCCAGGTACACCATCTTCGCCGAGGGCTCGCGCGGCCACCTCGGCCGCCAGCTGATCGCCCGCTACAAACTGGATGAGGGCAAGGACCCGCAGGCCTACGGCATCGGCATCAAGGAGCTGTGGCAGATCGACCCGGCCAGGCACGAACCGGGGCTGGTGGTGCATACCTCCGGCTGGCCGCTGGACAGCGACACCTACGGCGGCTCGTTCCTGTACCACGCCGAAGGCGGCAAGGTCGCCATCGGCTTCGTCGTCGGGCTGGACTACAGGAACCCGTGGCTGAGCCCGTTCGAGGAGTTCCAGCGCTTCAAGACCCATCCGGCGATCCGCAGGCACCTGGAGGGTGGCAAGCGCATCGCCTACGGCGCACGCGCGATCACCGCCGGCGGCATCCTGTCGCTGCCCAAGACCGTGTTCCCGGGCGGCGCGCTGGTCGGCTGCGAGGCCGGCTACCTCAATGCCTCGCGGATCAAGGGCAGCCACGCCGCGATCAAGACCGGCATGCTGGCCGCCGAGGCCGCGTTCGACGCGCTGGCCGCCGGTCGCCAGCGCGATGAGCTGGAGGCCTACCCGCAGGCGTTCGAGAACAGCTGGCTCAAGGCCGAGCTGCTGCAGTCGAAGAACTTCAAGCAGTGGTTCAAGAAGGGCAGCAAGGTCGCCACGCTGATGACCGGCATCGAGCAATGGCTGCTGCCGAAGCTGGGCATCCGCAATCCGCCGTGGACCCTCCACCACAGCAAGGCCGACCACGAATGCTTGGAACCGGCGGCAAGCCACGCGAAGATCGACTACCCCAAGCCCGATGGCGTGCTGAGCTTCGACCGCCTGAGCTCGGTGTTCCTGTCCTCGACCAACCATGAAGAAGACCAGCCCAGCCACCTGACGCTGAAGGACCCCGGCGTGCCGGTGCAGGTCAACCTGGCCGAATACGCCGGCCCCGAGGCGCGCTACTGCCCGGCCGGGGTATACGAGTTCGTCGGCGAAGGCAGCGACACCCGCCTGCAGATCAACGCGCAGAACTGCGTGCACTGCAAGACCTGCGACATCAAGGACCCCACCCAGAACATCGTGTGGGTGACGCCGCAGGGCGGCGGCGGGCCGAATTATCCGGCGATGTGATCGCGGCGCGCACCGGCAGTGGCAAGGCTGCCGGTGGCGCGCATCACGCCATCTTCCAATCAGGCCGCGAAGGCCTCGACCAGATAATCGATCATCACCCGCACCTTGGCCGGTGGGCGCCGGTCCGGCGGGTACAGCACGTGGATGCCGCCCAGCTCCACCGGCGGCTTGTCCAGTTCCAGCATGACCAGCTCGCCACGGGCCAGTGCGGCGCGGACGATGAACTCGGGCTGGTAGATGATGCCCTGGTCGCGCACCGCGGCCGCCACCAGCGCATCGCCATTGTTGGCCAGCAGGTTGCCGCCGACCGGCACGCGGAACTCGCCATTGGCGCCGAAGCGCCAGCTGTCCCGGCTCTGCGTGCCCGAAAGCGTGTAGCCCAGGCAGTTGTGCTGGATCAGCTCGGCCACCCGTCGCGGCACCCCGCGCCGGTCCAGGTAGCCGGGCGAGGCGCAGACCCGCATCGGGCTGTCGCCCAGCTTGCGCGCCTGCAACGGGCTGTCGGCGAGGCGGCCGATGCGGATGGCCAGATCCCAGTTGCCGGCAATGAGGTCGAGCCCGGCATCGCTCAGGCCCAGTTCCACCGTCACTTCCGGGTGGCGCTGGCTGAAGGCCGGCATCAACGGCGCGACGAAGCAGTGGCCGAACGACAGCGGCACGTTCATCCGCAGCAGGCCGCTGGCCTTGATCCGCTGCGAGGCAGCCGCGGCATCGGCCTCGTCGATCTCCGGCAGGATCCGCTGGCAGGCTTCCAGGTAGTCGTTGCCGGCCTCGGTCAACGCCAGCCGCCGGGTGCTGCGGTGGAACAGCTTCACCCCCAGCCGCACCTCCAACGCATTGACGTGCTTGGTCGCCATCGCCGGCGACATGCCGAGGTGGCGCGCGGCCGCCGAAAGGCTGCCATCGGTGGCGGTGCGTACGAAGACGCGCATGCTGGTGATCCGGTCCATGTCGGCAATCTAACACCCGTGGTATCAGGTATTGATCCAATCCGACCGGTTCTCCCCCTGATGGGAGCGAACCCATACTGTCGGTCATGAATACCAACACCACTTCCAGCACGGCGACGGGCAGCGCGCGCCTGCCCGTTCTCTTCGTTCCCCACGGCGCCGGCCCCTGCTTCTTCATGGACTGGAACCCGGCCGATACCTGGGACGGCATGGCCGCCTTCCTCAAGAACGTGGCTGCCACCCTGCCGGCGACGCCGCGCGCGATCGTGCTGGTGTCCGGGCACTGGCTGGAGCGGGATTTCAGCGTCACCGGCAGCGCCCGGCCGTCGCTGATCTACGACTACAGTGGCTTTCCCGCGCATACCTACGAACTGGCCTACCCGGCGCCCGGTGCGCCGGCGCTGGCCGAGCGCATCGCACAGTTGTTGGGGCAAGCCGGCACACCGGCGCGCATCGACCCGCAGCGCGGCTACGACCACGGTGTCTTCATCCCGCTCAAGCTGATGTTCCCGAAGGCGGACATCCCGGTGATCCAGCTGTCGCTGCGCCGTGACATGGACCCGGTCGCGCATATCGCCGCCGGCCGCGCGCTGGCCACCCTGCGCGACGAAGGCGTGCTGATCGTCGGCAGCGGCATGAGCTTCCACAACATGCGCGGCTACGGCGATCCGCGCTACACGCCGCTGTCGGCCCGCTTCGACGCCTGGTTGACCGCCGCAGTAGAGAGCGACACGGCGCAGCGTGAGGCTCTGCTGAGCCAATGGAGCAGCGCGCCACATGCCCGCGACAGCCACCCGCCAGGCGCCGAGGAGCACCTGCTGCCGCTGCTGGTCGCCGCTGGCGCCGGCACCGGCGCCGAGGGCCGCAAGGTCTATTCGGAGGAAGTGATGAAGACCACCCTTTCCGCTTTCCGCTTCGGCTGACCTGAACCGGCGTGCACGGGAGACCTCCTCCTGAAGATCGATCTTTCCGGCAAGTCCACCAGCGTCACCGGCTGTCGCCCTTGCCGGCCGTTATCCACCCGCACCGAAATAGCCCGCTCGCCGCCATGCCGCTGCCTCCGCTGGTTCGCATGCACGCCCTGTGCGCCCTGCGCGCCCTGCGCGCTCCCGCATCCGGTTGGCGGCCGAGCCTACAAGGCCCGGCTTGAGGGGCGGATGCAGGCCGGCTGGGAAAGTTGTCGCAAGTACCGCACAAGTTCCCGAAACGCTCACTCAATTTATGTACCGCTCAGTTTTGTATTCAGGGCCGATTCCGTTGCCCAACGGATAATTCACATCCGTCGACCGGGCCTGCAATCCCCTGCTCCCGCCGGCGAAACCAAAACAAGAAGGCAAGACCATCATGAAGACTTCCCTGATCGCCCTCGGCCTGCTGGCCGCCCTGCCGTTCGCCGCTTCGGCCACCGACGGCCTGTCCTACAACTACGTGGAAGGTGGTTACGTGAACACCGACGCCAAGGGCGGCGACGCCGATGGCTGGGCGGTGAAGGGTTCGGTGGCGGTGCACCCGAACTTCCACGTCTTCGGCAGCTACAGCGCCCAGGAAACCGACTTCGGCAAGGTCGACCTCGACCAGTGGCGCCTGGGCGTGGGCTACAACTACGGCATTGCCCCGAACACCGACCTGCTGGCCCGCGTGGCCTACCAGAAGTTCGACCCGCAGTACGGCAGCACCTTCAACGGCTACAGCACCGAAGTCGGCGTGCGTACCGCCTTCACCCCGATGATCGAAGGCTATGCGCTGGCCGGCTACGAGGACTACAGCAAGAAGAACGGCTATGACCCGGACGGCGAGTTCTACGGCCGCGTCGGCGCCGCCGCCAAGTTCAACGCCAACTGGGGCGTGAGCGGCGAAGTGAAGCTGGGCAAGGGCGGCGACAAGGAGTGGTTCGTCGGCCCGCGCTTCACCTGGTAAGCAACATCGTTTCAAAGGCGCGTGCTCTCTCTCCCCCGCGCCCCCGGAGCCCGGTCCTCCCCGACCGGGCTCTTTCTTTTTGTGGCCATGCCCTGCATTTCCCTTCTCCCTTCGGGAGAAGGTGCCCCGAAGGGGCGGATGAGGGTTCGGGCGAAGCCTCATGCAACCCAATACCGTGAGGGCTTCGCTCCCGAACCCTCTCCCCAACCCCTCTCCCGGAGGGAGAGGGGCTCAACGGAAAAAGCCCGGCATTGCCGGGTTTTTTCTTCGATCATCGCCGATTCTTACTTGAACAGCGTCTCCGGATACTCCGGCTTCTGTTCCCGGGCCAGCAACTGCTTGAGGCCATCGGTGGGGCTGAGTTCGCCATGCAGCACCGCCTGCACCGCCTGCGAGATCGGCAGGTCGATGCCGTGGCGGCCGGCTTGGCGCATCACCTCGTCGGCGGTCTGCACCGACTCGACCACCTGGCCGATTTCCTTCACCGCCTCCGGCAGGCTCTGCCCACGCCCCAGCGCCAGGCCGAGCCGGCGGTTGCGCGACAGGTCGCCGGTGCTGGTCAGCACCAGGTCGCCGAGCCCGGCCAGGCCCATCAGGGTTTCCGGCCTGGCGCCGATGGCCGCGGCCAGCCGCAGCATTTCGTTGAGGCCACGGGTGATCAGGCCGGCGCGGGCATTCAGGCCCAGCTGCATGCCGTCGGCCACGCCGGTGGCCACCGCCAGCACGTTTTTCATTGCTCCGCCCAGTTCGGCGCCGACCATGTCGTCGCCGGTGTAGGCGCGGAACGCCGGGCCGTGCATGGCCTCGGCCACTTCGCGGGTGAAGGCGGCATCGTCGCCGTGCACGGTGATCGCGGTGGGCAGGCCCAGCGTGACTTCCTTGGCAAAGGACGGGCCGGTGACCACCGCCAGCGGCACGTCGTCGCCCAGCACTTCGCGCGCCACTTCATGCAGGAAGCGGCCGGAACCGGGCTCGAAGCCCTTGGTCGCCCACGCCACCCCGGCACCGGCCGGGCGCAGCGGCGCCAGCGTGCGCACGGTCTGGGTGAAGGCGTGCGAGGGCACCACCACCAGGATCCAGCGCGCGCCGGCTACGGTGGCGGCCAGGTCGGTGCTGGCGCGCAGCGACCCGGGCAGCGGAATCCCCGGCAGGTACCGGGGATTCTCGTGACGCTGGTCGATCGCCTCGATGACGTTGGCATCGCGCCCCCACAGCACGGTCGGGTGACCGTGCCGGGCCAGCAGGCTGGCCAGCGCGGTACCCCAGGAGCCCGCGCCAAGGACGGCGATCTTTTCCGCGTCGGTCGTACTCATCCGTTAACGCGCGACGCCGATCAGGCGTTGCCGGCCGGCTCGGAGTCGGCCAGCGAAGCGCCTTCGGCCTGCTGCTGGCGCTGGCGCAGGGTTTCGGCGTACAGGCCGTCGAAGTTGATCGGCTGCAGGTAGAACGGCGGGAAGCCGCCGGCCTGCACCAGCTCGCTGATGGTCGAACGCACGTACGGGAACAGGATGTTCGGGCACTGGGTGCCAAGCAGCACGTCGATGGCCTGCGGCTCCAGGCCGATCAGGCCGAACACGCCGGCCTGCTCCACTTCGGCCACGTAGGCGGTCTTGTCGCCGGCCTTGCAGGTCAGGGTCACGCCCAGCACCACCTCGAAGGCGTTCTCGGACAGACGCTGCACCTTCTGGTTCAGGTTCAGCTGCAGCTCCGGCTGCACGTTCTCGTTGAAGATGACCGGCGAATTCGGGGATTCGAAGGAAACGTCCTTGACGTAGATCTTCTCGACGGTGAACGCCGGGCCGTTGGCGGTTTCGGCCGGGACGGCGGCGGCGTTGTTGTTCTCTTCGGACATTTCTCTAGGACTCCAGAACGGTTTGTTCGTTGAATGGGATTGTTGCCAGAACCAGCGATGGGGGCGACTTCCACCCTATACAAGGGCTGAACGCGAAATGAAGGCTCAGCCGCGGCCCTTGACCAGCGGCAGGTCCGCGGCCTGCCATGCCGCGATGCCGCCATCGAGCACCGATACCTGCTCGAAACCGGCCTTCTTCAGCGCCTTGGCGGCGGTGGCGGCGGTATTGCCGCTGCGGCACAGCAGCACCACCGGCGACTGCCTGGCCGTGGCCAGCAGCTTGTGCGCCGGCGTCAGCTGCGCCGGCTGCACGTTGCGGCTGCCGACGATGTGGCCCTTCTCGAAGTCGGCGCTGGCCGACAGGTCGATCACCACCGCCTCGCCGGCATTGATCAGGCGGGTCAGTTCGGCCGGCTTGAGCGACTTGTAGCCACGGAACAGGTGCTTGATCTCGGTGACGATGATGGCGACGGTCAGGCCGGCGAAGGCCAGCGACAGCATCGGGTTTCGGCCAGCGAAGGCCAGCAGCTCTTCGTAATTCACACGGGTCACGGGCAGACAAACGGGCGGCGATTGTCGCACAAGCCAGCCACGTGGCGGTCTGCGCGGCTTACTGCCCCTGCCACAGGTCCGGCAGCCCCTGTGCCTGCCACCAGCGCTTGCCCTCCGCGTCCCAGCGCCAGCGTTCGTTCACCATCACCGTGCGCTCGGCCTGGGTGTTGCGGTTGACCACCTTCATCTCGATGCGGCGCTCGACCGTGCCATCGGCGCCGACGCCGCTGGCACGCTCGCGGTAGCCGGATACCTGCACCTGCCGGTAGCGCTCGCGCTGCAGATCGCTCAACGGGTGTTCCTGCCAGTAGGCAGGGTCGATGAAACCCTCGGCGGCCTCGAAATCGCTCCAGCGCACCGCCGCCACGTAGGCCTCCTGGGCCTGGACCAGTTTCGCGCGCTGGGCCCGGCTCAGGCCGGCCGCGTGCACGGTCGCCGCCACCAGCAGCAGCGACAGCGCGATCAGGCAGGGGAAAAGTCGTCGCTGCATGAATCCTCCGGTAGCTGCCGCCATCCTAGCCCTTCGCCAGCGCGACGAAACGCCCTTCCAGCTCGGCGGCGCCGCCTTCGATCTGCGCACGGATCGTCATCCGCGCCCGGCCGCGCTTGTCGAACTGTTCGAGGAAGGCTTCCCAGTCCTCGCCCGGCGCCGCACGCGCGCTGGTCTCCAGGTCGCCATAGACCGGCGCCCGGTAGCGGATGCTGCTGTCGGCCACGTAGACCCCGGCCTCGCGTCCGGCCAGTGACAACCGCAGGCTCACCAGCCCCCAGCCGGCCAGGGTCATCACCGAGGCCAGGCTGCCGCCGAAGGCGTTGCCCTTGTCGTTGACGTTGGCCGCCGCCGGTGCGGTCAGGCGCAGCGCGCCATTGTCGTAGCCGGCGATGCGGATGCCCATCGCCGCCACCGGCGGCATGGCAGCGAGGGTGGTCTGCAGGTCGTGCAGCAGCGGGGCGAGGTCGGCGGTATCGGGCATGGAAGAAGGCGGGAAAGTAAAGGGGCACGAAAGGGAAAGTGCCCGGCATAATGCAATGAATGAACAGCCGTGCCTATGCGCCGGCCGCCCCGGCCTGGCACCTGATCTCCCTGCGTCCCGCCGGCCAGCACGCCGCGCTGCGCCACGCCGCCGCCCGTTTCGGCGCGCGCACGCTGGCGGTTTCGCCGTGGCGCCTGCGGCTGCACGACGACAACGCCACCCGCGATGCCCTGCTGCAGGCGCTGGCCGGCGACCTGCTGGTGTTCACCAGCCCGGCCGCGGCCACCGCGGCGATGCGGCTGGTGCCGGCGGAACGATGGGAAGCCGCCACGCTGGTCGCGGTCGGTGAAGGCACCGCCCGCGTCCTGCGCCGCCACGGGGCGGGCAACGTATCGGCACCGGCACGGATGGACAGCGAAGGCCTGCTGGCGCTGCCGGCGATGGCCGGCCTGCAGGGCAAACGGGTGGCGCTGGTCACCGCCCCCGGCGGCCGTGGCGTCATCGCCGCGCAGGTGCAGGCACGCGGCGCCCGGCTGCAACGCGTGGACGTCTACGAACGCGTGCCGCAGCCCCTGTCGGCCGCCACCCTCGCCCGCCTGCAGGCATTGGCCGGCCCGGCGGTGCTGGCGGTGAGCAGCGGCGAGGCCCTCGAACGCGTGTTGCCGCAACTGCCTCCCACCCTGTGCCAGCGCTGGCAATGGCAGCCGACCGTCGTCGCCAGCGAACGGCTGCGGGCACTGGCGGCCGCGCATGGTTTCGCCCACGTGCACGTCGCCGCCGGCCCGCTGCCGGCGCAACTGGCGGCTGCCGCGCACGCTGCAGTCCAGCCTTCCGGCCACTGAAGCCACGGCGTCCGCGGCTTGCAGCGGTGCCGTGTCGCGGGCGATGCTTGAAGCGCATGCCGCCGCCCACCACGCGGCATGCCTGCCAAGGATGCGTACCCCATGAACGACGACTCCCCCACTCCACCGCGCCGCCCTCCGCTGCGCTGGCTCGCCGCCGTACTGGTGGTGCTGGTCGCCTTCGCCGCCGGCTGGTTTTTCTGGCGCGGCTGGCAGGCCGAGCAGCGGCAGGACGAACAGGCCCGCGCCACCGCCACCCGGCAGCTGGCCGACCTGCAGAAGACGGTGGAAGACCTGCGCCGCGACCAGCGCGCCACCGCGCGCGGCGTGCAGGATGCGGCCAGCACCAACCGCGTGCTGCGCGACGAAATGCTCGGCCTCGGCCAACGCAGCGCGCTGCTGGAGGAAAACCTCGCCCGGCTTGCCGACAACTCGCGCGAAGGCACCCAGGCCGTGCGCCGCGAGGAGGCCGAGCTGCTGCTCGTGCAGGCACGGCAGCGCCTCGCCTACGCCGCCGACCTCGATGGCGCGCGCCGGCTGTATGCCTTGGCCGCCAGCGTGATGGAAGACCTCGACGGCCCCCGTTACCTCAATGTGCGCCAGGCGTTGATGCAGGAACGCAACGCGCTCGACGCGCTCGGCCCCGGCGCACGCGCACGCAGCGCCGAACAGCTGGCGCAATGGGCCGCCGCGCTGGATGCCCTGCCCGAGCAACCGCAGGCGGCCGCCGCGGGCGAACAGCCGTGGTGGCAGCAGATGCTGTCGCCGTTGGTGCAGATCCGCCCGGCCGACCCGCAGGTGCTGGTCGCCCGTTCCGAACGCATCGCCGCCCACGATGCCCTGCAGATCGAGCTGAGCCTGGCCCGCGCCGCGCTGGAACGCGGCGACGCCGATGCATGGCAGCAGGCGCTGCGGCGCATGGACGCCTGGCTGCTGCGGCTGTGGCCGGACACTCCGCAACGCCAGCGGCAACGGCAGCTGTTGGACGAACTGCGCAAGGCCGACCTGCAGATCTCCGCACCGGAGCTGGGCAGCACCCTGCAGCAACTGCGCGGCATGCGCGAGGCGAAGGAGGCACCATGAAGGCATTCCGTTCACTGCTGGTCGCCCTGTTGGTCGCCGCCATCGGCATCGCCGGCGCGCAGTGGCTGGGCCACGAATCGGTCCGCGGCATCGGCGAGGTGATCGTGCGCGCCGGCGGCAACGACTACATCGCCACGCTGCCGCAGGCCGCGCTGGCGCTGCTGATCGCCGGCCTGCTGCTGTGGCTGGCGTGGCTGCTGCTCAGCGCGCCGTTCCGCAGCTGGGCGCGCTACCGCCGCAAGCAGGGCCGCGCGCGCCTGATCGACGGCCTGCAGGCATTGGACAACGGCCAATGGCAACGCGCCGGGAAACTGCTGCAGAGCGCCGCCGGCGAAGAACAGGCGCGGCCGATCGCCCTGGTCGCGGCGATGCGCGCGGCCGAAGCCCGCGGCGACACCACCGGCGCCGGCCAGTACCTGCAGCAACTGGGCGACGTGGACGCCACCCTGCACGCCCTGCACAGCGCCGAACGCTGGCTGCAGCAGCAGCGCCCGCAGGAGGCCATCGACGCGCTCGACCTGCCCGCGATCCAGCCGCTGCCGCCGCGCGCCCTGTACCTGCGCACCGAAGCGCTGGCCGCCGCCGGTCGCGCCGAAGAGGCCTATGGCCAGCTCGGCGCGCTGCGCCAGCAGCAGGCGCTGCCGGGCGACGAACTGGCCGCGCTGGAAACCCGGCTCGCCCTGCAGATGCTGGACGAGGCCGGCGACGTCAACGCCCTCGCCAGCCGCTGGGATGTGCTGCCCAGGCCACTGCGCGCCACGCCCGCGGCCATCGCCCACTACGCCCGCCGCGCCGCCGCGCTGAACTGGAACGACGCCGCCCTGCACTGCATCGAGCAGGCACTGGACGGCCGCTGGGACGAAGGCCTGATCGCGCTGTACGGCGAACTGCCGGTGGAAAAACTCGACTCCCGCCGCGCCAGCGCGCAACGCTGGCTGCAGACCCACCCGTCCAGCCCGGCACTGCTGCTGACCCTGTCGCGGCTGGCCCGCGGCCAGGGCCAATGGCCGCAGGCCGAGGACTTCCTGCACCGCGCCATCGCCCAGGGCGCGGGCGCCGAGGCGTGGGAAGAACTTGGCGAAGGCCTCGCCGCCAACGGCGAGGACGCGCTGGCGCGGCAGTGCCTGCTCAACGCCCTGCGCCAGCGTCGCGGCCAGGAGCCGCAACCCCTGCAACGCCGCGACCTGCGCCAGCAGATACAGGACCAGGCGGTGGCGGAGGAACGCGACGCGCATGGTTTCCCGCGGTTGCCGGGATAGTTAGGCCTTGCTTCCCGCACCGTTGTAGCAGTGAGTTCTCGGCAATCTGGCGTATTCGCTCCGCTTGTCGCGTTGGGCTCTTCGCACGCGCGGTAAGGGCATCGGCGGTCGGTCCTGATGCGCCTCGACTTCGGACGGGGGCGACTCTCCGCAAGACTCGACCCGCCGAGTCGGCTTCGGACAAAGCGCAGTGAGAGTTCTTGGCCGCGCGAGGGGGTGCTCCCTGCCTTGGCTCAGGCAAGTGCCAGCCTCAGGCCGTTCGGCCTCGCTTGTTGTACTGTTCGGCTCAGGGGTTGGGCTGTCGCAAGATCGGGCGCAAGCTCGGGGTGCGGCGGCCTAACAAATCGTTCAAGCCGAAGCCGCTTCGTTCCGCAAAGCACATGGCAGATACAGCTTTCCATGTGCTTCGCTCCACTACGCGTCTCGGCTTAACTCTGGCGTTAGGCCGCGTGCCAAACAATTTGCTAATTGCCAGAATAGAGTCCGCGCTTGCCGATGTTCAGTCGCAGCAGAGCACTCCTCAAGCTCTTGCCTATGCCATCCGGAACAATGGTCGCGCCCTGGAGAGCATGCCGTATCCGCTCATCACCGAGATGGAGAGCTTGGCAATGGATTTGGACATTGCATCATGGCAGGACGTGGATGGCTGCATAGCAGACCTAGGTTCCATCCTTGCACAAGGGGACACTTGGCTGACCAAGCTCCCACGGGACGCAGCCTAACCATTCATTCAACCCGACGTTGCTTCGCAACGCGGCTTGGAGGCCAGGCCGATTGGAGAGGCTCGGCGAACCAAAGTGCGATATCCCAGTCTTTGCCCACGAAGCCGCAGCGTGGTTGCTCAACGCTCGACGATCGCCACCACGCCCATGCCACCCGCGGTGCAGATCGACACCAGCGCGCGGCCACCGCCGCGCTCGGCCAGTTCCTTGGACACGGTGGCGATGATGCGCGCACCGGTGGCGGCGAACGGGTGGCCGGTGGCCAGCGACGAACCCAGCGGGTTGATCTTCTCAGGGTCGATGCGGCCCAGCGGCGCGTCCAGGCCGAGGCGGTTGCGGCAGTAGTCCTCGCTCTCCCACGCACGCAGCGTGCACAGCACCTGCGCGGCGAAGGCTTCGTGGATTTCGTAGATGTCGAAATCCTGCAGGGTCAGGCCGTTGCGTTTGAGCATTTCCGGCACGGCGATGGTCGGCGCCATCAGCAGGCCTTCGCCGTGGACGAAGTCCACCGCCGCCACCTGCGCGTCGCGCAGGTACGCCTGCGGCGCGTGGCCGTGGGCACGCGCCCATTCCTCCGAGGCCAGCAGCACCGCGGCGGCGCCGTCGGTCAGCGGGGTGGAGTTGGCGGCGGTCAGGGTGCCGCGGCCGGAGCTCTTGTCGAACGCCGGCTTCAGCGTCGCCAGTTTTTCCAGCGAGGTGTCCGGGCGCAGGATGTTGTCGCGCTCCACGCCGCGGAACGGCGCGATCAGGTCGTCGAAGAAGCCGCGCTCGTAGGCCGCGGCCAGCTTGCGGTGCGAGGACACCGCCCATTCGTCCTGCGAGTCGCGGCTGATGTTCCACTCCTTGGCCATGTCCTCGCAGTGGTCGCCCATGCTCTTGCCGGTGCGCGGCTCGGCCACGCCCGGGAACTCGGGCTTGAGCTCGGAGAACTTGAAGCCGGAGACCAGCGCCTTGAGCTTGTCGCCGGTGGTCTTGGCGCGGTTGGCGGCCAGCAGGCGGCTGCGCAGCTGCTTGCCGTAGACGATCGGCACGTCGGAGGTGGTGTCCGAACCGCCGCCGATGCCCGATTCGACCTGCCCCAGCGCGATCTTGTTGGCCACGGTGATGATGCTGTCCAGCGAGGTACCGCAGGCACGCTGCAGGGTGATGCCCGGGGTCAGCGGCGACAGCCCGGAGGACAGCGTGGCCTCGCGGCCGAGGTTCCAGTCGCTGGGGTGCTTGATCACCGCGCCCATCGCCACTTCGCCCAGCTGCTGGCCGTGCAGGCCGAAGCGTTCGACCAGCGCGCCGAGGGTGCGTACCGACATGCCGAGGTTGCCGACGTCCGAATAGGCGGTGTTCTGGCGGCAGAACGGGATGCGGACACCACCGAGGATGGCGACGGGACGGGCGCTGGACATGCGGTTACCTGCAGGGGGAGTGGACTGACACGGAACTGCCTGCAACGGCAGGCATAATGGACATTGAGTGTAGCTTCGAGCCCGTGACGGGCCAACCGCAAACGATGAGCAATCCCAATCCCGAGATGAACGCGCTGGGCGTGATGGCGCTGGAACTGGCCGGTGGCGAGCAGCCGCGGGCGGCCGCGCTGTCGTCCGTGCAGGCCGGCGAGCTGGCCACGCTGGTCGGCCGCGACCTGGCCAAGCTGGTGCCGCAGGCCAGCGGCCTGGACCTGGTGCTGGCCGCGGCGCATTTCGACCCGGCCGAGGTGCTGCGCCCGGGTTGGCCGGTGCACCGGCGGCTGGAAGAGCTGCAGATGCGCGCCCCCGGCCGCAACCAGGGCCCGCGCCAGCTGGCCTTCGGCGCCGACGCCACCGGCGACGTGCCCTTGCCGCTGCAGGCCGACGCCACGCTGGTCGGCGGCGGCCTGCGGGTGCTGCCGTTCGTGCTGACCGGCAACGACGCCGTGCTGCTGCGCGAAACCCGCGACGCGCTGGAAGAGGTGCTGCTGGCCAACGGCATGGCGCAGCCGGACACCGCGCTGCTGGCGCAGGATGCCTTCGGCGCGCGCATCGAGCATGCCCGCTATTTCACCGTCAACGACCTGGCCGCGATGATGGCCATGCAGTACGACAACCAGGGCCTGGCCGCGCTGTGGCCGCTGCTGGAGATGGCGATGTTCGACCCGGCCGGGGAGCAATGGCTGGATGCCCCGCCCGAACCGCTGCTGCGCTATGCCGGCGGCGAGGCGCGCATGGCGCTGTTCGACCCGGCCGGCTGGTGCGCGCACTACGGCCATGAAAACGGCGACTGCGACCGCCTGCAGCGCATCTACGAGCAGTTCCTGATGCGCCAGCGGCAGATGGCCGCGGTGCTCGAGGCGCACGGCGTCGACGTGTTGTACGTGCACGTGGAAGCCGGGCAGGACGCGAAGACGCTGCTGGTGCGCTGACGGTGCGGCCGGCCACCGATGGCCGGAACCCCAATGGAAAACGCCGGCATTGCCGGCGTTTTCGTTTTCGTGCCCGCAGCCTTATTCGGCCTTGGCGATCACCGCGCAGGCCAGTCGCGCGCCGGCATTGCCGGTGGGCTGGCTGTGGTAGTCGTCCGGATCGGCGTGGACGATCAGGCCACGGCCGAGGATGTCGAATTCATCACCCTTGCCGACGTTGACGTTGCTCGACACCGGGCCTTCGACATGGGCATTGCCCTGCGCATCGGCAACGATGTTCGGCATGTCGCCGCCGTGATGCACGGCCGCTTCGACGCTGCCGTGGTCGGCGTTGCCCGGGTTGAAGTGGCCACCGGCGCTGCTGCCGTCCGTCGCGCTGCAATCGCCCTTTTCGTGGATGTGGAAGCCGTGCTCGCTGTTCGGCGCCAGGCCGCTGATGTCGCCGCTGGCACGCAGCTGGCCATCGTCCGTCACGGTGAAGGCAATGCTGCCGGCGACCGTGTTGCCCTCGGTGGGCTGCAGCGTGGCGGTGGCCACCGGCGCCTGCATCGGCGGCGGCGCGGCCGGGTCGGCGGCTGGCGCCTCGATCGCGGCGTCGGCGGCATCGCTGGACGGGGTGGTCGGCTCGCTGCCCGGCGTGCAGGCGCTCAAGGCCAGCAGGCTGGCGGCAAACAGGGGGGTATGGATCATGCGCATCGTCGTACTCCGTTGCTGGACTGGATCAATCGGGTGGCCGCATTCAGCGGGTGACGCGGATCACGCCACAGGCGACCCGGGCGCCGGCGTTACCCGCCGGCTGGCTGCGGTAGTCGTCGGCATCGGCGTGGACCACCAGCGCGCGGCCGGCAATGTCGTTGGCTGCACCGCCACCGAGGGTAACCCCGCGCAGGTGTACGTCCATGTGTACGACGCCTGCGGCGTCGGCCTGCAGGTTGTCCATGTCGCCGGCGTGGTGCGCGCCGCCGCCGGCACGGCCATGCGGCTGCGCGGCCGGGTTGAAATGGCCGCCGGCGCTGCTGGCATCCACCGCACTGCAATCGCCTTTTTCATGCACGTGGAACGCGACCTGCCGGCCACGCGGCAGGCCGCCGACGACGCCGGTGATGTGTACGCCACCGGCTTCCGGCACCAGCGCGAGGCGGCCGCTGACCAGGCTGGCCGAAGCCGGCGCCAGGTTCGCTTCGGCCAGCTGCGCGGTGCTGGCCGCGGGTGGCGCGGGTGGCGCTTCCGGGCGGGCCGGCGGACGGCCGCCGCAGGCGGAAAGCAACGCGGTGCCGGCCAGCGCCAGCAGGGGAAGGCGAAGACGCATGGGGATTCCTCTGGCAATGCGGCAGGCATTGTGCCGTTGTGGGAGGTGGCGGCGACGTGCAGGAGCAGGCGGAATTTTGCGGACGAGGCCAGTCATTGGCGCTCCCGCTGCCGGGGGACACCGTTCTTTCGCCGGGCCTTTTCCACGTTTTCCAGGGTTTCCCGCACGCTGCGCAGGGGGTCGTCGCGATCGTCGCCGTAGACTTCGCGCATCGCCTGCAGGGCGGCACTGGCATGGAGGTGGGCATCGGCGACATGGCCGAGCGCAAGTTCCGCCTCGGCCAGGCCGCGCAGGACTTCGGCGGTAACCGGATGGTTGCGCGAAAAGACCCGATCGGCGATTTCCAGCAATGCACGTTGTTCCCGCTCCGACTCCTCCGCACGGCCGGCCGCCAGCAGCCAGTTGGCATGGTTGTGGCGGGCAACGATGGTGGCAGGCGCTTCCGGCCCCGAATGAACGCTGTTCCACTCCATTGCGGCACGGTAATGCGGGCCGGACTCTTCCACCTTGCCCTGCTGGCGCAGTGCGCCCGCCAACAGGCCACGGGCACTGGCGGCATAGCCGCTGTCTTCCCCGTACAGGCGTTCATAGGCATCGACCACCGGACGCAACTGGGCCTCGGCGGCGGCGAAATCACGCTGGTGCAGATAGGCCACCGCCAGGTCACGGCGGATGACCAGGGTCAGGGGATCCTCCGCCCCCTTCAGCTGCGTCCGGCGCTGCAGGACATCGCGCAGCAACGCGATGGCCTGCAATTGGTCGCCGGTGCCGGACAGGATGTTGGCAAGGCGCTTCTTCGCATCCAGACGGAACTGATCGTCTTCAGGCAACAGGCGGTCCAGGCCTGCCTTCGCCTCGCGTGCTTCGCGCAATGCGGCGTCCGGCTGGCCCAGATCATCGAGCACTACCGACCGCCGGGACTGCATGTCGTAGGCAAGCCATGAATGCTCGGGGCTGCCGTTTCGCGCCCGTTCGATGCCTTCGGCGAGCAGGGCATTGGCCTCCTGCAGTTTCCCGGCGCCCACCAGGGTATCGCCCAGCACCTGGGTTGCACGCAGGTACTGGAATTCGAGCAGGCCCGGGTGCTTATCGGCCAGGTCGCGCACCGCCTGCAGGTGGGCAATGGCCGGGTCGAACGCGGCCAACTGGTTCTGGTTGATGCCGATGAGCAGTTCCACGTCGGCCAGGATGTCCGGGTAGGCGGCCAGCTCCCGGCTGGCGCGCCGGGAGGCGTCGTCGAGCACGCGCAGCATCAGGGTCTTGTCCAGGTCCTGCGAGATCGCCGGGTCCACGCTGTCCAGTACCGAGGCGAGGAAGTCCGAGGTCACCTTGGCCCGTGCGGCTTCCTGCCGTGCCTGCCGCAGGGACCAGCTGGTGACCAGCAGGCCGGCGACCAGCGCGACGGCGACCACGCCGGTGGCGGATACCACCAGCCGGTTGCGGCGCACGAATCTGCGCACGGCCAGCCAGCGCATCCGGCCGGCGGCGCGCGGTGGATAGTGCGCGAGCCAGCGCCGCAGGTCGTCCAGCAGCGATGACACCGATTCGTAGCGCGCGCTGCACTCGGCCTGCATCGCCTTGAGCACGATGGCATCCACGCCGTCGCGCAGTTCGCGCCGCAGCACGCGCGGCGTGGTGGCGCGCAGTGCGGCCAGCTCGCGCTGCTTCTGCGCCGGCAACGCCTGCAGGCATTGCGACGGGGCAAGCGCCGTGCCGGCCTGCGGGCGCATGCCGCAGGCCAGTTCGTGCAGCATTGCGCCGAGCGAATAGACGTCGCTGCGCGCATCGGCCTCGCTGCCCGCGCGCGCCTGCTCCGGGCTCATGTAACCGGGCGTGCCGCCACCGGACACTTCGCCTTCGGCGTCGGTTTCCACGGCGATGCCGAAGTCGATGATCTTCGGCAACGGCTGGCCGTCGATATTGCCGACCAGCACGTTGCCGGGCTTCAGGTCGCGGTGGATCACGCCCTTCTGGTGCGCGTGCTGCACGCCCTCACCGGCCTTGACCAGCAGTTCGACACGCTGGCGCAGGCTCAGCGCATGCTGGTCGCACCAGGTCGAAATCGGCTGGCCGCGGATGTATTCCATCACCAGCCAGGCGTGGCCGTCGGGCTCGATGCCGGCGTCGTGGATCTGGGCGATGGCCGGGTGCTGCATCTGCGCCAGCAGCCGGCATTCGTATTCGAAATGGCCGTGGCGGCACGCGTCCAGCACTGGCGTGCGCACCCGCTTCAATGCGACTTCTCGCTCATAGGCGCCATCGGCACGGCGCGCCAGGTAGACCCGGCCCATGCCACCACTTCCGATGACGCGCTCCAGCGCCCACGGGCCGAAGCGGGTACCGGGCGGCAGCTCGGGGTCGCTTGCGCGCAGCGTCGCCTCGGCCGCGTGCTGCAGCGGATCGCGCAGGCGGCGGGTGGCATCGGTGTCGGCGGCGATCAGCGCCAGCAGTTCGCGCTGCAGTTCCGGGTCGTCGCCGGCGTGGGCGTGGACGAAGGTGGTGCGCTCGGATTCGGGCAGCTCGGTGGCCTGGTGGAACAGCTCGCCCAGGCGGGCCCACGCATCGGCGTTCAACATGACAGGCGGGTCGCGAGCCAGGCGCGGGTGAAGCGCAGGTCGCGCTGCAGGGTGGCCGGGGAAACATCGAGCAGTTCGGCGGTTTCGGCGACGCTGAAACCGGCCAGTTCGTTCAACGCGAACGCCTGCGCCTTGCGTTCGTCCATCCGCGCGAGCTGGTCGAAGGCCTCGGCCATCAACTGCAGGTCCTCCGGTTGCGGCGAGGGATCGAGCAGCGTCACCGTCAGGGTCAACGGGCGCAGGTCACCACTGCGCTTCTGGCTGGCCTGCATGCGCGCCAGGTCAATCAGCAGGCTGCGCATTTTCAGTGCCGCCACCGCGTAGAAATGCGCGCGCGACTGGAACGGATGCTGGTTCGCCGACAGCCGTATCCAGGCCTCGTGCAGCAACTCGGTGGCCTGCAGGCCCGCCTGCCCGCCATGTGCCAGCCGGCGTACGGCGATGCCGTGCAGCTCCTGGTAGACCTCTTCGGCCAATACCGCGCTGGCCTCACGGTCGCCATGTTGCCAACGCCGGATCAGGCCGGTGATGTCCGCAGAGGGAGGCTGTGTTTCCATCGGGGGCCGATCATACACGGCCCGTTCACGCGACAGGACCGCAATGCTCAGCGGCGGCGGCCGGAGCCGAGCTTGCGGGTAATGGTGTTGCGGCCGAGGCCGAGCCGCGCGGCGGCTTCGCCGCGGTGGCCATCGGTGAAGGCCAGTGCCGCTTCCAGCAATGCGGCGTCCATGCGCTCGCGCGCTTCGGCATGCAGGCCGCTGGCGCCTGCGGACAGGCGCTGCCGGGCCCATGCGGCCAAGGCGTGGTCCCATTGTTCGGGCATGGCGGCGTCGGCGGTGGCGGGACGACGGCGACCACCGCGCGCCAGCGCCGCGCGCACGTCGTCGGCGGAAATGGCATCGGCCACGGCCAGCGCGGCCAACCGCCAGCAGACGTTTTCCAGTTCGCGCACGTTGCCAGGCCAGTCGTGCTGGCGCAGCGCCTGCACGGCGGCGGCGGACAAGTGCTTGCGCGGTACGTCGAGCCGGCGTGCGGCGCTGGCAAGGAAGGTGGTGGCCAGTTGCGCCACGTCGTCGATGCGTTCGCGCAGCGGCGGCAGCCACAGCCGCACCATGTCCAGCCGGTGCAGCAGGTCGGCGCGGAAGCGCCCCTGTTCGACCAGCGTTTCCAGGTCCTGGTGGGTGGCGGCGACCACGCGCACGTCGACGCGGATCAGCTCACGGCCACCGACGCGGAAGAATTCGCCTTCAGCCAGCACCCGCAGCAGGCGGGTCTGCAACGGCAGCGGCATGTCGCCGATCTCGTCGAGGAAAAGGGTGCCGCCATCGGCCTGTTCGAAGCGGCCGATGTGGCGCTTGCTGGCGCCGGTGAAGGCACCGGCTTCGTGGCCGAACAGCTCGCTTTCCAGCAATTCGGCGGGAATGGCGGCGGTATTGAGCGCGACGAACGGGCCGCGCGCACGTGGCGATTCGCGGTGCAGCGCATTGGCCACCAGCTCCTTGCCGGTACCGGTTTCGCCATTGATCAGCACCGACAACGGCGCCTGCGCGAGACGACCGATGGCGCGGAACAGCGCGCGCATCGCCGGGGTGTCGCCGATCAGCTGCGGCGGGCCGGCGCTCTTCGTCGGAGCGGGCGTGGTTTCCGGCAAGGTGGTCCCGGTTTCCGGCAGCGTGCGCCGCGCCAGTTCCACCGCATCGTCCAGGTCAAATGGCTTGGACAGGAATTCGTGGGCACCGCCGCGGAACGCGCCGGCGGTGCTGGCGACGTCGGTATGCGCCGACATCACGATCACCGGCAGTTGCGGATGCGCGGCCTTGAGTTTCTCCAGCAATACCAGGCCGTCGTCGCCGGGCATGCGCACGTCGGTGAACAGCAGTGCCGGTGGCGGACGCCGCGTGAGTGCGTCGAGCGCGGCGGCGGCGCTGTCGAAGCCTTCGACGGCGTAGCCGGCATCGCGCAGGGCGGTGCTGAGGACGAAGCGCACCGAGCGGTCGTCATCGACGACCCAGAGCGTGTGGGCTTGGGTATCAGTGGGTTTCATTGCGCCCCCACAAGTGATGGGCGATTCGGCCGCCAGGACGCATGCCGTTGCAGGCACGGGAGGAGCCAGCTGTTGCTGTTGCTGTTGCTGTTGCTGTTGCTGTTGCTGTTGCTGTTGCTGTTGCTGTTGCTCGTGATTTTGACGTTCGGGTTCCCTTCCGCAGCGACGGAGCCGACGGAAAAGACCCGAAGGGCGACGTGCATGGATGCACGTCGTTTTTCGACACGACAGGGATGTCGTGTCGAAAAATCCCGGCGGCGGAGTGGACCCGACGCGCGTAGCGCGTTGGGCGCGAAGGCAGGGCGTGCTTTCTTTTGGCTACCTTTTCTTTGCACGAGCAAAGAAAAGTAGCTCGCTCCCTGACAAGGGAGCGAAAGCCCTTGCTCTTGAGCCTTTGCAGAAATGTCCAGGCCCAAAGAGAAAGCAAAGCTAAGGCCGGAGCAAAAGCTTTCACTCCTGCTGCGCAGGAGCGAGCCACCTTTCTTTGCTCGTGCAAAGAAACGTGGCCCAAAGAAAGCACGGCCGGACGCGAGCCGATGCGGCCACGCCGCATCGGTCCCCTGCGCTCCTCGCGGGCCGGGGGGACGGCGCACAACTCGCTTCGCTCAGACACGTGCGCCTCTTCGCCCCCCGTCCCGCTGCGGTGCTCGGCTCGCTTTACGGCGAGGGAAGTCAAAAGCCGGAAAGCAAAATCACGAGCAACAGCGACAAAAGCAGGCTCCGCTCTGCGCGGAAACGAAGAGAGGAATTTCCGTCGGGAGCAAGCTCCCAACCAACGGGAAGCGAAAACGCGGGCGGCCCTTTCACAAGGTGCATCAAGCATCGCCTGCCTCCACACCCGGCAACGGCAGCAGCACAGTGAACACCGTATGCCCCGGCCGCGAGCGGTAACTCAAGGTGCCGCGATGCTCGCGCGCCACCTGCTGCGCCAGCGCCAGCCCCAGCCCGGTGCCCTCGGCGCGGCCGCTGACCAGCGGCAGGAACAGGTGCTCGGCCAGTTCCTCTGGCACGCCACGACCGTCGTCGGCTACTTCCAGCCGCAATGCCAGCGGGTGCAGTTGTTCTGCGATGCGCAGGCCATGCTCGACGCGGGTGCGCAGGGTGATGCGGGTGGCACCGGCCTGGATGGCGTTGCGCACCAGGTTGAGTAGTGCCTGGGTGAGGCGGTCGCCGTCGCCGGGCAGTTCGGGGATGCTGGGGTCGTAGTCGCGCTGCAGTTGCAGCGACCAGCCCGCCTCGCTTTCGACCAGCCGCAGCACCCGCTCCAGCACGGCATGGATGTTCAGCGACGCATGCGGACGCGGCGGGGCCGGCGACAGCAGTTGTTCTAGCAGGGTGTTCAGGCGCTCGATCTCGACGCCGATCAGTTCGACCAGCTCGCGCTCCTCGGCCTCGCGGCCGTGGGCGCGGCGCGCCAGCAACTGGGCCGCGCCCTTCAGGCCCGCCAGCGGATTGCGCAGTTCGTGCGCCAACCCCTTGAGCGCGGCGCTGAACGCACCCGGCAGCACCTGCGCCGGGTCGGCGGCGGGAAACTCGTCCACCGGGTGCGCCTCCAGCAACCAACCGCCTTCCCGCGCGCTCAGCCAGCCATCAGCAAAGCGCGGTGCCTCGCCGGGCAGGGCCAGCGCCAGCCGCGGCAGGCGGATGGTTTCCGTGTCCGGGGCCAACAGGCGGCTGGCGAGGGCGTCGTCCTGCACTTCCAGCGAAGCCAGCGGCTGGCCCAGCAGACGCCGCACGCTCACCCCCAGCCAGCGGCAGAATGCCGGGTTGGCACCGGCGATGCGTCCGTCGGCGCCGGTCCACACCAGCGGCGTGGCCAGTTGTTCCGGCAAAGGGGCGGCGTGGGCGGCATTCATTGCACCAATATAGTGCAAAGCCTCTTCGTGGACGGCGTCATGCCGGCCCACGCGCGCCACCGGCTCAGCTCTCGTAGGCCGATTCGCCATGCGTGCTGATGTCCAGCCCGGTGCGCTCGGCTTCCTCGCTGACGCGCAGGCCGACCAGCGCGCGCACCAGCAGCAGGATCAAGGCGGTGACCACCGCGCACCACGCCACGGTGAAGCCGATGCTGACCGCCTGCACCCACAGCTGGTGGCCGATGTCCATGTCCGCCACGGTGCCGCCCAGCGACTGCGCGCTGAACACGCCGGTGAGCAGCGCGCCGACGATGCCGCCCACGCCGTGCACGCCGAACACGTCGGCGGTGTCGTCGGCGCGCAGCAGGCGCTTGAGCCCGGTGACGCCCCACACGCAGGCCACGCCGCTGGCGAAACCGATCACGATGGCGCCCAGCGGCCCCACCGTGCCGCAGGCCGGGGTGATGCCGACCAGCCCGGCCACCGCGCCCGAGGCTGCGCCCAGCGCCGAGGGATGGCCCTTGGTGATGGCCTCCAGCCCGGTCCAGCCCAGCACCGCCGCGGCGGTGGCGAGCAGGGTATTGATGAAGGCCAGCGCGGCCACGCCATCGGCGGCGGCCGCCGAGCCGGCGTTGAAGCCGAACCAGCCCACCCACAGCAGCATCGCGCCGATCCAGGTCAGCGGCAGGTTGTGCGGCTTGAGCGCGGCGTGGCCGTAGCCGAGCCGCTTGCCGACGAACCATGCCGCCACCAGCCCGGCCACGCCGGCGTTGATGTGGACCACGGTGCCGCCGGCGAAGTCGATGGCTCCTATCTCGCTCAGCCAGCCGCCGCCCCAGACGGTGTGCGCCATCGGGATGTAGCTCAGGGTGAACCACAGCGCCGAGAACAACAGCACCGCGCGGAAGCGGATGCGCTCGGCGAAGGCACCGACCACCAGCGCGGCGGTGATGCCGGCGAAAGTGGACTGGAAGGCGACGAACAGGTAGTCCGGCAAGCCGGCGATCGGCGTGTTGCCCACCGAGTCCGGGATGAAGCCCTTGAGGAAGGCAAACTGCGTGAACGACCCGAACAGCATATTGCCGTCGCTGAACACCGCGCTGTAGCCATAGGCCACCCACAGCATCAGCACCAGCGAGAACACCACCAGCACCTGGCTGAGCACCGACAGCACGTTCTTGGCGCGCACCAGCCCGCCGTAGAACAACGCCAGCCCCGGCACCACCATCATCAGCACCAGCAGCGTGGCGGTGAGCATCCATGCCACGTCGCCGCGCTCGAATGTGGCTGCCGCCTGCGCGGCTTCCTGTGCCGATGCCCCAAGGGGAAGGGCGGCCAGCGCGAGGCCGGCAAGCAGGGATGACAGGCACAGACCACCGAACCGGGTGTTCAACCCGGTGAAAAATTCCGTTCGCATCGTTGTCTCCGGTTGTGGGCCAATCAGGCTTTCAAGCCCCTCTCCCTCCGGGGCGAGAGGGCACGGCTTGCACGCCATTGGCGTGCGTGTCTTCGAGCGCCCATGCCATTGGCATGGGCCGGGGCGCGGAGCGGGGGTTGGGGAGAGGGTCGGGGCGCAGCCTCGTGCAATCCACTTTTGCGGGGCTTCGCCCGTACCCTCATCCGCCCCTTCGCGGCACCTTCTCCCGGAGGGAGAAGGAACAGCAGGTCAAAGCGCGTCAGCGCCGGTTTCGCCGGTGCGGATGCGCACCACCTGTTCGAGCGCGGTGACGAAGATCTTGCCGTCGCCGATCTTGCCGGTGCCGGCGGCCGCCTGCAGGGTTTCGATCACCGCCTCGACCTGCTCGTCGGTGACGGCGGTTTCGATGCGGATCTTGGGCAGGAAATCGACGACGTATTCGGCGCCGCGGTACAGCTCGGTATGGCCCTTCTGCCGGCCGAAGCCCTTGACCTCGGTGACGGTGATGCCGGAAACGCCCTGCTCGCCCAGGGCTTCGCGCACCTCGTCGAGCTTGAACGGGCGGATGATGGCGGAGATCAGTTTCATGCGCAGGTCCCGATGTGGAGGAAACCGGCCCGCGGCTGCGGGCCGGCGTCGTGCCTTCCACCGGCCATGAAGCGGCCGCTGGTTGTCGCGCCGGAGACACGCTGCGGGCGGATCACGCGGGGAAGGAAGCATTGCCCGCGCTGCGCGTTTCCGGGTGCTCTTGCCACTGCTCTGGTGTTGCTGGTGTTGCCTGGGGTTGCCGCCGGGCGGCGGCGATGGCGAAAGCGGGAGGGGAGGGACTTTGCCATCGCCGCCATTCCCGGCAGCAAGGGGGTGCAAGGCGGCCGCCGCACCGCGACGGCCGCCCCGGCGTCAGCAGGCGTAGTACAGCTGGTATTCCAGCGGATGGGTGGCGGCGCGGAACGCGGTCACTTCCTTCATCTTCATGGCGATGTAGGCGTCGATGAAGTCGTCGCTCATCACCCCGCCGGCCTTGAGGAACTCGCGGTCCTTGTCCAGCGCTTCCAGCGCCTGGTCGAGCGAGGAGCAGACCTGCGGGATCAGCTTCTCCTCTTCCGGCGGCAGGTCGTACAGGTCCTTGTCCGAAGGCGCGCCCGGGTCGATCTGGTTCTTGATGCCGTCCAGGCCGGCCATCATCAGCGCGGTGAAGGTCAGGTAGCCGGACTGGATCGGGTCGGGGAAGCGCATCTCGATGCGCCGCGCCTTCGGGTTGGACACCCACGGGATGCGGCACGAGGCCGAGCGGTTGCGCGCCGAGTAGGCCAGCATCACCGGCGCCTCGAAACCCGGCACCAGGCGCTTGTAGCTGTTGGTGCCGGCGTTGGCGAAGGCGTTGATCGCGCGGGCGTGCTTGAAGATGCCGCCGATGTACCACAGCGCGGTCTGCGACAGGCCGCCGTAGCCGTCGCCGGAGAACAGGTTCTTGCCCTCCTTGGCCAGCGACTGGTGCACGTGCATGCCGCTGCCGTTGTCGCCGACGATCGGCTTGGGCATGAAGCTGGCGGTCTTGCCGTTGCGGTGGGCCACGTTCTTGATGACGTGCTTCATGCGCAGCAGTTCGTCGGCCTTCTTCACCAGGGTGTTGAACTTGGCGCCGATCTCGCACTGGCCGGCGTTGGCCACCTCGTGGTGGTGCACCTCGACCTCGATGCCGACCTGCTCCAGCACCTTGCACATCTCGGCGCGGATGTCGTGCAGCGAATCGGTCGGCGGTACCGGGAAGTAGCCGCCCTTCACCGTCGGCCGGTAGCCGCTATTGCTGCCGTCATAGCTCTTGCCGGTGTTCCAGGCGCCTTCCTCCGAGTTGACCTTGAAGAAGGTGTGGCCCATGTCGTTGGCGAACTGCACCGAGTCGAAGATGAAGAACTCCGGCTCCGGGCCGAAGAACGCCAGCTCGGCCACGCCGCTGGACTTCAGGTAGGCCTCGGCGCGCTTGGCGATGCCGCGCGGGCAGCGGCCGTAGCCCTGCATGGTGGCCGGGTCGAGCACGTCACAGGTCAGCACCAGCGTCGGGTCGGCGTAGAACGGGTCGAGGTAGGCGCTGTCGGCGTCGGGCATCAGCACCATGTCCGATTCGGCGATGCCCTTCCAACCGGTGATCGAGGAGCCGTCGAACATCTTGCCTTCCTCGAACAGCGACGGCTCGACGACCGAGACCGGGAAGGTCACATGCTGCTCGATGCCGCGCATGTCGACGAAACGCAGGTCGACGAACTCGACCTTGTTGTCCTTGATCAGCTTCTCAACGTTTTCCAGTGACATCGACAACGCCTCGCTTGGTGATGGATGGCATGAACAAAGCAAACCACGTGCCAACATTCCAAGTCATTGATTATCATTGGAACAGGGCAAAGACTACATCAGGACTTGCACCATTTGTGTGCACATTCAAAAGAAATGCACCATAAGCGTGCAATCCGGCCGATGGCCTATCCTGTGCCACCTTGCCGCCGCCCGTCCGCCCATGTCGAACACGCTCTCCGCCCTGCTGCTGGGCATCCTCGAAGGCCTCACCGAATTCCTGCCGATCTCCAGCACCGGCCACCTGCTGATCGCCGAGCGCTGGCTGGGCGCGCGTTCGGACTTCTTCAACATCGTCATCCAGGCCGGCGCCATCCTCGCGGTGCTGCTGGTGTTCCGGCAGCGGCTGTGGTCGCTGGCCACCGGGCTGGACCAGCATGAGAACCGCGACTACGTGATGAAGCTGGGCGTCGCCTTCCTGGTCACCGCCGTGGTCGGCTTGCCGGTGCGGCTGGCCGGCTGGGAACTGCCTGAGACGGTGACGCCGGTGGCCTGGGCATTGCTGCTTGGCGGCGTCTGGATGCTGGTGGCCGAGCGCTTCGCCGGGCGCCTGCCCGACAACCAGGCGGTGACCTGGAAAGTGGCCATCGCGGTGGGCCTGGCGCAGGTGGTGGCCGGGGTGTTCCCCGGCACCTCGCGCTCGGCCGCGGCGATCTTCCTGGCAATGCTGCTGGGCCTGACCCGGCGCGCGGCGGCCACCGAATTCGTGTTCCTGGTCGGCATCCCCACCATGTTCGCGGCCAGCGGCTACGCCTTCCTCGAACAACTGCGCCACGGCGGGCTCGGCCACGAGAACTGGGGCGAGGTGGGCCTGGCCTTCGCCGCCGCGGTGGTCACCGGCTTCGTCGTGGTGAAGTGGCTGCTGGGCTACATCAAGCACCGCCGCTTCACGGGGTTTGCGCTATACCGGCTGGCCTTGGGGGCCGCGCTGCTGCTGTTCCTGCCTGCCGGGAACTGAACGCGGGAAGCCACGGGCACCCCCTTCCGGCGGCAGAGCGCGTTTCCCCTGCCGACCTTTCCACTGCTTCCCAAGGAGTACGACATGAAGCGCATCCTGCTGCTTGCCCTGCCCATCGCCCTGCTCGCCGCCTGCAACGCCCCCGACAAGGGCGAGGCCGCCACGGCAACCACCGAAACCGCGGCGGCCCCGGCCACCCCCGACGCCAACCTGCTCGCCGCCAACCACTGGCGGTTGGACGACGCCAGCGACGGCAGCGGCGCGCGCATCGACGCCCTGTTCGTGCGCGCCGACAAGCCGATCACCCTGGACTTCGGCGATGGCCGCCTGTCCGTGGCCAACACCTGCAACCGCATGGGCGGCAGCTACGGCCTGAGCGGCGACACCCTGACCGTCGCGCCGATGGCCTCGACGATGATGGCCTGCGCGGACGACGCCCTGATGGCGCTGGACCAGGCCGCCGGCAGCCGCCTGGAAGGCACGCTGAAGGTGCAGCAGCTGGACGCCACCACACTGGTGCTGGCCACCGCCGGCGGCGACGTGCTGCGCTTCCGCGGCGAACCCACCGCTGAAACCCGCTACGGCGGCGAGGGCGAGACCGTGTTCCTCGACGTCGACGCACAGACCAGGCCCTGCTCCCACGGCGTGATGAAGGACGCGCAGTGCCTGCAGGTGCGCGAAGTGCATTACGACGGCAACGGCCTGGAACAGGGCAAGCGCGGCGCCTACGAGAACTTCTACGGCAGCATCGAGGGCTACGACCATGAACCGGGCGTGCGCAACGTGCTGCGGGTCAAGCGCTACACGGTGAAGAACCCGCCGGCCGACGGCTCCTCGCTGGCTTACGTGCTGGACATGGTGGTCAGCTCGGAATTGGTGAAATAACACCTCGCAGGCACCGGGCTTGCCCGGTGCTGCGCCCTCCCGGCAATGCCCTGTGCGGGGCAAGCCCCGCACCTGCAACATTCCCACCACACCCATCCACCATGACAGCCATCCGCCCCTTCCTCGACAAGCACCCCGTCCTCGGCCAGCGCGTGTACGTCGACCCGGCCTGCACCATCATCGGCGAGGTCGAACTCGGCGACGACGTCTCGGTATGGCCGGGCACGGTGATCCGCGGCGACGTCAACCATGTGCGCATCGGCGCGCGCAGCAACCTGCAGGACGGCAGCATCATCCACGTCAGCCACGACAGCCCGTACAACAAGGGCGGCTACCCCACGCTCGTCGGCGAAGGCGTCACCGTCGGCCACGGCTGCATCATCCACGCCTGCAGCATCGGCGATTACTGCCTGATCGGCATGGGCGCCTGCATCCTCGACGGCGCGGTCATCGAGGCCAACGCCTTCATCGCCGCCGGCGCGGTGATCGGCCCCGGCAAACGGGTACGCAGCGGCGAGCTGTGGGCCGGCAACCCGGCGCGGCTGATGCGGCAACTGAGCGAAAAGGACATCGAGGGCCTGCGTTATTCGGCCGACCACTACGTGCGCCTGAAGGACAAGTACCTGGGCATGGCTGGCTGAGCCGGAGCGCACCGTCCGCCATGCGCGGCATCGCCCCCGTTGCCTCGGTCTTCATCCTTGCCGCACACTGCCGCCCCCCGGGCGTGGGGACGCCCTCCCAAGGAAAAGGAAGACCGATGTCGATCAGATCCATGTCGATGGGCCTGCTGGTGGCCGCGTCGCTGCTGTGCGTGGCCCCGTTCACCGTCGCCGCCCAGGAGGACGAGGGCATCAGCGTGGAGCAGTTCCTGCAATCGCTGCAGTTCCGCAGCGGCGCCATCGAGGTGCCGCAGGCCAAGGCGCGCTTCAACCTGGACGCGGACTTCCGCTACCTCGACCAGGCCGATGCACGGCGCGTGCTGGAGGACATGTGGGGCAACCCGCCCGACGAGGACGTGCTGGGCATGATCGTGCCGCGCAGCCCCGGGCTGGCCGATGACGGCAGCTGGGCGGTGGTGGTCACCTATGCCGACGACGGCTACGTGTCCGACGAGGACGCCAGCAAGATCGACTACACCAAGCTGCTGCACGAGATGCAGGAGCAGACCCGCGAGGCCAACCCCGAGCGCGAGAAGGCCGGCTACGGCACGCTGCAGCTGGTCGGCTGGGCGGTGCCGCCGCGCTACGACGGCGCCAGCAACAAGCTGTACTGGGCCAAGGAGCTGGAGTTCAACGGCCACCCCAACCATTCGCTCAACTACGACATCCGCGTACTCGGGCGCCACGGCTACCTGAGCCTGAACGCGGTATCCGGCATGTCCGAACTGGCGCAGGTGCGCGAAGGCATGGAGAAACTGCTGCCGATGGCCGAATTCGAGCAGGGCGCGCGCTACGCCGACCACAACCCGAAGACCGACAAGGTCGCCGCCTACGGCGTGGCTACGCTGATCGGCGGCGGGCTGGCGGCCAAGGCCGGGCTGTTCGCCAAGCTCGGCCTGCTGCTGGCCAAGTTCTGGAAGCTGCTGCTGATCGGCGTTGTCGCCCTGGGCGGCACGGTGAAGAAGCTGTTCGGCGGCGACCGCGGCAACCGCACCGTGCGCTGAGCACGGCGGCGGTCCAGCCCGCGCGCGCAGGCTGGGTTTTGCCGGTGCCGGCGGTTAAAGTCGGCCACTGACAAGGACGCAGCAGAGACTTCCATGCCAGCGGCATCCATCCGGGCCGGATCACCCGCCTTTCCCCGTGGCGACGGCCCTTCCCGCGCTGCGCCGGTGGCCGTTCGTTGAACACTGCGCAACCCATGCTCGACACCTTCCGCGAGGTCGTCACGCCCGAGGGCGTGCCGCTGCAGCTGCCGGCCGCCGGGCCGGTGCCGCGCGCGCTGGCGTGGCTGCTCGACCTGGTCGTCCGCTTCGGCGTGCTGGCGCTGATGAGCCCGCTGCTGGCGGCGCTGGGCGGGCTCGGCCGCGGCCTCTACCTGGGGCTGATGTTCCTGATGTTCTGGGCCTACCCGATCGTGCTGGAAGCCTGGCAGGGCCGCACCCTCGGCAAGCGCGCGCTGGGCCTGCGCGTGGTCGCGCGCGACGGCGCGCCGCTGGGCTGGATGCCGGCGATCGTGCGCAACCTGCTGCGCACCGTGGACATGCTGCCGTTCGGCTATGCGCTGGGGCTGGTGGCCTGCCTGTGCGACCGCCACGGCCGGCGCCTCGGCGACCTCGTCGCCGGCACCTTGGTAGTGCATACGCCGGCGCCGCCGGCGACGCCACCGGCGCGCATCGACACCGTGCTGGCCCCGCCGCTGCCGCTGCAACCGGCCGAGCAGATGGCGGTGATCGCCTTCGCCGACCGTGCCCCGGCGCTGGCCGGCGCGCGCCAGTGCGAGCTGGCCGACATCGTCAGCCCACTGAGCCAGGCACGGGGCAAGACCGGCGTGCTGCGCCTGTATGCGATCGCCAACTGGCTGCTGGGGCGGCGATGAGGCAGGAGCAGTTCGTCAGCCGCCACCAGCACGAGTGGCAGCAGTTCGAGCAGTGGCTTGCGCGCCGCGGCGGCCGCGCGCGCAAGCTGCGCGGCACCCTCGATGCCAGCCTGCCGGGCGACGAAACCATTCCCGAGCGCTACCGGCGCCTGTGCCAGCACCTGGCGCTGGCGCGCCAGCGCGGCTACAGCCCGCAGCTGGTCGAACACCTGCAGCAGCTGATGCAGCAGGGCCACAACCTGCTCTACCGCACGCCGCCGCCGCGCTGGCAGCGCGCGGCCGAATTCCTGTTCGCCGGTTTCCCGCAGCTGGTGCGCAGCCAGGGCGCGGCGATGTGGGCCGCCTGCGCGCTATTCGTGGTGCCGCTGGTGGCCGTGTTCGTGCTGCTGCAATACCAGCCCGACCTGGTGCAGTTGCTGCTCGACCCGCGGCAGATCGCGCAGATGGAAAAGATGTACGACCCGGCCGCCGACCGCCTCGGCCGCGACAGCGGCACCGACTGGGCAATGTTCGGCCACTACATCATGAACAACATCAGCATCGGCCTGCGCACCTTCGCCAGCGGCCTGCTGGCCGGCGTCGGCACGGTGCTGGTGCTGCTGTTCAACGGCATCACCATCGGCGCGGTGGCCGGGCACCTGCAGCACATCGGCTCCGGCGACCCGTTCTGGCGCTTCGTGGCCGGGCATGCGCCGTTCGAGCTGACCGCGATCGTCATTGCCGGCGGCGCCGGCCTGCAGCTGGGCCTGCGGCTGCTGGCGCCGGGCCGCAAGCGCCGCATCGACGCGCTGGTGGAAGGCGGCACGATCGGCGCGCGACTGTGCCTCGGCGTGGCCTTCATGCTGCTGGCGGCGGCCTTCATCGAAGCGTTCTGGTCGTCGATCGCGTGGGTGCCGGCGTGGGGCAAGTTCACCGCGTCCGGCGTGCTGTGGACGCTGGTGATCGCCTGGCTGTGGCGCGGCGGGCACGGGGGCGGCGATGCGGCTTGACCGGCTCGACGTGGTGCTGCGCAGCCGCAGCCAATGGGAGGCGATGGAACTGGGCACCGCGCTGGTGCGCCGCCACGCCGCCGCCATCTGGAAACCGTGGCTGCTGCTGACCCTGCCGGTGTTCGCGCTGCTCAACCTCGCCGGCTGGTGGCTGGACAGCTTCTGGCTGCCGGCGTTGCTGCTGTGGTGGCTGAAGCCGGCGTTCGAGCGCATCCCGCTGTACGTGATCTCGCGCGGTGCGTTCGGCGCCGAGCCTTCCACCGCCGACACCCTGCGCGCGCAGCTGCGCTGGGGCTGGCGCGGGCTGTGGGCTTACCTGGGCTGGCGCCGGCTCGGCCCGGCGCGCGCATTGCTGATGCCGGTGGACCTGCTCGAAGGCGGCGATGCCACCCATCGCCGCGCACGGCGGCGCGTGCTCAGCGGCACCGCCTACGGCCACGCCAGCCTGCTTACCTGGGTGTGCTGGCATTTCGAGGCGATGCTGCAGATCGCCGGCATTGCGTTGATTTTCATGTTCGTGCCGCTGGATGCCCTGCCCGAATCGCTGCGCGCGGCGGCCTCCCTGATCGGCAAGGACACCCCGGCATGGGCGTGGCTCGGCTTCAACCTGCTGGCGTGGGCGGCGATGACCGTTATCGGCCCGTTCTACAGCGGCGCCGGCTTCGGCCTGTACCTCAACCGCCGCACCCAGCTGGAAGCCTGGGACGTGGAAATCGCCTTCCGCCGCATGCGCCAGCGGCTGGCCCATGCCGCTCCCGTACTGCTGGTCCTGCTGGCCTGCATGCCACTGGCGTTGCCGGTGCATGCGCAGGACCACGCCGATGGCGCGCCGGGCCTGCATGCCAACCGCAAGGGCGCGGTGCCGGCCAACGACGGCACCCCGGGCAGCCTGTTCGGCACGCGGCAGCAGGCCGATACCGACGGCTTCCGCCAGGCCGCCGCGCGTGCCTACGAAGATCCGCAACTGGGCGCGACCCGCAGCATCGAACGCTGGAAGCGCAAAGCCGAAGCCGAGCCGGAAAAGCCGGAAACCCGGCGGGACTGGAACTTCCCCGGCGCCGACGTCGTCCGCGCCGCCGGCAAGCTGCTGGCGCTGGCCGGCGAAGGCATCCTGTGGATCGTGGTCGGCCTGTTGCTGCTGGTGCTGGCATTCACCGCCCGCTGGTGGCTGCCGTGGCTGCGCGGCAGCGCGCGCCGTCGCGCCGCCCCCGAATCGCCGGTCAGCGAGCAGGCGGTGCAGTTGCCGGAAACGCTGCCGCCTAACGTCCTCGCCAGTGCCCGCCAATTGTGGCAACAGGGCAAGCCACGCCATGCGCTGGCGCTGCTGTACCGTGCCAGCGTGGACGAACTGGGCAAGCGCGCCGACCTCGCACTGCCGCCGGGCAGCACCGAGGCGCAATGCCTGCGCGCCTCAAAGCGCATGCCGCAGGAAGCCGACCGCGCGCTGTTCGCGCGCATGGTGCGCACCTGGCAATACGCCGCCTACGCCGGCCGCCTGCCGGCCGAGGACGACTTCGACGCGCTCCTCGACGCACTGCACCGGCACTACGGGTGGCCGGCATGAACGTGCGCTGGCGCATCGCGTTGGCGACGCTGGCCGCGCTGCTGGCAATGGCGCTGGCGACGCTGTGGTTCCTGCGCAATTTCGAGCGCGTGCCGGAGCAGGTCACGTTGCCCGCCTACGGCGAGCCGACCTACAACCCGTTGTACGCCCTGCGCGAAACCCTGCGCCGCGACGGCACCAGGGCCGAATCACGGCGCACGCTGGACCTGCGCGCGATGCAGCTGCAGCCCGGCGACACCGTGCTGATGCTGGACGACCCGCGCACGCTCGCCCCGGCCGAGGCCGGGCAGCTGCTGGACTGGGTGCAACAAGGCGGCCACCTGCTGCTGCGCGTGCCCGAAGCCGATCCCGAACTGGACGGCGAGGCCACCCTGCTCGGCCGCCTCGGCGTCCAGCCCGGCGACGTCCCGCCGCGCTGCCAACCGTGGCGGGTGAAGGGGCAGGACGAACACAGCGAGTTCTGCCACGGCCACCGCTTCACCCTCGCCGCGCCATCGAGCGCCGAACTGCGCTGGGGCGACGCCCACGATGCCACCCTGGCGCATGCACGGCTGCGCCACGGCAACGGCCGCGTCGACGTGCTGTCCGACATGGACTTCCTGCGCAACGGCAGCGACGAACGCGACACCGGCCTGCGCGACGTGCCGCACCGCGACCTCGCCCGCCTGCTGCTCGCGCCGAACTACGGCCGCGGCACCGTGCACCTGGTCTATGCGGTGCAGGCACCCTCGTTGTGGCGCACCCTGCTGCGCGATGGCTGGCCGGTCTGGCTGCCGCTGCTGCTGGCCCTGCTGGCGTGGCTGTGGATGCGCAGCCAGCGCTTTGGCGCGCTGCTGCCGTCGCCGCGCGAGGAGCGCCGCTCGCTGCTTGAACACGTGCGCGCCAGCGGCGAACACCTGCACCGCTACGGCAAGACGCCGCTGCTGCATGCCGCCATGCGCCAGGCCTTCCTCGCCCGCCTGCGCCGGCGCGCGCCGTTGGCCGCCGCGCTGAGTGGCGAGGCCCAGGCCCGCGCCATCGCCGAGCACCTGCATCTGCCGCCCGAGCAGGTGCGCACCGCCCTGCAAGCCCCCGCCTCGCGCGACGACGCCGCGCTGCGCGAACGCATCGCCCTGCTGATCCGGATGAGAAACCAGCTATGACCGACCCGACCGCTCCCCCCGCCCTTCCCGGCGACGCCCCCGCCCCCGCGCCTTCGGCGGGCAATGCCGAACTGATCGAGCGCGTCGAGCGCATCCGCGACGCGGTCGGCCAGGCCTTCATCGGCCAGGCCGACGTGCTCGAGCAGATCCTGATCGCGCTGCTGGCCGGCGGCCACGTGCTGATCGAAGGCGTGCCCGGCCTCGGCAAGACCCTGCTGGTGCGCGCGCTGGCGCAGGCGCTGGAACTGGACTACGCGCGCGTGCAGTTCACCCCCGACCTGATGCCCAGCGACGTCAGCGGCCACGCCGTGTACGACCCCAAGACCGAGAGCTTCAAGATCCGCCGCGGCCCGGTGTTCACCCACCTGCTGCTGGCCGACGAGATCAACCGCGCCCCGGCCAAGACCCAGTCGGCACTGCTGGAGGTGATGCAGGAAGGCCAGGTCACCATCGAGGGCCGCGCGTTCCCGCTCACCCCGCCGTTCCTGACCCTGGCCACGCAGAACCCGGTGGAGCAGGAGGGCACCTACCCGCTGCCGGAGGCGCAGCTGGACCGCTTCCTGCTCAAGATCCTGATCGACTACCCGCAGCTGGACGACGAGAAGCGCATGGTCGAGGCGATCACCACCGGCCGCAGCGCCGGCGACTTCAACCTGTCGCAGGTGCCGCGGGTGATGAGCGGCGCGGAGGTGGTGGAAGTGCAGCAGGCGGTGGCGGCGATCACCGTCGACCCACAGGTGATCGACTACGCGGTGCGGATAGTGGCCGCCACCCGCAAGTGGCCGGGCATCGCGCTGGGTGCCGGCCCGCGTGGCAGCATCGCGCTGGTGCGCGCGGCGCGGGCGCAGGCGGTGTTGTCCGGGCGCGACTTCGTCACCCCCGACGACGTGCGCGAGATCGCGCGGCCGGCGCTGCGGCACCGCATCGCGCTGTCGCCGGAGTTGCAGATCGAAGGCCAGTCGGCCGACGACGTGCTGACCGCGCTGCTGGCCAAGGTGGAGGCGCCGCGCAAGTGAGCGCCAGCGCGCACCAACCCGCTTCCACCATCCCCTCCCTTTTCGCCGCAGGCGAAAGGGGAGGGCCGGGAAGGGGTGCCGTTGCTCCTGATTCTGCTGTTGCTGTTGCTGTTGCTGTTGCTGTTGCTGTTGCTGTTGCTGTTGCTGTTGCTGTTGCTGTTGCTCGCGATTTTGCTGTTGCCCTTCGGCTTTTGACTTCCCCTGCCGTAAAGCGAGCCGAGCACCGCAGCGGGACGGGGGGCGAAGAAGCGCACGTGTCTGAGCGAAGCGAGTTGTGCGCCGTCCCCCCGGCCCGCGAGGAGCGCAGGGGACCGATGCGGCGCAGCCGCATCGGCTCGCGTCCCGGCTGTGCTTTCTTTTGGTTACTTTTCTTTGCACAAGCAAAGAGGCGCTTTTTCAACAGCCGAATGGCTGGTCAAAGTGACTCACTCCTGCGAAGCAGGAGTGAAAGCTCTGCTTTCAGGCTTTTCTTGAAGTTCTGCCTTCACACGAAGCAGGACAGCAGGAGCAAAGGCTTTCGCTCCCCTGTCGGGGAGCGAGTTACTTCTCTTTGCTCGTGCAAAGAGAAGGTAACCAAGAGAAAGCACGCCCTGCCTACGCGCCCCACGCGCTGCGCGCGCGGGGTCCACTCCGCCGCCGGGATTTTTCGACGAGACATCCCTGTCTCGTCGAAAAACGACGTGCTCACCCGCTGTGCGGGTGAGTCCGGGGCAATCGCCGCACGGCGATTGCCCGTCCGGCGGGACGAAGCAGTGCTTCGTCTTCTTCCGTCGAACCCATGCACGTCGCCCCTTTCGGGGTCTTGTCCGTCGGCTCCGTCGCTACGGAAGGGGACCCGAACGTCAAAAGCCCAAAGCACGGCAACGGCAAAAGCAACGGCAAAAACTGACGCGCTTTCCCGCTTGATTCCCCGCCTCCAATCACCCACTGGAGCGATGCAATGAGACCCGCCCCGCTGCTGATTGCACTGCTGGCACTCTGGGGTCTGCTCGGCCTGCCCGTCGCATTGCACCTGCTGCCCACCAGCGCATGGCTGGCGACCGCGGGCACCATCGGCCTGCTCGCCCTCGCCGATGCCCTGTGGCTCCGGCGCAAGCCCACCCCACAGGTACGACGCGAACTGCCCGACACACTGGCGCTGGGCATCGAGCGTGAAACCTGGCTGCAACTGGACGGCTACGGCCCGCAACGGCTGGACGTGTTCGACCTAGTGCCCGGCGGCTGGACCACCACCGGCCTGCCGCGCCGGCTGAAACTGGCGCGCGCCAGCGAGACCCGCTTCAGCTACCGCCTCACCCCGGACAGCCGCGGCACCTTCAGCTTCGCCGGCGTGCAGCTGCGCCTGCACTCACCGCTGCGCCTGTGGCGGCACTCGCGCATCGCCGGCCCAGTGCAGCAGGTGCGCGTGTACCCCAACTTCGCCCCCCTCACCCGGCTGGCACTGCTCAGCGCGGAAATGGCCTCGCGGGTGGTCGGCGCCCACCTCAAGCGCCGCCGCGGCGAAGGCACCGACTTCCACCAGATGCGCGAATATCGCGTCGGCGACAGCCTGCGCCAGATCGACTGGAAGGCCACCTCGCGCGCGCGCAAGCTGATCTCGCGCGAGTACCAGGACGAAAAAAACCAGCAACTGTTGATGATGATCGACACCGGCCGCCGCATGCTCGCCGACGAAGGCGGCCTGTCGCACTTCGACCACGTGCTCAACGCCGCGCTGGTGGTGTCCTACCTCGCACTGCGCCAGGGCGACGGCGTCGGCCTGTTCGCCAGCGGCGGCGACACCCGCTGGGTGGCACCCAAGCGCGGGCTGGGCGCCATCGACACCCTGCTGCGCGCCAGCCACGACCTGCAGCCGCAAGCGGTGGCCACCGACTACCTCGCCGCCGCCACCGAACTGTCGCTGCGGCAACCGCGCCGCTGCCTGGTGATGCTGGTCACCAACGTGCGCGACGAGGACATCGAGGACCTGCTCGCCGCCGTGCGCCTGCTGCAGAAGCGCCACCTGGTCTGCGTGGCCAGCCTGCGCGAACGCGCCCTCGACGACGCGCTCGCGCGCGAAGCCGGAACCCTGCCCGACGCCGTGCAGGCCGGCGCCATCGCCCGCTACCTGCAGCAACGCGACGATGCCCACGAGGCGCTGCGCAGCCACCGCGTGATGGTGCTGGACGTCACCGCCGAGGAATTGCCGGCGGCGCTGGTGGAACGCTACCTCGCGGTCAAGCGCGACGGCTTGCTGTAACCACTCGCAGGTGCCGGGCTGGCCCGGCACGGGGCCTTCCCGACCGCGCCCATGCGGGGCAAGCCGCATCTACATCAATCGCGTAGGTCGGGGTAACGCCCCCGACGCGGACTTTCCCGGAATGCCGGGGACGTAGCCCCGACCTGCTCAAGGCTTCAGGCAACGCGCAAGAAACGCCTCCGCCACCCGATAGCGATGCAGCGCATTGCTGCCGGACAGGCCATGCTTGGCGCCCGGGTAGGTCATCAGCTCGAACGGCTGCCCGCGCTTCTGCAAGGCGCTCATCAGGCTGGTCGAATTGCTGAACAGCACGTTGTCGTCGGCCATGCCGTGGATCAGCAGCAACGGCGAAGTGAGCCCGTCGATGTGGCTGAGGATGCGCGCTTCGCGGTAGCCGTCCGGGTTGGCCGCCGGCAAGTTCATGTAGCGCTCGGTGTAGTGCGTGTCGTACAGGCCCCAGTCGGTGACCGGCGCGCCGGCCACGCCGCAGGCGTACTGGTCCGACGCCTTGGCCAGCAGCATCAGGGTCATGTAGCCGCCGTTGGACCAGCCCTGCACGCCGATGCGCGCGCCATCCACCCACGGCTGCGCCTTCAGCCATTCCACGCCCTTGAGCTGGTCGGCCACTTCCACCGTGCCCTGCACGCCGTACAACGCGCCGCCGAAGTCGCGGCCGCGGCGCGGGGTGCCACGGTTGTCCAGCGAGAACACCACGTAACCGTGCTGGGCCAGGTACTGGTTGAACAGGTGGTCGCCACGGCCAGGCCAGCTGTCGGTGACGGTCTGCGACGCCGGGCCGCCATACACGTACACCACCACCGGGTACTGCCTGGCCGGGTCGAAGCCGGCCGGCTTGATCAGGCTGTAGTGCAGCGCGGTTGCGCCATCGGCGGCGGTGAGGCTGCCGTACTCGACCGGCAGCTGCGCATCGCGGTACTTCGCATACGGGTGCTGCGGGTCGGCGAAGTCGTTGTCCAGCAGCGTGGCGATCTTCTCGCCATTGGCGCGGTACAGCTCGATCTGCGGCGGCGTGGTGCTGTTGGACCAGCTGTCCACGTACACGCTGGCGTTGTTGGCGAACGCGGCACTGTGCATGCCCGCGCTGCGCGAGAGCCGCTTCGGCTCGCCACCGGCCAGCGGCACGGCATGGATGCCGCTTTGCAGCGGCGACTCGATGCCGGCACGGAAGTACACGGTGCCGGCGTCCTCGTCCACCGCCAGCAATCCATCCACCGGCCAGTCGCCCGAGGTCAGCGCGGTGAGCGTGCGGCCATCGGCGCTGGCCACGTACAGGTGCTCGAAACCGCTGCGCTCGGACGACCAGATAAAGCGGCCGTCCTTGAGGAAACGCAGGTCGTTGTGCAGCGGTACCCAGGTCCGGCTGGTTTCGGTGACCAGGGTGCGCTGGCTGCCGTCGGCCAGCGTGGCCTCGACCAGCTCCAGTTTCTTCTGGTCGCGGCTCTGGCGCTGGAAGGTCAGGCGCTGAGGGTCGCGCCAATCGACGCGGGCCAGGTAGATGTCCTGCTCCTTGCCCAGGTCGACCCACTTCGGCGCAGCGCCGGCGCGCGGCGCGACGACGCCCAGCCTGACCAGCACGTTGCGGTCGCCGGCCGCCGGATAGCGCTGCTCGACCATCTCCACGCGGTCGGCATACATTTCGTAGCGCTTCTGCACCGGCACCGGGCTTTCGTCGATGCGGGCAAAAGCAATAGCCGAGTCGTCCGGCGCCCACCAGTAGCCGGTATGGCGGTCCATCTCCTCGTCGGCGACGAACTCGGCCACGCCATTGCCGATCGTGTCGCTGCCGTCGGCGGTCAGCTGCACCTGCCTGCCGCTGGCCAGGTCGATCACCCACAGGTTGCGCTCGCGCACGAAGCTGACGAAGCCGCCCTTCGGCGAGATCTTGGGGTCGGTGGCGAAACCCTCGCCACGGGTGAGCTGGCGCACCGCCTGCCGGCCCTGCTTGCCGAGGTCGTACAGGTACAGCTCGCCGCCCAGCGGGAACAGCAGCGTCTTCGCATCCGGCGACCACTGGTAATCGACGATGCCGCTCATCGCGGCGATGCGCTGGCGCTCGCGACGCGCCTTCTCCTCGTCGCTCAAGGTCTCGGTGCCGGGCAGCACCACCTTGGAATCGACCAGCAGCCGGGTCTGGCCGCTGGCGATGTCGTATTCCCACAGGTCCAGCTGGTTGCGGTCGCTGTCCTTGCCGCGCAGGAAGGTCACCCGCGAGCCGTCCGGCGCCACCTTCGGCTTCATCAGGGTCGGCCCGGACAGCGGCGCGTTGCCAGTAATGGCTTCCAGGGTGAGCTTTTCGGCGTGGACAGCGGGCGTGGCAAGCGTCATGGCAAGGGCGAGGAACAAGGAGCGCATGGGATACCGTCATCGACAGCGGGAATCGCCCCATCCTAGCCGAGGTGGCCGGCGGCCACCCCTGCCTTTCGTCGCGGTTGCCCCGATCGCCCGGCCGCACCCGTAGGTTCGGGGGCTTGCCCCGCACGGAGCCTCACCGGGGAAATCTCGTGCGGGGCAAGCCCCGCACCTACGAGATGGCAGGCGAATACGCGCCTGCAGTCAGGGCATCAACCAGTGGTCGGCCAGCAGGAAGGCGAACAGCGCCAGCAGGTAGACCACCGAGTAACCGAACATCTTCATGTTGAACATCTCGTCCGGCGGGTTCTGGATCTTCCACGCGTACCACAGGAACACGAGGTTCAGCACGGTGGCACCACCGAGGTAGAACACGCCGCTCATCTCGATGGCCACCGGCAGCAGCGTCACCACCACCAGCACTACCGAGTAGACGAGGATCTGCCGGCGGGTATGCGGCACGCCGTGGGTCACCGGCAGCATCGGCACCGCCGCCTTGGCGTAGTCGGCACGGCGGAAGATCGCCAGTGCCCAGAAATGTGGCGGCGTCCACACGAAGATGATCAGCACCAGCAGCGAGGCGTAGGCCCAGTCGGAGGCGCCTTCCATGCCGGTGACCGCGGCCCAGCCCAGCATCGGCGGCATCGCCCCGGCCAGGCCGCCGATGACGATGTTCTGCGAGGTCGCATGCTTGAGGTACACGGTGTAGATCACTGCATAGCCGATCAGCGAGGCGAAGGTGAGCACCGCGGTGATCATGTTCACCCACAGCATCAGGATGGTCATCGACAGCGCGGTCAGCGCCGCGGCGAACACCAGCACCTGCCGCGACGACACCTTGCCGACCACCAGCGGACGCCACGAGGTACGTGCCATCCGCGCGTCGATGCGCGCGTCCAGCAACTGGTTGATCGCCGCCGCGGCCGAAGCCGCCAGCCAGATGCCAAGCACGCCGATCGCACCGACCAGCGCGGTGCCGGGGTCGGGCCAGCCGGGAACGGCAAGGAACATGCCCACCAGCGCGGTGAACACGATCAGGGCCACCACCCTGGGTTTGGTCAGGTCCCAGTAATCACGCAGGCTTGCGCTCATTCCATCACTCCGGTGCACGCAGCCGCGCCAACAGGGAAACCAGCACGAACAACAGCGCCACCGCGCCGCCGTTGTGCATCACCGCCACTGCCAGCGGCAGGGCGAGCTTGACGTTGAGGATGCCCAGCGTGACCTGCAGCAGCACCAGCACGATCAGCGCGCTGGACCAGCCGCGCATGCCCGGCAGCCGGAACATGCGCAGCGACAACGCCAGCAGGTACAGCGCGACCACCACCGCCGTCATCCGGTGCGCCATCTGGATGGCGATGCGCGAGGCGCCGTCGAGCACCCCGCCCTCGTAATCCACGCCGATGCCGCGCCACAGGGTGAAGCCCTCGACGTAGTTCTGCTGCGGCCACCACTGGCTGACGCAGCGCGGGAAGTTGTCCAGCGCGGCGCTGCCGCCACCGCAGGCCAGCGCCGCGTAGTTGGCGCTGACCCAGCCACCCAGCGCGATCTGCAGCACCAGCAGCAGCAGGCCGGCGCGCAACCACCAGCGCAGCCGCGGCGCCTCGGCCAGGGTGATCGGCAGATGCGTGGCCTTCCATGCCGACCACACCAGCAGGCCGAACATCAGCATCGCGCCGAGCAGGTGGCCCATCACCACGATCGGCTTGAGCAGCCAGGTCACCGTCCACATGCCCAACAGCGCCTGGAAGATCACCACCGCCAATGTCAGCACCGCGGCGCGCGACAGGTCGATGTTGGACCAGCGCAGCGCGGCCAGCAGCAGGATCGCCTCGCCGGCGATGGCCAGCATGCTGGAGGCGACATGCTCGCCGCGCATGTACAGCGGTATCGCCAGCGCCACCAGCGCCGCTGCGGCCAGCACCTGCAGCACGCCCCGGCGCCGGCGGCGCGCGGCCAGCAGCGCCAGCGTCAGCACCTCCACGCCAAGCAGTCCGGCGAGGAAGCGGTGCACCTGCTCGCGCCAGGCCTTGTGGCTTTCCAGTGGGCGGATCTCGCTGGCCACGTGCTCGGCCGCTTCCATCTGCGTCTGCGGCCAGGTGGCGCGGCCATAGCAGGTCGGCCAGTCCGGGCAGCTCAGGCCGGCGTCGGACAGGCGCACGAACGCACCGAACAGGATCGTGCTGGCGGTCATGATCAGCGCAAACCACGCCAGGCGGTGGAAATTGCGGTGCAGCGCAGGACGCGCAGGGGCATTCATTCGGGCGGAACTCACTTCAGTTTCAGCAGCCGGGCCAGGTCCGTGCGCAGCCCGCCCGGATCGAAGCCGGGTGCGTAGCGCAGCACCACGAAGCCGTTGGGGTCGATCACGTACACCGGCGTGCCGGCCGGGTCATCGACGCCGGGCAGCCTCGCGCGGGTCGCGGCATCGGCGCTCAGCACCCGCAGCGCGGGCATGGCGGCCACCTGTTGCGGTGGCGTGCCCAGCCAGAGGATCTCGACATTATCCGCGTTGTGGCCGAACAGCTGCCAGACCGTGCCCAGCTGCTGCGACAAAATGACGCACTCCTGCGCGCAGCCTGCGGCCGGCGCCAGCGCGATGCGCCAATGGCGCGCGGCCGGGTCCCACGCGTAGGGCGTGCCGTCGGCCTGTTGCAGGCGCGCCTGCCGCAGATCCACCGGCGGCTCGAACAGCTGGCCGTGGTTGCGGTTGATCTGCGGCATCCAGCCGGAGAAACGCAGGGCGCCGGCCAGCGCCATCGAGCCGAAGAACATCGCGAAGATCAGCAGCAGCACGCGCCGGCCGCGGGTGCGTACGGCGAGCTGTTCGGGAGTGAGTGCGTTCATGCGCGGTATTTTCCCACGGCTTGGCGTTCAGCGCCCGCCGCGCCGCCGCGTGCGCCATTGCAGGACGGCGGCGATCACCAGCACCGCCAGCGCCATCGCGAACCACTGCACCGCATAGCCGAGGTGGCGCGCAGGCGGCAGCGTGTTGGGCAGCAGGTCGAGGTCGCGTGCGTGGCCGAACGGCAGCGCCGGGTCCAGCCGCAGCACCCGCCCGGCCAGCCCGTCGGGCGCCAGCCCCAGCTGCGCGGCGATGGCCGGCATGTCCAGCCGCGTGGCCAGCCACGCCTGCGGCTGCGCCGTTGCCGCCAGCGCCGGGCCCAGCGCGATGCCGGCCGAAGGCGGCGGCGCCCACAGCCCCTGCACGTCGATTTCACCCTGCAGCGCGCGGATCGGCGGCAGTTCGCGGTTGGCCGGCAGCGGCAGCCAGCCAAGGTCGACCAGCACCGCCGTGGCCGGCGCATCGGCGCGCGCGGCCTGGTAGAGCTTCACCCCGGCGCGGCCGTCGCGCAGCTGGTTGTCCAGCACGATCGTGCCGGGCAGGAAGCGCATCCGCTGGTGCACCCAATGCAGCGTTTCCGGCTCACCCAGTGCCTGCGCCAGCGAGACGGCCGCATCCCGGCCCGGCGGCAACTGCGCCAGCAACGCCTGCTTTTCGTGCATGCGCTGCACCTGCCAGACGCCCAAGGCACTGAAACACGCAGCCACGGCCAGCGCCAGCAGCCAGTGGAGGAACACCGTGTGCTGCCGCGTCATGACAATCGCCGCCGCAACGAGTGATATAACGCGGCCTTCCCATACACCGAGCCGCGCATGAACGATTCACTGAAAACACTGCTGGTGATCGCGTTTTTGATCGTCATCGTCTGGAACCTGGGCGCCGGCCTGTATTACCTGATGATCGACCGCGGCCAGACCAAGCGCACGGTCAACGCGCTGACCCGGCGCATCGTGTTGTCGGTGGCATTGATCCTGCTGGTGGTGCTGGGCATCTACAGCGGCTGGATCAAGCCGCACGGCGTGGTCGGCTGAAAGCAGGGAACGGGGACCCGGGAACAAGGGAATGACGCTACACCGAGCGTCGTTCCCCGCCTCCGCAATCACGCATTCCCCGTTCCCCGATTCCCGTCTCCGGCTCTTCGTCAGAGCACGTAGACGAACATGAACAGCATCAGCCACACCACGTCGACGAAGTGCCAGTACCACGCCGCGGCCTCGAAGCCGAAGTGGTTGTCGCGGGTGAAGTGGCCCTTGGCGGCGCGGCACCACATCACGATCAGCATGATCGTGCCCAGCGCCACGTGCGCGCCGTGGAAGCCGGTCAGCATGAAGAACGTGGAACCGTAGATGCCCGAGCCCAGGGTCAGGTTGAGCGCGCTGTAGGCGTGGATGTATTCCTCGGCCTGGAAGAACAGGAACACGCAGCCCAGCAGCACCGTCGCCCCCAGCCAGATCAGCAGCTGCCTGCGGTTGCCGGCCTTGAGCGCATGGTGGGCGATGGTCAGGGTGGCGCCCGAGGTCAGCAGGATCAGGGTGTTGATCAGCGGCAGGCCCCAGGCCGGGATGGTCTGGAAGGCGCCGCCGATGGCGCCCGGGCCGTTGCTCGGCCATGCCGCCGAATAGCCCGCCCACAGCAGGTCGTTGGTGTGCACGCCGTGGCCTTCGCCGCCCAGCCACGGCACGCCATAGGTGCGGGTGTAGAACAGCGCGCCGAAGAATGCGCCGAAGAACATCACCTCGGAGAAGATGAACCACACCATGCCCATGCGGAACGAGCCATCGACCTGGCGGTTGTAGTTGCCGGCCACCGACTCGCGGATCACGTCGCCGAACCACAGGAACATGGTGAACACCAGCATCGCCAGGCCGATGAAGAAGGTCCAGCGCCCCCAGCTGATGTCGTTGAGCCAGCTGGCCACGCCGATCATCAGCACCAGCATGGAAACGGAGCCGGCAAACGGCCATTTGCTCTTGCTCGGCACGAAGTAGACGTTGGCATCGGGCGTGTTGTGGGCCATTGCGTGTGCTTCCGGGTGCGTGATCAGGGGGCCGCGTGCGACGAACCACCGGCGGCGGCCGGTGCCAGTTGCGTCGTCAGCGCGTCGTTCTTGTAGAAGGTATAGGACAGGGTGATGGTGCGTACGTCTTCGGGCAGGTCCGGATCGACGATGAAGCGCACCGGCATCTCGCGCTGCTCACCGGCCTGCAGGGTCTGCGCGGTGAAGCAGAAGCATTCGGTCTTGTTGAAATAGCCCGATGCGCGCGCCGGCGCCACCGACGGCACCGCGCTACCGACCAGTGCATGGTCGCTGTCGTTGCGGGCGAAATACAGCGCCTCGTTCAGCTCGCCCGGCACCACGTCCATCGTCAGCTTTTCCGGGTGGAATGCCCACGGCAGCTTGGAATTGACGCCGCCGTCGAACTCCACCCGCACCGTGCGCTTGCCGGTGGCGGCCTGCTGCGCCGCGCCCTGGCTGGCGCCGCGCTCCAGGCGCACGCCGAACACCTTCTCGCAGGCGATGCGGTACAGCGGCACCAGCGAGAAGGTCAGCACGAACACGCCCAGCGCCACGCCGACCAGCCTGGGCAGGCCGGCATTGCGCGCGGGACGCGGCGTGGGCGCAGGCGTGGTCAATGCGCGAGCACTCCGGACAGGATGAAGCCGACGTAGATCAGCACCGCCACCAGGCCGATGGCCAGCGCGGTGCGCCGCGAACGGCGGCGACGCAGCGTCAGGTCATCGGTTTTCGGGTCGTTGCGGCTCATGCCGTGCGCTTCCTCAGTGCGAGATGTCGTCGTGGGCCAGGTCACCCGGCTGGATCACCGGCGGCACCGTGAAGGTGTGCGCCGGCGCCGGCGACGGCACCGTCCACTCCAGGCCCTTGGCGCTTTCCCAGGCGCGGGCATCGGCGCGCTTGCCGCTGCGCAGCGACGCCAGCAGGATGCCGGCCATCAGGAACGGGGTGACGAACATGCCGAACGCGCCGATCGAGCTGATCAGGTTCCAGTCGGCGAACACCGGGTTGTAGTCGGGGATGCGGCGCGGCATGCCGGCCAGGCCGAGGAAGTGCTGCGGGAAGAACAGCAGGTTGACGAACACCATCGTCCACCAGAAGTGCACCTTGCCCCAGAACTCGTTGTACATGCGGCCGGTCCACTTCGGCCACCAGTAGTAGACCGCGGCGATCAGCGCCAGCACCGCGCCGGTAACCAGCACGTAATGGAAGTGCGCGACCACGAAATAGGTGTCGTGGTACTGGAAGTCGGCCGGCACGATGGCCAGCATCAGGCCGGAAAAACCGCCGATGCTGAACAGCACCACGAAGGAGATCGAGAACAGCATCGGGGTCTCGAAGGTCAGCGCGCCCTTCCACATCGTGCTGACCCAGTTGAACACCTTCACGCCGGTCGGGATCGAGATCAGCATGGTGGCGAACATGAAGTAGACCTCGCCGCCCAGCGGCATGCCCACCGTGAACATGTGGTGCGCCCAGACGATGAACGACAGGAACGCGATCGCCGCGGTGGCATAGACCATCGCCTGGTAGCCGAACAGCGGCTTGCGGCTGAAGGTGGGCACGATTTCGCTGATCACGCCGAACGCCGGCAGGATCATGATGTAGACCTCGGGGTGCCCGAAGAACCAGAAGATGTGCTGGTACATCACCGGGTCGCCGCCACCGGCGGCGTTGAAGAAGCTGGTGCCGAAGAACTTGTCGGTCAGCAGCATGGTCACCGCGCCGGCCAGCACCGGCATCACCGCGATCAGCAGGAACGCGGTGATCAGCCAGGTCCAGCAGAAGATCGGCATCTTCAGCAGGTCGATGCCCGGCGCGCGCATGTTCAGCACGGTGGCGATGATGTTGATCGCGCCCATGATCGAGCTGATGCCGGCCACGTGGATGGCGAATACGCTGAAGGCGACGTTGTAGCCACCCTGCAGCGACAGCGGCGGGTACATGGTCCAGCCGCCGGCGGGCGCGCCGCCGGGCAGGAACAGGGTCATCAGCAGCAGGGTGAAAGCCACCGGCAGCAGCCAGAACGACCAGTTGTTCATGCGCGGCAGCGCCATGTCCGGCGCGCCGATCTGCAGCGGGATCATCCAGTTGGCTAGGCCGACGAAGGCCGGCATCACGCCGCCGAAGATCATCACCAGCGCATGCACGGTGGTGAGCTGGTTGAAGAACTCCGGCTTCATGTGCTGCAGGCCCGGCTCCATCAGCTCCCAGCGGATCAGCACCGACATGAACGCGCCGACGATGAACATCAGGAAGCTGAACAGCAGGTACAGCGTGCCGATGTCCTTGTGGTTCGTGGAGAAGAACCAGCGCTCGATGAAGCCCTGCTGGTGGCCGTGATGATCGGCGTGATCGACTGCGTGGTTTGCCATTGCAACTAACCTCGATTATCCAGTTTCAGGCATCGCGCCGGCACGGGCCGGCGCGCGGCAGTATCAGGCGCCGGTCGCCGGCTGTTCGGCGGGCTGGGCGTCAGCGGCATCCTGCGCCGCTTCCTCTGCGGCCGGCGCGGCGGCTTCATCGGCCGCTGCGGGCTTGCGCGAGGCCAGCCAGGACTTGAACTCTTCCCTGGACACGGCCTTGACCACGATCGGCATGAAGCCGTGGTCCTTGCCGCACAGCTCGGCGCACTGGCCGCGGTAGATACCTTCCTGCTCGATGTTGGTCCAGCGCTCGTTGACGAAGCCCGGCACCGCGTCCTGCTTCCAGCCCAGCGCCGGCACCCACCACGCGTGCACCACGTCGTCGGAGGTGATGACGAAACGCACCTTGGTGTCCACCGGCAGCACCAGCGGGTTGTCCACGTCCAGCAGGTAGTGCGGGTCGGACTCCATCGTCGGCACCGCGCCGCTCTGGCGGACCTGGTCGGAGTTGCGGTCCAGGCGGCTGGTGAACGCCACGTTCTCGCCAAGGTATTCGTACTTCCACATCCACTGGTAGCCGGTGATCTTCACCGTCATTTCCGAGTCGCGGGTGTCGTACATCGCGATCAGCTTGGCCGTGGCCGGCCACGACATCACCACCAGGATGATGATCGGGATGACGGTCCAGATGATCTCGGCCTTGGTGTTGTGGCTGAACTGCGCCGGCACCGCGCCCTTGGACTTGCGGAACTTGAAGATCGCATAGCCCATTGCACCGAATACCAGCACACCGATGACCACGCAGACCCACAGCGCGACCATGTGCGCGTCCCACGCCATGCGTGCGGTATGGGTGACGCCCTTGCCCATGTTGAGTTGCCACCGCTGCGGATCGGCCGCCTGGGCCCACGCCGCCGAGGGCAGCGCCAGCGCCGCCAGTGCCAACCCGGAGTTGCACAACCTGCCCCACACACTGCTTTGCTTCATTGCCTAGACCCTTGACGTCATCGGTTGCGGCCATCGCTGGCCGCGAGCAAGCCTGCCAGCGTCGCTGCCAGCTCCCGGCGTTCGGCGGGCGCGAGGAAACTCCCCACTTCGACCCACCTGCCGCTGGAAACCAGCAGGACCCGTTCCTCCTCGACAACCACGCGCACCCAATAGGGATGCGCCCGGAATGCCGCCGGACCACCGGCCGCGGGAATCACTTCCACGCAGTCCGGCCCTACACGAACCTCTTCCCGGCGCTCGCCGCTGCGCCACGAGGCGCGCAGCGCCGCTCCCACCAGGAAGCAGTGCAACAACGCGAAGGCGGGGGCGAAGACGTTCCCGGACAGCCAACCCAGGCCGGCCGAGAACAGCATCAACCCCGCCAACGCGGCAAACAACAGGACGAACTGCCGGGCGCTGAGCGCCCGTGGGGGATGCAGCACCAGCTGCGCACGCGAGTCGCCGGAAACCAGCCGAAGCACCTCGATCATGTCGCAACCGCGTCCTTACCGCGGAAAACGCGTTCGATGGTAGCCCTGCGCCCCCGGACCGGCAAGCTCCCGTTCATGCTTGTGGAATGTTGCGGCGCACATGGAAATCGCCGCCAACACTTCCGACATCGGCCGATTAGGTGCCGAAATCGGCATAAATAGAACACACATCTAGAAAACCGGTAAATCGCCCTTGTGCCAGTGCTTTCAACCATTCGAGAAACACCTCGAGGGACTATGAAATCCTCTCTTCGGGATTAAAATGGCCGAATCCAACCGTGGCCATGCGCAATGAACGCGACACCGTCCAGCAACACCGTCCCTCCCCCCGAAAACCTGCTCTCCGCTGAGCTGCCGACACCGCCGCCCGCGCTGCGCCAGGCCATCACCGATGCATGGCTGAAGGACGAAACCAGCCACGTCCGCGAGCTGCTGGAGCAGGCACGCCTGCCCGCCGACCAGCAGGCGCAGGTGCAGGCCACCGCCGCCGACCTGGTGCGCCGGGTACGCGCCCGCGCCGGCAACCAGGGCGCGATCGAGGCCTTCATGCGCCAGTACGACCTCGGCAGCGAGGAGGGCGTGCTGCTGATGTGCGTGGCCGAGGCGTTGCTGCGCATCCCCGACCAGCAAACCGCCGACAAGCTGATCCGCGACAAGCTCGGCGAGGCCGACTGGAAGCGGCACATGGGCCAGTCCGATTCGGTGCTGGTCAATGCCTCCACCTGGGGCCTGATGCTGACCGGCCACCTGGTCGACCTGGCCGATGACACCAAGCGCGACGTGCATGGCGCGTTCAAGCGCCTGATCGGCCGCGTCGGCGAGCCGGTGATCCGCCTGGCGGTGCGGCAGGCGATGAAGATCATGGGCCACCAGTTCGTGATGGGGCGCAGCATCGACGAGGCGCTGGCGCGCTCGCACAAGGGCGACAACGCCAACTACCGTTATTCCTTCGACATGCTCGGCGAAGGCGCGCTGACCATGAAGGACGCGCTGCGCTACCTGGAAGACTACAAGCGCGCCATCCACGCCATCGGCAAGGACAATCTGGCCCGCGGCGGCAAGGCCGACGGCGACGTGACCCGCTCGCACGGCATCTCGATCAAGCTGTCGGCGCTGTACCCGCGCTACGAGCATGCCAAGCGCGAGCGGGTGCTGGCCGACCTGGTGCCGGGCGTGCTGGAACTGGCCCGGCTGGCCAAGTCCTACGGCATCGGCTGCACCGTGGACGCCGAGGAAACCGACCGCCTGGAACTGTCGCTGGACATCATCGAGCGGGTGGTCAGCGATCCCTCGCTGAAGGGCTGGGAAGGCTTCGGCATCGTCGTGCAGGCCTACCAGAAGCGCACCCCGTACACCATCGACTACCTGGCCGACCTGGCCCGGCGCATCGGCCACACCTTGCAGGTGCGGCTGGTCAAGGGCGCGTACTGGGACGCGGAGATCAAGCGCGCGCAGATCGAGGGCCTGCCCAGCTACCCGGTGTTCACCCGCAAGCAGAACACCGACGTGTCCTACCTGGCCTGCGCCAAGCGCCTGTTCGGCCACCGCGACGTGCTGTACCCGATGTTCGCCACCCACAACGCGGCAACGATCGCGGCGATCAAGCAGATCGCGCAGGGCCGCAGCTACGAGCACCAGAAGCTGCACGGCATGGGCGACGACCTGTACGCCGAGGTGATCCCGGCCGACCGCCTGGACGTGCCGTGCCGGGTGTACGCGCCGGTCGGTTCGCACGAGGACCTGCTGCCCTACCTGGTGCGCCGCCTGCTGGAAAACGGCGCCAACTCCAGCTTCGTCAACCGCATCACCGATGAGGACGTGTCCATCGACGAGTTGATCCGCGACCCGGTGGAAGCGGTGTCCTCGTTCGCCTCCATCCCGCATCCCAAGATCCCGCTGCCGGTCGACCTGCTGCGCAGCCAGAACCACGACAGGAACAATTCCATGGGCATCAACCTCGCCAACGACAACGACCTGCGTGCCCTCGCCGGGCAGCTCGATGCCGCCATCAAGCCGTGGCAGGCCACCCCGCTGGTGCCGGGCGCGAACCCCGCCGGCGCATCGCTGGCGGTGACCAACCCGGCCGACAACCGCGAGGTGGTGGGCCACTGGCAGGCCGCCGATGCGGCCACCGTGCAGCAGGCGCTGGCCAATGCCGTGGCCGCGCAGCCGGGCTGGAACCGCACCCCGGCCGCCAGCCGCGCCGCCATCCTCGAGCACGCCGCCGACCAGCTGGAAGCACGCATCGCCGAATTCATGGCGCTGTGCGTGAAGGAAGCTGGCAAGAGCCTGCCCGACAGCGTGGCCGAAGTGCGCGAGGCGGTGGACTTCCTGCGCTATTACGCCAAGCAGGCGCGCGAGCAGTTCGGCCATGCCGAGAAGCTGCCCAGCCCGACCGGCGAGAGCAACGAACTGCAGCTGCATGGCCGTGGCGTGTTCGTCTGCATCAGCCCGTGGAACTTCCCGCTGGCGATCTTCCTTGGCCAGGTCAGCGCCGCGCTGGCCGCCGGCAACAGCGTCATCGCCAAGCCGGCCGAGCAGACCAACCTGATCGGCTATCACGCGGTGAAGCTGCTGCACGAAGCCGGCGTGCCGCTGGACGTGCTGCAGTTCCTGCCCGGCGACGGCGCCAGCGTCGGTGCCACGCTGACCGCCGACCCGCGCGTGGCCGGCGTGGCCTTCACCGGCTCCACCGAAACCGCCCGCGCGATCAACCGCGCGATGGCCGCGCGCGACGCCGCCATCGGCGTGCTGATTGCCGAAACCGGCGGCCAGAATGCCTTCATCGCCGATTCCTCGGCGCTGCCGGAACAGCTGGTCAAGGATGCCATCGGTTCGGCCTTCACCTCCGCCGGCCAGCGCTGTTCGGCCGCGCGCGTGCTGTTCGTGCAGGACGACATCGCCGACAAGGTGATGGGCATGCTGGCCGGTGCGATGGCCGAGCTGAAAGTCGGCAACCCCGGCGAGCTGTCCACCGACGTGGGCCCGGTGATCGACGCCGATGCCTTGCAGATCCTGGTCGACCACGCCGCGCGCATGGACAAGGAAGCGCGCCTGATCGCCGCCGCGCCGCTGCCGGAGGCCGCCGCGCACGGCACCTTCTTCGCCCCGCGTGCCTACGAGCTGAAGGAGCTGGGCCAGTTGCAGCGCGAGGTATTCGGCCCGGTGCTGCACCTGATCCGCTGGAAGGCCGACCAGCTCGATGCGGTGATCGACCAGATCAACGCCACCGGCTACGGCCTCACCCTGGGCGTGCATTCGCGCATCGATGAAACCGTCGAGCGCATCGCCGCGCGAGTCAACGTCGGCAACGTCTACGTCAACCGCAACCAGATCGGCGCGGTGGTCGGGGTGCAGCCGTTCGGCGGCCAGGGCCTGTCCGGCACCGGCCCCAAGGCCGGTGGCCCGCACTACCTGCTGCGCTTTGCCACCGAGAAGACGGTGACGGTGAACACCACCGCCGCCGGCGGCAACGCCTCGCTGCTGACCCTCGGCGACTGATCCACCCGCCTCCGCGACACCCCGGCAAGCCCCGCCCATGCGGGGCTTGCCACTTCATGGCCCGGCGCACGCCGTCGCTGCGCTAGGCTGGCGCGGTCATCCGGCAATGGAGCGGTCCATGCGCAGCACATACTTTCTGGCCGGCAGCCTTGCGCTGCTCGCCCTGCTTTCCAATGCCCCGGTCGAGGCCGACGAAACCGGGCGCATTCTGATCTTCAGCAAGACCGCCGGCTTCCGCCACGACTCCATCCCGGTCGCCGTGCAGACCGTGCAGCGGCTCGCACGCGAACAGGGCCTGCAGGCCGACCACAGCGAGGACGCCGCGCAGTTCACCCGCGACAACCTCGCCCGCTATCGCGCCGTGGTCTTCGCCAGCACCACCGGCGACGTACTCGACGACGCACAGCAGGCGGCAATGCAGCAGTACATCCGCGATGGCGGTGGCTACATGGGCGTGCATGCCGCCGCCGACACCGAATACGACTGGCCGTGGTACGGGCAGCTGGTCGGCGCCTGGTTCCACAGCCATCCCGAAGGCCTGCAGAGTAGCCGCGTGCAGCCCGAGCACGACGGAATCCCCAGTGGTCCGGCCTGGGCCGTGCGCGACGAGCTATACAACTACCGCGACAATCCGCGGCCACGCGTGCAGGTCCTCGCCACGCTGGACGAAAGCCGCTACCGGGGCGGCACGATGGGCGGGGACCACCCGATCAGCTGGTGCCATGCCTTCGACGGCGGCCGCAGCTGGTACACCGGCCTCGGCCACGACGCCGCGCTGTACGCGGACCCGGATTTCCTCGCCCAGCTGCGCCGGGGCCTGCGTTACGCCAGTAGCCTGGGCGACAGCTGCTGAACTTCCGCATCAGGGCCGGCAAACAGAAAACCCCGCTTGCGCGGGGCTTTCCATTGCCACGGCCGAAGCGGCTTCGATCAGAACTTGTAGTTGATCGACGCGGCCAGGATGTCGCCGCCCACATCGTACTTGCCTTGCAGCACGTTGCCGGTAGCCGAGGTAGCGTTGATCGCCGGCTCGTTGGTGAACAGGTGGGTATAGCCGAAGTTGAATTCGGTCTTTTCCGACGGAGTCCAGCCCAAGCCCAGCGATACCCACTTGCGGGTCACATCCGGCACGCGGACATCGCGGTGTGCATAGCTGGTCGGGGACTCGTCATAAGCCAGACCACCACGCAGGGTGATGGTGTCGGACAATTTGTACTCGGTGCCGATCGAACCGAAGGTAGTATCGTTGTAAGCGAATACCAACGTGTTGTCCGGCTGGTTGGAAGCAAAGTCCACGGTTACCTTGTCGAATGCAGTGGACCAAGCAGTACGCGAGACATCGCCCATCACCGTCCAGCGGTCGTTGATGCGGTGGGTGACGCTCACCGAGAACGAGGCCGGCAAGGTCACAGTCGCCTTGCCCGAGCTGTCCACGAACAGGCCGCTAGCCGGTTGTTCCAACGCAACTGCGACATTGTCCGGAACAGTGAAGTCGGCCTTGCCGCCGGTGATCTTGTGCTCGACCTTGGAGCGATAGCTGAAAGCGATATTGGTATTCTCAGTCGGACTCAGCGTGGTGCCGAGCACATAACCAACGGCATTGTTATCGCCTTCAATGGTAACGAAGCCATCGGCGCTACCGGGGTAGAAGCCCATAGCTGCGGCCTGCTGAGCACCTTGACCACGTGCGCCTTGGATCTGTGCCGCAGTCGGATTGGCAATCATCTGGCGCAGTTGGGCCTCAGCCTTGTCTTGGACACCGCCGTTGACCACCGCTCCCATATCCAATGCATTGGACAATTCGATGGTCAGGTGCTCGACGAACACCGACGCACCGAAAGACACGTATGGATTGACGTCGTAGGAGAACGCCGCACCCAGATCAATGGCCTTCAGATCGGTGGTCACGCCGTGGTAGCGGCCGACCCAATCGCGGTCGTATTCGGTCTTGAAGCCGAACGGCACGGTCAGCGACACACCAAAGTGCATATTGTCGTTTTCACCGAACGGCAGGTGGAAATAGGCCGCCGGAACCGGCGCAATCATGCCGGCATCACCGCCATTGCCACCACTGATCGGAGTACCGTTGGCGTTGTAGGCGCCGTACTTCTCGAAATCTGCCGAGAAGCTGATCGCGCTCACGTCCGCCTGGAACTGGCGGCCGTTGAGCAGGCGCATCGAGGCCGGATTGGTGGCGACGACCGAAGCGTCGTCCCAGGCGCTGGTGGAACCGGCGAAAGCGCGGCCCAAGCCCTTGGCGCTGTTTTCCTTGAGCTGGAACGCGGCGCCTTCGGCGTGGCCGATGGCCAGGATGCCGGCGATGCCGATGGCCAGGGCGGTGACGCGGGCGAAAGTGGAAGCGGTATGCATTGGAAGCTCTCTCCGTAGGACGGTGATGATTCGATGTGCGCCTGCGTCACGGTGCCGCCATACGGTACCGGACGCGCCGGAGTTTCCCTCCCGACATACGACGCCGTATGCAGTATTACCCAGCGTCGTTAACTAAACAATAACGCTGGCGCATTCAGCTTTGTCCGTGCCGGAACGCCTCGATCCGTCCCCGGCACGGTAGGCTTGCCACCGCATGTTCGTCTCCATCCCCTCCCGCAAGAAACCGGGCCTGCGCTGGGCGGTGCCGCTGCTGCTGGCGGCGCTGTGGCTGGCGTTCCTGTGGTCGGTTTCGCGGCCGGACGAGGCCCGGCAGTCGCTGTGGCTGGACTGGGGCGCACTGTCCACCGGGTTGGAGAACTCGCGCGACTGGTGGGCGGCGCTGCGCGACGGCAGCGTGCTGCGGTTGTTCACCGCGCTGTTCCTGCATGCGGACTGGTCGCACCTGCTGGGCAACCTGGTGTTCCTGCTGATCTTCGGCATGCCGGCCGAACGCGTGCTGGGGCCGTGGCGGTTGCTGCTGCTGTTCCTGCTCGGCGGCGCGGCCGCCAACTTGGCCGCGCTGTACGCGATGGGCACGCCGGACCGGATCATCATCGGCGCCAGCGGCGCGGTCTCGGCCCTGCTCGGTGCCTACCTGGCGCTGTTCCCCGGTGCGCGGCTGGGCGTGGTGCTGCCGCTGGGGCTGTTCCTCGAATTCGTGCGGGCACCGGCGTTCCTGCTGATCGGCGTGTGGGCGGTGTTGCAAGTGGTGTTCGCCTACATCGGGCCGAGCTTCGGCAAGGTGGCCTGGTCGGCGCACCTGGCCGGGTTCCTGTTCGGCATCGTCTACGGCCTGTACGTGCGTGCGGCCATCGCCCGGCGGCTGCGCCAGCGCCACGGCTTCTAGGCCGGCCCTCCTATAATCCGGCGATGGGCAGCAAACCACTTTACAAGGTCACCTTCATCAACCACGGCAAGGTCTACGAGCTGTATGCACGGCGCGTGGGTGGCAGTCACCTGTGGGGGTTCAACGAAGTGGCCGAGCTGGTGTTCGATGTCCACGACGGGCTGGTGGTCGACCCCACCGAGGAACGCCTGCGCGAGGAGTTTGGCAATACCCGCGTGCTGCACCTGCCGATGCAGAGCATCGTGCGCATCGAGGAAGTGGAGAAGAAGGGCCAGTCGGCGATCCGTGACGCCACCACCGGCGAGAAGGTGGTCACGCCGTTCCCGGTGCCCGGCAAGCCGCGCTGAACCGCACAGCGGTATGGCCTGCCCCTTCTCCCAGGGGAGAAGAGGCGGGCGCCGTCACTTGCCGTCGTCGGCCGTGGCCGGTTCGGTTTCTTTTTCTGCCTCGGCCGGCGCGGTATCGGCCGCGGCTTCCTGCACGGCGGCCGGGCGTGCCGCCGCCTTGGTCGCCGGTGCGCTGGCCAGCGCACCGGGATGCTTGAGTTCGCGCAACGCCGACTGCACCGGCGCGTCGCCCGGCAGCACCACGCCGGTGGCGGTGCCGGTGGCCTCGTCGTCGCCGCGCAGGTGGCCGGGCAGGCGGGCCTCGCTGAAATCGGCCACGCCGGCCGGTATGTCCTTGGCGACATCGGTCGGCGCCGGCGCCAGTTCCACGTCCGGCACGATGCCGGTGGCCTGGATCGACTTGCCGCTGGGCGTGTAATAGCGCGCGGTGGTGAGCTTGACCGAATCGCCGTTATCCAAGGGCAGCACGGTCTGCACCGAGCCCTTGCCGAAGGTGCGGCTGCCGACGATGCGTGCACGGCCGTTGTCGCGCAGCGCGCCGGCCAGCACTTCCGAGGCGCTGGCCGAGCCGGCGTCGACCAGCACCACCACCGGCGCGCCCTGCATCAGGTCGCCCGGCGTCGCCTCGAAACGGGCATCGCTGACCGCGATGCGCCCGCGCGTGGTCACGATGACGCCCTTGTCCAGCAGGCCGTCGGCCACCTGCACCGCGGCGGTGAGCAGGCCGCCGGGGTTGCTGCGCAGGTCCAGCACCATGCCTTTCAGCTTGCCGCCAGCCTGCGCCTGCAACTGCGCGAGGTGCGTCTGGAAGTCGGCACCGGTATCGGCCTGGAAGGTGCTGATACGCACATAGGCATAGCCCGGCTCGAGCATCTTGCTGCGCACGCTGGTGACGCGGATGGTCTCGCGGGTGACAGTGACGTCGAACGGCTTTTCATCGCCACGCTCGATGGTCAGCATCACCTGGCTGCCGGCCGGGCCACGCAGCGGCTCCATCGCTTCGACCTCGCTGATCGGCTTGCCGTCGATGGCGACGATGAGGTCGCCGGCGCGCAACCCGGCACGGGCGGCAGGGGTGTCGTCGATGGGCGACACCACCTTCAGCACGTCGTCCTGCTGCAGCAGTTCCACGCCGATGCCCTCGTAGGCGCCGCTGGCCTGCTCGTCGAAGGCCTCGGCGTCCTCCTTGTCGAAGTAGGTGCTGTGCGGGTCGAGGTCGAGCAGCAGCCCGCGCACCGCCGACTGCATCAGCTTCCGGTCGTCGACCGGCTCGACGTAGGCCGCACGCACCGCGTTGTAGACGGCGACGAAGCGGCGCACTTCCTCCAACGGCACCTTCGAGGTCACCGATTCCTGGGCATCGGGGTTGTCCCCGGCGGACGCCTTGTCCGGGGCACCCTGCGCCAGGCCGATGGCCGGCGACAGGGCAAACAGCAGGGCAGCAGCAAGACCGGCTACACGCATGAACCACTCCATCGAAACGGGTACGCGCGATGCGCGCCGTCACCGATTATGCGCGAAGCATGGCCGAATTCCCGTTGAACGCGGCATGGCCGGCAGGCATGCCGCTCAGCCCGCGGTCACTGCCGCTGCTGCAGCCAGGTCGAAGGGTTCACCGGCTGGCCGTTGCGGCGCAGTTCGAAATACAGCGCCGGCACGCCCTGCCCACCGGAATTGCCGACCCGCGCCACCGCCTCGCCACGGCGCACCCGTGCACCGGCATCGCGCAGCAGGGTGTCGTTGTGCGCGTACAGGCTCATGTAGCCGTTGCCGTGGTCGACGATCAGGATCATGCCGTAGCCGGTCATCCAGTCGGAGAAGACCACCGTGCCGTCGGCGACGGCAGTAATCGTAGTGCCGGCCGGCGCGCCGATCAGCACGCCGTTGCTGGTGCGGCCATCCGGCAGGCGGCCGCCGTAGCGGGCCAGCAGGTTGCCCGACAATGGCCAGCCCAGCCCGCCCACCTTCGGCACCGGTGCATTGGCCGTGACCCGCGGGGGGACCTTGCCCGCCGCGCCGCCATTCGCCTGCCTTGTCTGTTCGCTCTCGGCACGACGGGCGGCGGCGCGGCGCTCGGCGGCGGCGCGCGCCGCCGCCGCACGCAGGTTGGCCAGCAGGCGTTCGAGTGAACGCGCGTTCTGCCCCAGCGCCTTTTCCTTGTCGCTGCGGTCCTGGTAGCGCTTGTCCAGATCTTCAGCCACCTGCGCACGCTGGCGGCGATCGGCCAGCAACGCGGCGGCCTGCTGGCGCTGCCGCTCGCGCGCCTGCTCCAGCTCCTCGCCACGCGCGAGGATCTGCCGTTCGGTTGCCGCCAGCTCCTGCAGGTCGCCAGTGAGTGCGGTGATGGTGCGCGCGCGTTCGCGCTGCAGGTAACGGTGATAGGCAAGCTCGCGGTTGGCTTCGGCCACGCTGTCCTGCGCCAGCAGCAGCTTCAGCGGTGCGTGGCTGCCCAGTTGGTAGGCGCCGCGCAGCAATGCGGCCAGCTGCCGGCGCTGGCTTCCCAGGGTTGCCTCCAGTGTGCCGCGGCGCTGCTGCAGTTCGACCAGCTCCTGTTGCTGCCGACGGATCGCCGCCTCGGTCTCGGCCACCGCGCGGCCGCTGCGCGCCACCTTCTGGTCGGCCTCGCGCAGGCGCCGGGTCGCGGCATCGCGATCGCTTTCCAGCTGGCGCCGTTCCCGCGTCACGCTCTTCAATTCGCCGCGCAGCTGCTGCAGCTTCTTCTCCGCATCGCGCGGCGATTCCTGCGCGTCCACGGCGCCCGCGGTCAGCAGCAGGGCCAGCATCCCGCCCGCGCATGAACGCGCCAGCAGCGGAAACCGGGCAATCGAGGTGCGATGGCGGTACGGTTGCAACGGCACTCCAGTGACTTCAGGCAGATGCGGATTGTACCCAGCCATGCTGCCATCGGACCCTGCCCATCGGAATTCCTGACGGAGACACGCGATGAAACGATTCCTTCTTCTGCTGGCCCTGGGCGCTTGCGCTCCGCTGGCAATGGCCGCCGATGACATCAGCAAGGTCAACGGCAGCATCCACACCGACGCCGGCGCCAGTTACCGCGACCTGGAGACGGTCAACGGCAGCATCCACCTGGCGCAGGGCATACAGGCGCGTGGCGTGGAAACCGTCAACGGCAGTATCAACGCCGGCGACGACGTGCGGGCCCGCAGCATGGAGACGGTCAACGGCGCCATCCGCGGTGGCCGCGGGCTGCAACTCGACGGCGGCGTGGAAACCGTCAATGGCAGCATCTTCATCGACCACGGCAGCCGTGTCGTCGGCGGCGTGGAAACCGTCAACGGCAGCATCGGCCTGGTCGGCACCGAGGTCGGTGACGACGTCGAAACCGTCAACGGCGACATCACCATCGGCATCGGCTCGCACGTGAAGGGCGGGGTGAAGGTCAAGAAGCTCTCGTTCAACCTGTCGCTGACGCCGCCGCGCAAGCCGCGCATCGTCATCGGCCCGAACGCGGTGGTCGACGGCCCGCTCGTGTTCGAGCGCGAAGTGACGCTGTACGTGCATGCCAGCGCCACCATCGGCACGGTCAGCGGTGCCAGCGTGCTCCGCTTCGACACCGACACCGCGCCGAAGGAATGAACCCCGCATCCTCCCACACCCGCAACCCGGAGCCTCTCTTCATGCCCCGCAAACTCCTGCTCTGCCTTGCCACGAGCGCGGCATTGGCCGCCTGCAAGGGCGAGCCGCAAGCGCCGGCGGCGCCAGCCGTGTCCCCCGCCGCCACGTACACCTTCGCCAGCGACATCACTGCGGCCGACTTCGGCGAGCTGGTCAAGACCCTGGCCTCGGATGAGTTCGAGGGCCGCGCGCCCGGCAGCCGGGGCGAGGAGCTGACGGTCAATTACATCCGCGACCAGATGCAGCGCATCGGCCTGCAGCCCGGCAACGGCGACAGCTGGTTCCAGGAAGTGCCGATGACCGAGACCACCGCCGATCCGGCCACCGTGCTGAAGATCCGGCAGGGCGATACCACGCATGAATTGGCGTTCGGCAGCGACATGGTCATCGGCACCCGCAGCGGCCAGCCGCAGGTGCATATCGACGGCAGCGACATGGTGTTCGTCGGCTACGGCGTCGATGCCCCCGAGCAGGAGTGGGACGACTACGCCGCCCAGGACTGGAAGGGCAAGACCGTGGTGATGTTCGTCAACGACCCCGGCTTCCACGCCAACGACGACACGCTGTTCGACGGCAAGCGCATGACCTATTACGGCCGCTGGACCTACAAGTTCGAGGAAGCCGCGCGCAAGGGCGCCGCCGCCGCGCTGATCGTCCACGACACCGCTGGCGCCTCCTACGACTGGAACGTGGTCAAGCACTCCTGGGGCGGCGCGCAGTACGACCTGCCGGTGGCCGAGGACAAGGAACCGCGGCTGCAGGCGCAGGGCTGGCTCAGCGCGGAAGCGGCGCGCAGGTTGTTCGCCAATGCCGGGCTGGACCTGGACAAGGCCTACAAGGACGCCAACAAGCGCGGCTTCAAGCCCGTGCCGCTGCAAGCCACTCTTTCGCTGGACCTGAACAGCCGCATCGCCGAGAAGAAATCACGCAACGTGGTCGGCGTCCTGCCGGGCAGCAAGCGCGCCGACGAAGCAGTCGTCTACATGGCGCACTGGGACCACCTCGGCAAGCACGAGGACGAGCCGGGCGACAACATCTACAACGGTGCCGTCGACAACGCCACCGGCGTGGCCGGCATCCTCGAGGTCGCCGACGCCATGGCCCATCAGCAGACGCCGCCGGAGCGCTCGGTGGTATTCCTCGCCGTCACCCTGGAGGAGTCCGGCCTGCTCGGCTCCCAGTATTACGTAAACCACCCCACCTTCCCGCTGGACAAGATCGCCGGCGTCATCAACATCGACGCCATGTCGGTCGGTGGCCGCGCCCGCGACGTGACCGTCACCGGCTACGGCAGTTCGGAACTGGAGGACATCCTCAAGCCGCTGGCCAGCGAACAGGGCCGCACCCTGCACGCAGAAGCCTCGGTGCAGAGCGGCTTCTATTTCCGCTCGGACCACTTCAACTTCGCCAAGGCCGGCGTCCCGGCACTCTATGCCGGCGGCGGCGGCGACCTGCGCGAGGGCGGCACCGAAGCCGGCCGCAAGGCCAGCGAAGCCTACGGCGAGCGCTACCACGGCCCGAAGGACGAATACGATCCCAACTGGAAACTCGACGGCACCATCGAGGACCTGCAACTGCTTTATGGCGTAGGCAAGGCACTGGCCGGCGGCGACAGCTGGCCGAACTGGTACGAAGGCAACCCCTTCAAGGCCAATCGCGACGCAATGATGAAGAATCAGGAGCAAGCGCCGACGGCGCAGTAATCGCACCGATGGTCTTTGGCCGGGTGTAATCCCTGCGGCCATTGCCCCTGACCTGCCCCCAATGAACCGTACCAACTGAAGCTGTAAAGTCCGTCAACCACGAGGACGGACATGAAGAAGAGTCGCTTCACCACCGAGCAGATCATCGGGTTCATCAAGCAGGCCGACGCCGGCA